>Ga0209415_10018372_pt1 | contig 11037 bp, 8 predicted proteins | sample PeaSoiSIISIP2007_FD_187696 | JGI IMG/M metagenome (GOLD analysis project Ga0209415, IMG submission 187696) | Peat soil microbial communities from Weissenstadt, Germany - SII-SIP-2007 (SPAdes) (version 2) | ecosystem: Environmental > Terrestrial > Soil > Wetlands > Peat | place: Germany...
AGGCACGCTGCCAGCACCCCTATGGGGTGCCAGACAATGCCCCGTCCTCTGGGCGGGGATTCAACCGCCGTTTACTTATGGACATGTCCGCGTACCTGAACCTGTTCCTCGGCGAGGCCAGGGAATACCTGCAGTCGTTCAACGAGGCGCTCGCCTCGCTGGAGGAGACGGTCGACCGTCCCACCGTCGATCTCTTGTTCCGCGCCGCCCATTCCCTCAAGGGGATGGCCGCCACCATGGAACTGCTCGACATCGTCGCCGTCGCCCACAACATGGAGGACCTGATGATCCGGGTCCGCGACCAGGGGCTGGAACTGGACACCGGGGCGACGGAACTCCTCTTCGAGGGGACGGAACTCATGGCCGGGCTCCTGGACGACGTGGAACTGGGGGTGGGACCGCGGCGCCCGCTGGGAGACCTGCCGGGAAGGCTCGCCGCCTACCGCCTGCAGCAGTATCCCCCAAGTGTGCTGGAAACGCAGCTCGGGGTGCCTCAACCGGGTACGGCAGGGGAGGCGCCCGCCGAGGGCGAGACCCGGGAACCGGCTCAGCAGGCGCCTGTCCCCCTTGCCGATGCGAAGGGCGCTCCGCAGGCTCCACGGGCAGCCGCCGCGCCGGCCAATGGCGCGGCCGATTCGCTATCGCCTGCGGCGGGCGGGATCAGCACGGTGCGGGTGCGGACCGAGGTGCTCGACCACCTGGTGAACCTGACCGGCGAACTGATCACCAACAAGCACCGCCTGCTCAACGTCGGGCAGGAAGTCGCCTCGCAACGGTTAAACGACGCACTGGCCGAGACCAACAAGCTCTTGCGCTCCCTGCACGACGAGGTGATGCAGGTGCGGCTTTTGCCGTTCGACGCGATCTGCGACCGCTTTCAGCGCTCGGTGCGGGCGCTGGGGAAGAAAAGCGGCAAGGATCTGCAGCTGGAGATCGAGGGGCGCGACATCGGCCTGGACCGCGCCATCCTGGAACAGCTGGTCGATCCCCTGAACCATCTTTTGCGCAACGCGGTCGATCACGGCATCGAGAGCGCCGAGGAGCGCACGGCCGCCGGCAAGCCGGCCCGCGGGACGGTGCGGCTGGCCGTTTCCCGGGACCGGGACCGGATCGTCATCACGGTCACCGACGACGGCCGCGGCATGGAAGCGGAGAAGCTTGTCGCGTCCGCGCTCAAAAAGGGGCTGATCGGCGCAGAGGAGGCGCAGGGGCTGACGACCGGGCAGGCGCTGATGCTCTGCTGCATCCCGGGTTTTTCCACCGCCTGCGAGGTCTCCGAGGTTTCCGGCCGCGGGGTCGGCATGGACGCGGTGAACGCCTCGGTCATCAAGCTGGGCGGCACCCTGTCCATCGACTCGGAGGCCGGCCGCGGGAGCCGCTTCTCCTTACGCCTGCCGGTGACCATCGCCATCATCCACGCGCTGTTGGTCAAGTGCGACCGCTTCAAGATCGCCATCCCGGTTTCCGCCGTGCACCGCAGCCTGGAACTGCACCGGGCGGAGGTGGAGAAACTGGGCAAGCGCCGGGTCTTCCGGCTGAACGACGAGGTGATCCCGCTGCTTTCCCTGAACCGGGTGCTCGGCGTGCCGGCCGGGCGCGCACGGGGCGGCCTGATCTCGCTTTTCATCACCCAGGCCAAGGGGCGCCGGGTCGGCATCGTGGTGGACCGGCTGCTCGGCCAGCACGAACTGTTCGTCAAGCCGCTGGGGCGGCCGCTGGGAAAGCTTCCCGGGGTGGAAGGGGGGGCGACGCTGGGCGACGGCGAGATCGTCACCGTGCTCAACGTGGCGGAAATCATCTGATTGCGGTCGACCGTGAAAATCGTTGCACGTTATCGTGTTGTGTGACAAAATAGCCGGTCGTGTCGAGGGCCGCATCCGCGTCCGGCACGAACACCGAAACTCGACCAGCCCTGACGGGAGAACGAAGGCGACATCAACAGGTCGCCTTTAGAGCTTTTGAGAGGAAAAAATGAAACTGTTTCGCATCGTAAGCTTATCCGTCGCCCTGACGGTACTCGGGGCGGCCGCCTCCCTGGCGGCCGATCTGTCGCAGGTGGTCCGCACGCTCGAACAGGGCTATGCCACCTTGAACGATCTGCAGGCGGACTTCAACCAGCGCAGCATGCTGAAGACCATGAGGCACGAGGAAAAGGGGGGAGGCGAACTGTTCCTCAAGAAGGGGGGCGGCAAGGACGCGATGTTCCGCTTCAACTACACCAAGCCGAAGCAGCAGATCATCTCCAACGGCAAGAAGGTGTGGTACTACCTTCCCGAACAGAAGCAGGTCATGGTGGTAGACCTGGCGCAGCTCTACAGCCAGGGTAACGGCGTGGCGCTCAACTACCTGGCGGGGCTCGGGCACATCTCCAGGGACTTCAACATCGGCTTCGCAGGCCAAGGGCGCGACAAGAAGGGCGATTACCTTCTGGAGCTGGTGCCGAAGAAACCGACGCCGACCATGACCAAGCTGCAGCTGACCGTGGAGGGCGCGGCGGTGGAAGCCTTCGTCGGCAAGGGGAAGCCGAGCACCCCCTTCCCGGTGCTCTCTTCGACGGTCACCGACCAGATCGGCAACACCACCAGGATCGAGTTCGGCAACGTGAAGACCAACCGCGGCCTGGACAGCGGCAAGTTCAACTTCAAGATCCCTGCGGGCGTGGAGACTGTGAAGACGAGATAAAACTGCAGGAGCGGGCTTCGCCCGCGATCGCGCCTGCAGGCGCTCCTGCGAGAGAATCTATATTTTAATTCAGGAGGTGGAGAAGCATGCCGTCGTTTGACATCGTTTCCAAGGTCGATATGCAGGAGGTCGACAACGCCATCAACCAGGCCGTGAAGGAGATCGGGCAGCGCTATGACTTCAAGGGAAGCAAGAGCGAGGTGACCCTGGAGAAGGAGAGCATCAAGGTGCTGGCCGACGACGATTTCCGGCTCAAGGCGATCGTCGAGATCCTGCAATCGAAGTTCGTCAAGCGCAACATCTCGCCCAAGGCGCTGCAGTACGGCAAGGTCGAACAGGCCTCGGGGAGCATGGTGCGCCAGATCATCACGCTGCAGGTCGGCATTTCCAAGGAAAAGGGTAAAGAGATCGGCGCGGTCATCAAGGACTCCAAACTCAAGGTGCAGAGCCAGATCCAGGACGATCAGCTGAGGGTGACCGGCAAAAACATCGACGATCTGCAGGAGGTCATCAAGATCCTCAAGGGCAAAGACCTGGGAATCGACCTGCAGTTCGTGAACTTCAGAAGCTAAGGCGAGGGGAATTTTTTGAGCGAAAAAATCAAGGAAAAGGTCAGTCTGGTGAGCTTAGGCTGCCCCAAGAACCTGGTGGACGCCGAGGTGATGCTGGGGCATCTGGCCAAGGACGCCTTCGAGGTGACCACCGACGAGACGCAGGCGGACATCATCATCGTCAACACCTGCTCCTTCATCAAGGAGGCGAAACAGGAGAGCATCGACACCATCCTCGATCTGGCCGACCGCAAGCACGACGCGCGCTGCAAGCTTCTGATCGTGACCGGCTGCCTGCCTCAGCGCTACCAGGAAGAGCTCGCCTCGGAACTGCCGGAGGTGGACATCTTCATCGGCACCGGCGATTATCCGCGCATCGCCGAGATCATCGCCGAGAAAAAGACGACCTCGGAGCAGCTCTGCTACACCGGCGACCCCAACTTCGTCTACAACGACGAAATCCCCAGGCTGCAGTCCTCGCCGCACTACACGGCGTACCTGAAGATCGCCGAGGGGTGCTCCAACAACTGCGCCTACTGCGTCATTCCTTCCCTGCGCGGCGCGCACCGCTCGCGCCCGCTGGCGAGCCTTCTGGCCGAGGCGGAGCAACTGGTCGAGGGCGGGGTGAAGGAATTGAACCTGATCGCCCAGGACATCACCGCCTACGGCAGGGATCTCCCCGGTGAGCCGTCGCTTGAAGAGCTGATTACCGAGCTGGCCAAGATGGAGGGGCTTAAGTGGATACGCCTGCTCTACGCCTACCCGGACGGCATCAGGGATTCGCTGATCGAGCTCATCAAGAACGAGCCCAAGGTCTGCAAGTACCTCGACCTGCCGATCCAGCACATAGCCGATCCCATCCTGAAGAGGATGAAGCGCAGAAGCTCCGAGGAGCAGATCCGCGCCCTGATCGTCAAGCTGCGCACGGAGATCCCGGATATCGCCATCCGCACCTCGCTGATCGTCGGCTTCCCCGGCGAGACCAACGACGATTTCAAGAAGCTCCTGCAGTACGTGGAGGAGACCCGTTTCGACCGGCTGGGCGTCTTCTGCTACTCGAAGGAAGAGGGGACGCCGGCCGCCGAGATGCCGGATCAGGTCTCCGAGCGGATCAAGCGTGAGCGGCACAAGAAGCTGATGCGCACCCAGGCGCGCGTTTCCTTCAAGCACAACCGCACCCTGGTGGACACCGAAGAAGAGGTGCTGGTCGAAGGGTACAGCGAGGAGACCGAACTGCTGCTGAAGGGGCGTTCTTCCCGTCAGGCGCCCGACGTGGACGGGCTGGTCTACATCACCGCTGGCAATGCAAACGTCGGGGATATCGTGCGTTTGAAGATCACCGATTCCTCCGACTACGACCTGATTGGCGAGATAATCGACGGGCCTTGAGGCCGGGGCTTTTATCTTGACATGATTTTGCAATGCTGTATGATTGCGTCGCTTTGCGACCCAGACGAAGAAACGGAGAATATTTTAATATGACTGATAAGTTGGAAGATCTGAAGGCGATGCTCCTCAAGATGAAGGAGGAGACGCTGCAGGAGATTAACAAAACGGTGAAGTCCGGCACCGACGTGCCGGTGAACGAGCCGAGCGGGGATATTTACGACCAGGCGTCCAGCGAGCGTGACCGTGAACTCGGCCTTTTGTTGGGCGACCGCGAGCGCGAGAAGCTGCGTCACATCGACGAGGCGCTGCTGCGCCTGGAAGAGGGCGAGTACGGCATCTGCGAGGAATGCGAAGAGGAGATTCCTATCGGCAGGCTGAAGATCGTGCCGTTCGCCCGTCACTGCGTGAAGTGCAAGGCGGATCTCGAAAAGCAGCAGGCGCAGACCAAGCGTTTCGAGGAAGACCGGGCCTACCGCGACATCTCGCTGGGCGAGGAAGAAGAAGGGTAGGGTCGAACGGTATGGAGGAAGCAGGAAGGGGAATGGCGGCAATGCCATTCCCCTTTTTATTTGTTAAAACCCAAAACCGGCACACGGATTTAACGGATACGACGGATAAAGACAGATAAGGCAAAAAACGGCTATCGGGTAATTTTCGGGGAGGGCTAAAAGTGTCGCGGGGCGGGCTTGCTCAGTAGCTGCCGGTACTCGGCCCGCTCGATCGTATTGTGCCAGTGGCCGGTCGCCCGGCCGACGACGCTGCCGCCGATGAAGACGATTACGACGGCCACGGCGAACGCCCACCCCGGCACTACCTTGCCGCTCTTGAGCCTGAGTTGCAGCGCTTCTTCTTTGGGACATTGGTTCACGCAGCGCAGACAGCCGATGCACTCCTCGGATCGAACGCGCGTTAGGTGCATGATGTCCAGGTGGGAAGGGCAGGCGCGGTTGCAGCCGCCGCACGAGATGCAGGCGTGCTCGGCCCGCTGGATCTTGACCGGCGACAGCCGCGACAGCAGACCGAGGAGTGCGCCGTACGGGCACAGAAATCGGCAGAACGGGTTCCTGACGAAGAACGAAAATACCACCAGCAGGCAGACGACGACCAGCGGAGTGCCGGACAGATGCAGGAAGAAATCGAGCATCTGCACGTCGGCAATCTTGTTGTAATCGCTCTCGATGAAGGAGAGCACGGCGTCACCGGACATGAGCAGGAAAATGGAGACCAGGAAGAACAATAGCAGCAGATACTTGACCGCCCGCAGCATACGGTCGGGCCAGCGCCACAACTGGAAGTTGCGCCCGAAGAGTTTGTCGCCGATCTTCCAGAAGAGTTCGCTCAAGGTGGAGACGGGACAGATCCAGGAGCAGAACGAACGCTTCAACAGCAGCGATACCAAGAGCACGGTAAGCAGGATGACCAGGGCCGCGGGATGGATGCTGTTGATGCTGCCGGAAACGATCCAACCCTTCAGGCTCACCAGGGCGGAGAGGGGGAGAAAGGCCTCCACGCCGGCGGGGCGCTCCACGAACGGGGTGAGCCCGTCGCTTTTGAAGTGAAGCACGAAGCGGTAAAAGGTGTATCCCAGGTAGAGACAGAAGAGCAGGAAGCCCCACTGTACCGCCAGTCTTATGCCCTGCACGTGCTGCGACGATTTTGTGTTCATGCGTTACCTCGGCGATAAAGACTTCATGACGATGCTACGATGCTCAGGATGACAGACCGGAATTCCCGACAATCGGCTTGCGACTTATTATGTCGCAAGGCTGTGCTACCTTCAAATTATCAAGATGCGATGGACCCGGCGGCGTGTGCCGGCCGGGTCGGTCGATGGGGGTGGTTTATGGAACCGATGCTGGTGTTTGCCCTGGGACTCGTCGTTTACTGCGGCTGGGTGACGGTGAAGGAGATGGTGGAAGGACTGCGTCAGGAAGGCTTTCTGGTCAGACCCTTGTCCAACAGGTGGCGTGGATGGACGTTGGAAAGTGCCTTCAGCAGACTTTTCTTCACCATGGGGTTGTCCCGCTCCAAGGTTTCCAGCAACTCCTTCATCTTTTTCCGCTGCAGATCGGCGGTGCCGCATACCGGACAGCAGCAGCACACCACGGGGAAACGGTTGTTGCGGGAGAACGGAATTATCTCCTTTTCCGGGACGTAAACCAGCGGCCGGATCACCGTGCTCAGGCCGTTGTCGGCCAGCATGCTCGGCGCCATCGCCTTCAGCGAACCGACGAAGAACTGGTTCAGGAGCAAGGTCTCGATGAAGTCGTCCATGTGGTGACCGAGTGCCAACTTGTTGCAGCCCAGCTGCTGGGCAAGCCCGTAGAGCGCGCCGCGCTTGAGGCGGGCGCAGATGGAGCAGTAGGAGGAATTGGGGCGGCGTTTCTCCGAGATGATGCCGTAGTGGTCGGTCTTCTCCATGTGATAGGTGAAGCCGTGCTCCTTCAGATGCTCCTCGATGATGTCGGTCCGGAAGCCCTTATAGCCGGAGTCGATGTTGATCGCCACCAGTTCGTAGCGCACCGGCGCCCGCCTGCGCATGGTCTCCAGCATGTGCAGCATGGTGTAGGAATCCTTGCCGCCTGAGACCGCCACGCCGATCCGGTCTCCCTCGGAGATCAGGTCGAAATCGGCGATGGCCCTGCCCACCTTGTTCTTCATTCTGGTGAAGAGAGCATCTTCAATCAGTGCCACACGTTCCTCCCGTCGAAAACTCGCACGCTACTCTCCCAAGCCGTATTGCTCTGCAGTCAGCACGGCGCTCTTGAAGGCCTCCAGGCCCATTTCGTCGATCACCCGGCCGAGGCGCTCTTTCTTGGGCGAACCCTGGTAGAACTTCACCACGCGTGCCATGATCTCCAGCACCTCGTCTTCGCTACCGACGTTGTCGATCAAAAGGTCTCCCAGGCGGGGACGGATACCGCCGTTGCCCCCCACCAGGATGCGCCATCCCTTGGCGGTGCCGACCACGCCGATGTCCTTGGTCGAGGTTTCCGAGCAGGAGAGCAGGCAGCCGGAGATGCCGATCTTCATCTTGTTGGGAAGCACCATGGCGTGGTAGATGGCGTCGATCTTAAGCCCCAGGGAGGCGGAGTCCTGCAGGGCGCGCTTGCAGAACTGGATGCCCGGGCAGATCTTCACGCTCCGCACGCACAGGCCGATGGTGGCGCCGTAGGTGGCCGCCAGATCCTGCCAGACCGCGTCGACGTCCTCCTCCTTGACTCCGAAGAGGGCGATGCGCTGGGCGGAGGTGACCTTGACGGAAAGCCGGTACTTGTCGGCGACGTCGCAGAGCTTGCGCAGGGTGGCGGTGTCGGTGAAACCGCCGGGTATGTGGGGCGCCAGGGCGTATGTCTCGCGGTCGCGTTGCAGTATCGCACCCTTTTCGACGATGTCTTTTTTCATCTACTTCTCCTTCTGCAGCATGACACGCGGCGGGATTACGGACACTGACGCAGGTCAAGAAATGATGCTATGGGCCCTTGCATTGGACAACCTCGTAGGGTGGGCACCCCGTGCCCACCGAACCAAAATGACCGCGTGGGCACGGAGTGCCCACCCTACGAGCTACGAACTCTCCGTAGGTTGGGCAAACCGGTAGCGTGCCCAACAATCCGTCGGACGTTGGGCACGCTGCGCTTTGCCCAACCTACGGGGCTTGCGGGAGGAGGCTAGAAGGCGCCATGCCCCTTGATGAACTTCACCAGCTCTACGGCGATCTGGTACTTGCCGAAGGGGGGGACGATGTAGAAACCGCCTGCCTGCCCTATTGCCGCACCGATGAATTCCCTGGCGATGGCCATCCCTTCCTTGATGCCGTCGTCACCGGTCTTGCCGGCCATCCGCTTGCGAATAGCTTCGGGGATGACGATGCCGGGGACTTCGTTGTGCAGGAACTCGGCGTTGCGGCCGCTGACCAGGGGGAGCACGCCGGGGAGGATCGGGATTCCCAGGTGGGCGGTCTGTTCCAGCATCCGCTTGAGGGTGTCCAGGTCGTAGATCGGCTGGGTCTGGGCGAAGGTCGCGCCGTTGGCCACCTTCTTCTCCAGCCGCGCCACCTGCACTTCCATCTTCTGGCCGTTGGGGTTGAAGGCGGCACCGATGCTGAAACCTGTTCCGCCGCCGATCGGGTTCCCCAGCGCGTTCACACCCCGGTTCAGATCGCTCAAAAGCTTGATCAGGGTGAAGGAGTTGAGGTCGTAGACCGAGGAGGCGCCGGCATCCTCGCCGAGGCTCGCGGGGTCGCCGGTGACGGCCAGGATGGAGGTCACTCCCAAGAGGCTCGCGCCCATCAGGTCGGACTGCAGGCCGATCAGGTTGCGGTCGCGGCAGGTGACGTGGGCGATCACCTCGATGCCGACCTCGCGGCGCACAAGCGAGGCGAGCGCGATGTTCCCCATGCGCACGCGCGCCAGCGGGTTTTCGGCGAAGTTGATAGCGTCGACTCCGGCTTCCTTGAGTGCCAGGCTGCCGGCCAAAACCTTCTCGCAGTCAAGCCCCTTGGGCGGGTCGAGTTCCACGGTGACGATCTTTTCCTTGCCCCAGCCGGAGAGAAAACCCTGGTAGCCGCGCGGGACCGCCTCCCCGGTCACGGCGCTGCCGGCGGCGGGGCGGACGGCGCGGGGAGCAGGTTGCCTTCCCTTGAGGCGCCGGGCCATGGCGGCTATATGCTCGGGGGTGGTGCCGCAGCAGCCGCCGACGATACTCGCGCCGGCATCGGCCAGCTCCTGTGCCATGTTGGCGAAGTACTCCGGCGTGGCGCGGTAGATGTAGCGGCCGTCCAGGTATTCGGGGAAACCGCTGTTGGGATAGGCTGCCAAGGGGAGGGTGGTGACCGCCGCCATCTTCTTCACGGTCGCCAAAAGTTGCAGCGGACCCGCACCGCAGTTGGCACCGATCAGGTCGGCACCGGCGGCGGTGAGCCTGAGCGCGGCCGTCTCGGCCCCGACGCCGCCGGCCAGACGCGACCCCTCGCCGAAGGCCAGGTTGGCGATCACCGGAAGTGAGGTTTCCTTGGCGGCAGAGAGCGCCAGTTCCAACTCGTCCAGCTCGGCAAAGGTCTCCAGGAGCAGCAGGTCGACGCCCCCCTCGGCAAGCGCCGCCGCCTGGACGCGGAAGCAGTCGCGCCGCTCTTCAGTGGAGAGTTCGCCCTTGCCGCGCCCCAAGGGCCCGATGGAGCCGGCGACGAAGGCCTCGCGCCCCTGGGCCGCGCGGCGCGCGAGCTGCGCGCCCTGCCGGTTGATCTCGGCCACCTTGTGCCCGAGGCCTATGGCTGCGAGCTTGACGAAGTTGGCGCCGAAGGTGTTGGTCTCGATCACCCGCGCCCCGGCGTCCAGGTACTCGCCGTGCAGTTCCAGCACCAGTTCCGGGCGCACCAGGTTTAAGTGCTCGAAGTTGGCTTCCAGCGCCACACCCTTGGCGTAGAGCATGGTGCCGATGGCGCCGTCGCCGATCAGCACCTCGCAGGCAATCGTTTCCAGAAAAGTCATTCTCAACGTCCTCCGAGTACCTTGATCAGGTGCGGCACCAGCTGCTTCTTGCGGGACATGACCCCTTTCATCTCGAAGAGCTGCGGCTCGGGCTGCGGGTAGCCCATGATGCGGCTGAACGCCTGTCCCCCTTCCATCAGGAACATGGTGCTCTCGGTGGCGATGTCGGTGACCATAAGCCCCGCCAGGTCGAGCTCTTCGCGCTCGCGCACGGCGGCCAGCGCCCCTTTCAGCTCGGCCTTCATGGAGTTGAACTCGCTGAAGCCGAACACCTCCACCTGTCCCACGCCGAAATTGTACTCGCCCTGGCTGAAGAGCTTGAAGTCGGCGCCGACCACCCGCTCGGGGCTGCCGTAGCCGGAGAGGGCGCCGGAGGCGGCGAAGATCTCGGCCCCGAACGCCTCGTAGTCGAGCCCTGCCTGCGCCGAGAGCCTTTCCACCGCTGCCCGGTCGCGCTGAGTGGTGGTTGGGGACTTGAGGATCACCGTGTCGGAGAGGATGCCGGACAACAGTAGCGCGGCGATCTTCTCCGGCGGCGTCACCCCGTGCTCCGCGTAGAGCGAGGCGACGATGGTGCAGGTGCTCCCCACCGGCGAGGTGATGAAGGGGATCGGGTTCGAGCTCGGGGAGTTGCCGAGCTTGTGGTGGTCGATCACCTCCAGGATCTCGACGTCCTCCGCCCCAGGCACCGCCTGGGAAAGCTCGTTGTGGTCCATCAGGATCAGGCCGTAGGGAAGCGGGGCCAAAAGCGAGGATTTGGTGGCGACCCCGGCGAGGGTGCCGTCCTCTTCCAATACCAGGACAGCGCTTTCGCCGGAGGTCAAAAGTTTTTCCCGCAGCCGCCCGAGCGATTCGCCCACGCCGACGCGCTCGAACTGCGCATCGGCCAAGTGGCCGGCAGGGGTGGAGAGGCGGGCGCGCGAGAC
>Ga0209415_10018373_pt1 | contig 11036 bp, 9 predicted proteins | sample PeaSoiSIISIP2007_FD_187696 | JGI IMG/M metagenome (GOLD analysis project Ga0209415, IMG submission 187696) | Peat soil microbial communities from Weissenstadt, Germany - SII-SIP-2007 (SPAdes) (version 2) | ecosystem: Environmental > Terrestrial > Soil > Wetlands > Peat | place: Germany...
GGTTGGTGCGCGGGCCGAAGCAGCCGATCGCGACCACCACCACCCCCATCGCGCCGGCAATGAAGATGAACACCCCCTCCACGCCGTAATGCTGCAGCACCCAGGCGATCATGAACCCCGTGAACACCACGGACAGCCTGCTCAAGGAATAGGTGAAACCGACCGCCCGGGCGCGGATGCGCGTCGGGTACAATTCCGATTGGTAGGCGTGGAAGGAGTAGGACAGCCACCGGTTGCACATCGTCTGCATGGCACCTAGGATGATCAGTGCGATCGCCGCGTTCTGCATCGAAAAGACGATGCCGATCACCGCGATGCCGGTGGCCGAAATGACGATCTGCCATTTCCGCTCGATCCGGTCCGCCAGCACCATGCTGATCATCGGCCAGCTCGGATCGGCCAGCGCCATGACAAAGGTGTACTGCAGGCTCTGGCTGACATGAATGCCTTTGGCGAGCAGTAGTGTCGGCACCCAGGCAGTGAAGCCATAGTAGCCGATGGTCTGGAACAACTGGAACACCATCAGCATGATGGTGCGCGAGCGGTAGGTCGGGCTGAACACTTCGAGATAGGTGCCCGGCCGTGGATCCTCGGCCTCGGGCTGTCCGATCGGGGGCAGCTCGCGGCCGGTGCGCGCCCGTACCTTTGCCTCGATCGTGCCGATCACGTGCTCCGCCTCTGCGAGTCGGCCCTGCTGGGCGAGCCAACGCGGCGATTCCGGCAGCGCGCGGCGGATCCACCAGATGAAGATCGCACCGACCGAGCCCAACCCGACGACCCAGCGCCAGCCCTCGATGCCGAGCGGGGCGTACGGCACCAACTGCCAGGCCAGCAGCGCCACGATCGGCGTGGTCATGGCACCGATGCCCTGTTGGAAGCCGAATGCCTTGCCACGCATGCTCTTCGGCACCAGCTCGGCGAGGTAGGTATCGATGGTGACCAGCTCCACCCCGATACCGATGCCGGAGATGAAGCGCCAGATGTTCAGTCCGTTGGCCGAACTCTGGCACGCCATCATCAGCGTCGCCGCGCTGTACCAAAGCAGCGCGAAGGTGAAGATGGTTCGCCGGCCGTACTTGTCCGCCACATAGGAAAATCCGATGGTGCCGATGAACATGCCGGAGAAGAAGGCGGCTATGAAGCTGGCAAGCCCGGCCATACCGAAGAACGATACCGTCGTCGGCGTGAAGATCTTGGCCGCGTACAGGCCGGGCGCGACATAGGCGGTGAAGGCGATGTCATAGACTTCGAAGCAGCCGCCGAGCGCGAGCAGGATGACCATGCGCCAGGTGACCGCGGTCACCGGCAATCGATCGAGGCGCGCCGTGATGATGGCAGCGTGCGACGCCGCTGTGGTCGTACTCATTGCTGTCGTTCCTCCGGAGCTGCGCGTTATGGTCGCTGCGCATGCTTGTCTGGTTCGCCCGAACTCACCCTAGCGGGCCGGAATAGCGCTCCAGAATCGCGAACGGTTCCTCGCCCAGCTTGGCGCGCCACTGCGTATAGAAGCCGGCGCTCTTCAGGCCGTCACGGAAGCTCTGTGTCTCCGCGATGTTGAATATCAGGCCGAATTTCTCCAGGTCCGCCCGCGCGGTCTTCTCGCCCGCCGCCATGTCGTCGCGCTCACGCAGCGCCGCTGCGTTCAGGTTGCGCGCGACGATGTCCTTCAGGTCGTCCGGCAGCCCCTGCCACGCAGCGGCGTTGCAGACGAACCAATGGCCGTCCCACACATGGTTGGTGATGGAGCAATACTTCTGCACCTCGTACAGTTTGGTGATCTTGATCAGCGTCAGCGGGTTCTCCTGCGCATCCGCGATATGCGTCTGCAACGCCGAATAGAGTTCGGTGAACTGCAACGCCAGCGGCGCCGCCTTCAGCGCCTGGAACAGGGTTACCAGGCTCGGCGCGACCGGCGTGCGGATTTTCAGCCCGACCAGGTCGGCGGCGTTCATGATCGGCTTGGTGCTGGTGGTGATCTGGCGGAAACCCAGGTCCCACATGCGATCCATCGCCACCAGTCCGGTCTTCGCCGCGATCTGGGCGCGCACGTATTTGCCCAGGTCGCCATCCATCGCCGGCCAGATCCGGGAGTAGTCCGACCAGGCGAAACCGAGCGCATTGATCGCCGTCACCGGCAGGATCGAGGCGAGAATCTGCCCGGTCGGCTGACACATTTCGATCGCGCCGCTGCGCGCCTGCGACAGCAGGTCGTTGTCGCCGCCGAGTTGCCCGTCGGGGAAAACCTGCAATTCCATCCGCCCGTTCGACTCCTTGCTGATCGCCGCGGCGGCCTCGGCCAGCCTTATGTGAAGCGGGAATGTCTGCGGCGCGGTGTGGGCGAATTTCCAGGAATATTCGGCGGCCGTAGCGTAGCGCGGCAGCAGCGGCGCGGCGAGTGCTGCGCCGCCGGCGCGCAGCAGGGAGCGGCGGGTGGTTGGCATGTGAGGTTTCCTTCCCTTTGTTGGCATGCTTCTGCGACCTCTTCCGCGCGCAGCGCGGGAGAGCTTATAAGAACCCGATCGAGATCCACGGCACCGCGGCGACGATCGCCAGCCCCACCATCAGCGCCAGCAGATAGCGCCAAATGTGGCGGAACGCCTCGTCCGGCGTGCAGCCGCCGACCGCACAGGCGACGTAGTAACCGACGCCAAACGGCGGCGCGAACAGCCCGACGCCCATCGAGAGGATCGCCACCATCGCGTAGTGCACCTCGTGGATGCCAAGCTGATGGGCGATCGGGAACAGCAGCGGCCCGAACAGCACCATCGCCGGAATCCCTTCCAGGATGCTGCCGAGCACGGTGAACAGCACGATCGAGATCGCCATGAACGACATCGCGCCGCCCGGCATCTGCTTGATCCAGCCGGCGACCACGTTGGAAAAGCCGGAGCTGGTGATCGCCCAGGCCATCGCGGTGGCGGCGCCGACGATCAGCAGGATTGCACCGGTCAACGCCGCGGTGCGCACCAGCATCGGCACCAGTCGCCGCCAGTCGAATTCGCGATACACGAACAGTCCAGCGAGCGCGGAATAGACGATGCCGATGGTGGAGACCTCGGTCGCCGTCGCCACGCCGCCCACCACGGCGCCTCGGATCAGGAACGGCAGCACCAGCGCCGGCACCGCGATGACCAGGCTGCGGCCGGTCGCGCTCGCGGAGGCGCGCAGCGCGGTGTTGGTGTCGTGCCGCGCGCGCCGCCACACCATGATGCAGAGGATCAGCCCGACGACGAACCCGGGCATCAGCCCGCCGGTGAACAGCGCGGCGATCGAGATGTTGGTGACCGAGCCGATGGTGATCAGGATCAGGCTCGGCGGGATGGTTTCGGTCTGCGCGCCGGTGGCGGCGAGCAGCGCAACCAGCTCGCCGCGTTGCGCGCCTCGCGCTTCCATTTCCGGGAACAGTACCGGCGCCACCGCCGCCATGTCGGCCGCCTTCGAACCGGAGATGCCGGACACCAGGTACATCGCGGCGACCAGCACGAAGGACATGCCGCCGCGCAGATGCCCGAGCAAATCGGCGAGGAAGCGCACCATCACGCGCGCCATGCCGGTCATTTCAATCAGCAATCCGAGGAACACGAACAGCGGCACCGACAGCAGCACCGGATTCGACATGCCGGTGTCCATGCGCGCGACCAGCACGGACAGCGGCACGTGGGTGCTGAGCGCGAGATAGCCAATCGTGGACAGGCCGAACGCGGCGGCGATCGGCACACCGGCGAACACCGCGGCGGCGACGACACCGAAGAAGAAGATCAGCAGGTTGAGCCGGCCGAGCGCCGGGAATACCGGGTGCAGCAGCCAGAAGCCGCCGAACAGCGCGACCGCCACAAGCAGGGCGGCGAACGCCGCGGCCTTTTCGCGCGGGTCGATGCGCAGCAGGGCGGTGACGATCATCAGCCCGACGCCGACCGGCATCGCCGAAGCGCGCCAGCTCATCGAGATGTCGAGCGACATCAGCGACACAATCGATTCGTTGTCCACATAGGCAATCGCCGGCCGCAGCACCGCCAGCAAAAAGCCGATGAACGCGAACATCGACAGGTTCTCGAAGAACGGCCGCAGATGGGCCGGGGCCCGGGTGGCGAAGGCGGTCATCCGCATATGCTCGCCGCGGCGCAGGGCCAGCGCGCCGCCCAGCATGGCGAGCCACAGGCACAGCATCGAGGCCAGCTCGTCCGACCAGATCAGCGGACTGTGGAACACGTAGCGCGCGACGATGCCGACGAACAGGATGACAATTTCCACCGCGACGAGCGACGCGGTGACGAGTTCGAGTGCCGACCCGATGATGTGATCCAGACGCGCTGCGATGCCTGGACCGGCGGGCACCGCGGTGAGAGCCTGTTCGCTGGCGGACATCTCAGCGTGCCGCGTTGTCGCCGCGACGCGCCGGATAGGCCGATGGCGCGGCTGAGGCGCCGGCGTCCACCGGCAGCACGATGCCGGTCACCCAACGTGCCTCGTCGCTTACCAGGTACAGCACACCGTTGCCGACATCCCAGCCCTCGCCTTCGACTTTCAGCAGCGAGCGGTTCTTGCGCGCCTCGCGGTGTTCGTCGGTCATGCCGCCGGCATAGACCATCGGCGTGTAGACCATGCCGGGCGCCACCGCGTTCACCCGGATGCGGTCGGCCGCATGGTGCGCCGCCATGGCGCGCGTCATGTTCACCACCGCACCCTTCGATGTCGGATACAGCAACGAGGGGTGGCCGCCGAACAGCCCGGCATAGGAGGCGATGTTGACGATCGCCCCGCCACCGTGGCGCGCCATCTCGGGGATCGCGTATTTCGCCATCAGCACCATCGAGGTGACGTTGACGCGCATGGCGCGGTCCCATTCCTCGATGTCCACATCCACCGCGGTGCCAGGCGGGCCGCCGATGCCGACATTGTTCACCAATATGTCGAGCCGGCCCCAGGTGCGCACCGTCTCGCGCACGATGCGCGCGCAGTCGTGCGGCACGGTGACATCGGCGAGCACGACGAGCGAGATGCCGCCTTCGGCCTCAATCATGTGCTGAGTGCGTTCGACCCATTCCTGGTTCTGGTCGACCAGGGTTACCTGGGCGCCGTGGCGCGCCAGCAGCACCGCGGTGGCGCGGCCGTTGCCGATGCCGTCGGCGCGCGAACCCGCGCCTGTAACGATCGCCACCTTGCCCGCCAGCCGTCCGTTGGCGTCTGCCATGACCGTTTCCTCCCGCGTGGTTGGGGGGCATCTTCGCGCAGGCGGCGCCGGACGGAAACCTGTCTCGCGAAGCGGGAGAGGTCGAGAGGCGTGAGCGGTGCGGGTGACGGTGCTGCGGGGCGACGCGATCACCCTCGCCATCGACGCTTCGCGTATTGACCTATCCCGCTTCGCGGGCGAGGTGTACGGGCAGGAGAAATGCGGTGGTGAACGCGCAATTGTTGCAGATCTGGACGACGACCGCGGCCGCGCCGCGCGGTAGCGCACGGACCGCGTGCGAGCTGGAGGCGGCGGGTTGGGACGGCATGCTGGTGGTGGATTCGCAGAATCTCTCCGGCGATCCCTATGTCGCACTGGCGATGGCGGCGAGCGCGACGACGCGGCTCGGGCTCGGCACCGGGGTGACGAATTGCGTCACCCGGCATGCGTCGGTGACTGCGGCGTCGATTGCCAGCGTGCAGCGCATCGCCGGCGCACGGGCGGTGTTGGGCATCGGCCGCGGCGATTCGGCGCTGGCGCATCTGGGCCGCGGGCCGGCGCGACTGCCCGCGTTCGCCCGCTATCTGCGGCAGTTGCGCCACTACCTCGCGGGCGAGGCGGTGGCGTTCGCCGATATCGACATTCCTGCCGAGATCGCGCCGCCACTGTCGGAACTGGAACTCGCCGATGCTCCGCCGGCCAGCCGCATCGACTGGATCGCTGGCGGACCGAAAGTGCGGGTCGAAGTGGCGGCCAGCGGGCCGCGTGTCATTGCGCTGGCGGCGCTGCACGCCGACCGGGTGATGTTCGCGCTGGGCGCCGACGTGGAGCGCATCGCGTGGGGCATCGGCGTGGCACGCAAGGCGCGCGAGGAGGCCGGGCTGGACCCGGACGGCATCGCGTTCGGCGCCTACGTGAATTGCGCCTGCCACATCGATGTCGGCATCGCGCGCAACCTGGTGCGCGGCGGGCTGACCACGTTCGCACGGTTTTCGGTGATGCACGGCACGGCGAGCGGTCCGTTGTCAGGCACCGATCGCGGCGTGCTGCAAGACCTGCGCAATGCCTACGACATGCGGGCGCACACGCGCGGCGATTCACCGCAGGCCGGCACGCTGACGGAAGCGTTCATCGACCGGTTCGCCATCGCCGGTCCGCCGGAAGTCTGCGTCGCACGGCTGCGCGCGCTGGCGGCGCTGGGATTGGACAAGGTCGCATTGGCCGGCGGGATGCGCGGCGCTTCGGAGGCAGACGCGGCAACGTCGAAGCGGCTGCTCGAGACGGAAGTGCTGCCGGCGATGCGATCGTCGTGATCTTGCATCAGAGACGCCGATCAGTCTGTCGGCCGAAATTGCTCTCCCGCAGTTATTCGGACCCGTTCACCAATCGCTACTCGGCCGCCGCCTGTTTCGCCCGGGCGACTCGCGCCAGCACCTTCTCGCGCACCGTCTCGGGCAGGCCGTTCGGGTCCATCGGCATCCCATAGACGAGCTCGTTATGCGCGTGCAGCAGTTGGTGCAGGCTGAACACGTGCATCTGCGCGTTCCGCCGCCCCTGGACGTCCTGCACGTGGTTCACCGCCTGCTTGCTGGCCTTGAGTGCGAAAGCGGGTTTCGTGGCGATCTTTTCGGCGAGTGCAAGCGTCACGGCGGCGAGTTGTTCGCGAGCAACGACCCGGTTCACCATGCCGTGCGCCGCCGCTTCCTGGGCGCTGATCTCATCCGCAGTGAACAGGAACTCCTTCGCCTTGCGGATCCCAAGCTCCCATGGGTGGTTGAAGAATTCGACGCCGCAGATACCGAAGTCGATCACGGGATCCTTGAATGAGGCGTCGTCGCTGGCGATGATCAGGTCGCACACCCAGGCGAGCATCAGCCCACCGGCGATGCATTTGCCCTGCACCTGGGCAATGGTGGGCTTGGGCAGGTTGCGCCAGCGCTCGCACATTTCGAGGTAGATCTCCATTTCGCGCCCGTAGCGTGCCTCGGCGCCTTTGGCGTCGAAGCCTGCCCAGGTGCCGACGGTTTCGAAGTCCCGCCAGGTTTTGGTGCCATCCCCGCTTAGGTCGTGTCCGGCGGAAAAGTTGCGCCCCTCGCCGGCCAGGATGATCACCTTGATGGCGTCGTCATGCGCCGCGCGGTCGAAGGCTGCATTGAGCTCGTAGGTCATCTGCAGGCCTTGGGCGTTGTGCGCCTCGGGTCGCGCCATCACGATCCGCGCGATATGTGGCGCCGGGGTCTCATAGCGCACCTGAGCAGACGTTTCGGTAGTGAGCGTCATTGGCTGGTGTCCTCCCTGTGTGCCGGATTTCCCGGACGAGGCAGGATACCATTCTGTGGCGGCGCGCAAACATCGGGCGGCGCGGGCGTTCTTCCCGGTAGCTCACATCGACCACGAGAATTCGACGTCCGCACACATGTGCGGGGATGTTGTTGTTTCAGCGCCAGTGCCCAATGTCGCGAAGGCTCGGCGATGGCAAAGAACCCGAAGTGATCCGGTTCCTCGTCATCATCGGGGAGCCGGATACCGCGCTGCTTCGCGCCCAATCCCGGCCGTCCAATACACGTTTCGGAGCGCTCGGCATCGGTCATTCATGAGACCGCATCGACACTTCTTGGTCGGCGGATGGCTCTCACCTTTCCGCTGCTTCCGCCGCCGCAGAAAAATCGGTCGCCGCCATCCGATTCAAGCCCCGAGACACCGGTTCCGGCCGGCATTTCAAGGCGTTCGAGCACCTCTCCCGTCTCGGAATCGATGCGCCGGACATCACTCTTCTCATCCTGCCATGTGCCATGCCAAAGCTCGCCGTCGACCCAGGTGACACCCGTGACGAAACGGTCGGATTCAATTGTTCGGAGCACGGCCCCGGTTTCGGGATCGACCTGATGGATCTTGCGTCCACGGTGCTGGCCGACCCAGAGCGTTCCTTCGGCCCAGGCGAGCCCCGAATCCCCGCCACCGCCGGGCGCCGGGATCGTGCCGAGCACCTTGCCGGTCCCGGGATCGATCTTTCGGATCACGGCTTCCGCGATCTGGAACAGATACTGTCCGTCGAATGCCGTTCCCGCATGCGCGGCGATTTCGAGCGCGCCCAGCAGCTCCCCGCTGTCCGGATCAAGGGAATTCAGCCTGTCGCCGGTGGCGAACCAGACCCGCCGCCCGTCAAAGCTGACCCCATGCACGCCATCGACTCCGGGAAAGGGGCCATATTCGCGGACGATTTCGGCTTCTGTGTGTTTCATGCCTTCATCCTAACCGCTCGGCAGTGGTGCCGGGAGTAACAAGCTTGTCGGGAATCCCGGCACGTTCGGCGCGATCCAGCGGCAGGCCCGCCCTTGACCGAATGATTCGACCTTGCCGGCCTCCGCGAGCGCTTCGAGCGCCCGTTGCGCGGTGCGCGGGCTGACGCTGAGCGCCAGTGCCAGCGCCGAGCTCGACCACGCCTCGCCGTCGGCGAGCAGGGCGAGCACCCCGGCATGGTCTCCTTCGACGGGCGGCACCGCCACGGCAACGGCATTCGCTCCGTGCGGCTCCAGCGCGAAGCCCCGCTTCGTCGCGTTCAGCCCCGCCAGTGGCTCGAGTATCTTGCGGAGCCGCCCGATCTCCACGCGCAGCCGCACGCGATGCGATTCATCGGCATGCCGCGCTCGAAAGGCGCGCGCGAGGAGCGTTTCCCGCGACACGTCTTCGGGCCACGCCTCCGCGAGCGCGCGAATAAGCGCGAACACCACTGGGCGACTGGCGAGCGGAACCATCGTCGGCCCGGCGCGCACGACGTTGCGGCAGGCGTCGACAACGAGTGCGTCCGAGGCCAGCAGCGCCTCAACCTCTTCGAGCCGAAGCAATCGCTCCCCGTCGCGCGCGATCAGTCGCGCGGCGGGCGCCTCGAGCGCGCGCGACGCGCGGTCGACCTCGGCCACCAGTGCGGGAATCCCCGCCTCGCGCGCGGCGCGCGCGGCCTGATCGAGCGCGGTTCTGGCTGGCTTCGTACGAATACGCCGCATCGCTATGCCAGCAGCGACCAGGCCGTGTCCGGCTCGCGACGCCGGCGGCAGCGCATTGGCATCAAGCGCCTCGAGCGTACGCTCGGCCTCGTCGAGCTTCCCAATCAGGAGAAGGCGCCTGGCCTCGAGATAGCCGGCATGAGCGGCGTTTGCGCTGTCGCCATGCGCTTCGAGCGTCGCCCGCGCCGCGTTAAGCGCCTGTACGGGCCGGCCCAGGTCACGCGACACGAGGGCAATCTCGGCCTCGGCGACGACGCACCGCGCGCAGGCGATGGGCTCTTGCGGACCAAAGGCGCGGGCAGCGCTCCGCAACAGCTCCTTGGCACGCGCGAACTCGCCGAACTGGGCCATCGCGATGCCACGCAGCGCGAGCGCGGGTGCGTCGTCACGCAACGCGACGTACTTCAGCGCCGCCAACGGATCGCCCGCCGCGAGCGCCCGCGCCGCGGCCGTGATCAGCGAGTCCATCGAAATCCCGTCACACTTGTCACTCTTACCCGTCGCTCCTCCCGACTTAAGAACGCGCCTGGGTCCTTAACGGCCGGAAACGGCCAAAATCGCTCGGGAGGCTGAAAATGACAACGCTTACAGCGGCAAAGCAGCGGAATGCGGGGGCGTGGCGGGCCCGCGGCGCAGCTGGCTGGATCGGCCTCGCTGCGTCGCCGACCTTTGCCCTGATGGCCTGGATCGCAGCCACCGATGCGCCTCGGATCGCACTCTGCTCTTCGGCTTCGGACATGCCGCCGATCGATGGCATGGCCTGGATGTACCTGTTGATGAGCCTCTTCCATCTGTCGCCCTGGCTGAAGCTCGCTTTCGACCGCTCGCGACAGCTCTCCCACCCCACACCCCAAAACTGAAGGAGACTGACCATGCAGCATCCTATCGTTTCCCGCGAAGAATGGCTCACCGCCCGCAAGGCGCTTCTCGTCAAGGAGCGCGCCATGACACACGCGCTTGACGCACTCCGCGCCGAGCGCCGGCAACTGCCCTGGGTCAAGGTCGAAAAGTCCTATGTTTTCGAAGGACCTGCGGGCAAATGCACGCTCGGCGACCTGTTCCACGGCCGCAGCCAACTCGCTGTCTATCACTTCATGTTGACGCCGGGCTCGGATCATATCTGCCGAGGCTGTTCCTTCACCGCCGACCATGTCGACGCGGCGCGGCAGCATTTCGAGCAGGCAGACCTGGCGTTCACCGCTGTCTCGCGTGTGCCGTTTCAGCGGATCGAGGAGGTCAGGAGCCGGATGGGCTGGAGCTTCCCCTGGGTTTCTTCGCAAGGCGGCGACTTCAACTTCGATTTCGGTGTGTCGTTCACGCCCGAGGACCTCGCCGCTGGTCGGGCCCTCTACAATTACGGCACAGTCATCCGTAACAGCCAGGACATGTTCGGCACGAGCATCTTCGTGAAGGACGACAGGGGGGCCATCTTTCACAGCTATTCGACCTATCATCGCGGTACCGAACTGCTGATGGGCGCGCTTAACTGGCTCGACCTTGCCCCCAAAGGCCGCAACGAAACCGGCGGAACCATGAGCTGGGTGCGGCTGCACGACGAATATTGAAGCAGACGACACGCGGTAGACGTAATTCTGAAAGTGACAACCTTCAAGGTCCGCCCGTAAAGCGGTTCATTCGAGTTCAACAGCAACCGGCCGACCGTCGGCGCGAACGGCAGCTATTCGCTCTCCATTTCTCCAAAGCTGCCGTTCCGCTCCCGACCAGACTCGCGCGCATGGATTTTGGCGGTGAATGTCTCAGACGGGTCGAAAACGGCTGGGCGACTCAGTGCCTCATTCAGGATGAAAGCGGCGACGCGGCCCGCCTGCGCGAGCAGTTCACCGGACGAATCGTATTGCTCG
>Ga0209415_10018374_pt1 | contig 11036 bp, 8 predicted proteins | sample PeaSoiSIISIP2007_FD_187696 | JGI IMG/M metagenome (GOLD analysis project Ga0209415, IMG submission 187696) | Peat soil microbial communities from Weissenstadt, Germany - SII-SIP-2007 (SPAdes) (version 2) | ecosystem: Environmental > Terrestrial > Soil > Wetlands > Peat | place: Germany...
CGCCAACGGCTGCCCGCAGGCCATTCTCTTCACGAACGGGCAGCCGCCGTCGGGGGCGACGGTGTCCCTGTGGTGCTCGAGCGCTGCCGGGGCGAGTCCCTGACGCTCGTCCGTCGGAGGAGGAGACCTGTGACCCCCCCTTGTGACAATCGCCCCCGGCGACCCGAAGAAAGCGCACGCCCGGTCGCGCTTTTGTCCCACCTCGTGAAGCTCGCGGACTCGCGATGGAATCCAGTGCGTCGCGCGCGCGCGACCTCCGGAGAAGTCTTCCGGAGCGTTGTGACTTTGTGACCGGTCACGAGTTAAGGGGGTAAGCGTCGCGACGGTCGAGCCGGCCGCTCCTTCGAGGGGAGCGAGCGATGTTTCGATCGACCGGGCCGGCTCTTCGATCCGCGTGGGCTGCGACTCGATCGAAGCGACCTGTGCTTCGATCGCGCGGAAAGAGCAATCGAGCGATGTGACCTTGCCATCCGGCTGCCTACTGCGGCGGCGCCTCCGAGCAGACGTGGTTGATGCACGTGACGCCCTGGCTCGCGTCGCAGCAATCGCTGGTCACGTTGCACTTGTCACCGTTGGACGAGCAGCCCGACGTCGTCGACCGGCACACCGCGGCCCCGGCGTCCGCGCCGCCGTCGGCGTCCCCGGACTCGCAGTAGCCGCCGCAGCAGTCGGTGCCCGTCGTGCACGACTGACCCTCGACCTTGCACGGAGGCAGCGACCAGAAGCCGCGCATCGCGAGGTTCTGCTCGTCCTGTCCCGTGAGATGGAAGGGCGGGTGGCTCGGATCGACGCCGGGCTTGGGGTTCTGGTCGATGGCGGCGACCCAGAGCTGCTTCACCTCGGTGCACGGCGTCGTCGTGCAGGGGAAGGCCTGACCGGTGAGGATGTTGCCGTAGGTGCGGCGGCTGGTGAAGACCACCCAGAAGTAGCCGCCGCCCGCGACGGGCGCGAAGCTCGGCTCGTAGTTGAGCGAGAGGTCCCGCATCCCGGCGGCGAACGGGTAGCCGTCGCCGTCGAGCTTGGCCAGACGCACCTCCTGGTTCGGCGTCACGGCGCTCGCGATGTAGAGGTCTCCGGGGCCGTTGCGCGTGTCGAAGCTCCCGGCGCGCGCGTAGATGATCCACTGGCCGTCGGGCGACACGCTCGGCCACGTGATCGCGTTGCTCGTGCCCACGGAGACCAGCGTCTGCTGTCCCGAGAACATCGGGTTCTTCGTCTCGTCGAACTGGATGACACTGAGACTGCCGGGCGGCGGGTTCTGCCAGTTGAATCCCGCGGCGGTCCAGCCCGTGGGATCGCCGGAGCTCACGAACGCCACGCGCGACCCGTCCGGCGACCACGCGGGCGCGGCGAAGGGAGTGCCTGTCACGCCGCTCGTCGTCACGGGCTGCCCGTCCGCGGTGGTGAAGAGACCCATGACGGTGCTCGGGCCGTTGAAATCGGTGACGCCGCTCTGCGCCATCGAGTTGGTCAGGATGTACTTGCCGGTCGGCGACAGGGCCGGAGTGTTCCACTGGATGTTCTGCCATACCGGCTGACCCGCGGCGTTCGGGTCGATGTCCCACGTGCCGCCGAGCGAGTCCAGCGGCTGGTCCGCCTTGAGATCGTAGCTTCCCGCGAACACCCCCCCGCCGCTCGCGAGCGTCGAGCCGTCGGCGCTCACCGTGTGGCAGGTCATCAGGCATCCGCCGCTCCCGGAGGCGCCGTTCTGCTGGTACTGGGCCGGGTCGGTGAGGGGCGCCTGGTTGGCGAAGTCGTCGGGCTGGGCGGCGCCGGGCTGGATGCGGAGCACACGGCCGAGGTTGTTGGACCAGTAGTAGATCGTCCCGCGCATCGAGCCGGACGCGATGGTCCACGTCTGGTGGGCGATGAGCGACGCCGCCGTGCCGTCCCAGCGCGTGACTGTGATCTGCGTGCTCCCGGCGGTCGAGTCGGTGTACTTCTCCCAGGTGGTCGCGTCGAGCGCGAGCTGCGACGTCGGGGCGCTGGTCGCGGTCGTGAAGAGATCGAGCTCGAACGTCGTGCTCTTGATCTGCACGTAGTAGTCGTCGGTGGCGGCCCCGCCGTTCCACTGCAAGATGGGCGGCAAGAGGCCGCGTGGCCACACGGTGCCGTCGTACGGGTAGGCCCAGACGACGTTCGCGTCGATCGTGGTCGCGCCCGCGAGCGACGTCTGCACGGCGGGAGGCACGTTCGCCGGGTTCTGCTCGAGGTGGAGGACGACGGTCAGCACCGCCGACGCGTTCTTGCCGTTCTGCGTCACGGTCACGTTGACCACACCGCCCAGCGCGCCGGTGGCCGTGAAGAGCCCGGCCCCGCTGACGCCGCCGACCTGCGGCTGATCCGCTGACCACGCGAGGCCCGTCGTGAGCGGGGCGCTCGTTCCGTCGGCGTAGTGCGCCGTCGCCGTGAAGGGCTGCGTCGCCGGCGCGCCGTTGACGCTCGTGATGGTGGCGGTGGGCGGGCTGATGGTGATCGACTGCACGGTGTTGCCGCCGAGGAGGTTCCCCCCGTCGCCGGCGTCGCCGACGGAGCCGGCGTCGTGTCCTCCGGGCGGCTGGGTGCCTGCGCTTCCGGATGCTCCGCCCCCGCCACAGGCCGCCACGATCGCGGCCACGGCCACGAACAGGGCGCCGGACAGATGCGCTCCACGCCTCCAGCCACACGACGTCATCGGGGGACCTCCTTCGGGCGGGCTCGCTCCGTCAGCTTGCGGTGGACTGCGGATCTCCGAGGGGCGTCGGGCACGGACGAGACGCGCATGAGGCACGTGGGTCATGCACGATCCACGGACCGGGGCGACGCGCCGCAGGACACGGCGTCCCGCGTCCAGGGTCGAGCGGATTCTCCCGCACGGCACGACCGGTGCACTTCATCTGCCCATGCGCACGCGCCTCTCCGCGCTCGCGGCCCTCGCTTCGGTGCTGCTCGTAGCGTCCGCTCACGCGGGCGAAGACGACGACCCCTTCGCCGAGCCCGCGCCGTCCACCGACCTGCGGCCGCTTCCACCGCTTCCGCCGCTTCCCCCCCTCCCCGACCTCGCTCCTCTCCCCGAGCTTCCTCCGCTCGGCCTCCCGCTCACCCACGCACCCCGGACCGCACCCCCGACCGAGACCCCACCCGAGACCGCGACCCCGACCGCGACCCCGACCGCGACCCCGACCGCGACGATGATCTCCCTGCCCGCGGTCGCTTCCGCCACCCTCGGCCAGTACGACGAGTACAAGCGCGCGATCCCCGCATTCTCCATCGACGCGGACCCCGTCAGCGTCGCCGCCTTCCAGCGCTGCGTGGCCGCAGGTCAATGCACCCGGCCCTCGTGTGCCGCTTCTCACGGCGACGACGGACGCGTCACGTGCGTCGATCAGGCGCAGGCCAAGTCGTACTGCGCCTTCGCCGGCGAGCGCCTCCCGACCGAGGAGGAGTGGGAGCACGCTGCGCGGCAGACCGGTGTCGTTCGCATGCGCTCGACCGATGACGCCGCCGAGTGGACGTCGAGCCCCTACTGCTTCTTCTGCGGCAAGGACGACCAGGTCGTCCGCGGCGGCCCCGCCCGCAATCCCGCCCTCCGCGGCTGGCGTCCTCCGGCCACGCACGACGCGAGCGTCGGCTTCCGGTGCGCCAGGGGCGAGTGAGCCGCCGGGCCTACGACGCCCCGCCCTCGCTCACCTCGATCACCTCCACCTCGCTCTCGTCGTAGCTCGAGTGTCCCCACGGCAGCGCCGCGAGCAGCGTCTGCGCGTGCACCCGGAAGGACGGATCCAGCGTGCCCCGCGAAGCGGAGCGCAGCGCGTCGGCCATCTCCAGCGCGGATGCGAAGCGCTCCGCCGGATCCTTCGCCAGCGCGATGGCGAGCACGATCTCCACGTCCTGCGGCAATCCGGGCAGGAGCTGGGAGGGGCGCGCCGGGCTGCGGTAGACCACCTGGTAGAGGATCTGGGGCGTGTCGGGCCCGGAGAACGGCGGCTGCCCGGTGAGCGCGCGGTAGAGGACGGCGCCGAAGGAGAAGACGTCGCTCCGGTGCGTCACCTCCTTGCCGCCCGCCGCCTGCTCGGGGGACATGTACCCGGGGGTGCCCACGATGAGGTCCATCGTCAGCGTGCCGCTCGACCCCGCCAGGCGCGAGACGCCGAAGTCGAGGATCTTCCACATGGGTGCGGCCGCGTTCTGCTGCGCGAGGAACAGGTTCTGCGGCTTGAGGTCGCGGTGCACGATGCCCGCCTTGCGCGCCGCCTCGAGCGCCCGCGCCACCTGATCGCCCAGGGCCACCACCTCGTCGAGCGGGAGAGCCCCGCGCTGGCGCAGGTGCCACGCGAGGTCGTGACCGCGGAGCAGCTCCATCGCGATGTACGGCGCGCCGTTGGCGCCGATGGTGCCCACCTCGTAGATGGTGACGACGTTCGGTCCCTCGAGCTTCGACGCCGCCTCGCCTTCGCGGAGGAAGCGCGCGACGAGCTGCTCGTCCCGCAGCATGCTCGACTGGAGCAGCTTGATGGCCGCGTCCCCGCCGCCATCCGTGTCGGTGGCCGCGTAGACCTCTCCCATCGCCCCCCGCGCGATGAGGTGGCGGATGGCGTACTTGCCCGCCATGAGCCCCGTGTACGGCCCGGCCCGCCCCGCCGCCATGCGCATGAGAAAGTCGAGGTCCCGGTTGGCCTCCTCGAGCTGCGCCTCGCGCGTCCGCATCTCGCGCATGGCGGCGACGGCGCGGTCGAGGGCGTCGAGCGTCGCGCGGCGGGTGACGCGCGCCTGCCAGACGGCGAGGCCCATCACGACGGGAACGAGGAGCACGGCGGCGAAGCGCGGCGTCGTGTCGACCGAGAGCGCCGGCATGAGCCCGTCGTCCGGGAGGACGCCGCCGGCGATGAGGGCCGAGAGCAGCCCGTAGCCACCCCCGGCGAGGGCGGGGACGCCGAACGCGGTGAGGCGGTCGTCACTCATCGCAAAGAAGGACACCCCCAGCACGACGAGCATCGGCGCCGGGGAGAGGACACCGAGGTACCAGGCCCCGACCAGCGACGCGCAGACGGCGAAGGAGCCGAAGACGCGCGCCACGGGCGGGGCGTAGTCGATGGGGTGCCGCGCCACCCACCAGGTGCGCACGGCGACCCCGCCGAGGGCGAGGAGCGCGACGCCGAACGCGATGCGCAGCCACGCGACGCCGCCGAGGAAGTACTGCGAGACGAGCCCCGCGGTGCACAGCACGACGACGACCTGCGCGAAACCCCGGGCCCGCGCCGCGTCCTGACGGCGCAGGGCGAGCTCCGAGCTCTGCGTGACGGAGGCCGCGAGATCCGGCGCCACGTCGTCGGGGGGCAGCCGACCGACGGACAGGGGGGCCTGCGCGGCCGGGTCCGCGCGAGGCAGGGTCGCCTCCTCCCCCTCCTGCGGGGCCGGGACTACACGAGCCGTCGAGTCGCCGAGTTCCCCCACGGTGAAGAAGCGTACTTTATCCTGTACTATCCGCCCAATGAGCGACGATCCGGTGCTCGTGATGCACGCCCTTCTCCCCGTGGGGGCCGGGGCGACCGACGTCGGCCAGCGCGAGCACAACGAAGACCACGTGCTCCTGCGGGGGGAGCTCGGCCTCTTCGTCCTGGCCGACGGGGCGGGGGGGCACAACGCGGGCAATGTGGCCAGCGCGCTCGCCGCCACCACCGTCGCCAACGTCTTCGAGACGAGCGCCGCCACCCTCGGCCGTCGCCCCGAGATCGACGAGTTCGGCCTCTGGACCATGGCGCGGCGCCTCGCGACCGCCGTCCAGCGCGCGAACGCCGAGGTGATCGACGTCGCGAAGAAGACCGAGAAGTACCAGGGGATGGGGACGACGCTGGTCGCGATGGCCTTCTCGGCGGACGGCGACATCGTGCACATCGCGCACGTGGGCGACAGCCGCTGCTACCGGCTCCGCGGCGGTCTGCTCGAGGCGCTGACGGTGGATCACTCCCTGGTGGTCGACGTGCTGGAGACCCACCCGGACGTCGACGACATCCTGTTCGGCATGATGCCGCGCCACGTGGTGACGCGCGCCCTCGGGATGGAGGAGAGCGTGCGCGTCTCGACGCGGACGCTGCGCGCGCTGGCGGGGGATCTCTATCTCCTCTGCTCGGACGGGCTCAGCGACGCGCTCGACGACGGAGCCATCGAGGAGATCCTCGGCGAGGCGCGTAGCCCGGAGGATCACGTGAAGGCGCTCATCGCCGCGGCTCTGCGGGCCGGCGCGCAGGACAACATCGCGGCGGTGGTCGTCGCGTGCGAGGAGACCGAGGAGGTCCCCAAGCGGCGCCCCTCGGCGCGCCCCGAGCTGCCGAAGCCCGTCCCGCCGATGCGGCGACCCATCGGCTCGGCACCGGAGATCATCATCGTCGGCGTCGAGTCCCGCATCGTCCCCTCCGACAGCGCCACCGCCGGGCTCATGGATGCCCTCGGCCGCTTCGCGCGCCTGCGTCAACCCAGCGCCCCCGAGGTCGCTCAGCCCAAGCCGACGCGTTGCCGGGACTGCGGGCAGCCCCTGGAGGCGGGGGCGGCGTCGTGCCCGACCTGCGGCGCGTCCGTCAGCTGATCAGCGTCGCGAGCTTGGCCTCGACCTTCGCGCGGTCGTCCTCGTGCTTGAGGATGACGTCGAGGGTGGACCGCGCGAGCTCCTTGTCGAGCGCGCTCGCGCCGAGGACCACGAGGGCCCTGGCCCAGTCGATCGTCTCGGCGATGGACGGCGCCTTGCGGAGATCCATCGCGCGGACCTTCTGCGCGAACGCGGCGAGCTGCGCGGCGAGCTGCTTGGCCACGCCGGGTACGCGGAGCTCGAGGATGGCCTGCTCGCGCGAAGGCGGCGGGTAGTCGACGAAGGCGTGCAGGCAGCGGCGTCGGAGCGCGTCGGTCATCTCGCGCGTGCCGTTGCTGGTCAGCACGAAGAGCGGCGCCGTCTTCGCGCGGACGGTGCCGAGCTCCGGGATGGTCACCTGCCCCTCGGCCAGCACCTCGAGCAGGAACGCCTCGAACTCGGGGTCCGCGCGGTCGACCTCGTCGATGAGCATGACCACCGGCTTGTCGCTCGTCAGCGCGCGGAGCAGCGGGCGCTCGACGAGGAACCGGCGGCTGAAGAACGCCGCGTCCGCCCCCGCCACGAGATCGGCCGCCTCGGCCAGCGACTTCGCCCCCGCCGTCTGGGTCGCCACCGCCTCGCGGAGGAGCTGCGTGTAGAGCATCTGCTTGGCGTAGTCCCACTCGTAGAGCGCCTTCGCCTCGTCGAGCCCCTCGTAACACTGCAGGCGGACCAGCTCGCGCGAGAGAGCCTCGGCGAGCGCGCGCGCGAGGTCGGTCTTTCCCACCCCGGCCGGACCCTCGACGAGCAACGGCCGCTGGAGCTCGAGGCCGAGCCACGACACGAGCGCGAGGCGGTCGTCGGCCAGATAGCCGGCGCTGCTGAGCTTCTGCTGGAGGCTCGGAAGGTCGAGGTGGGGCTGCATCAAAGGACAGGGTACGCGATTAGGCGATCCGCCCCGCCCCGGCAAATGGGTATCCTGGGAGACGATGCCCGAGGCGCCCGATCTCCGCATCGACGCCACGGGGACCGTCCACCCCGTCGGCCTGCGGGCGAGCCAGGAGCTTCGCGCGCGCGCGGGCGAGTGGCGCCTCTTGCCGTCGCCGGGCGCGATCCTCCTGGCCATCCAGGCCGGAGAGCTCACGCGGCAGCTCCGCCTGGCGGGGGAGGTGCGCGCGCCGGGCGGTCTCTGCGACGTCGTGTCCACGGTCGCCCAGGGGGCCTACAGCGCCGAGCTCACCGTCTTCGAGTCGCACTTCCAGCAGGAGAACGTCCGCTCCATCCTCTTCGACCACGGCAACGTGGTGGGGGCCTCGTCGACCGCGCCGGGCGAGCGCCTCGGGGAGATCCTCTGGCGCTTCGGGGTGATCACCCGCGGGCAGCTCGACGAGGTGGTGAGCGCCGCCGAGAAGACCGGCAAGCGCGTGGGGGAGGCGGCGATCGAGCTGGAGTTCGTGGAGCCGGAGGAGCTGTTCGTGATGATGGGCCGGCAGGTCGAGGAGATCTTCTACGCCGCGGTGCACCTGGGTCGGGCGAGCTTCTTCCTGTTCGAAGGGCTCTGCGAGCAGCCAGCGCTACGTCAACCCCTCAGCACCGGGCAACTGCTGATGGAGGCGGCGAGGCGCGTGGACGAGCTGCGCTTCTTCCGGGAGAAGATCCCCGGCGACACGTGGGTGCCGACGCTGCTCGCGCCGCCCTCGGGCCGGAAGGCGCCGCCCGAGCTCTACCCGGTGCTGGAGCAGTGCGACGGCCGGCGGAGCATCGCCGAGATCGGGCGGCGCATCGGGCAGCTCGAGTTCGAGGTCACTCGCGCCGTGTTCCAGCTTGCCACGGCGGGGCTCGTCTCCGTCGTGCCGCCACGGCTGGAGGGACCCGCGTCGGTGGTCGAGGCGTTCAACCGGGCGCTGGCGGAGGTCGTCCGGACGGCGGACGAGGCGGGCAAGGGGAGGGAGCTCCGCGCCGCCGTCGAGCAGTTCGTGATGAGCACGGGCGTGTTCGTCCCGCTCCTCGACGGCGCGGGCCCTCTCGAGGACGGAACGCTGCGACCCGAGCGGGTGGCGCGCAACGTCGCGGGGCTGGCCGTGGACGAGGACGCCGAGGCCTGGCTCGTGCAGCAGCTCTTCGAGTACACGGGCTTCGCGCTGTTCCACGCGGGCTCGCTCCTCGCCCGCGAGGAGGAGAAGAGCCTCAACGCCCGCATCGCCGAGATGCTCAAGCCGCTGCGGCAGCAGCCGGAAGGGGGACCACCGTCGCGCAGGTAACCGTCCCGGGGGTATCCATGGAGAGTCGATGAACAGCGCAGCCGAGCAAGCCAAGCCCCGCAAGGAAGAGATCCTCGACGTCGCCACGCGCCTCTTTGCCGAGCGTGGATACGAGGGGACGAGCATGAACGACGTTGCGGAGCAGGTCGGGATGCGGAAGGCGTCGCTCTTCTATCACTTCGCCACGAAGGACGCGCTCTACGAGGCGGTGCTCGATCGGCTGGTGGCGAGCCTGCAGGTGGCGCTCGAGGCGATCTACGTCAGCAGCGGGACTTTCCCGGACCGACTCGACGCCGTGACCGAGACGGTGGTGACCGTGCTGGCGTCGCATCCGTACGCGGCGCGGCTCCTCCTGCGCGAGGCCATGGACTGGGGCCCGGTCATCCGCGGCAAGCTGCTCGACCGGATCCTGCTCGTGCTCGAGGCGGGGGCGGCGTGGCTCCGCGCCGGACAGGAGCAGGGGGCCTTCGTGGAGGGAGACCCGAAGCAGCTGGTGCTCTCTTCCATCGGGCTGCACTTTCTCCCGTTCGCCCTGGGTAAGCTCGTCGAGCGTTACATGGGGGCCGACGTGTTCGACGAGGCCTTCGTCGCGGCGCGGATGAAGGCGCTGAAGACGCAGGCGAGAGACATGCACCTGCGCAAGCGTTAGCTGGCCCGCCTACTCGCGCTCGCCGTGCCGGCCGGCGCCCTTCGCGAAGCGCCCGGCGCCCTCCAGGCCCTCGCCCGAGACGATGGTCTCCACCCCGAGGATGAACTCGCGGGCGATGGCGGCGTCGAGCGGGAGCGTCCACTGCTCCAGCGCGCTGCGGCGGTCCGAGCGGAGGCAGCGCTGCGGGAGGCGGGCGATCTCGGTCGCGAGCGCCTCGGCCTCTTCGCGGGCCCGACCGCGGGCGACGACGCGATTGGCGAGGCCCCAGTCGAGCGCCTCGCGGGCGCCGACGGGACGGCCGGTGAGGATCATATCGAGCGCGCGCGACGCCCCGATGAGGCGCGGCAGGCGCACCGTCCCGCCGTCGATGAGCGGCACGCCCCAGCGGCGGCAGAAGACCCCGAAGGTGGCGTCCTCCTCGGCGACGCGGAGATCGCACCACAGCGCCAGCTCGAGCCCCCCCGCGACCGCGTGGCCCGCGACCGCCGCGAGGACGGGCTTCGAGAGCGTCATCCGGCTCGGCCCCATCGGCCCCGGTCCCGTCGGGTCGACGCGGTTCCCGCGCCCCTCCGACAGGGCGACGAGATCCGCCCCAGCGCAGAAGGTGCCGCCTTCGCCCCAGAGGACCGCGACGTTCGCCGCCGCGTCGCGCTCGAACGACTCGAACGCGGCGACGAGCGCCTCGGCCGTGTCGCGGTCGACCGCGTTGCGTCGCGCGGGGCGCGACAGGATGACGGTCGTCACCGGGCCGGACTTCTCGGAGCGCACGCTCATGAGGAGAGGCTCACAGGCTTATCATCCTTCGCGAGCGAGGCGCGGTAGGACGATGCCGCGCGTCTCGGGGAGCACCCACACCCACGACGCGGTCGCCAGCGCGAGCACCATCGGCACCCCGAGGCCGCCGGCGAGGCCGGCGCGCAGCACCGCCGCCTGCACGAGCACGGGCGCGAGGAGCTGCGCCGCGCGAGCGAGGTTGTAGGTCGCGCCCATCGCCGCGCCGCGCACCTCCGTGGGAAAGAGCTCGGCCAGGAGCGCGCCGAAGCCCGCGGTGCAGCCCGAGCCGAAGCCGAGCGTCAGCATGGTCGCCCAGAAGAGGGCGGGGTGAAGGGACAGGCTCTGCCAGGCGAAGGCGAGGGGAGCCAGCGCGCACGCGGTCAGCACCGAGAAGGCGGCGAACGCCGGACGCCGGCCCGCGCGGTCGGAGACGACGCCGAACGCGAGCATTCCCCCGAGTTGCCCGACCTGGGCGGTGAGCATCCAGGTGAGCGACCTCGCGACGTCCTGGTGCATCTCGTGGAGGAGGAACGACGGGAGCCAGGTGTAGCAAGTCCAGTACGTGCCGAGCTTGAAGACGCCGAGCAGCCACGCCGCGGCGAGGCGCCGTCCGATGCCGGCCGACCGGAGCAGGCGGAGCGAGCTCGCCCCTCTCACCGCCGGCTCGTCGGGCAGATGCACGGAGCGTCGGGCCGCAAGGGCGATGAGCGCGGTCACGCTCGACCCGATGAGCACGACGCGCCAGCCCACGCGCGGCAGGAGCAGGTAACCGACGACGGCCGCCAGCGCCACGCCCAGCGGCTCGCCCGAT
>Ga0209415_10018375_pt1 | contig 11035 bp, 9 predicted proteins | sample PeaSoiSIISIP2007_FD_187696 | JGI IMG/M metagenome (GOLD analysis project Ga0209415, IMG submission 187696) | Peat soil microbial communities from Weissenstadt, Germany - SII-SIP-2007 (SPAdes) (version 2) | ecosystem: Environmental > Terrestrial > Soil > Wetlands > Peat | place: Germany...
AATCTCCGCATCCTGGCCATCTTCGACAAACCCGACCCGCTAGAGGGCCCATTCTTCGAAGAAACGATTTACGTAACCCCGTCGCGCCTGCCGGATTCCGATCAGCGCGCCCTAATCGCCTGCGCCGAGCAATCGGTAGCAGCCCTCGGCCTAGTCACCGGCCCCATCCACGCCGAATTCCGCATCAACGAAGATGGCCCCTGGATAATCGAAATCGCTCCGCGCCCCATAGGCGGCCTCTGCGCCCGCGCCCTGCGTTTCGGAAATGAAAGGATCTCTCTGGAAGAATTAATCCTGCGTCACGCCCTAGGAATGGAAGGAAGCGATCAACCTCGCGAACAACCCGCAGCAGCCGTAATGATGATTCCGGTCCCAAGCAGCGGAATCTTCGAAAAAGTGCAAGGCCAGGAAGCAGCCGAAAAACTCCCAGGCATAGAATCCATTATCATCACCGCCCGCCAACACGATTACGTAGCAGCGTGGCCGGAAGGCAACAGCTACTTAGGCTTCATCTTCTCCAGCGCCAAATCTCCCGAAGCCGCCGAAGCAGCCCTACGCGAATCCCACTCCAAACTAAATTTCACCCTTACCCCCCGCCTTCCGGTCAAACATCCGGTAACCGGCCGCATCCCGAGATAGAGCATTTTGTAGCGCCGTGCTTCAGGGTGAGTGTTAGAACGACGGTGCATTGTCAGGGCATGACCTTAGTCATGCCGCAAACGCCGCCAAATCACTTCGGCCCTAGCCGCTGAGGTTCGCCTCATTGCGTTCTAACATATTCTCCCGTCGCATCTTGGTGCCGTGATCGCTATTTCTTCGTAGCGGCGCCGCTCGCTGCGCCCTCCGACGACCGCCGACGTGGACAACACCCGCAATCAACCGCGGACTGCCAGCCCTCAATCCATCGCTCTCCGCCGTCTTCTTTCTCAAATTTAAAATTTCCGTTGCCCTCCCCTCCGCAATTCCGCAGACCGTACCTTTGTGCTCGCCCCCGTATCGTGCTATCCACGTCATTGTCATGTCTGCGCCCAAAAGCCTCAACGCATACCACCTCGGAGCGCGACATGTGGCGCGACGCTCTCCGATGATCGGCACGGCAAATCACACCGAAAAATCGTCTCGAATTTCCCCAAATCGTGCTCCGGGAGCTTCATCAAAATGTCCCGATTAGAAATGACTCCTTTCGTTTGTTTTGTTGAACTTACGCCTGTTTCTATTCGGACAGTTGTCCCGATTAGAGCGAATGAAAATCGAACCCCTTTTCGCGCCCCTCAAGCCTTTTCATTGACGCCGCCGCGTCTCATGCGATTGCCTGCATCGGTGTGCTGCGGTAAACTCTGCGGGCTGTGGCGGATACTTCTCCCATCCCGATTATTGGGCGCGCCATTTCGCATTACACCGTCCTCGAAAAATTGGGCGGCGGCGGAATGGGCGTCGTCTACAAAGCCAAGGACACGCGCCTGGGCCGCAACGTCGCGCTGAAATTTCTTCCCGACGACATTTCGCAGGACGCGCAGGCCATCGAGCGGTTTCGCCGCGAAGCGCGCTCGGCATCCTCGCTGAATCATCCGAACATTTGCACCATTTACGACATTGGGGAATTCGAAGGCCGCCCGTTCATCGCCATGGAGCTGCTCGAAGGGCAAACTCTGAAGCATCGCATTTCGGGGAAGCCGATCGCGGTGACCGAGCTTCTCGATGTCGGCATTCAGATTGCCGATGGGCTTGAAGCGGCGCATTCGAAGGGCATCATTCATCGGGACATCAAGCCCGCGAATATTTTTCTGGTCACACGCGGTCCGGCAAAGATTTTGGATTTCGGCCTGGCGAAACTGACGACCAATCGGCAGCCCACGGCGGAATCCATGAGCGAGTCGGCGCTGCGCACGAAGACGCACGTCGAGGGAGCCGAGTTCGTCACCAGCCCGGGCAGTTCGATGGGCACGGTCGCGTATATGTCGCCGGAACAGGCGCGCGGGCAAGAGCTGGACGCGCGCTCCGATCTGTTTTCGCTCGGCGTGGTGCTCTACGAGATGGCTACCGGCGTGGTTCCGTTCTCCGGCTCGACCGTGGCGCTGATCTTCGATGGCATTCTGCATTCCGCGGCGGCGCCGGCTACGAAAGTGAATTCGCGATTGCCCGCGGCGCTTGAGAATATTTTTTCGAAGGCGCTCGAAAAAGATTCCGACCTGCGTTACCAGACCGCCGCCGAACTGCGCGCCGATCTCAAGCGACTCAAACGCGACATTGATTCCAGCCGCCACCCCGCAGCGGAAAAGCCTGACGCGTCAAGTGCGCATCCAGCCGCCGCTGCGCCGGTGAGTAAATCGGTCGCCGTCCTCTATTTCGAAAATCAAAGCGGCGCGAAGGAGGACGAATACCTGCGCGATGGGATCACCGAGGACGTCATCACCGAGCTTTCGAAGATCAAGGGCCTGAACACATTCTCGCGTCCGACGGTTCTGGCGTTTCGCGATAAATCGGTAACTCCCGCGCAGATCGGCCAGCAGCTCGGAGCCGCCTACGTTCTTACCGGAACATTACGCCGCGCCGGCGCGCGCCTGCGCATCACTACGCAGCTCGTCGACACGCACACAGATTTTCCGCTCTGGTCGGAGCGCTTCGACCGCGAGATGAAGGACGTCTTCGAAGTGCAGGATGAAATCGCGCGCAAGATTGCCGAGGCGCTGCGCATTACGCTTTCCCCGCAGGAGCTCGAAGCTCTGGCCGACAAGCCCACGGAGAATCTGCAAGCCTACGATCTTTATTTGCGCGGCAAGCGCTATGCGCGGCGGCTCACCCGTCAGGACCTCGAGTTCGCTTTGCAGATGTTCGAGAACGCCGTCGTCCTGGACGCCAGTTTCGCGCTGGCTTACGCCGCCTGCGCCAACGCCTGCGCGATGTACTACTCCTTTTTCAGCCGCGACGACGTGTGGGTGCAACGCGCTCGGGAAGCTTCCGGCAAGGCCGTGGCATTGCGCTGGGACCTGCCCGAAACGCACGTTAGCCAGGCTTGGGTGCTTTATGCCGCGGGACTTTACGACGAAGCCGTGCGCATGGTGAAGAAAGCGATCGAGCGCAAGCGTGACTGCGAAGGCGCTTACTATCTGCTTTGCCGCGCGCTTTTCGCCGCGGGACGCTATCAGGAAGTCGTGGATATCGCCGAAGCCGCGATCGAGGCGAGCGGCGAGGATTACAACGTTTATGTCCCCATCAAAAACGCCCTCGGTGCCATGGGCAGAGAAGCGGCCGAGCACGTGATGACAGAGCGGAGGAGCGCGGCGCTCGAGAACCACTTGAAAGAAGTGCCCGAAGACGCGCGCGCGCGGATTTTGTTGGGCGCGGGCTACGCGGAAATGGGGCGAGAAGAAGACGCCTTGCGCGAGCTTAACCTGGCCATCACTTTGCGCGCCAACGAAGCCGGGATTCTCTACAACGCTGCTTGCGTCTTCTGTCTGCTGAAACGAAAAACGGAGGCGCTCGACGCGCTGCGCAAAGCCTGGGAAGCGGGCTCGAAGGACGCCGTCTGGGCGCGCCGCGACCCAGACCTTACGCTTCTTCACGGCGACCCGGAGTTCGAGCGCCTGTATCCGGAAAAGCCGGCCTCGCCTCCCGCAGCCGGCGCGCGCTAGCTCGACGATTCGCGGATCGAGCGACAGCGAGGGACACGGGCGCTGCGCTAGCCTGCCGGTGCTATCGTGCCTCCGCACTTGGTCACTTGAGGGAGCTTCATGCGCGTATTTGGCCTGGATGCGACTGTAGTTTTGTTCCTCTGCTCTATTTTTTCTGTTTCGATCGTCGCGCAATCGGCGGGCTCTCTTGAATCGCGGCGCAAGGCGTTTCGCGAACTCTTGGACGAGCAATGGGAATACCGGCTGAGCGCCAGCCCGCTCTTTGCTTCTTTCCTCGGAGATAAGCGCTGGAACGACAAACTCGACGACTACTCTCAGGAAGCCATCGACAAGAATTTGCGGGAGACGCAGAAATTCCTCGATCGCTTCGAGGCTATCGATAGCTCAGGCTTTTCCGAACAAGAGGCGCTCAACAAAGTCTTGATCGTGCGCGACCTGCGGATGCAACTCGAGGGCGCGAAGTTTAAGCCGTGGGAAATGCCGGTGGATCAGCAAAACGGCGTGCAGATTTACCTGCCGCAGATTGTCAACACGCTGTCATTTGAATCCGTCAAAGATTATGAGGACTACATTTCCCGGCTGAAGCAAATGCCGCGTCTGCTGGAGCAGAACGTCGCGCAGATGCGCAAAGGCATGAGCGATAAATTGATGCCGCCGCGTTTTCTGCTGGAGAAAGCCGCCGGGCAGTCCAACGCCATCGCTATCGAGGAACCGGAAAAGTCTCACTTCGCTGCGCCTTTTTTCAGATTTCCCACGAGCATTTCCGAATCGGATCAAAAGCGCCTGCGCGAAGCAGGAATTGCCGCGATCAAGGAATCAGTTTTGCCTGCCTATGCGCGCTTCACCGCGTTTCTGCGCGATGAGTACGCACCGAAGGGCCGCAGCGAACCCGGCATCTGGTCGCTGCCCGACGGCGGGGCGCGCTATCGCTTTGAAATCCGCCACATGACCACCACCGAATTGACGCCGGACGAGATTCACGCCATTGGACTCAAAGAAGTGGACGAGACCGAGGCGCAGATGCTCGAACTCGCGCACAAGCTGGGATTCAAGGATCTCGCGAGCCTGAACGAGCACATCAAGAGTGATCGGCGCTTCTACGCTACGTCCGGCCAACAGTTGCTGGATCTCTATGCGAATTTCGTGCACGAAATGGAGCCGGAGCTACCCAAACTTTTCGGGCGCCTACCGAAGAACAAGCTGGCCGTGATTCCCATGGAGGCATCGCGATCGAAGGATGCCGTACCGGCTGATTACACGAACGGAACCGCGGACGGTTCGCGCCCGGGGCATATCAATGTGAATGAGTGGGACCCGGAGCATCGCTTGATGCTGAATGTCGAGGCCATCGCCTACCACGAAGGGATTCCGGGGCATCATCTTCAGCTCTCGCTGGCCCAGGAGTTGGCCGGGCAGCCTGCGTTCCGGAAATATGAAGACTACACGGCGTTCGTCGAGGGCTGGGCGTTTTACTCCGAGAGGTTGGGTAAAGAGGTGGGCCTCTATCATGATCCTTACAGCGACTACGGGCGGCTGGAGAATGAAATGTGGCGCGCCATTCGCCTGGTGATTGATACCGGCGTTCATGAGAAGCATTGGACCCGCGATCAAATGGTGGCTTACTTTCATCGCTACACGGCGATGGATGAGCCGAACGTGCAGAGCGAAGTGGATCGCTACATCGCGTGGCCCGGCCAGGCGCTGGCTTACAAGCTCGGACAGCTCGAAATTCTCAAGCTTCGCCAATTCGCGAAAGATCAGCTCGGCGACAAGTTCGACATTCGCGCCTTCCACGATGAGGTTTTGGGAGACGGCGCGCTGCCGCTGGACGTACTGGACAAGCGCGTACGGGATTGGGCCGCGAGAAAAAAATCGGAATCCGCGAGTGCGTCCACTGACGGCAGGTCCGGCGGCAGGTACACGAGATAACCCAGGACCTCTCCGCAATTTTCGGGTGAGTCAAAGAGCAAACGGAGTGGCCGGGCTTGGTTGGGTTGTGTTAGGATTCCGGGTTCATCGGCCTGATGCCACGCCAATACATCCCGATCCTGATTTACGCCGTGCTCGCGGCCGCTTTTCCCGCTATAACGCTCATGGTTTTCAAGCTGATCCGGCCGGACAGCCGAGCGGATGGGGCGAAGCTTGAGCCTTACGAATGCGGCGTGCCGGCGGAGAGCGATTCGCGCGGGCGCTACTCGGTGCGCTTCTATATCATTGCAATCCTCTTTGTTATCTTCGACGTGGAGATCATTTTTCTGTTTCCCTGGGCCATCCGTTACAGCTTTTTGGGGACTTATGGGCTTTTCACGATGCTGGTTTTTCTGGGCATCCTGATCGTTGGATATATTTGGCTGTTCCGGAAAGGCGCGCTCGATTGGGAATGATCGATGCGGGCGTTGGCCGCGCGCGGGGGCGGCGCTTGGATGCGAATTTTTCGGGCGAGACTAACAACTGGGCTGACGGAAGCGCGCCGCTTGGCGCTAATCCTTTGATTCCGGAAGCCGAAACCCAATAGACAAATGGCTGACGATCCATCGAAAAAGGACGCCACCACTCCGCCGTCCGGAGGAGGCGGTGGCACGCCTCCAAAAGCAGACGAAACGCCAGCGGCTCCGCCTGCAAAAGCTGCCGAGCCTGCAAAGCCGGCCGAGGCGGTTAAGCCTGCAGCGCCTGCCGCGGCTGCTGGGGCGCCACCTGCGCCGAAACCCGCGCCCCCGCCGAAGGAAGCGCCGCCTAAGCCCGCGCCTCTTGATAACGAGTTGGTGCAGCGATTGAAGGCGCGATTCGGGGCGGCGATTATCGAGCCAACGATCGATCGCAAGCAGGCGATCGTGCTGGTTGCTGCGGCGCAATGGCTTGAGATTTCGAAATATTGCCGCGATGAGGAGAAGTTCGACTATCTCGCGGACATTACGGCGGTCGATTGGCCCAAGCGCGAGAAGCGTTTTGATCTGGTGGCGAATCTTTATTCGTTTGCGAAGAACGAGCGGTTGCGGTTGAAGGCGCATCTGGGTGAAAACGAAACGGTGAGCACGGTCGTGAATATCTGGCCGACGGCGAACTGGCTCGAGCGCGAAATTTTCGACATGTTCGGGATTCGCTTCGACGGGCATCCGGATTTGCGGCGCATGCTGCTGCCGGAGGAATGGGTTGGCCATCCGTTGCGGAAGGATTACGACATCCTGAAGCAGGATGAGGCTTGGGTGAAAGAGAATTTGGGGATTGAGAGCGGGCAGTAGAGAGCGCATGGACGAGACGCGGACTAAATCGGGGACGCAGGTTGAGACGACGGTGCTGGGCGCCGACGAAATTATTCTCAACATGGGGCCGCAGCATCCTTCGACGCACGGCGTGCTGCGCGTGAAGCTGAAACTCGATGGCGAGCGCGTGGCGGGATCCGAATGCATCATCGGCTACCTGCATCGCGGCGTCGAGAAGATTGCCGAGCACCGCAGCTATCAGCAATTTGCGCCGTACGTGGACCGCATGGATTACGTCGCGGCGGTTTCGAATGGGCTGGGTTACTGCGAGGCTGTCGAGAAGTTGCTCGGGGCCGAAGCGCCGCCGCGGGCGCGCGTGGTGCGCACGATTTTGACTGAACTGCAGCGAATTGCGAGCCATCTTGTATGGCTCGGGACTCATGCGTTGGATATCGGCGCGCTGACGCCACTCTTCTACTGTTTCCGCGAGCGCGAAGAAATTCTGAAAATCTACGAGAAATATTGCGGCGCGCGGCTGACCACGCACGCTTTCCGCATCGGCGGGTTGCAGTACGAGACTTACGACGGGTTTGAAGCCGAAGTGGAGCGGTTCTGCAACGATTTTTCGCAACGCATCGATGAGTACGAAACTTTGCTCACCGAAAATCGCATTTGGCTGGGGCGTACGAAAGGCGTGGGCGTACTGAGCGCCGCGGACGCGATAGCGCTGGGCGTGAGCGGTCCGGTGCTGCGCGCGAGCGGCGTGAAGTGGGACATTCGCAAAGCGGCGCCGTACGCGGCTTACGATCAATATAAATTCGAGATTCCGACGGGGCCGAATGGCGATACCTACGACCGGTACATGGTGCGCATGGAGGAAATGCGGCAGTCGCGGCTGATTTGCTTGCAGGCGATTGAGAATATTCCTTCGGGGCCGATTATGGCGCGCATTGGTAAGGTGTTGAAGCCGCCGCCGGGCGAGGTGTATCACGCGATCGAGGCGCCGAAGGGCGAGTTGGGTTATTACATCGTGAGCGATGGAACGACGCAGCCTTATCGCGTGCGCGTGCGGCCGCCTTCGTTTGTGAATTTGCAGGCGTTTGACCAGATGGCGCGCGGGAGTTTGGTCGCGGACGTGGTGGCGATTATCGGGACGATTGATATTGTGCTCGGTGAAGTGGATCGGTGAGGTTGGGGATAGGGAGTCGGGAATAGGGGATAGGGAGTAGAAAAGAGAGCGATGTTTGGAATCACCTTTAACGACATTCGGCCTTACATCTTTCCGGTGATCTATGCGTTGGTGATTGTGGCTTTTCTGCCGCTGCTGGTGGGCTACATCACTTTGGCTGAGCGCAAAATCATGGCGCACATGCAGGCGCGGCTGGGGCCGATGCGCGTGGGGCCGCATGGGCTGTTGCAGCCGATTGCCGATGCGGTGAAGCTGCTGCTGAAGGAAGACATCACGCCGAAAAATGCGGACGCGCTGATGTTCTGGCTTGCGCCGCTGCTGAGCGTGACGATGGGCCTGGTGGCTTATGCAGCGCTCCCGTTCGGTCCGGCGTTTCAGATCGCTGATCTCGATGTGGGTCTACTATTCATTCTCGCGGTGAGTTCGCTGGGAATTTACGGGATTGTGCTCGGCGGATGGGCGTCGAACAGCCATTATTCGCTGCTGGGAGCGTTGCGCAGCGCGGCGCAGTTGGTGAGCTACGAGACGGCGGCCGGGCTTGCTCTCGTCTCCGGCTTGCTGCTGGGTGGTTCGCTATCGATGAAGACGCTCGTGGAGACGCAGGATCAGATGGGCGTGTGGTTCGTGTTCCTGGCGCCATTCAGTTTTTTTATTTACATGGTCGCGTCCATCGCGGAAACGAATCGCGCGCCTTTCGACTTGCCCGAGGCGGAATCGGAGCTCGTTGCCGGTTACATGACGGAATATAGCGGCTTCCGCTGGTCACTTTATTTCCTGGCGGAATACGCGAATATGATTGTGGTTTCTGGGATTGCCGTGACGCTTTTCCTCGGCGGCTGGATGCGGCCTCTCGCTGCTGTGCACATGCGCGTGTTCGGATTGCCGTATGATCTGCTCGATCTGCTTCCCGCGCTGATTTTCCTGGGGCTCGCGGCATGGTGCACGAAGCTGGCGTTGCGTCTGGGCCAGCAGATTCAGAAGCTAGTGATGTTTCTGGTCGTCGGGCTGTTCGTCGTGCTGGCGGGGGTGATGGCGTGGTCGCTGACGTCGCCCGCGCTGATGCCGGGAATTCATGGCGGGTTCTGGTTCGTCGTGAAGATACTCCTGTATTTGTATGGATTCCTGTGGTTCCGGTTCACCTTTCCGCGCTACCGCTTCGATCAGTTGATGAAGCTTGGCTGGCAGTTCCTGATTCCACTGGCGCTGGTGAATCTGGTGATGATCGGGATCGGACTGGTGCTGGTGCAGCAATCGGGTTGGCCGCTTGGAATTACGATGATTGGCGCGAATATCGTGACGCTGCTTATGGCGCTTTGGCTGGTGCGGCACGGAGATAAGGTCATGACGGCGCCGCGAACGGCGGAAGACGATCTTCCGGTGGCGGGAGCGGGCCAAATCCGATGATGCTCGATTCCATCATCTTTTATTTCTTCGCCACGCTGGCGGTCGTTTCCGCGATCATGATGGTCACTCGCCGCAACGCGGTGCATAGCGCCGTGTATCTGATTACGGCGCTGCTGGCGACCGCGGGAATTTTTCTGCAATTGCAGGCCGAGTTTCTGTTCGTCGTGCAGATCATTCTGTACGTCGGCGGCATCATGGTGTTGTTCGTGTTCGTGATCATGCTGGTGAATCTCGATGTGGCCGTGCGTCAGATGAAATTCAACCGGCAATCGTGGGTGGCGGGCTTGCTGGCGCTCGTGCTGGGCGCGCTTGTGTTCGTCGTTTATCGCAAAGGCGGCGGAGCGTTCAATTTGATGGCGCCGCCTGTGACGACGCTGCAGCCGAACGCGGAGCAAGTCGGCACCGTGCTGTTTCAAAAATATTTCCTGCCGTTTGAAATCGCCTCGATTTTGCTTCTGGTGGCGATGATTGGAGCGGTGGTGATGGCCAAGAGGAAAATCTGATGCTGCCGGTGAGCAATTATCTTTATTTGAGTCTGGCGCTATTCATTATCGGCGTGATCGGCGTGCTGACGCGCCGCAACGTGATCATCATTCTGATGTCCATCGAGCTGATTTTGAATGCTGTAAATATCAATCTGATGGCGTTTTCGCGGATGTGGGGCTCGGTGGACGGGCAGATTTTCGCGATTTTCATCATCACCGATGCTGCGGCCGAAGCGGCGGTGGGGCTGGGAATCATCATCGCATTTTTCCGGAATCGCCCGACGGTGCTGGCCGATGAAATGGATTTGCTGAAGTGGTAGGCGAAGTACAAGTCGAGGTTATCGAGTGAACGCGGCGTTTCCATTTTTTCTCGATCATATCTGGCTGATCCCCATGTTTCCGCTGGCCGGGGCGGCGCTGATGTTCTTCATCGGGCGCGGGCTGAAGAATACGGCGGTCAGCTCGATTTGCGTCGGCAGCGTGGCAGTTTCGTTCGTGTTTGCAATGGGCGCGTTCTTCCAGTTGCTGGGTTTGCCTGAGGCGCAGCGCGTGGTGGAACGGACTTTGTTCGATTGGGTTCCCGCGGTGCCGATGCACATGACTTCAGGTGCGCTCGGGAATTTCGCGGCCGCTTGGGGATTTCTGCTCGATCCGCTCTCGGGTGTGATGATTCTTGTGGTTACCGGCGTCGGACTGCTGATTCACATTTATTCGGTCGGGTACATGGCGCACGAAGGCGGTTACTACCGCTTCTTCGGCTATTTGAATCTGTTCATGTTCTCGATGCTGTTGCTGGTCTTGGCGAATAATTTACTGGTGCTTTTTGTCGGTTGGGAAGGCGTGGGGACTTGCAGCTACCTGTTGATCGGGTTCTGGTTCAAGAAGAAGTCGGCTTCTGACGCGGGGAAGAAAGCATTCATCGTGAACCGCGTGGGCGACTCCGGATTCCTGTTGGGGATTTTTCTCACTTCGGCGTTGCTCGGAACGATTCGATTTACGGAAATCGGCCCTGCGCTCGCGAACGCACACATCGGAATCGGAACGCCGCTGGTGACCGCGATCGCGCTGCTGTTTTTCTGGGGCGCCACGGGAAAGTCGGCGCAGCTTCCTCTTTACGTGTGGCTG
>Ga0209415_10018376_pt1 | contig 11035 bp, 8 predicted proteins | sample PeaSoiSIISIP2007_FD_187696 | JGI IMG/M metagenome (GOLD analysis project Ga0209415, IMG submission 187696) | Peat soil microbial communities from Weissenstadt, Germany - SII-SIP-2007 (SPAdes) (version 2) | ecosystem: Environmental > Terrestrial > Soil > Wetlands > Peat | place: Germany...
GCCAAGGCCTACCCCGATACAAGCGCCCTTAACGCTCCGCTCAAAGAGTCATAATCTCTGTGCCGACGTACTAGTGCGCGCCTTCGCGCGCATCCAGGACCCGGAGATGAGAAAGACATTGGTGGATCTGGCAGAACAAATAGCCGGCTGATCGCCTCTCGGCGGCCCAAGTCCGGCGTGGCGCGGTTGTGGATTTGGGCCGCGCCTGCCGGAGGCGCCGTCGAACTTCTCGTGCGTTTGGCCGACGTTCCGCGAATTCCACCCCGCCGCTATTGTGCTTAGCGCCGCACACCCCATGTCATAGCTACGGGCGAGCTTTGCCCGAGCGCTGCCGTTAAAACGAGAACGTGCCGGGATTTTCGTTCGTCGCTGCGGGCAGCACTGGTGCCGTCGGCTGGCACACTGCACACATCATCGCTGACTTGAAGGCGGACCTGGATCGGCGCCCGCCACCGTGCGTCCGCGCCGCGGCATCCCTCACATCGAAAGGCCAAAGTCATGAAGATTTCTTCCAACCTGAAACCGGCCCTTTGGGGCGCGGTCGGCGGCGCCATCGCGCTGGCGATCGTCGGATTCTCCTGGGGCGGCTGGATGACCAGCCGCACCGCCCAGAAGCTCGCGGACGAGCGGGCCGACTCGGCCGTCGTCATCGCCCTGTCGACGATCTGCGTCGACAAATTCATGCATACCAGCGACGCCACCGCGAACCTGGCGAAGCTCAAGGCGATCACGTCGACCTGGGAGCAAGGCGAGTATCTGCAGAAGGGCGGCTGGGCGACGCGGCCGGGCGCTGCGTCTCCCGACTACCTGCTGGGCCGGGCATGCGCCGAGAAGCTGGCGGAGACCAAGACCGTTTCCCAATAGCGCACGTTTCCGGCGCGCCGCGTATCCAGCCCCACACCCGTGTGGGGCTGGCGTGAGCAGGCGCCGGATTCATGGGAGCAGCGCTGCGGCGGGGCCGGGGTTGCGGCTATTGCGACACGGCACGAGGGCGGCCTAGGATTCGGAGCTGATCACGGTCGCGCCAAGCCCGCTTTGTCGGATATCCCATGATCGTCGGCATCGACCTCGGAACGACGAACAGCCTCGTCGGCGTCTGGCGCAATGGCGCCGCCGAGCTCATTCCGAACGCGCTCGGCCACGTGCTCACCCCTTCGGCGGTGGGGCTCGGCGACGACGGCGCCATCCTGGTCGGGCTCGCGGCGCGCGAGCGCGCACCGACCCATCCGGCGCTCACCGCCACGGCATTCAAGCGCTACATGGGGGCCGACCACCTGATCTTTCTCGGCGGCCGCGGCTATCGGCCCGAGGAGCTGTCGGCGCTGGTGCTGGGCTCGCTCAAGGCCGATGCCGAGGCGTTTCTCGGCGAGCCGGTCGACGAGGCGGTGATCACCGTGCCGGCCTATTTCAACGACATCCAGCGCAAGGCCACCAAGGCAGCCGGTGCGCTCGCCGGCCTCAAGGTCAACCGGCTGCTGACCGAGCCCACCGCGGCGGCGTTGGCCTACGGCCTGGAGGCGCAGACCGACGAGGAGCTGCTGCTGGTCGTCGATCTCGGCGGCGGAACCTTCGACGTGTCGCTGCTGCACCGGTTCGAAGGCGTCGTGGAGGTCCGCGCGACCGCGGGAGACAGCTTTCTCGGCGGCGAGGATTTCGTCGACGCGATCGTGGCGGCCTTCCTGGCCGGCCCCGGCGCCGCGGCCGGCATGCCGCCGGTGTCCGCGGGCATGCCGATCCATGGCGCGTTGCGGCGCCAGGCCGAACTCGCCAAGCGGACGCTCAGCATTCACGACAGTGCGACGATGTCGCTGATCCACGACGGCCGGGCGATCGACTGGACGCTTGCGCGCGAGCGGTTCGACATCATCAGCGAGCCCCTGCTCGCGCGGCTGCGGGCGCCGATCGAGCGCGCGCTGCGCGACGCGCGGGTCGACCCGGATTCGCTCTCCCGGATCGTCCTCGCCGGCGGCGCCTCGCAGATGCCGGCCTTCCGGCGCCTGATCGCGCGCCTGTTCCGCCGGCTCCCGGTCTATCAGATCAATCCCGAGGAGGTCGTCGCCCGCGGCGCCGCAGTGCGGGCCGGACTGGTCGCCCGCGGCGCCGGTCTGGAAGAGACGGTGATGACCGACGTGGCGCCGTTCACACTCGGGATCGAGATCTCGATGCGGCCCGGAGACCGCGAGGGCGCCCGCATCCACGGCCAGTTCCTGCCGATCATCGAGCGTAACACGGTGATCCCGGCCAGCCGCAGCGAGGTCGTCGTCACCGTCGACAACAATCAACGGGTCATGGCTCTGAACGCGTTCCAGGGCGAATCACGCCTGGTCAAGGACAATGTCCGGCTCGGCCAGCTCAACATCAGGCTGCCACCCGGCCCGGCCGGCAAGGAGCGCGTCGAAGTGCGCTTCACCTACGACGGCAGCGGCCTCCTGGAAGTCCAGGCGACCGCCTTGAGCACCGGCCGCGTCGAGACGCTGGTGATCGAAGGCAACCCCGGCGTGCTGCAGCCCGACGAGATCGCGCGCCGGCTCAAGGTCCTGGCCAGGCTCAAGGTGCATCCGCGCGACGACATGGAGAACCGCGCCCTGATCGCGCGGGCGGAGCGTCTGTACGAGGAATGCCTGGGAGAAAGCCGCGCCAGGGTCGGCCGGATTCTCGGCATCTTGACGGCCGCGATCGAGGAGCAGAAGCCGGACGAGATCAACGAGGCGCGCCGCGCGCTCGAGACTCTGCTCGACGACATGGACCGCGATTTTTTCATTTAAGGGACCAGGATGTGGGACGAGCTGGGCATCGCTCCATCCGGCGATCCGCGGACCATCCGCCGCGCCTACGCGGCGCGCCTGAAGACCATCGACCAGGACCGCGATCCGGAAGCGTTCGCGCGCCTGCGCCGGGCGCTGGAGCAGGCACTCGCCGAGGCCGGTGGCCTGCCGCCGCCGCGGCGAAGCCCGCCGGATCGCGACCCGGCTCGCGACCCGGACGGCCCGATCAGCACGGCCAGCCGACCGCCGCCGGAGCCGCGCCTGCCAGCCGAACCGACACCGGTTCGCCGCCCGGACGGCGCGCCGGATCCCGGCGAGACGGAGCCCGCGGACGCTTCGGCTTCACCTGTCGTCGGACGCGCCTTCGACGATCAGGACCGCGACCGCGCCCTGCTGGCGGCGCTCGATGCGGCGCTCGACCGGCGCGACGCCGCCGAGGCGACGCGCCTGTGCTACCGGGCGGCGGCGACCGGGACGCTGCCGTTGCGCGACGCGCCCGACACGCTGGAGCGGATCTTCGCGCTCGCCGCCGACGGCCCCGCACTCAATCCTGCGGCCTTTCGCGATCTGGCCAGATGCTTCGGCTGGGACCGACCGATGCTCGAGACCTCCGCCGTGTCCCCGGCGCGCCGGAAAGTGCTGTCCCGTTTGCTTGCTGAGGACTGGTACGACGCCCTGGTCGCCAGCGCCGCGAGGAAGACCCTTGCCCCGCGCCGCAAAGCCAAGGTCGCCCGCCTGATGCTGGGATACATCGGGCGGCGCGGTCTGCCGCGGGTCGATGACGCCGCCCTGAGGGCCTGCCTCGACGAATATCGAGGCCACCGGACGTGGCTCGCCGACCGTATCGACCCGGCATGGGTGGACCGACTGGACATTCGCCTCCGCGGCCGCGAGATCCGCTCGCTCGTGCGCTACAGCCTGCTGATCGGACTGTTCCTCGCCGGCTTCCTGTCGGTTCTGGCGATCGAGATCACCGAGCACACGGCAACCGCCTGGTATTTGCTGGTCGCGCCGTTCCTGGCGGTGATCCTGCTGTGGCTTCTCAAGCTGATGCTGACCGAGCTGATCCGTCTGTCGAGCCTGCCCGGGACCTCGTTCCACCGCGCCTACGCGTTCTGCAGCCGCTGGCTCCGGCCTACTCGCCGCGGCCGACATTGACGGTGATGTTCACCGTGACGGGACCCGCCGGAACCGAAACGCTCGTGGCGGCAGCCGGCGACGCGGCGGCCGGCACCGGGGCGGCGACCGATGTGGCCAACCGACAGTCCGCTCCGGGCTGCAGCGCCGGGTCGATCAGGCTGAGGTAGGTCGCCAGCCCGTGCCAGCACACCGGCGACGACCGCACCTTGCCGATGGAGCTGAACCGCTGCTCCGTGTCGACATGGGTGAAGCCGAGGATCTCCGGCGGAAGCATCGGTACGAGGTCCGGTGCATTGACGATCCGCCATGACGTCAGGCCCAGTCCGTTGAACGCCGCCGCGAACGTCGAGTCTCCCACCAGCGGGGAGGCGAACGTGCAGAGCGCCGGGGTCGATACCTGATCGGTCCGCGCGTTCTCCAGCACATAGAGGGTGGCGAGTGCCGCTCCCAGGCTGTGGCCCGTGACCTCGATCGAGGTCGGCGCGGCCGACCCCGCCGCACGCGCCGTCGCCGCCGCGTGACGCTGCATCAACGTCGAAACCTGTCGGGAAAACCCCCCGATCGAGCGCAGCGATCGGGCGGCCGCCGCCGCGATGCCGGCCGGGCGCTCGACGACCTCGAGGGTGTCGTAGATCCGTGCAAACCCCTCCCCCACCGAGCCGCAGTCCGGGACCTTGAAGGGCGTCTTGACGATCGCGTCGACGTCGTCCCACCACTCGATCCCGTTCGATGTTCCGCGAATGGCGAGCACGAGCTGATTGGGGTTCGCCGTGCTGTGGGCGATGAAGCCGTAAAACACCGGACCGGTGCTGGTGATGATGAAGTCCCGCATCTGGATCCACGCGGTCAGCTGGTATCCGGCGGGAAAATCGGCGGATGGCGAGGGGGTGAGGTTGGCGGGATCGGAATCGTACATCGTATAGGCCGCCTGGACGAACCGACCGAACGACACCGCCGCCGTCGGATCGAACGGACTGCCCCGGCGCGGCTGCAGGCTCGCGGTGACGCTTCCCCCCGCGGACGGGGGCGCGATCACGCCGGGCGGACCTGCCACCGGCTCGGCGGCGACGACCGGCGCCGTCGCGCCGGACAACAGCGCCAGCAGCTTCGTCCCGTTCGGCGATCCCATGCCGGTGCACGCATTCCAGCCGGATTTCGCCGCGAAGCCGGTGACTCCGAAGACCGTGTTGTTCCCGGTGACGATATTGTTCGTCGCCGCGGCCCCGCTGTTGGCATAGAGCAGCGGGATGAAGAAGCCGGCCTTCCTCTCCAGCCGTTGACTGATCACGGCCGTCAGCGCGGCCCATTGCGGGGCGACCGCACTGGTGCCGCCGCTCACACTATCGGCGCCGTTGACGCGGACCTTGATGCCGTTGTTGGGATCGGCGCTGCCCGCGACGTCCGGGACGCCGCGCATCAGCAGCGGCGTCCCGCCGTCGGCGATGATTCCGTGCTGCCAGCCGGGAAGCGGAAAGTGGATGCTGACCCCGCCTCCGGTGGCCAGGCCATTGCCGTCGTTCCAGACCGTCTCGCCGCTGATGGCGCCGTCCTTGCTTTGCAGGCTCGTGCCGCCGCACGACGCGATGCCGCTGGCGCAGGTGCCGGGAAAATCGGCGTGCCGCTGGCCGTCGTAGCCCACGTCGGTGACCTGCTCGTCGGTGCAGCCGTGATCGCCCGCCGCCACGAACATCGGGACGTTCAGCAGCATGGCGTTCTGCCCCAGCGAGTTCCACGCGTCCATCGACTGCTGGGTCCAGTGCCGTTCGGACGATCCCCAGCTGATCGACACCGCGGTGGTCGCCGGATCATGCACCGCCCGGGATGCCGCCTGATAGAACCCCTGGTCCGAATTCTCGGTGAAGTACACCACGATCGTGGCGCCCGGCGCCATCGCGCCGACGACCTCGATGTCGAGCATGACCTCGCCGTCGCTCTCCGGGTCGAGACCATAGGGGACCGGAACGCCCGGAGCGACGCTGACGCTGCGGACGTTCGGCATCCGCCCGAGACCCGAGGCCGTGAAGTAGGTCTGCAGGTCCTGCGGTCCGTAGCTTCCGCCGAGCTCGATCAGCGCGATCGTCTGCCCGGAGCCGTCGCCTGGCGGAAACCGGTACAACGCGGCGAGCTGCTGGGGATAGTACGACGCCTGGACGTCGCTCGACCGCAATCGCGGCTTCGCCACGGGCCGGTTGTCGAGCCCGAGGACGGCCTCGATGTGCGGCATGGTCTCGGTCGGCAGCAGTAGCGGCCCCTGGCGGCATCGATACGTGTACTTTCCGATCGCGTAATCATGGAGCACCGTTCCAAACGCCTGCTCCATGTCGGAGACGGCCCCGGACAGCTCGATGACGCGCCGGAGCATGTCGACGTTGGTCACGGTCAGGCCATGGCTGGCCGCCAGCGATTTGATGGCGTCGACCGCCTCGGGGCGCGCGCCGTACTGCTCGGCGACGGCGGCGTGGTCGATGCCCGGCCGCTCCTGCGGGATCATCAGCGCGTGGCGGTGGAGGTCGTCGCGCTGAATGTCGTTCTTGCGGACCAGGACGACGGTCACGTCGACTTTCGCCGCCCCGTCGGTCCTCCCGACAAGCCTGGCGCCGGCCACACCGTTGCGGGTGCTGCCCGTCAGGATTCGACGAGGCTCCGGCATCTGCGCGACTCCTTGTTCACCCGCCGCCGCGAGCCCGGCGACGGCGCCTTTGGGCCTGGACTTGCGGGCGCGCTTCATGATCTCTGGGAACCAGCCTCCGGCGCCTTGTCGAGCCTCGGATCAATTGCAACCCTGTATAGCATCTCCCGAGCCGGTACGCATCTCCCGCGGCGGGCGCCCGGTCATGCGGGCGCCTCGTTCTCGCGTTCGGCGTCCTGCGTCAGTGGAGATGCGCGTCCGGGGGTGCGCGCACCCGGCCTTCGCTCGTCAATGCCCGGGCCTGGTCGAGAAGCACGGTGACGTCATCCCAGCCCGATGAATTGTCCTCCGGCAACCATCGTGCGCGCAGAAAGCCGTAGCGGTCGATCAGGAACTCCATGTGTCGCGGCCTCGGCCCGACCTCGCCGGCCCGTTGATTGATCAGCGTGCGGCGGAACAGCATGTAGGCCCCGACGATCTCGTTGCCGGTGCGCGCCGCCGGCATCGCGCCAGGGATGACGGCGGGGTCCGCTTCGGCCTCGGGATCGATCGGCACCGCGATCACGGCGACGCCCGCTGCCGCCAGGGCAGCCGCCGATCGGCGCAACTCGCGCAGCCGCGGCTCCGACTCCGGCAGGGCGAACAGCACGAGCAGCACGACGGCGCGTTCGCGGAAATCCTGCAGCGCGACCGCGGCGCCGGACGCGGTGACGAAAGCGAAGTCGGGAGCAGCAACCCACGGCGCTTTCGGCACGATCGTCTCCCGCAGGATGCGTGCCTGATATCCGATCGACACCGCATGGACGAAATTCACCAGGTCCCAGCGTTCGTCCTCGGCCAGCAGGTCGGCGAAGGCCGGCATGCCGCCCGCCGCGATGCCGTTGCTGATCCAGGCGAACATGTCCCCCGCGGTGTGGTCGCGAACATGCGGCGCGGTGAGGTCGGCGCGCGGGCGTGGCGGGCTCGCAGCCGAGCCGTCGCCCATGGCGCCGGTGCCGTGGCAGGCGGCGCAGGAGCCCCGGAACAGGCGCTCGCCGGCGGCAATCGATGTCGCGTCATATGCGGTGCTGCTGCGTCGGTAAGTGTCGCGGCCGGCCTCGACGGTCAGCGGCGAGACCGCCACCCACAGGCCGGCGATGACCACGCTGGCGGCGACCAGCCATCGGCCCCGGGCGGATCGACCGATGCAAGCCAGTCCGCCGCCGGCACCTGCGAGCGCCAGCGCAAGTCCGGCGACCACCTGCTCGCTCACCCCCGGCAGCGACCAGGTCGCCTCCGGTGCCCAGCGCACCGGCAGGGGCCAGACGATCTGGTCATGAATGGCCGGGACCGTATCGGCGAGCCGGCTCGCGACCGCGACCAGGCCCAGGGCGAGCATCAGCTCCAGTCCCAGCAGAAGCGGCAGCCGCTCCCCCACCAGGCTGCCGGTGGGCGTTGCGCGAGGCAGCAGCCGCCAGCGAATGTGCGCCGCGATGATGAGGATCGCCGCCAGCAGCGAGAGCTTGAGCAGAAGCAGATGGCCGTAGGACGTGCCGAGGAGCGGCGCAAGGCCGGCGACCTGCAGCGAGGCGCTCAGCGCGCCGGTCACAACCAGGCACAGCATCGCGCCGCCGGCCATGACGGAAAACCGGCGGAGCGCCACCAAGGCGCACGCTGCCTCGGTTCGATTGCGGGCCGCGTGCCGCGACCGGGCAAGCAGAACCGGGAGGCCGCCGAGCCAGCACCCGGCGGCCAGGATATGGAGCCATTGGACCGGCACGGCGATCGCCGCGTCGCCGCCCGCGCCGTGGCCTGCGAGCGCCGACATCGGCACGGCGAGCGTGGCCAGCGCCGCGCATGATACGAGGTGGCGTTGCCGGCCCATCGTGGCAACCAATCGGGTGCGCGCGGCGAGCAGGACCAGGAGGACGAGCGCGATCGCGTGCTGCACCATCCAGGCAAGGCCGAACCGGGTATCGAGCGCATAGCGCACCCACTCCGCCGGATCCGCCACGCCGGGCGTCCCCGCCACGGTGCCGAGCTGCGCGGCAAAGACCGCAATTGCGGACAGCAGGAACGCGCTGTCGAGCGCCAGCGCCGCATTGACCCAATCGAACGGCCCGGAGCGGTCTCGTTGCCGGTCGGATCGGTCGACGCAGAGGCGGAACACGAGGAGGCCGAGGAGGATGCATCCGGATGCGACATGCGCCAGGCGTCCGAGGCCGCCAGCCAACTCGATCACTTGGTCGTGCTCGCTGCCTCGACGGTGAACACGAAGCTCGCGTCGACGACATGGCCATCCACCGAATTCACTCGATAGCGCACGGTGTACTGTCCCGGGCCGAGGACGGGAAGGTCGAGAACCAGCAGCCTCGGATCGTCCGGCGACACCGTGGCTGACACAGTGGAGACGGCCTTGCCGGTCGCGTCGAGCAGCGCGATCGACGAATAGTTGCGCTCGATCCTCTCATTGAACCACAGCCGGATCTGCGTCGGCGGCCGCGCCAGCACGGCGCGACGGCCGGGCTCCGATCGCGCGAGTGCTGCATGCGCGACGGCCACCGGAGCCCCGAGCGCCGTCGCGCCGCAGAGCACGCCGAGCAGCAGGCTGCGGCGCCCGATCAGTCTCTGGTCGACGGATGCTGACATGTCCCCACACCTCGCTTTCCCGCGAACGGATCCTACAGCGGACGTCCGCTGATGCCTGCGAACACATCGATCAGGGTCGCATTGCGCGCGGGCCAGCGCAGGTGGCCGCCGTCGCCTTCGCAATAGAGCGTCCGGCCGCCGGCCGCGCACGCGCCGTATTCGACGCAGCCGTCCGCCGTGCGTTGCGGTGCCTCGACATCGCATCGATTGCAGCGCGCCCACCATTCGGCAGCCTGCCTCCCGAAGCCCGGGAAATGCAAATCTCCAGCGCCATGCATGACCAGCACCGCGAGCGGAGCGGGACAACGATGAGCGGCGAGATCGGCCGCCGTGAACCCGGCGGCGCTCGGCGCGATGCCGGCGATCCGCCGATCTGCGGTGGCGGACAGCGCCAACGCCGTCGCGACGGTGCCGCCATCCGAATGACCGGTCAGAAAGACGCGCAAAAGGTCGATGCACCAGTGGGCGGCGATCAGCGCCGGGATCGAGCCCAGCTCATCGATGACCGGGAGCGCCATCGGTGCGTGGTCCACATAGCCGACGATGAAGCCGGCGCCCGTCGCGGCACGCGTCAGCTGCGTGAACCGCTCGTTCGAGATCCGGTCGCTTCCGGCCGGCGCGTAGACGACGAGCAGCGCGTGACGACGACCCGGATCGTAGTTCCGCGGCTCACGCACGTTGAACGCGATGCCGCGGCGAGTCCGCAACGGCTCGGCGCCGTGCGGCGACGGACACGTGGCGAGGTCGGCCGCCGGCGTCTCGGGATACCGGAACACGGAGGTTTCGGACGAGGTCCCGTCGTCGCGCGTGGCCAGCCAGATGGCGACGATGCCCGCGAAGCCGAGCGCGATCCACATCAACCGCCACATCGCGACCTCGCCGGCGCCATCACGACTGCGCCTTCGCGGCGCGCCGTCGGCGCCACAGGCCGTAGGCGCCACCAACGCAAACCGCAAGAAGCGCAATCAGGAGGGGACGCCGCAGGTAGGACGGGGTCCCGACGGAGAACGGGAACCGCGCCGTGATGGCCCGACCATCTCCGCCCAGCGTGACCAAGCCGACATAGTTCCCGGCTTGCTCGAACCGATAGTCGAGTGACAGGGTGCCCGCCGGATAGACTCTGGGAGCGAGCCGGACGATCGTGGCGCGGTCGAGATCGCCCTCGCCGCTGTCGCGAATGATCCTGACATCGACCGGAAGATCCTTGAGGGCCTCATCGATGAAGTCGAGAACGATGATGGTCGCGCCGGTCGACGGAATGTCCTCGCAGAACTCCTTGGTGGAATCGCGTTCGGGCTGATAGCCGGTGAAGTGCATGAGGTAGGGACCGATCCGCAGCTTGCAGTAGTCCTTGTCCATGCTGAGGCCGCCATGCGCCGCCGCCCGGCCAGCCGTCAACACGGCCGCCGCGAGTCCGGCTGCGAGCACGGCGCTAGTGAACGAACGTCGGAATGATTGTACCATAGACGTCGGTGATATGCCGCGCGCCGTCGCTGTCGTAGAAGAACAGCAGCCCGCCGAAACTGCTGTCGGGGTCACGCATCAGACTGGTCAGGCGCTCGATCTCCCAGGCGACATCGGCGGCGACGAACCTCAGCGTCCTGGTCTCGCCGGGCTGCAGCGGCGTATCGGGCTCGACCTGCAGACCCGTCTTGGGCAGCAGATCCCTCGGGTAACCCGGATCGACTCCGGCCGCGGCAGCCGGAACCGACTGATTGACGAAGCGCAGGTTGGCGCTGGTGAACTCGCCGAGTTGCAATGGCTTGTCGTATCTGCTGGTGACCTCGACGACAACCCGCATCGCCCGGCCGGGAACGTCGTAATGGGCTTGCTTGACCTTGACATCGACGGCTTGCGGCGGACTTGATTGTGT
>Ga0209415_10018377_pt1 | contig 11035 bp, 8 predicted proteins | sample PeaSoiSIISIP2007_FD_187696 | JGI IMG/M metagenome (GOLD analysis project Ga0209415, IMG submission 187696) | Peat soil microbial communities from Weissenstadt, Germany - SII-SIP-2007 (SPAdes) (version 2) | ecosystem: Environmental > Terrestrial > Soil > Wetlands > Peat | place: Germany...
CAGACGGACTTCAGCAAGATCTCCGACCAGGTCTATGAGAGCAGCTACGAGATCGACTTCAAGAACGCCAAGACGGAGCCCGTGACCGTGACCCTGGCCGAGTCCATGCCGGGCGATTGGCAAATCCTGCAAGAGAGCGCCAAGCACGACAAACCCGACTCGGCGACGGCCGCCTGGAAGATCGTGATCCCCGCCGAGGGCTCGGCGATGCTGACCTATAGCGTGCGGGTGACGTATTAGCCGAGGCGTATCCCTATGACCCCGCCTCCGTGCTGCAAACGCATTGTCGACAAATTATCTAGTGGTGATAAGCTTGTAATCATATGTAACAATCCGTTGCAGCCATGGCCAAGAGCGTTCCAGTCATGACCCGGGTCGACCCGGGTACGAAAGAGAAGCTGCGGGCCCTGGCGAAGAGCACCAGGCGCAGCGAAGCATTTCTTGCCAAAGAAGCCATCGAGGCCTACGTCGCCATCAACGAGTGGCAGGTCCAGGAAATTTCCCTGGCCCTGGACGAAGTAAAACGCGGCGTGCCGGGCGTTTCCCATGAGCGCGTGGCCGAATGGCTCAAGTCGTGGGGCACTGATCGCGAATTGACGCCGCCCGAACCAGAGAAGAACTCCTAGCCGGCTCTCATGGCTGTCCGCTGGTCCGCGCGGGCCTTACGGCATCTGGTTTCACTGCGAAAATACATTGCGGAAGACAACCCGTCGGCTGCCGCCAGAGTTGCCACTCATATCGTCGACGCCGTGACAATTCTCGCCGAGCATCCGGGCCTCGGCCGCCCGGGCCGCGTTCCGTCCACGCGCGAACTCGTTGTCTCCGGCACGCCGTATATCGTCGCCTATGCGATGAGGGAGGGCGGCATGGTCGATATCCTCGCAGTGCTGCACGCTGCGCAGAAGTGGCCGGAGAAATTCTGAGGGTGCGGCAGGCTTCGACGCAGCTATCAGGATCTCGCCTGCGATTCGCTCACCCCACCGGCACGCCCTTCGTCGTCGAATATTCGAAATGCAGCGCCTCGCCGGGATGGACCAGCGGGTAGATGGCATGGGCGGCCATGGCGGCTTCGGAGAAACCACAGAGAATGAGCTTCAGCTTGCCCGGATATGTCGCGATATCGCCGATGGCGAAGATGCCGGGCCGGCTGGCGGCGCAGGTCGCGGGGTCGATCCGGATATGGCCGCGCTCGAGGTCTAGCCCCCAGCCGGCGATGGGGCCCAGGTTCATCGCCAGGCCGAAGAAGGCGAGAAGCGCGTCGGCGGGCAGAGCCCGCTCCTCGCCTTCCAGGGTCGCGACCACGACGGCGGAGATCTGGCCCTCGGCGCCCTCGAGCCTGGCGAGCTGATAGGGCACCACCATCTCGATCTTGCCGGCCTTGGCGAGCGCTTCCAGGCGCACGACGCTTTCCGGCGCGGCGCGGAACTTGGGCCGCCGGTGGATCATGAAGACCTGGGCCGCCACTTCGGCCAGGGACAGGGCCCAATCGACGGCCGAGTCGCCGCCGCCGGCGATGACCACCCGCTTGCCCCGGAATTCCTCCCGGCGCTTCACCAGGTAGAACACGCTCCGTCCTTCATAAGCCTCGATCCCGGCGATAGGCGGCTTGTTGGGGCCGAAGGCGCCGACGCCGGCGGCCACGATCACGGCCCGGGCATCGATCTCGGCGCCGTCATCGAGGCCGATCCGCCAGCGCTCGGCCACGGCCGTCAGGGATTCGACCCGCCGGCCCAGATGGTAGACCGGATGAAAGGGTGCGGCCTGCTGCTCCAGCTTGCCGATCAGCCCCGCCGCGTCGATCGCCGGATAGCCCGGGATGTCATAGATCGGCTTTTCGGGATAGAGCGCGGCGCATTGTCCGCCCGACATGTCGAGGGCATCGACCACGTGGCAGCGCATTTTCAGCATGCCGCATTCGAACACCGCGAACAGGCCGACCGGCCCGGCGCCGATGATGCAGATGTCCGTCTGGTGGCGTTCCGCCATATCTCGTCCCCGCACTTCGTCTCGTCCCCGCGCTTCGCGAGGCCATAAGATGGCGAGCGCGGGAAGCCGCCGCAATAGGTTGCCGGCGGACGGCCCCGCCGCTACAACCGGCGCGCATGCGGGTCATCGCGCACAACTCACCGGCCGCTTCCAGGCGGCTTCGGCTGCCCGACGCAGCGGCGACGGCAGCTCTTGCCCGGCGGGTCGCCGCCCTCGCGAGGCCCGGCGACGTGATCGCGCTGAAAGGCGAGCTCGGCAGCGGCAAGACCTATTTCGCCCGCGCCTTCATCGGCGAGGAGGAGGTGCCGAGCCCGACTTTCACCCTCGTCCAAATCTATGACCGGCCCCAGGGCCGGATCTGGCATTTCGACCTCTACCGGCTGGAGGCGCCCGATCAGGCCATCGAGCTCGGCATCGAGGAGGCCTTCGCCAGCGGCATCTCTCTCATCGAATGGCCGGAGCGCCTCGGCCGGCTGATCCCGGCCGAGCATCTCGAGATCGCGCTCAGCTTCGCCGTCGCGCCCGAGGCGCGCGACGCCGCCATTGCCGGCACCGGCCGCTGGGCGCCGCTTCTGGACGCGGTCGCGGGATGAGCGTGCCCGAACGCGCCCAGCGGATTGCGGCGTTCCTCGCCGCCCATGGCTGGGACCGGGCGGAACGCCGGCCGCTGGCGGGGGACGCCTCCTTCCGGCGCTACGAGCGCCTGCTGCTGGACGGGCGGCCCATGGTTCTGATGGATGCGCCGCCGCCCCAGGAAAACGTGCGGCCCTTCATGGCGATCGCGCGGCTTCTGGCGGACATCGGCTTGGCGGTGCCCGCGATCCACGCCGCCGATGAGGAAGCGGGCCTGCTGCTTCTGGAGGATTTCGGCGACGATACCTATACGCGGCTGCTCGCCCGGGGCGAACCGGAACGCCGGCTCTACGAGCTCGCCGTCGATCTTCTGATCGCGCTGCACCGGAGCGTGACTGCCGAAGCGCTGAGGCAAGTCCCACCCCTGGACATGGCTCGCGCCATGCGTGACGTGGGGCTGCTGCTGGACTGGTACTGGCCGGCCATCCGTGGGGAGCCGGCGCCGGCCAAGACGCGGGCTGAGTTCGAAGCCGCATGGAGCGAGGCGCTCGCCCTCTGGAAAAGCGTGCCGGAGTCCCTGGTCCTGTTCGACTACCACGTGGACAACCTGATGCTGCTCCGAGGCCGCAGCGGTATCGACGCCATCGGCCTACTTGATTTCCAGGACGCCATGCGGGGGCCGCTGCCCTTCGATCTCGTCTCCCTCATCGACGATGCCAGGCGCGACGTGCCGGCGGCTCTGGCCCACGATCTCCATCGGCGCTATCTGGCTGCCTTCCCCGAGCTCGATACCGCCGCCTTTGAGGCGGCCTATGCCGCCTGCGGCGCCGAGCGGCATACGCGCATCCTCGGCACCTTCACCCGGCTTTCCCGGCGCGACGGCAAGCATGGCTATCTCGCCTTGATGCCCCGAGTCTGGCGCCAGCTCGAGGCTCGTCTCGCGCATCCCCGGCTGGCGCCCGTCGCCCAATGGTTCCAGCGCTATCTGCCGGCTTCGGCGCGCGGCGTGCCGGAGGTGCTCTAAGCCATGGCCGGGCCGAAGAGCGCGCCCAGGAATGCACCCGGGAAAGCCCCCAGGAAGGCCATGGTGCTGGCGGCCGGGCTCGGCACCCGCTTGCGCCCGATCACCCTGAGCCGTCCCAAGGCCCTCATCGAGGTGAGCGGCAAGACGCTTCTCGACCACGCCCTCGACCGCCTGGCCGAGGCGGGCGTCGAGGATGCCGTGGTCAATACCCATCATCTCGCCGATCGGATCGCCCGCCATCTCGCCAGCCGGACCTGGCCTCGCATCCATCTCTCCCATGAGACCGAGATCCTCGAGACCGGCGGGGCCATCGCCAAGGCGCTCCCCTTGCTGGGGCCCGATCCTTTCTACGTGGTCAATGCCAAGATCGTCTGGCAGGGCGGGCGCAAGGACGCGCTTCTCCAGCTGGCCGAGGCCTGGAACGAGGCCGAAATGGACGGCCTTCTGCTCATGCAGCCGACGGCCAGCGCGGTGGGTTATGACGGCCCGGGCGATTTCACCATGGACCAGCTCGGCCGCCTCGCCTGGCGCGCCCCCCAGATCGTGGTCCCCTTCGTCTATGCCAGCATCCAGATCCTCCACCCGCGGCTGTTCGAAGGCGCGCCCAAGGGCGCCTTTTCCCTGCACCCGCTTTGGACCCGTGCCATGGAAGCGGGCCGGCTGTTCGGGCTTCGCCATGACGGCGCCTGGTATCACGTCACCACGGCGCCAGGCCTGGCCGAAGTCGAGCGCGAGTTAGGCCTCTCTCGCCACCTTTCCCCATGAGCCGCGCAGACCGCCGGGTCTTCAGCATTCCCGCCGGTACCGGCTTTCTCGATGCCCTTGCCGAGGGCGTGCTTGCCGAGACGGCCGGCGATCCCTTGACCCTTTCAGGCTATCGCATCCTGCTGCCCACCCGGCGCGCCTGCCGGGCATTGCAGGAAGCCTTCCTGCGCTTAAGCGGCGGCAAGCCGCTCCTGCTGCCGCGGCTGGAACCGCTGGGCGACATCGACGACGAGGAGCTGCTGCTGGCCGGCGGCGGCGAGGCTGGCACGACCGGCGAGTCCTCCCTCGACCTGCCGCCCGCGGTCGCACCGCTGCGCCGCCAGCTCCTGCTGAGCCGGGCCATCCTCGCCGCCCGGCACAATTTCGCGGCCAAGCCCTTCGGCCTAGACCAGGCCGCGCGCCTGGCGACCGAGCTCGCAAGACTCCTCGATCAGATGACGACCGAGGGTATCGGCTTCGACCGGCTGCAGGGCCTGGCCGGCGAGCATGCCGAGCACTGGCAGCATACCCTCAACTTCCTGGAGGTCCTGTCCAAGGCATGGCCGGACATGCTGAAGATCGAAGGCGCCATCGATCCCGCCGAGCGCCGCAATCGCCTGCTCGGGGCCGAAGCTGAGCGCCTGCGCCGGAAGCCGCCAGAAACCCCGCTCATCGCCGCCGGATCGACGGGCAGCATTCCGGCGACGGCCGCACTGCTCGCTGTTATCGCCGGCCTGCCCATGGGCCGGGTCGTGCTGCCGGGCCTCGAACGCGACTGGGATCAGGAGACTTGGACCGAGATTGAGAGAGACCCCCTCCATCCCCAGCACGGCATGGCTTTGTTGCTGCGCCACATCGGCCTCAGGCCCGACGAGGTGGAGGAATGGCCCTGGACAGGGCTACCTTCGGCGCCGCCGGGCCGGAGGCGCCTTCTGTCCGAAGCCCTGCGCCCGGCGGAGACGACGCAAGCCTGGCGGGACTTCGCCGGAAAGCAGGACCCCGCAAGTCTCGAGCTTGCGCTACGCGGCGTCGAGCGTGTCGATTGCCCGACGCCGGAAGAAGAGGCGCGAGTCATCGCGCTCAGCCTGCGCGGCGCTCTCGAGAGTCCCGGCAAGCGCGCGGTCCTCATCACGCCCGATCGAGCCTTGGCCCGTCGGGTGGCGGCGGAGCTTCAGCGCTGGAATTTGGAGATCGACGATTCTGCCGGCCGGCCTCTGAACCTCGCGCCGCCGGCGATTCTCCTGCGCCTGGCGGCGGCGGTCGCCGGCGAGATGGCGCCTGTTTCGCTCCTTGCCCTGCTGAAACATCCGCTGGCGGCGCTGGGCCGGGAGCCCGCTCTTTGCCGCCGCCTCGCGCGCCAGCTGGATAGAGCGCTCCGGGGTCCGCGTCCGCGGCCAGGCCTCAGCCGGCTCGCGCGCTCGCGGGATTTCGACCCGGAACTGCGCGCGCTCATCGGCGATCTCGCCGCATGGACCGATCCCTTCGCGAAGCTTCTGCGTCGTCGCAAGGCGAGCCCAAGGGAGCTTCTCGCCGCCCATGTCGATCTCGCGCAACGCCTGGCGGCGAGCAGGACCGAGTCTGGTGCCGACCGGCTTTGGGCCGGGGAAGCGGGCGAGGCCATGGCCGAATTCATCGCCGAGCTGGACAAGGCGCTGGCCGATTTTCCACCCATGGACGGCGCACGATGGGTGGCGCTTCTCGACGCCCTCATCGTCGGGCGCGTGCTGCGGCCCCGCTTCGGCCGTCATCCGCGGCTTGCCATCTGGGGACCGCTGGAAGCACGGCTCCAGCAGGCCGACACCGTCATTCTGGGCGGGCTCAACGAAGGGACCTGGCCGCCCGAGGCGCCCATCGATCCCTGGTTCAGCCGGCCCATGCGTCGGGCTCTCGGCCTTTCCTCGATCGACCGGCGCATCGGCCAGGCGGCTCATGATTTCCTGCAGGCCGCGGCCAGCGCGCCGTCGCTCATGCTCACGCGATCGCTGAGGGTGGATGGTGCGCCGACGGTACCGTCGCGCTGGCTGCTGCGCCTCGACAGCTTGTTGCGCCTGGTCGAGATCAAGCCCGAGACGATCCATGCCGGAGTCTGGCTCGGCTGGCAAGCCGGGCTGGACGGGCGCCCGTCGTTCAAGCCGCTCGGAGCGCCGGCCCCCTGCCCGCCGGTCGCCTTGCGCCCCAGTACCCTGTCGGTGACCGAGATCGAAACCTGGATGCGCGATCCCTACGCCATCTATGCCCGGCGAATCCTGGGCCTGGAACCTCTCGACCCTCTCGACGCCGACCCTACCGCGGCTGAGCGCGGCAGTTTCATTCACGAGGCGCTGGAGAAATTCATTCGCGCCCATCCCGACGGACTTCCGGCCGATGCTTATGGCAAGCTTCTGGATTGCGGCCGCAAGGCCTTCGGCCGGGCGCTCGAATGGCCGACCGTCCAGGCCTTCTGGTGGCCGCGCTTCGAGCGCATCGCCCGATGGTTCCTCGACGAGGAGCAGCGCCGGCGCCCGCTCATCGCCGCGAGCATGGTGGAGGCGCATGGCCGGCTCGAGCTCGCGCTCCCGGGCTGCCGGCCCTTCCTGCTTCGCGGTAAGGCCGACCGCATCGACCGGCTGAAGACCGGCGGACTGGTCATCATCGACTACAAGACGGGCCGGGTCCCGACCTCGCCCCAGGTGGAGAACCTCCATGCGCCGCAGCTGCCCCTGGAAGCGGCCATGGTGGCGGCCGGCGCCTTCGCGGGAATAGACACGGCGAGGGTCGTCGAGCTTGCCTATTGGAGCCTGAAGGGCGGGCGCGACATTGCCGACATCATCCCGATCAAGGGCGACGCGGGCGAGCTGGGCAGGCGGGCAAGGGCGCAACTCGAGACGCTGATCGCGGCCTATGAGGATCCGGCAATGCCCTATCTGCCCCTGCCCGATCCCGATTTCGGCCCGGCCGCGGGATCGTACGACCAGCTTTCCCGGCGCGGCGAATGGGGCGTCGATCGCGGCGAGGGCGCGCCGTGACGCCGCTGTCGGCCGAGGCCGTGCGCCGGCGCGCCGTCGAAATCCAGCGCCGGGCGGCCGAGCCCGCGCACAGCGTCTGGGTCACGGCCTCGGCCGGCACCGGCAAGACCATGGTGCTGACGGATAGGGCGCTCAGGCTGCTCATGGCCGGCTGCAAGCCCGAGCGTCTGCTGGCCCTCACCTTCACCAAGGCCGCCGCGGCCGAAATGGCCAATCGCATTGCCGAGCGTCTCGCCGGATGGGCGACGATGGAGGATGCGGACCTCGCCAGGTCCCTCGACCTGCTGCTGGGTCGCGGCGCCTCGGACGAGGAGCGCGGGCTCGCCCGTCGCCTGTTCGCCCGGGTCCTCGATACGCCCGGCGGGATGCGGATCATGACGATCCATGCCTTCTGCCAGTCGCTGCTCCGCCGCTTCCCGCTCGAAGCGGGGATCGCACCTCATTTCGAGCTGCTGGACGAACGCGGCAGCGCCGAACTTCTGGCTAAGGCCCAGGAGGAAATGCTTGAGGCAGCGGCCGAGGTGGAAAACGGCCCGCTCGCAAGCGCCCTCTCGGTCGTCAACAGCCGGATCAACGAGCTCGATTTCGCCGATCTGCTGGCCGGCCTCATCCGTGCCAGGGGCAAGCTCGATCGCTTGATCCAGCGCCATGGAACCCTCGAAGTCGTGATCGCGGCCACCAAGAAAAAGCTGGGCCTGGCGCCCGAGGACGACGAAGCGAGCCTGCTGGCGGCCGGCGCGGCCGAGGGGCAATTCGATCGCACGGCGCTGAGCGCTGCTGGCGCGGCCCTCGCCAAGTCATCGAAGAGCGATCAGCCTCGGGGCGAAAGCCTCGCTGGCTGGCTTGCAGCCGGTGCGGGCGAGCGGGCCGCCTCCTTCGAAGCCTATGCCGGGATTTTCCTGCCGAAGGAGAAGGACCGGGTTCGCGCCAGACTGGCAGCCGCCGAGGCGCGCAAGCTTCTTCCCCGGATCGACGAGATCCTGGTGGCCGAGGCGCAACGCGTGCTGGCGCTTTGCCGGCGCCTGGCGGCGGCACGCTTGGCCGACGCGACCGCCGCCCTCATGGTTCTCGGCGCCGACATCCTCGAGCGCTATCGGCGCCTGAAGGACGAACGCGCCGCCCTCGACTACGAGGACCTGATCCTGTCCGCGCGCTGGCTTCTCGAGCGTCCCGGCATCGCGCCCTGGGTGCTCTATAAGCTGGACGGCGGGCTCGACCACATTCTCCTGGACGAGGCCCAGGATACCAGCCCCGCCCAGTGGGAGATCGTGGCGCGCCTGGCCGAGGAATTCTTCGTCGGCGAGACGGCGCAAGCGGGCCCGCGCACGGTCTTTGCCGTGGGCGATGCCAAGCAGTCGATCTTCGCCTTCCAGGGCGCTGACCCGGCGGCCTTTGCCGCCATGCGCCGGCATTTCGCGGCCAAGATCGAGGGCACCGGAGACCAGCTCCAGGATGTTCCCCTGGACATCTCCTTCCGCTCCACCGAGGCGGTGCTACGGGCCGTGGATGCCGTCTTCGCCCTGCCCGAGATGCAAGAAGGCGTGGCCCTCGACGGGCGGGTCATCGCCCACAGCTCGGCCCGCCCCGGTCAGGCGGGCCGCGTCGAAGTCTGGCCGCTGGCCGAGCTCCTGGCGCGCGAGGCCGACCCTGAGTGGCGGCCGCTGCGCGAACGCCGGCCGGGGGATTCGCCCCGCGAGCGCCTGGCCCGGCTGATCGCCGAGCGCATCGCCGGCATGCTGGCCAAGGGCGAGAGGCTGGAATCCCGCGGCCGGCCGCTGCGCCCGGGGGATTTCCTCATCCTGGTCCGCCATCGCGACGCGCTGGTGGAGGATCTCGTGCGCGAGATGAAGAAGCGGGGCGTGCCCGTCGCCGGGGTCGACCGGATGCGCCTCATGGACCAGCTCGCGGTTCAGGATCTGGTCGCCTGGGGCCGCTTCTTGCTGCTGCCCGAGGACGATTTCAACCTGGCGGTTCTCCTGAAGAGCCCCCTGGTCGGCCTCGGCGAGGACGACCTCTTTGCGCTCGCCACCGGACGGGAAAACCGGAGCCTGTGGGAGGAGCTTCAGCGCCGCCCGGAATATGCCGCGGCGCGCGAGCTGCTTTCGGGCGGCCTCGCGCGGGTCGACTTCCTGCCGCCCCATGAGCTCTATGCCGACCTCCTGGGCCGGCTTCAGGGGCGCGCCAAGCTCCTCGGTCGGCTCGGCCCCGACGTCGCCGATCCCTTGAGCGAGTTCGTCAATCTGGCGCTCGCCTATGAACGCGAGCATGTGCCCTCGCTCCAGGGCTTCCTTCATTGGCTCGAGCGGGACGAAGGCGAGATCAAGCGGGAGAGCGAACCCTCCGGCGCCGGCCTGGTGCGGATCATGACCGTCCATGGCGCCAAGGGCCTCCAGGCCCCCATCGTCTTCCTGCCCGATACCCTCTACCGGTCCAACAAGCCGGAGCGCCTGTTCTGGCTTCCGGAAACCGATGGCGGCTTTCTCTTCTGGCCCTCTCGGGTCGAGGACGACGATCCGCTATCCGCGGCGGCCCGGGCGGCCGGCAAGGCGGCCATCCAGAGAGAAGAGCGCCGGCTGCTCTACGTCGCCCTCACCCGGGCCGAGGACCGGCTCTACATCTGCGGCTGGCAGGGCGGGAATCCGCCGGCCGAGGACTGCTGGTACCGGACCATCCTTCGCGGGCTCAACGGCCTGGCGCAACCGGTCCCCTTCGACAGCCGCGGCGAGCTCGGCCGTGACGGCTGGGTCGGCGAGGCCCTGCTCATCGAGGAGCCTCAGCGCGGCAAGCCCGAGGCGGATTCTCCCAGGTTCCGGGGAACCGCGCCGATCGAACGGGCGCCAGCGCCCTGGATCGGCCGACCGCCGGCGCCCGAGCCTCTGCCCGGCCGGCCGCTCAGCCCCTCGCGGCTGGGGGATGAGCCGGCCGTATCCGCGCCCCTGGCCATGCGGGGCGATGAGCAGCGCTTCCGGCGCGGGCGCCTCATCCACCGTATGCTTCAGAGCCTGCCCGATCTGCCTGCCGAGGAGCGGGGCGCCGCGGCGGCGCGCTTCCTAGCATGGCGGGCGCAAGACCTGACCCCCGCGGCGAGATCTGAGATCGCGGCCGAAACCCTCCGGCTCCTCGCCGATCCGGTCTTCGCCCCGCTGTTTGGCCCCGGCAGCCGGGCCGAAGTGCCGATCGTGGGGGAGCTTGGGCCCGGCGCCGTCATCGCGGGCCAGATCGACCGGCTCCTGGTCACGCCGGATGAAGTCCTGGTCGTCGACTACAAGACCAATCGGCCGGCTCCTCCGACGGCCCTCGAAACGCCCCAGCCATACCTGCGGCAGATGGCAGCCTATCGCATGGCGCTTGGCAAAATTTATCCAGGTAAATCAATACGCTGCGCTTTGCTCTGGACGGAGGAGCCACGCCTCATGGCGCTGCCCGGAGACCTGCTCCAGGTCCATTCACCTTGACCGGCCCTCACCCGGTCCTTACCTTTTAGCCATGCAAGCCGGCGCCCGACCGGGCCCCGGGAATCCAGACAAGGAACAGGTATGATGAGTTCCCCTACCGCCGTCGCAGACAAGAGCTCGACGAAGAAGATCACCGACCAGAGCTTCGAGCAGGACGTGCTGAAGGCGGCTGGCCCGGTGCTGGTCGACTACTGGGCGGAGTGGTGCGGCCCCTGCAAGATGATCGCCCCGGCGCTGGAGGAAATGGC
>Ga0209415_10018378_pt1 | contig 11035 bp, 11 predicted proteins | sample PeaSoiSIISIP2007_FD_187696 | JGI IMG/M metagenome (GOLD analysis project Ga0209415, IMG submission 187696) | Peat soil microbial communities from Weissenstadt, Germany - SII-SIP-2007 (SPAdes) (version 2) | ecosystem: Environmental > Terrestrial > Soil > Wetlands > Peat | place: Germany...
TCTACGAGCGCTGGAGCAAGACCCGCATGGCCAATGTGGTCCGCGATCCCAAGGAGCATCCCGATGCTATTCTCCCGGATCTGTCCAAACCCGATCCGCTGGTGAAGTTCACCAAGGACGATATCGCCTTCGTCTATGGAAGCAAATGGAAACAGCGCTATTTCACCAAGAAGGGTGGCGACTACCATCCGCTTGGCGCACAGTGGGACATCACGCACCAGATCTGGCGCGCTTATGAACCCGATCAGCGGCGCGTATTATGACTGGCCGGTCGGCTTTCGAGTCGGACTCGATCTGAAGAACTTCTGGAAGCTGGAAGATCACAAGCTGGGCGAGCAGACGTTCACTCATTTCGCCGACGGCATGGCGCACAAGAATCGCATGCAGGGCAACGATTTTGTCCAGAGCGCCATGTACACGCACGGCATCAGTTGGCTACAGTTGCCACGACGTCCACGGTACCGAGAATAATGCCGACCTCCTGAAGCCCGCCAATGTGCTGTGCCTGGAGTGCCACAGTCCCGGTTCGCCGAATGGCCCGCATGCCGCCACCATTGAGGCTCACACGCATCATTCCAGCGGAAGCGTGGGAAGCGACTGCGTGAATTGTCACATGCCGAAGATTGAGCAAGAGATCGCCGATGTGGACGTGCGGGCGCACACCTTCAAGTTCATCACCCCGAAGGACACAGAGTTGCTCAAGATCCCGAATCCTTGCGGCGCCTGCCATGCGGACAAGCCAGCGAACTGGGCCGCGGATACGTTGATGACTTGGACGAATGTGTCACCGTGGCGAGTGGCGAATCCCTAACAAATAAAGCAGCGCCACTCCTCTAAGCTCAAAATCTCCTTGGGCGAAAATACCTCGGGGACATCGGACTCGGGGAAGCCGGAGAGGATAAGCGTGGACCCGCGCTTCCGCACGCGCGCGAGTTCTGGCGCGATGCTTTCGAGCGTCGCTGCGTCGATGTTCGCGATCACCACATCGGCCGATTGCGATCGCACGGCATCGGCTGAGCCAACAAACATCGGCACTCGGACGCGCTCGCTTGCGATCCGAACCGCCTCGGGATCGATATCGCAGCCGATCACGAATCCAGCGCCCATGAGTCGCGCGGCGTCCGACAAAATGCCCGATCCCGAGCCCACATCCAACACCCGCGCGCCGGGCCGCACGTAACGCTCGATAGCCCGCAAGCAGAGCTGCGTGGCGGGATGGCGTCCGGTACCGCAAGCCATGCCAGGATAGATTTCAAGGCGCAGGCGTCCGGGCGGAGTCGCCGTGTGATCGTCCCACGGCGCCACCAAATAGAATCGCTCTCCGACACACAGCGGCGGCCAGGCATTGCGCGTGAGCTGCTCCCAGTCGGCGGGTTGCTCTTCGCGAAACTCGGGAGCAAACTGCGCGAAGCGCTGCGCGAGCGCCCCAGCTTCTTCATCAGCATCGAAGAATGCCCGCAGGCCCGAGTCCTCTTCCGTAATGCCGAGGGTCCCGCATTCATGCAACTCGGCAATCAGCAAGTCCTGATCATCGGTAGACGACGCGTGAAGAAGCAGCGAAAACAACCTTCAGTTTATGTGATTGTGATAATCTGAAGAACATCCTTCCCCGTCGAAGCTACCTAAGCTAGACACCCATGGCAACTCCTGGAATCGACGAACCACGCATTGCTTCTGGTCCGTTTTCAAGCTACGTTCTCGACAGCGCTTTCGACGAGATGTTCGACGCCGGGCGCCGGCCGCGGCAGCACTATCAAGCCTTGTATGAGCTGCTGCTGGGTCTGCCGGTCGACGAAATGCGCCGCAAGAAACAGGCCGCCGACGTGTCGTTTCTGCACCAGGGCATCACGTTCACGGTGTACGGCCGCGACGAAGGCACCGAACGCATCTTCCCGCATGACTTGCTGCCGCGCATCATCACCAGCGCCGAGTGGGAGACCATCGAGCGCGGACTGACGCAGCGTATCACGGCGCTCAATCTGTTTCTCCGGGATATCTACAACGAAGGCCGGTGTCTCGCCGCTGGCGTGGTCCCGCGCGAAATGGTGTATAGCTGTAAGCATTTCCGCCGGCAGATGCGCGGCGTCACCGCGCCCAAGAACATTTATGTCGCGGTGATGGGCACCGACCTGATCCGGCTTCCCGACGGGCGCTTTGTCGTGCTGGAAGACAACTTGCGCGTGCCCAGCGGCGTGTCTTACATGCTGACGTCCCGGCAAGTCATGAAGCGGATCTTTCCCGAACTGTTCCGCCACACCGACATCCGGCCCATCGATCATTATCCGGAAGCGCTGCTGACCACGCTGCGCGCGCTCGCGCCTGAAGGCCGCGGCGAACCCAACATTGTTCTGCTCACTCCGGGCGTGTACAATTCGGCGTATTTCGAGCACACCTATCTCGCGCGCCAGATGGGCATCGAGCTGGTGGAAGGGCGCGATCTGGTGGTACACGACAACGTGGTCTACATGCGAACCACGGGCGGGCTGCGGCGTGTCGACGTGATTTACCGGCGCGTGGATGACGACTTCATCGACCCGCTGGCGTTCCGCTCCGATTCCATCCTGGGCGTGGCTGGCTTGTTCAACGCCTATCGCGCCGGCAATGTGACGCTCGCGAACGCGCTCGGCACTGGCGTGGCCGACGACAAAGCCTTGTACGCCTACGTACCCAAGCTGATCAAATATTTTCTGGGCGAAGATCCGATTCTCGATAATGTCGAGACTTACTTGTTGACCGAGCCCGCCGAGCGCCGGCACGTGCTGGATAACTTAGAGAAGTACGTCGTCAAAGCGGTTGGGGAATCGGGCGGCTATGGGATGCTGATCGGCCCACACAGCACCGCCGAGCAGCGCGAAGAGTTCCGCGAGCGCATCGAAGCCGATCCGCGCAACTACATCGCGCAGCCGACCTTGATGCTGTCGCGCGCGCCGTGCTTCTTCGACGGCAAGGTGGAACCCCGCCACGTGGATTTGCGGCCGTATATTCTGTGCGGCGACAAGGTGACCATCGTGCCTGGCGGATTGACGCGCGTGGCTTTGCGCAGCGGATCGCTGGTGGTGAATTCATCACAGGGGGGAGGCAGCAAGGATACTTGGGTCCTGCAGTAAAAAGAATTCGGAATCCAGCAGTCAGAATCCAGAATGCGGACTCCTCAATTCTGACTTCTGAATTCTGGATTCTTGGAGATATCGATGTTATCTCGAGTCGCTGACAGTTTGTATTGGATGAGCCGCTATCTGGAACGCGCCGAACACACCGCGCGGGTGCTGGGCGTGCAGCTCAACCTGATGCTGGAGCAGGACCCGAAATCGTCCGATCGCCGCTGGCTGCGCGTACTGGCAAGCCTGGGCCATCCCGGCTCCGTAACCGAGAACAGCGACCCGTTTACACGCGCGCAGACCCACGCCTTGCGGCAAATCACCGGCGGCATCGGATTCGCGCGCGAGAACGCCCGCCAGGTCCGCGAACAGATCAGCTCGGAAATGTGGGAGCAGCTCAACCGTCTTTTTCATGAAGTGAGACGCATGGAATCGGAAGGTCTCTGGGCTTCGCAGCCGCTGGATTTCCTGGCGGTGATACTGGAAAGCTCGCACCTGGTGCAGGGCGTGACCGATTCCACCATGAATCACGGGGAAGGCTGGCAATTTATCCAAGTGGGGCGCTTCATTGAGCGCGCAGCCGCGATCGCGCGCTTGCTGGACGTCTATTTCCGCGAGTTCCAGGCCGGCCAGCCCATGGATTCCGGCGAACACATGGAATGGATCGGGTTGCTCCGCAGTTGTACCGCATTTGAAGCCTACTGCAAGGTTTACACCGCCGACCTGCGGCCGGAACGCATAGCCGAGTTTCTGCTCCTCAACAGCGAATTTCCGCACTCGGTCCGTTTCGCCGCCGATCAGATGCAGAGTTCACTCGAAGCCATCAATCAAGCCGCGGCCAGCAAGCGATCTCCGCGCGTGGCCAAAATCGCGGGGCGCCTCAGCGCGGGCCTGATCTTCACGCCGCTGGAGGAAGTGGTGGCGGGACTGGCTGAATTTTTCGCCGATATCCAGCAGCAGTGCGTCCGCATCCACGCGGCGATTCACGAGGTCTACATCACATACTCCATCGAGGCCGCCATCGAAGCTTGATTTATGTACTACAGCATCCGCCATCTGACCAAGTTTCGTTATAGCGCGCACGTGAGCGAGAGCCTCATGGAAGCGCGCATGCAGCCGCGCTCGGACGGGCCGCAGCGCTGCCTGACATTTCAGCTAATGGTGCATCCCCGGGCGCGCGTGCAGTTTTACCGGGACTACCTGGGCAACACGGTCCATCACTTCGATGTTCCTGGACGGCACAAACAGCTCTCCATCGTTGCCGACGCGCTGGTGGACGTGCAGCCCATTCCAGCGCTGCCGGCGTCGCTGGGCCAAGCCGCCTGGGATGAGCTGGACCAGATGGTCGCGGCCGGCGATTACATTGAGATGCTGATGCCCAGCCACTTCGGGCAGTCCAGTGAATTGCTGGAACAGTTCGCGCAAGAGCTGGGTATCGAGTCGCGGGAACGAGCCCGGCGGCGCGACCCGTTGCAATTGATGCTGGACTTGAACCAGGCGTTGTATTCCAAGATCGCCTATGTGCCAAAGAGCACGCGGGTGGATTCGCCCATCGATCACGCCCTCGAAAGCCGGCAAGGGGTTTGCCAGGACTTCGCGCACATCATGATCGGCCTGGCCCGGCGGATCGGCATTCCCTGCCGCTACGTCAGTGGTTATTTGTTCCACAAGGCCGGGGACAAGACCCGTTCGGCCGAAGGCGCCACGCATGCCTGGGTTGAGGCGCTACTGCCAGGACTCGGCTGGATCGGATTGGACCCTACCAATAACGCGCTCGCGAGCGAGCGGCATGTTCGGACGGCCGTGGGGCGCGACTACGCCGACGTTCCTCCCACCAAGGGAGTATTTAAGGGATCAGCAGAAAGCCAGTTGCTGGTGGCGGTCCGGGTCGCCCCATCGGATGCTCCGCCGCCCATGGAATCCGATTTGGGCGCAGGCGACGATTGGTCGTCCGCTTTGCGCGAGGACGGCACGGACCAGGACTTCGCCGCTCAACAGCAGCAACAACAGCAGCAGTGAAACGCCCCCCGGCTCCAGCAGCGTGAGCCATATATAATAGTTCCTCCGAGGACTGAACATAGTGCGCTCTCTGAAGCGATCTAGAATTGTTCTGCTCGTACTTGAACTGTCCACTCCCGCTCTGGCCCAGGTGATTACGACGTACGCCGGGACCGATTGGCTGTTTACCGGCGACGGCCAGCCCGGCGCTCAGTCCAACATCGGGCCGCCCGTTGCCGTGACAACCGACCCGCATGGCAACGTCTACGTCGCCGTCAACGCCATGAACACGCTTCTGAAACTGGTCCCATCGGGAACTGTGTCGGTTGTCGCGGGCACGGGCCTGAGGATTTTCGGCGGTGATGGAGGACCGGCCAGGGCGGCGCTGCTAGCCGGCCCGAGCGCCGTAGCTCTTGACCCCTCCGGCAACATCTATATTGGCGATGCGAATCGAGTTCGCAAAATCGCGCCCGACGGCATCATTACAACCGTGGCAGGCACTGGCAATGTAGGCAATGGCAATCTCGGTTTTTCCGGCGACAACGGTCCGGCTGTTAATGCAGAGCTTGCTGGCCCTTATAGCGTGAGCTCGGATCAAGCCGGGAACCTTTTTATTCTCGACTCGGGCAACTACCGAGTACGCAAGGTTGCTACGAACGGAATCATCACCACGATCGCGGGCAATGGCCAGCCAGGTTATTCAGGCGACGGCGCGTTGGCCACCAGCGCGATGATTTCGGGCAAAGGAGGAATAGCCTTCGACAATGGGGGGAATCTTTACCTCGCCGATTTATATAACTGCCGGGTTCGCAAAATTGATAGCTCGGGCGTGATCAGCACAGTGGTTGGGACCAATTTCTGCGGCTTTAGCGGGGACGGAGGCGCTGCCACGAGCACTGCCCTCAACGACCCTGCCGCCATCGCATTCGACAGCAGCAACAATATGTACATCGCTGACTTTGGCAACCAGCGAATCCGGCGTGTAGACGTGAACGGCAACATTTCGACCTTTGCCGGAAATGGCAACAATTCCTTTGCTGGGGACGGCAGTGCGGCCCTCGCGGCTGCTTTCTCGAATCCCTCGGGGATCGCAGTGGATGCGAACGATAATGTTTATGTCGCCGATCGCGATAACGCGCGCGTCCGCAAGATTCTAGCCGGCGGCGGAGCGGTCAGCACTATTCTTGGGACCGGGCTAACGGTCGGGGATGGCGGCTCGTCGTCCGCCGGATTATTCAACAATCCTCAGGACGTGGCGGTGGATTCTAACGGAAATGTGTACGTCGCCGATTCTGCTAATTATCGGATCCGTGTGATGACGCCGGGCGGCGTCATCAACACGGCCGTCGGCACGGGCCGACAGGGCTTCTCACCCGATGGCACGGTGGCAACTTCAGCCTTCCTAACCAATGCCGCGTCGGTCACGATTGACCAGCAAGGGAATCTTGTTTTCATCGACAGCGCGAATCTAATTCGAAGAGTCGGTTCGGACGGCACGCTTGTGGCAATTGCCGGCGGGGGCCCATGCTGCACTATCGGCAACGGAGTCGCGGCCACCGCAGCTTGGATCAGTCATGCGCTGTTCCTCCGATATGATTCAGCCGGGAACCTTTACTTCAACAATGGTCCCAGTGTGGTTCAAAAGCTTACACCCGCCGGCGTGATCGTAACAGTTGCAGGCAATGGCAACACCCAATTCTCCGGCGATGGCGGCCCTGCCACGCAAGCCGGTTTAGGCCAGATCGTGGCTCTTGCATTAGACACCTCCGGAAACTTGTACATAGCCGACTATCTCAACAGCCGTATCCGAAAAGTGGGTCAAAACGGAATCATCACCACCATCGTCGGCAATGGCACGATGGCTTATTCCCCGGACGGCACACCAGCGTTGCAAGCTGCCTTGTCCCTGCCCGAAGGCCACGGTGGCATGGTCCTCGACAAATCCGGCAATCTCTACTTCTCCGATGGCAATCAGATTCGCACTATAGCTCAGGACGGCACGGTCTCGACCCTCGCGGGCCACCCCGGCTACCCCGGCTTCAGCGGCGATGGCGGTCTAGCCTCGGCCGCATCCTTTCAAACCCCATGTGGAATGGCATTCGATTCGAATGGCAATCTGATTGTGGTCGATGAATTCAACAGCCGAATACGTGAAATCCTCACTGGCCCGGTTCCGCTGATCACGCTCTCAGAAAAAGGCCTGACCTTCTATGCCCTCTCGGGTGCTTCTCCGGCGACGCAAACGATCACCGTAGTGAACGGCGCAAAAGGAACACTGACCTTCGGCATCGCTGTCAGCACGGCTTCGGGCGGAAACTGGCTGAGCGTTTCGTCCGCCAGCGGCAGTGTCGCCGCGGGCCAACCAGGCATCAGCATGAATGTAGCGGTCGACGCCAGTATGTTAAGCCCTGGCGATTACTACGGACGGGTGGTGGTGACGGCGCCCGGAGTGCCGAACTCGCCACAGTCCATCACGGTGGTGGTCCACGTACTCGCGCCCGGTTCTGTTACTGGCGGCGTGTCCTTGCAGCCCGGTGGACTGGTGTTCACGGCGACGCAAGGCGGCGCCGCACCTGCAGCCCAAACCTTGACCCTGTCCACTCTCTCAACCGAGACTCTGAACTACGGCGTCACGGCTAGTTTTGGAAGCGGGATGACGTGGTTCAAGTTGGCCAACACGAGTGGCAACATCTCCGCCGGAAACCGAGCCACCTTTACGATTCAACCTTCCATCAGTGGCTTCGCGCCCGGAACCTACAGTGCCGCTATCACGATCGCGGCTGGACAAGCGCCCGTTCAGCAGGCGCAACTTGTCCTGATCATTACCGCTCCCGCAGAACCTAGCTCGAATGCAAAAGCGACGTCGCCTCCTTGTACAGCTTCTAAGCTCGTGCCCGTAATCACGTCTCTGTCCAGCGGCTTTACGGTGACGGCCGCTTGGCCCATCGCAATAGAAGCAAGTATCTTTGATGATTGTGCTCAGCCGCTTCTATCTGGATCCGTCACGGCCACGTTCTCTACCGGCGACCCAGCACTCGCGTTGGTTAGCCTCGAAAACGGCCAATGGGCGGCCACCTGGCAAACTCAAACCGTGGCGGCACAGGCGATGATTACAGTTCAAGCTGTCTCGAGTTCGGGCGCGTTAACGGGAACCGCGCAGATCGGTGGTGGTCTGCAGGCGAATGCGCACCCGCCCCCTCAAATCGCCTCCGGTGGCGTGTTAAACGGCGCCAGTTTCAAGCTCGGTCTGGCGCTCGCTCCCGGCAGTTTGATCTCGATCTTTGGGACCCACCTTGGCAGCTCAACGGCTTCAGCGAAGGAGTTGCCCTTGCCATTGGTTCTAAACGATACGCAGGTTGTAGTCGCGGGCCGCGCGCTTCCACTGCTCTACATTAGCGATACGCAGATCAACGCGGAGATCCCTTTCGATCTGGTGATCAACGCCACCCAGCAAGTGGTGGTATCGCGTGGAAATACGGTCTCGCTTCCCGAACCGATCTCACTCATCTCTGACCAGGCTGGGGTGTTCACGCAAACGGGGAACGGCCTCGGGACCGGCATTGTGGTGGTTTATTCGGCCGGATCGCAGGGACTAGTCGGCGGCAACAATCCGGCCAAGCCTGGCGACGCGATCGTCATTTATGCCACTGGCTTGGGAGATGTGAACCCGCGCGTGATTGCCGGGGCCGCGGCTCCACTTACTCCTCTATCCACCACCGTCGCACCGGTGACGGTCAGCATTGGCGGCCTGCAGGCCAAAGTGTTCTTCAACGGCCTCACGCCAGGGTACGCGGGATTGTATCAAGTGAATGCCTATGTCCCGAAGGGCGTTCCGGCGGGAAATAGCGTTCCGTTAGTCCTGACTCAGAGCGGAGTGTCGAGCGCTCCGGTGAACATTACGGTGCAGAGTCAGTAATCCAGTCCCGCCAAAGATCCGCCGCGGTCACTTGGTGGCGGTGGCTGGACCCGGGGCCGGGGGTGCGCTGGGCGCGGCGTTGGCCTCGAGCGTTTCTTTGGGTTCTTCAACCGTGATAAATACGGGTTGTTCGAGCAGCAGCGGCTCGCGGCCCGTGGTCTTCACCAGTAACTGCAGCCGGCCCGGCTTGACCGAGGGTGGAATGCGGAACTCGATGTAGTCTTCCGTCTGGCCGAGAACTTTTACCTTCATATCGAAGGTGTGGTCGGTGAGGTAGACTTCGTCCACTTTGGCCTTGTCGAGAAAGACGCCGCGGATGCGCAGGACCGACCCGATTTTTCCGGCATCGGGTTGCACGGTGTGCATCAGAGGCACTTGAGCAGACAGCGAGGCCGCTGCGCCGATACAAAGCAGGGAGAGTGAAAGCACCAGTCGCATGGTTGGAAGCTCCGTAACAAGGACTTTAATCCCAGTACTGATGGGCCGCAATGGACTGAAAGTACCAAAGCGTCTGAGGGAAATTACTGAGCTGTGAACGGTAGGGCGGGGTCGGGGGGGAAAGGCGGGCTGACCATCGCCAGCCCGCTTATGGGAGAAACTACCGCTCGGCGGTGAGGTGCAGGCCTTTGTGGATGGCGTACAGCGCCAGTTCCAAACGGTCCGACACACCCAGCTTGTCGAAGATATTGTGCAGATGATTCTTTACGGTCTGCTCGCTGATGAACATCTTCTCAGCCATTTCCTTGTTCTTGTAGCCTTGGGCGACCAGTTGCACGATCTCGCGTTCGCGTTGGCTCAAGGGCGAGCGCTCGCGGGTCTTGCCGCCGCCACCGCCGCCAGCCACATCGCCGGGCGCGGCAAACTGCCGCATGACTGCCGCAGTGGTGTGAGAATCCAGCCAGATTTCGCCACCGTGAACCTTGCGAATGCTTTTGACGATCAGCTCGGGTGCGGTTTGCTTGAGCACGATGCCGGAACAGCCCAGCTTCATGGCCTGCACGAATTCGTTCTTGTCTTCCGAAGCCGTGAGGACGATGACGCGCGTGCGCTTGTTGGTCTGCTGTAGCGCCTGCAGGGCCGATAGCCCATCCAGATTGGGCATGCGCAGATCCAGCAGCAACACGTCCGGATCCAGTTCCTGGACCTTGTCCAAGACTTCACAACCGTCGGCCGCTTCGCCGACAATTTGGAAGTCCTCCTCCAGACTAAGGAGTTTCTTTAGACCATCCCGAACAATGGGGTGGTCGTCGGCGATGAGAACTCGAATCATGCCTTTCCTTGGTTCCGCAGGACTGGGTTGAGATTCACCGTGTTCTAAAGTCGCAAAGCTTTCGTTCATATATAGTGTATCGACCATTCGCATCTAGATTCTACCGGGGTACTGGTACCAAATCAACCTCAGGTAACGCTTAGTCTACCAGAGGGAATCTGCTTAGGGTACCCGAAGGTGTGGACCCTAGGAATTGGGCCAAACCTTAGGAAACCCGGGGGAGGGCTTGCTCGGGCTCAACTGGGGACGGGCTGATTCCGGTCCGGCAAAATACTGCCGCGGGATCGGTTTCTTGCCTCGCCTCGCCATCTAAGTAACTGAAGATACAGGAGTACTAGTTTGGAGCCCGGCCTGCACTCCTGGCCCCGTGATCGGCCCGCTCACCAACCAAATCGAGCACTACATGGATCTGCTGAGCGCTCGCCAGAAGCTGGTAGCCTCCAACATCGCCAACATCGACACCCCGGGCTACAAGACCAAGGATATAGATTTCCAGTTCGAGTTCATCAGCCTGATCCAGGGCGATGCTCCCAATGTTGTGGATACCCCCGGCCTGGCGCTGAAGAGCGATGGGAACAACGTCAGCATGGACCGGGAGGCACGGCTATTGGCCGAGAATGCCCTGCGCTTCAATGTCGCTTCAAATCTGATGAAGACACAATTCAAACTGCTGGAGTCGGCCATCAAGGAGGGTCAATCCGGATGAGTCTGTTTTCGGTGCTTTCAGTCAGCGCCTCGGGCATGGCCGCCCAG
>Ga0209415_10018380_pt1 | contig 11034 bp, 13 predicted proteins | sample PeaSoiSIISIP2007_FD_187696 | JGI IMG/M metagenome (GOLD analysis project Ga0209415, IMG submission 187696) | Peat soil microbial communities from Weissenstadt, Germany - SII-SIP-2007 (SPAdes) (version 2) | ecosystem: Environmental > Terrestrial > Soil > Wetlands > Peat | place: Germany...
TAGATGTCGTGTTGTTAGATATTAATCTCCCAGACATTTGCGGAGTTGATATAATAGACAAAATTAGAATGGTTCAACCCGAAGCAAAAATTCTTATGCTGACGGGGCAAGATCCAAAAGGTTACGTTACTAAGTCTATCAGTAAAGGTGCTAATGGTTTCCTACTTAAAAGTTGTTCAGTAGAGGAAATGATTGAGGCAATATTAAGAGTTTTTAAAGGGGGTGTCTATTTTTCGCAAAACATGGCCCCGTATATTCAATCTGCGATTGTTGGTGAAGAATTTAGAACGAAAAAAATTATAGACCCTGAAAAAATTCATGGCACACTTACACCGAAGGAAATAGAGATTATAGAATTAATTGCCAAGGGCTTGCGCAATAGAGAAATCACCACCGCATTGGGCATCAAAAACCGTACTGTGGACTTCCATGTCAGTAATATAATGAAAAAATTAGGTGTAAAATCCCGGTTAGAGGTTGTACTAAATTATATGAAAGGCAAAGATGCTAGTGGTTTCATCAGTTAAAAGAGTGATCTTACTATTGCTGCCAGATTAAGAAAAAAATTCTGTACCCTTCATTTGGACAAGGAATGCAAAAGGGCCACACTATAGGTGTGGTTTTTTTGCATTATGTAATCGATAATGAATTTGCCTGTAGGAATTACCGGGTATTTGTCTATTTAACCTGTAGGAAACAACAGGAAAATAATTTTCAAAATCTGTAGTTTACACGGATGTGCAAATTTTGGAATAGGCTTATACTAAACATATAAGTTCTACCAAGCAGAACCAAGGCCATCGTAAAATGCCAGTGTGACTCCTAAAAATGCATTTATAGCTTCGAAAAGTATTTAAATGGTATTCGCCATTTAAATAGAGACGTCCTCAGATCATCTATATCCGTAAAGTAACAAATGATCTGAAGGCGTTCGCCCCTACACAAAATAGTAGGTGTTTTTATACTACACCTACTGGGGATATTTGTGAAGGGAGTTTTAGAGAGGGAGGAATTTTGTTTTCTTATCCCCGGTGGGTAAAAAAGGTAAACGTGGGTTTTACGTCATTTAGTTGGTTCTACCCTAGATATATGTGGAAACATGGCACAAAACAAATAAACAATTTGTGCTATTATATGTTAAAATTCAAAAAATCTGGTCTATCATGGTCAGATGGAAAGGGGGAATTTCAATGATCAAGAAAAATCTTAAGGGCGCGGTCATCGCTTTCATTGTAGGCATCCTTTTTGCAACAAGTACGGTGGTAGCATTGGGAGCCGAGGCATCTAGCAATTGGTTTAACTTCGGGCCCTATAGTGGCTACTCGTACCAAAACCAAGCAACTGTCTATAGTGATACTACCGACGTGTTTGCTTATACGGAGGTTGCAAATCAGAATTGGACTGACGTACCAGTGGGATATATGGGTGCCGAGGCTAGGCTGTTTAATTCATCCGGCTATTTAGTTAACTATTCTAATATGTCATACAATGGTACTGAAACAGGTGCACTAAGTGTGCTCACGGATTCTAGTACACACGACACATACTACAGTTTGGGCATAACCGCAGTATATAATAATAGCGATGGATATTATTATAATGAAGACACATACATGAGCCCAAGAATCAATTTTTAGGGGGGTGAATAAAATGTCTATTAAACCACTTGGAATAAAAACATTAACCATCGGCGTTGCCCTTGTTTCTGGTATAGTAGCGGGATCAATGGGTTTTGGGTCTGTATTAGCTAGCGCTTCTAATAATCAAAGCCTTTCTAACGGAAACGTTAAACCTGCTCACATCTATCTGAAGAACAATAATGGCGAGACGTATGGCTCTGCACTAGACGCCAGTTCTTTAGACAATGAGCCGAATCTAATCGCAGCAATTGGCGAGGACGGTATTAAAGGGTATGTAAGATCTGTGGACGTGAACGGGGTGATGCCCAAGACACCGGAGGAAGCTATAGCCCAGCAAAATAAGCTTACAGCTGGTACCGCTGTAGAAATTCCGCTGTATGACGTTAATGATAAGATTATCGGCTCATTTAAAACCCATATCACGAAAGGTATTAATAAGCCAACAACGTCCATAAATGAACAAGATATTAAAGATGCAAGAGGAGAGTCTACATCTAAATAAATTAGTCGATCCAACCGAGAAAGATAGTACCTGCCTTGTGGCTGTTTTTTACACGAATCGTTGCTGTACCCGCATATGAATGTCCAAGGCAATATCAAGTGATAGCTCCTTGTCTATAAAGACAGGGGGCTATCACTGTACAAACCAGAAGGCAATAAATCTAATAATTTTAGATTTATACAATACTTTGGAAGTTGTTGAACACAGAGGAGAGATCATGATAAAAGAGGATTCTGTTAGTACTTGTTCTTCGCTTACTTTTAGCGGGTTGCACAACTCTAGGTGTGAAGCAAGATTCCGGTTCTCCATCATTTACTAATACAAATGCAGCACTTTAGCCTCTACCACAGTCAAGCCATTGATGTCACTGGTGTTTTTACCGATTCCAAAAGTGTATCAAACTCGGAGTTTTATAAAGCTTTTGTCAGACCTCTCTTTCTGCTAAAATCAAAGGGAAAGAGAGGATGAAATGAGAAAAAACTACTTTGCAAAATTAGTAAATTACATGAAGTATGTTTATCACCTTAAACGTGGTTTGAATAAACTGTCTGACGGAAGAGTTAACCTAACTTATAGCATAGGTGTCAAGTTATTTTACCTGTGCTTTTTGGTTCTTTGCAAAGGGAACGTAGCCTAAGGGCCTCCCACCCACTCGCCTCCGCCCCGTGCTTGATGCATACAGCTACGCCATCCCGCCGGGGTAGCTGTCTTTCCTAACCGGTGCGTTTTTATATATATGGGTTGCTGATATCTCTACAATAGGACTATGAAGATCGGGTTGTATAAGCGAATCACGCAGGGAGTGGCGTTCTGTCTTAATTGGAGCGTATCGATATACGATGGGTTGCTAGTATCTCTACTATGGTCGATGATAGATAGCGTTGTATCCAGTTCGGATCCTCCACGGTAGGTATCGGTTTTCGTGGAGCGTAACGCTGGGCTAATCCTTCGGAAATACTCGAAAAGGTATGTCGAGTAAGGCAAAGGTCTCTCCTGCATTGATTATTTATGTAAAATGCAGAATTCATTATTGACTTTTTCTACGGTAGCAGTATAATATTAGTTAGTTAGAAACGAACTAAATACTTTCTGGATCTATAAAAAATGTAAGGAGAAGGTTGCAAGGTATCAACTATAACGTTATTTATTATCAAAAAAGTAATGAGGTAGATGTTGTATGCCACAATCAGCTGATTTTTCTAAGCTCCAAGAATCTTTCTCCGATTTGATCAAGAACTATCGTGATACTTATAGGGGAAGCATGCTCGATGAATTGGAATGCTCAGATTTGACTTTTAAACAATTCGTTTATCTGGATACGATACTCAAAATGAACAAACCTACCTACAGTGAAATAGCAAAAAAATTCAATATTACAAAACCGTCAGTTACGGCTATGGTAAACAAGCTGATTAGTCTTGGCTATCTCGAAAGGGTTCAGTCTGCAGATGACCGCCGGGTTTATCATATTTCAACAGGTGCTAAGGGCAGCAATATGCTAGATATTGAGAATAATGCTGTCACTGGTTTTGCCCAGCAAATAACCTCCAGTCTCACAGAAGCAGAAGTTACATCATATATCGAGCTGACGAAAAAGATAAATGCCCTGTATATATCGAAAAAAAGCAATTAATTTTAATGCAAACCGATAGTTACAAGGGGGTGCTATTGTTGTTCACCATTGGACTTAATGTGTTGACTGGCCTGTTGCTGGTAATATCCTTGCTCAGGGATAGAAGGAAGACAGTTATGGCCTTGAAAAAGGCATGGAAATCACTGGATAATATTCTACCACTGTTTCTCTCCATCATCGTTCTTCTCGGGATTATGCTTGCAATACTGAGTCCCCAAGTAATCTCAAAATTAATCGGTCAGGAATCCGGATGGCTAGGAATAACCATTGCGGCAGTCATCGGCTCGGTAACCCTGATACCTGGTGTTGTCACCTTCCCATTGGCTGCAGCTTTACTCAAAAGTGGAGCGAGTTTTACCGCAATCGTAGTCTTTGTGTCGACGTCAATGATGGTTGGAGTTGTAACTTACCCTGTAGAAGCAAGGTATTTTCGTCATAGAGCTGCCATTGTCAGAAATACCCTAGCTTTACTCTTTTCATTTGTGGTAGCAATAATACTGGGGAGGATATTGAAATGATGGGATTACTGAAAAGATATAGGTATATGCTGGCCATAGTGGGAGTTAACATAATTCTGCTGATGGTGAGGCCGGAATTGGGATTAAAGGCATTTAAGATGACTGAAAGCAATTCAATAGAAATTCTGATGAATATTCCGGCTATATTCATTTTACTTGGTCTTCTCGATACCTGGATAAGGAAAGAAACGATGATAAGGATCATGGGAGAAAAGTCTGGAATATTGGGAATTGTCGTAGCCTTCCTCTTGGGTTCGGTTGCTGCGGGACCAATGTATGCGACCTTTCCAATTGCCGGAACGTTAATGAATAAGGGTGCTAAGTTTTTCAACATAATAGTTTTCGTCGGAGCATGGTCCACCACAAAGTTACCTATGTTGTTCTTTGAAGCATCTGCTATGGGTTGGAGATTTATGCTCGCAAGATTCGTTATAGATATACCGATAATATTGTTGATTGCTTTTATTACTGAAAAAATGGTCATGGGGAGTGAGAAAGAATTGATTTATGCTAATGTTAATGAAATAGCCAACTCTTAGCTCAATATAGATAGAGGAAAAATAAGAGAATGATAAAAAATTGATTGATGGTTCAGGCAAATTGTATGTATTAGGTCCAGGTGGCCCATTTATAAATCCTTGCATTATGTTTTGAGCAAAGCCAGGCCTCGTTAGGAAATATGGGAAGCAACAACTGAAGTTATTTGCCGGATCGTTTGGACGGTCTGGCCTTTTTTCTTTGGTTTATTTTTGCTATCTTGGGAGGAAATGAGCGTAAAATGTAGAAAGTACTAGAAGTGAATTATCTGTGCCACTTGGTCGTGCAAGAGAGGGTGTTTATAGTGAAAAAGATAGGAATGATTGGTGGTTTCGGTCCAGAGTCTACACTAGATTATTACCGTTTAATAATTGATCGATATCATCAGCTACAAGGAGAAGGAAGCCTCCCTGAGATTATTATTTATAGCATGGATATGTATATTTTACTTACATTGGTTGAACAGAAACGCTGGGATGATGTGACGGAGTTTTTATTAAAAGGTGTCAATACCCTACACAAAGCTGGTGCTGACTTTGGAATAATTTCAGCAAATACACCGCACATTGTTTATGATCGATTAAAGAGTTTATCTCCCATTCCGCTGATTAGCATTATTGAAGAGACGGGTAAGAAAGCAAAAGAGATAGGATTACATAGAGTTGGATTAGTTGGAACAAGTTTTACAATGCAGTCTAATTTTTTCCAAAAGGTATTCGAGTACAATAACATCTCCATCGTTGTGCCTAGAGAACAAGAACAAGAGTATATTCAACATAAATTAATGACGGAAATTGAATTGGGGCAATTTTTCGATGAAACACGTGATGGTTTACTAACTATTGTTAAACGAATGGTTGATGAAGATTCAATCCAAGGGTTAATTCTTGGATGCACAGAATTACCATTAATTCTTACAAAGGACGAGTTTGACATCCCGTTTCTAAATACTACCAAGATCCACGTGGACAGTGCAATCAAGTATTGTTTAATGGGTAATTAGCATTGAAAATGAGTTGCAAGGAAATTGCCACCTATCACCCCCTGGAGCGGCAGAACCTACAGGGGTAAAGTCATGCCAAACTAGTCGTAGCGATATGAACTGGGTGTTCGGCTCTAGTGTGACAACTAATACAAAAGCTAAAAGGAGAAAAAGTACAATGAAACAGTGGAAAGTTGGAATATTACTTTTTAATGAAGTTGAGGTATTGGACTTTGCTGGGCCTTTTGAAGTATTTTCAATAACAACTTATCCAGGGTCAAATATAAAACCTTTTGAAGTAAGAACAGTTTCCCAATCCGGGGAAATTATTAAGGCTCGCAATGGACTTCAAGTTATGCCTGATTATTGCTTCGCAGACAATCCAAGCTTCGATATATTAATCATTCCCGGTGGTTACGGAGCGGAAGAAATTGAAATTCATAATGATGTAGTGATCAATTGGATAAAGGAACAAATGTGTAAAGTTAGTTTAATGACCTCCGTTTGTACAGGAGCCTTTTTACTTGCGAAAGCAGGATTATTGGAAGGAAAAAAGGCCACTACACATTGGATGGATATTGACAGGTTAGAAAGGGAGTATGACACCATTACTATGGAACGAGACGTCAAGTATGTTGACGAAGGTTCTATAGTAACTTCAGGCGGGATTTCTGCCGGAATTAACATGTCTTTTCACATAATTAAAAAGCTTTTAGGGGAAGAGATTGCTCGAACCACCGCAAAAAGAATGGAATACGATATAAACATTTAAGGAAAACCCCTAATACGTATAGAGCATCCTCCCTGTGACTTACCATTTAACACATCCTTGTGGGGTAGATGTAGGTTAAAGGCCTTGCGGCCCTCGCCTACGAACCTACCGTATTCTAGGCGAACTCCGCCGGGGTGGAGTCTAGGAGTAACTGATTGCCGCGAAATTTAAAAAGTAAATATGGGGAGGTATGTTTGTATGGACTATCAAAATATGACTGCACCTTGCGGATTGGACTGCTTTAATTGCCCTATTTATATGGCAAACACCGATGAAAAACTGCGGGAGAGGGTTGCCGCCCGGCTTAATATTCCGATAGAGAAAGCCGTATGTCACGGTTGCCGTAATGAAGGTGGCGTAATTGCTGTCATTGGAAGAAACAAACCATGTTACATTTATCAATGTATCCAGGAAAAGGAGATTAGCTTTTGCTGCGATTGTGCAGAGTTTCCGTGTGACTATTTACATCCCTACGCTTATCAAGCCGACCAGAGACCGCACAATACCAAAGTGTTCAATTCGTGCCTGATTAAAAAGATGGGACTGGAGAAATGGGCCAAGGAAAAGGCCCAAAACGTCAAAGAGACTTATTTCAATGGAAAAATAAAATTGAACGACTAGCAGGTTCGTGCATGAGATGACGTTGTAAGAGTTGTGGAAATAGCAAATCAATGGTAATACGTAGCCTAAGCCCCTCGCACCCCTACGCCTCCAAACCGTGCTTGATGGACACGGTCTATCTGGGCGTAGCCAGCGCCGGGTGGCTGTTCTTGCGTAAGATGAGTTTGAATAAATGAAGATGACTTGTATCACAACCTTGGCCGATGTTGCATCTGTTAGGTGGGTCTATGTTGAGACGTTGACTCTTTATTAGCTAACTACGTAACTCTCGGAAAGGTGATCTTTCGAAGAAGTAAGGAGAAAAGGATATGGAAAGCTTAGAAGACCTTTTCAAAGAAAAAAACGTTCCATTTGAACTAATCAATCATAAGGTTCCGATCCATACTGCACAGGAGGGTGCAGCGTATTTTGGGATAACCATCGGTCAAACTGCCCCGACATTAATTCTGAAGACTGACAAAGGTTTCTTCGCTTTAATTGTGTCCGGAGACCGTGGCCACATTGATTTTAATGAAGTTGCAAGTATTCTAGGATGCAACAAGGTAAAGCTAGCCGGGGCAAGAGATGTTGAAAAAGTAACTGGTTGTACCATAGGGAGTATCTCCATGGTGGGACATAATCTTCCGTGTGTTGTCGATAAACGGTTGTTTCAATACTCTTCAATATATGGGGGCTCAGGAAAAGAAACATGTACATTGAAGATTAATCCAAGTGTGCTAGAAAAAGTCAATAGAGTTGTGGCAAATCTTGATTAAGCTGTGATAAAATTTAGCCAAATGAATATGTATGTTAGGTAGCTGGATCCCTACCATGAGTGATAACACATCCAGTTTGTGCCAAGCTAGGCTTGATTTTTGTCGGATGGCTTCGGAGCCTTTCAGAAGACGTACCTAGATAATAGTACGACATTGCAATTAATTTTACTGAAGGTGGTACAACATAATGCAAATAGGGTTTCTTGTTACTTACCTGTTAACAATATTAATTGCATCGATTTCGCCAGGACCAGGAATGTTAATGGCGTTCAATCATGGCGTTAAATATGGCGTCAAAAAATCACTCATGACAGCATTAGGTGTTACGATAGCGACATCTTTACAAGCGATCATTGCTATAGCAGGGCTGGGAGTTTTGTTGGTTCAGTCGGAAAAAATATACTTTGTCATAAAGTCACTCGGAGCATTTTATTTAATTTACATGGGAGTTAAAATGCTTTTATCTAAAAGTAATGATTTTATTGTAGAATCTGATACCCACAAAAAAACAAAAGAAGCATTCGAACTGTTGAGAGACTCATTTGTCATCGGTTTTGGCAACCCTAAAGCCATAGTATTTTTTACGGCATTGTTCCCACAATTTTTACATGGTGATATTGAATAGTAAATTATCCGAAGTCAGGGTAAATAAAAGACTCATATGTCGAATGAGCACATGAGTAAATAAGTTCAGATATTTACGAATTCCACCTGACTTTGGATAATTTTATTGGACTAAACTGCGGGCGGATACTCACTATGGGGAAATAAAGTTCCCCACCCCGTTCATTTTAATCGATTTTATTAAAAAACAGGGTATTCAAAGTTCCAAATCATTACAAAACAAATTAAAATATCATAAATTAGGCGTAGATTCCCCCTCCCCAATTAAGTGGCATTTTGAAAGTCTTATGTAGTTTCTACCTTTTCTGGTGATGCTCTACTGAGATGACCAATGCCACAACGAGGACAGATTGTAAAGTCTTTACCGGTTAGCTTTCTCAAGAAATCAAGTATGGACATCTTTTCTTTTGGTACATCCCTTGAATTGGTGTTCGTTAGTTGTTTGCAACGTTTAAGTTTTGTAGCTTTGTTTCTCGAACTTAACAGGCCATAATGTCTTATTTTGGTAAATCGATTTGGTAACACATGAATAAGAAATCGTCGGCTAAATTCATCGGCTGTTAAAACCATATTTTTTTGTTTGCTGTTATCTTTGTAGTCACGCCATTTGAATGTAACAAGATCATCCTCGATTTTTAATATACGATCGTTAGAAAGAGCAACGCGATGCGTATAACGTCCGAGATATTCAACAACGCAACCAGCGTTTTTGAAGGGTGGCTTACAATAGACGATCCATTCTTTTTGATAAAGCGATGATAATAAGTCATTGAACTTACAATTATCTTGCAGATGTGAAATTGAACCATGAAATTTAAGATCAGCCTGTTTAAGATAATATAAAAACTTGCCTCTAAATTTTCTTGATAGCACTTTTACTGGTATAAAAAACTTTTTTCTTGAGTTTACCCACTGACCACATGAGTTAAGTCCACCTCCTGGTAAAATACAATGAATATGAGGATGGTGCAGTAAATTTTGACTCCAAGTATGGAGGATTTCTGTAAAGCCTATTTGAGCTCCTAAATATTTTTTGTCTGCAGAAAGCTCTGATAAGGTTTCGGCAGCAGCCCTAAATAATATCGTGTAAACAACCTTTTGATTTTGATAAGCAACAGGATTTAAAGTATCAGGAATAGTAAAAACAACATGAAAATAGCCAACATTTAGTAAGTCGTCTTTCCTTGATTCAATCCAACGTTCCTTATTTAAAGTTTGGCACTTAGGACAATGGCGGTTACGGCAGGAATTGTAAGAAATACGTTCAAACCCGCATTCGTCACACTCATCAATATGACCGCCTAAAGCTGAGGTTCTACAATTTTCAATAGCGCGCATAGCTTTTAACTGATTTGGTAATAGGTTGTGATTGAGCCTATACGTTTTTCCATGTAGGGCAAAAACATCTTGTAATTCAGTCATTTGAAGAACCATTTGATCGACAAAAAGCTGGCAGGTTGTCAAGAGGGCTTTTAATGTCTGATGTCAGATTCGCAAGGTGTAGATAAATTGTCGTTGACTTGATACTGGCATGACCGAGCAATTCCTTAATCTGTAATAAGGTGACTCCATCTTCAAGTAAGTGTGTAGCAAATGCATGCCGAAGCGTATGGATTGAAACGTTTTTTGTGATAGATGCTCTTTTCACGGCCTTGTTGAAAGCATTCTCTATGCCATCTGAAGTAATGTGTGACACCTTGTACGTTCCAAGAAAAAGCCAACCTTCGGGATGTTTCGGAAGATACATCTTCCAGTATTCTCGTAAAACATTAAGACAAGCTTCTGAGAGTAGAGTATAGCGATCTTTGCCACCTTTACCGCAGTCGACAAACAAACGCATAGTTTTAGAATCAATGTGTTGTATCTTGAGCGCAGCCGCTTCACTCACACGTAGACCCGAGCTATAGACTACCATCAGCATAGCTTTGTGCTTTAGGTTTTGGCAACTCTCAATAATTGCAGAAACTTCTTCTCTTGTTAAAATCTCTGGAAATGTTTTGCGTTTTTTCTGACGCGGAATCTGAAGATAATTAAGAGTTCTATTAAATGTTACAGCAAAGAGAAACCGTATGGCTGCGCTGTAAGTATTCACAGTTCCAGGCGAGGATTTTTTCTCTTTAATCAAATACCATAAGAAATTGCGGATGTCATGTTCGTTTAGTTGTTCTGTCGGACGGTTGCAGTAATCAAGGAAAATTCGGGCATGTGATGTATAGCTCTCTAGTGTGTTTTGTGACAGACCCCGTAGCAGGATGTCTTCTCTCATTCGTAATAAAATTTGTTCCTTGTTTTTCATGGTGCATTCTCCTTTAAATTTATTAGCAGTTAATCTGCCTATAAATTTAAAATGCCCAATATATAACAAGGAGCCATCATCGGCATTTGCACTAAACTGGAGTGTATTCACAAACTTCAACGGGGCTTAACCACCGCGAAGCGGTTTAGTCCAA
>Ga0209415_10018381_pt1 | contig 11034 bp, 6 predicted proteins | sample PeaSoiSIISIP2007_FD_187696 | JGI IMG/M metagenome (GOLD analysis project Ga0209415, IMG submission 187696) | Peat soil microbial communities from Weissenstadt, Germany - SII-SIP-2007 (SPAdes) (version 2) | ecosystem: Environmental > Terrestrial > Soil > Wetlands > Peat | place: Germany...
GTGCTTGCATTTGGCTTTCAGACAGATACAACTGCGCAGCAGCAACCTACTCTGAAAGACGCTTACAAAGGTTGTTTCCTGGTCGGAGCAGCGCTGAATCCGTCACAGTTTTCAGGGCGGGACCTGATCGAGGATGCGCTGATCAAAGCCCAGTTCAATACCATCAGTCCCGAGAATGTTTTGAAGTGGGAGGTCGTTCATCCTCATCCCGGCACCTACGATTTTTCCTTGGCTGACAAGTATGTGGAGTTTGGCCAGCTGAATCACATGTTCGTCATCGGCCACAATCTGGTGTGGCATTCGCAGGTGCCGAAGTGGGTGTTTGAGGACGACAAAGGCAATCCAGTCAGCCGCGATGTTTTGCTGGAACGGATGCGCGACCACATCCGCAATGTTGTTGGGCGATATAAGGGCCGAATCAACGGATGGGATGTCGTGAACGAGGCCCTGAATGAAGACGGAACATTGCGCCAGTCACGTTGGATGAGAATCATCGGCGACGATTACATCGAGATGGCGTTTCGCTATGCCCACGAGGCCGATCCTCAAGCCGAACTCTATTACAACGACTACTCGCTCGAAAACGAGGCCAAACGCAAGGGTGCCCTTGAACTCGTCAAGAGGTTAAAAGCCAAGGGCATCGCAATTACCGGAGTCGGTACACAAGGGCACTTCAGCCTCGATTCGCCGACGACGAATCAGGTCGACAGCACGATCGTTGAGTTCGGCAAGTTAGGTGTGAAGGTCATGATTACGGAACTCGACGTGGATGTGCTGCCCTGGCCCGCCGGAGGCCCGACCGCCGATGTCTCGCTGAACATTGCATCCGATCCCAAGCTCAATCCCTATGCGAGTGGCTTGCCCGATGCCGTTCAGCAGCAATTGTCGAAGCGTTACGCGGACCTGTTCGTCACCTTTGCAAAGCATTGTGGACTCGTAAGCCGGGTGACGTTCTGGGGCGTGACCGACAAGGAGTCGTGGAAGAACAATTGGCCGGTGAGGGGCCGAACCGACTACCCGTTACTGTTTAACCGCGATGCTCAACCGAAGCCAGCGTTTGGCGCGGTGATCCTAGCAGCACCGAAAAGCCCGTCATAGTATGCAATGTGATGTCGGCTGCATATAATGACACGTCCTCTTGAAAACTCATCAGCAGGAGCTGGCTACCACATGTCATATTTCGATGCCCGCGCACGTCGTCGGATTTTCGGCCTCTTTGCCGCCTTCGCCCTACTGCCGTTTTTGGCGCACGCTCAGCAGCAACCCGCGGCACAGGCTTTTCCGTTCATGAATCCGGCGCTGCCCTTGGAGCAGCGCGTCGACGATCTCATCGGCCGCATGACGTTAGAGGAGAAGGCTTCGCAAATGCGCGACCATGCGGTTGCAATTCCGCGGCTGGGCGTTCCCAAGTACGACTGGTGGAACGAAGGCCTGCACGGGGTCGCGTTTGCTGGCTACGCGACAAACTTTCCGCAGGTGATCGGCATGGCCGCCACCTGGGATACCGACCTGGTACATACCATGGGCGCGACAATCTCCACCGAGGCGCGGGCCAAGTACAACCAAGCCATGCGTGAGGACCACCATGAGATGTTCTTCGGTCTCACTTTTTGGGCGCCCAACATCAACATTTTTCGCGATCCGCGCTGGGGGCGTGGGCAGGAAACTTACGGGGAAGATCCCTTTCTTACGGGCCGGATGGGTGTGGCGTTTGTGACTGGCATGCAAGGGAACGATCCGAAGTATTTCAGGGTCGTCTCGACTCCCAAACACTATGCGGTGCACAGCGGCCCCGAGCCGCTGCGCCATGGATTTAATGTGGATGCCTCGCCGCACGATCTTGAGGATACTTATCTGCCGGCCTTCCGCGCCACGGTGACGGAGGCGCACGCCCAATCTGTGATGTGCGCCTATAACGCGATTGATGGCGCGCCCGCCTGCGCCAACACTATGCTTCTGCGCGATCACTTGCGCGATGCCTGGAAGTTCGACGGCTATGTGGTGAGCGATTGCGCTGCCATTGCGGATGTGAGCGCTGGCCATCACTTCGCGCCCGATATGGCTCATGCCGCCGCGGCTGCGCTGAAAGCCGGCACCGATCTTGAGTGCGGCTTCGGACAGGGGCAGGCTTATCTTGCTCTCGTCGATGCGGTGCATCAGAATCTGATCACGGAAGCCGATCTCGACAAGGCGTTGCATCGCCTGTTCCGTGCACGATTTACGCTCGGCATGTTTGATCCGCCGTCCAGTTATGCGTACGGCAATATTCCCATGAGCGAGGTCAACTCGCCCGAGCACCGGCAGCTTTCGCTGCGGGCGGCGCGGGAATCGATCGTGCTGCTGAAGAATCTTGACCACACTCTTCCTCTGAAACCTGGGATCGCGCGCATCGCTGTGGTCGGCCCAACCGCAGAGCTAGTACAGTCTCTGCAAGGAAACTACAACGGGCCGCCACCGGCGCCCGTCTATCCGCTGGTTGGGATCGAAAAGCGCTTCTCGTCGGCACACATCAGCTATGCACAAGGCTCAACCCTGGTTGAAAATCTCGCCATTCCGATTGAGCACACAGCGCTCCGTCCTGCCAGCGGTTCCGGTAATGGCCTCACCGGCGAGTACTTCAGCTCGCCGGACCTGAGCGGACAGCCCGTGCTCACGCGCACCGACCGAAACGTCAATTTCAACTGGGACAAGGTTGTTCCGGTGGATGGCCAGCAGCGCAATAACTACTCTGTGCGCTGGAGCGGAACGTTTGTTCCCCCAGCCGCTGGAGATTACAAGATTGGTGTCCGGGTGAATTACTGCTACGCCTGCGAAAACGCTGAGGGATTCCGGCTCTACCTGGATGAGAAAGTATTGGTCGAGAGCGAGAGCAACAAGACCGGCGAGCGGGGCGAGGTTATTGAAGCTGCCGCACATTTCAACGATACACAGCCGCATCCGATCCGTCTCGAATACTTTCACCACACCGGGAGCGCCGGCATTGATCTGACCTGGCAGGCACCCGCGGCCGTTCTGCGCGACGAGGCGGTTGCAGCGGCGAAGCAGGCGGATGTGACCATCGCGATGGTTGGACTTTCTCCTTCGCTTGAGGGTGAGGAGATGCCGGTGAAACTGGCCGGCTTCAGCGGCGGCGATCGCACCGCCATCGACTTGCCGGCTGCGCAAGAAGATCTGCTGAAAGCCCTCGGCGCCACGGGCAAGCCGCTGATTGTTGTCCTACAAAACGGCAGCGCGCTGGCCGTCAACTGGGCACAGCAACACGCCAATGCAATTCTTGAAGCCTGGTATCCGGGAGAAGAAGGTGGCACGGCCATCGCCGAGACGCTGGCCGGCGACAACAATCCTGCGGGACGCCTTCCTTTAACGTTTTATGCGGCGCTCAGTCAGGTTCCGGCCTTTGAGGAGTACTCCATGAGGGGCCGCACCTATCGGTATTTCTCCGACAAGCCGCTGTACGGATTTGGCTTCGGACTCAGCTACACGAGCTTTACGTATGGGAACTTGAAGACTGCGTCGTCCGCGGTCAAGGCCGGCGATCCGGTCACGGTAGAAGGCGATGTGAAGAACTCAGGCGCGGTGGCGGGGGACGAGGTCGTCGAAGTTTATCTCACGCAGCCCGCAGCTTTTGAGACTCCTCTCCGCGTACTCGCAGGCTTCAAGCGCGTGCACCTGGCCGCGGGCGAGTCGGCTCACGTCAGCCTTACCATCGATGCGCGCTCCTTGGGTCAAGTGGATGCCAACGGCAATCGTGTGATTGTGCCTGGCGAATACACCGTTTCGTTAGGTGGTGCGCAGCCGCAGGAATCCGCGTCCGTGCAAAGCGGCAAATTCAACATCACAGGTAAAGCAGAACTTCCCAAATAGGCGGGGCGATCGAGGTGAATCTCGATTGGACCCGCAATTTGAATCTTCATACAGGCATCCGGCCGTTTTCAGTTTAGGTGCTGCGGGCCGGCACTTGTGTGACATCCCTCATCCAATGCGTGCGTGGGATTGCATCCGCATACCGGGTTAATGCCACTGGACGACTGGTGTGTCGTGGCACGTCTTAGTGGCTGTCTGGAACACCGTACATTGCACATTCACCATCACAGGATCACTTCTCGACTCCAGCCCCTTGGCCGTAGAGACCACGGTGAAGGTGTAGCTGCCCTTGCCTTTCAGTTGCGCTTGTCGCACTCCGGAATCTCCGAGCAGTGTGGTGGGCGTGACTGAGTCGATCCTTACACTCTCAGCCCCTTTGGCGTCCCAGGTAAACTGTACAACCTGCCCTTGCTTGATCAAGTTCTTGTCGACGCGGAGATGCGGTTTGGGAGGCGCGAACGGCGTCGGCTCTTCTACATGGACCATCACAGACTTGGTGGTAGGAACATTGGCATCGTTGTAGACGGTGACGGTATAGGTGTGATCTTGCTGGGGCGTATCGGTGTAGTTCCCACTCGGTGGGACATCGCCCTGCTCGCTGAACTGAGTCCGGCTGGCTCCGGTAACATTCCATGAAATCTTGACGGTTTCGCCTTTCATGATGTGCCCGGTGGAAGCGGAGAGATCAATGTTGGCGGCTTTGATTACGTCGGGAGGCTTGATCTCCACCGCGACTTCTCTGGAGTCGCTGCCAAAAAAATTCGTGGCGACGACGGTCAGCGTCGTGGTCTGCTGGAATCCCTTATCGACGGTAAAAGAACCCCGTGTGGCCGGGATTCCGCCGGCGACGGGCCGGATCTCGATCGTCTTAGCTCTCGAAACCGTCCAGGTGACGGTCACGGGCGTCCCCGCCACCAGCGGCGGAGGCGTGACCAGCAGGCTCTTGAAGGCGGGCTTGGCGATTCTGGGGACAATGAGCAAGAGCGCCACAATTGCGAGCGGCGCCACTATCAACACCCAGGTGGGAATCACTGCGGTCTGCAGGAACATCGCTTCGTGGATTTGAGGATCAGCTTGCTCTTCGGGAGTGGACAGAATTCTGAACGGGCGCTGACGAGCTTTTCCGAACCAGTGCGATTTTGGAGCTTCCGCGCTTAGCCGCGTGGTGGTTTGAGCGCCCGGTTTAAGTTCCAGCCTTGGACTGGTCTCTTGATTCTGGCTCTCAGTTCGAAACAGGAAGGAAAGCTCGCGCTCGTCATCCGCCGCACTCAACTTGTATGCGACTGGCCGGTTGCCCTGGTTGCGGAGAGACACGGAATACTTCACGCGCTTGTTCCCACTGACTTTGGCGGGCATGACGCCAAGGCTGGCGCTGTCAAAAGGAGCGACGGTCCAGCGCACCTTGGCCTCGCCCGGTTGATCGGGATTGGCTACAGAGTTGGCGCGAATGGTGACGTTGTATTCACCAGCGATGCTTGAGGATGCCTTGGGAACCTGAATCGACAGGGCCACGTCCTGTTTGTCGTAGGGATTCAGGGCAATCTCAGTTCCGGTACCCTGCACCCATTCGGACGGAATGCCCGCGACCGAGACGGACACATGATCGACCATGGTGCGGTGATTGGCCAGCGTGATGCGGCATTCCGCGGCCTTGCCGGGCACGAGCGTCATCGTTCTGCAACCTTTGTCGACCATGATGTCGATGACATCCTTGGTCTCGACGTCAGGAGAGGATTGTTCCACGATCAGCCAGAAGGAGCCGATGCGGGCCTGCTGGGTGCCCTGCCACTCCTGCGGTACCTGAGGCAGGAGGCGGTGCTCATCCAGAAACGTGCTGGTCTTCGATCCGAGATCGGTGAGGGTGATGCGATGACCGTCCCAGTCAACGCGGGCATGATGGGGAGAAACGTCGGCCGATTCGAGCACGACCAGATTGTCGGGGGCACTTCCGAAGGTCGCACCTGAACTTTGCACGAATCCACGGCGCAGCACGGCGCCGCGCTGGTCCAGAACATAAAAGCAAGGCACACCGGTCGGTGCGCTGGGACGGAGATTGGGTACGGCGATAGGACCGGAGGGGACGGCGACGGCGGGTACGGCCACAGGACCGGAAGGGACGGCTTCCACTCGCTGCACCGGCATCGAGACCGGGCGGACGGCAAGCGCGTTGCCGCCGACCACTTCCGCGAAAGTCTCCGAGTTAGCGGACGCCTCTCGCTGCTGGATGACGGTGCGTAATGCCGCGGACAACTCGGCCGCGGAGGCGAAGCGGTCCTGTGGCTTCTTGGCCAGACAACGCAAGATGACCGCCTCCAGCTCAGACGGCAGGTCCGGACGCACCTGGCAAGGACGCTGAGGCGCGACGTAGAGATGGTTATACATCGCGCTGGCCGGCGCGGAGGCCACGAAGGGTAAAGTTCCCACCGCCATCTGGTAGAGAATCACGCCCACGGCATAAATATCGGTGCGGCCATCGACCTCGGAGGCCTGCCATTGTTCCGGCGCCAGGTAGGCCGGGCTGCCGGGAAGGTCCGCACCGCCGGCGGACGAATGCTCGAGCAGAGCGGCGAAACCAAAATCCACGATCTTGGCGAGGAAGAGTCCAGCTGAAGCCTGCTTCAGCAATAAGGTCTTGGGATTGATGTTGAGGTGAAAGACGCTCTTCTGATGGGCACAATTCAAGCCGTCGGCCACCTGCCGAACCAAGTCGAGGCGATGCCACAAAGAGTGCGACTGCACGGCCCGGCCGGGAGCCGTAAGAGCGCTCGAGACCAGCGGACCGTCCGGCGCCAGTTCGGTGGCGTAGTAGACCCGGCCATCGAGTTCACCGTAGCCCGAGATGCGGGCAACATTAATATGCAGCAACGTACTGACCAGCTGAGCGTGCGACAGCACCCGCTGCTTGGTGGAGGGGTCGCTGACCAGTCGCGCATCCAGGAACCGAAGCGCGACCGATTCCTGCGACGAAATCTCTACTGCTTTGTAGAGAGTCCCAGTGCTGCCGCTTGTGATCAGTCCTTCGAGGCGGAAATTGCCGATTAATCGGCCGACGTCGTCGCTCATGCCCGAACCTCCAACACATAGCCCACATGGGCTGGTTTGTGCGCCTTTACTAACTCCTCAATGAATTGCTTTTCCCCACTGCGATCGCTTCCATCTTCCGGCAGATGAACGTTGATCTTGAGCACGAAAGGGGATGATGGACTTACGGTGATCTCCGGAGTAACACCCGCGCAGACTTCTAACATGCGGGTCAGTCCGTACTTTGTTCCTCTCCAGCGATACAGCTGAATCAGTTCCGGGAGCAACGCCCGGATGCGCGCCTCCGGCCAGTGAGGATCAATCGCGACATCGAACCAACTGGCGAGCCAGCGGAGAAAAGTTGCGGGGCAAGTGCGCGGATCGAAATACATCTCCACGCAATCCTGCCGCTGTTCCAGCTGTTCCCAGATATTTTCAAAGATCAGCAGCATCCTGCGGAACAGGTCGCTGTCCTGAAAAATGATGGGCAGTTGGTCGAGATATTTGCTGGGCGACGTAGTCTCCAAGAGTAATGCCGGCAGAGTCGGCCGCGGCTCTTTCACGATGCGAGGCTGGGCCTCTTGGGGCTGGTGGCTGGGCAGAGGCTCTGACAGGGCGATGCCTTGTCGCGGGTGCTCCTCCGGCTCAACCTCGCGGGAACGGTAGGTGAGCAAGTAGAGACCGATCTGGATTTGCGAACCATCGACCAGAATGTGCGGTTGCTGCGGCAGCAAACGGACGCCGTCCACGAACGTTCCTGAAGCACTGTTGAGGTCAACCAGGACGATGCCTTCCGCCTCGCTGCGCACCTGAGCGTGACGGCCGGAGATCTGCGGTCCCGCCAGAACAATCTTGTTTTCTGGAAGCCGCCCAATCGTGACGATGGGTTCGCGCAGTTCCTCGGTCTGCACGACTTCACTGCCGAGTTGTACGATCAAACGTAGCTGCTTGCTCATGGTCTTGAGTAGAGCTGCTCAACTTGCGCGCAACATGCCGCGAGCATCCGCCGGCGCGGCTTCAATGCGATGCTTTCCCGAACAGATGACTCCGTACTTCGGCAACCGCAAACTGGGCGGAGCCGGTTTCGACGGAGTCCATTCGCCGGGCTCGTTGACGTAGATCTTCACCCCTTCGACAAATTCGACTCCTGGGATTCCCTGCAGCAAACCGTATATTTCGGAAAGATACAGGCTGCGTCCGAACGGCCAGCCTTGTTTTTCCGGTCCGCCGGTATACGGATTCAGATAGCGGTAAAGGAGTTCTTCGGCGCGCTGAGTCGCTTCCTCGCCAGCAACGTGGTCTGTGCCTTCGCGCAGATGCAACTCGGCGTTGACCGAGACGCAGGTAATCTCCGCCAGGCGCACTTCCACTCCGATTCCCAGCACGGATCGCGCGGTAAGGTACTTGAGAACGCTGGTCCGCAGATTCTCAGTGAGCAGCAATTCCGTGGGATCAGGACGGTCGATGGACTCGATCTCGGGAAGGACAATCACGAAGACCTGCCCGGGCTGAATGGAGGCAGCGTCGCCGGGTTGCGCGCCCGGAGTGAGGCAGCGGGCGCGTGCAATCCCTGGCACCTGGCTGGCGTGAAACTCGAAGTCCTCCGCGGTTACGGCGCGAGTCCGTGAACGCAAGTGGCGAGCGGCGCGCAGCTTGCCGTCCTCCAGAGCTTGAGCATCGCGGCCGCCAATCGCTCTCTCCCGGTTCATGACCCGCGCGATGTAGGGGATGGAACTCTTGAGTACGGAGATGGAGCCGATGGGAACGTTGCCTTCCACGCCGCCGCCGTACTGATAACTGAAGCGGAGCAAACTGTTCTTTGGAGGAACTGCGCCGAAGCGGTACACCGAACCGTTCGGTTGCAGAAGGGACGGACCGAAGGCAATCGTGCCATCAAGTTCATCCAGGGTATAGTGGCGATCGTTTTCTCCCGAGCCGCCAAAATCGCTTACTTCCTCCCACGCCACTGGGGGAGCCTCCGGCGATTCTATCGTCAGGTGTTCGGTGGCGGCGTCACGCGGAAGGATGGGAGTGTTCTGCAACTTGAAGACCTGACCCGGTGTGCCGTCACTGCGTCCGACCAGTTCGTTGGTGATGGCCACGGCGTGGCGCGAGGTCACACTTCCGCCGACTGCTTCCAGACGCATGTAGCGTTGAATGGCCGGCGATACCTCATAGTTTGGCGGCTTGGCTTGAGCGTCCGTCAGGCGGCAGCGCAGCCAGTAGGCGCGCTTCTGCGCGAATTCCCCTTCGGCCATCTCGGGCAAGTGCAACAGGACTTCTCCATCGATATTGAACCCGCGGGTTCCGTCTCGCTCCACCTGACAAGGCACCCAGCGTTTCACGTCACCCTGCCACACCTGCCACTCAATCGGAGGCCGGTTCGGATCGACACCGGCGCCGCCCGCCCGCTTGCAGCCGATGTTCAGTGCCAGAGCATGCCGGCTGTGGTCATCTTTCAGCGCGATGTAGAAGCCATCATTGGGCAGAGGAGGATTGGGAAACAGCGTCACGGAATCGTCCACCGCCAGCCGGCTCAGGTCGTGATGTACCCAGCCATCTTTTCCTCGCGCCGCCGAGTGTGTATAGGCACCCAGGATGACCGGGGGCTGGATGCTCAGCTCCGCCTCTGTAGTGAAGATCACGGCGGGTGAACTCTCGGTGCGCGTAGTCGCGACTTCGGTCCCCTTTGGAATTTTCACTTCCACCGGTTGGGGAGCGGACAGATAGAACGTCACCGCCGCACTGGCGGCGGTTGGCGGCTGCAGCTTCAGCCCGATCAGTTCCAGGAACTTTACATAGCACTTGTCGGGGACCTGGTTGGCGCGATAGAGCAACATCTCGGTCATCCAGGCAAACAGCTCGACCACGGCGATCCCGGGATCGCTGACGTTGTGATCGGTCCATTCCGGACAGTAATGAGGGATCAGACGCTTCGCCTCATCGACGATGTCCTGGAAGCGGCGGTTATCGAGAACTGGCGTTGGCAGTGGCATTGGGCCGAAACCTCGCTCTGGGTGCTGGAGTACTGGCTACTAGAGTGAAGGACCTCCTTCACCGGGAATCGTGTAGAACGGAAACACTAGAGATCTGCGATCAAGCGTGGCTTTCACTTCGTATTCGATGTCAATCAGCAGCCGGGAACCGTCGGTGTCATCGGTGGACGCTTTCACTTCCAGCACTTTAATCCGTGGTTCCCACATGTTGAGCGCCTCGGTAACATAGTGAACGGCCAGGCCCGCAGTCGCGCCGTCATTCTGAGCGAAGACCAGTTCGTGAATATGGCAGCCGAAATCCGGCCGCATCATGCGCTGCCCTTTCGGCGTGAGCAAAATAATTCGAATGGATTGCTCGATGTCCGTCTCCTGGCTGGCCAACGCAATGCGGCCGCGCTGGTCCACAGCGACGGGGAACGCCCAACCGGAACCCAGAAAATCGCGTGACACTTCGCCCACGATTCAAACCTCCTATCCAATCAAAACAGTTCCCACTGCCACGACGGTCCCAACTGGCAGATCCGCAGGGTCGTTGCACGTCATCGCGGGGTCACCATTCCGCGCCGCCGGCTGGCCGTTGATCTTTACCGTCGGGCTGCCCTGGAACACCTTCCCCATGTTGGAAGGTGGTTTCGAGAATGATCCACCGGTCGGGATGTGAGGCGAAGTGTTATTGGCAATGCTGCCCACGGTGGCCGCCGGCTGTCCCATGATGTTCACGTTTGTACTCAAACTGCTCTGTAGAATTCCGGCGAACGGAAGCGGCGTCGGCGTGGGCACAGGCGCGCCGGCCGCCGCCGGAATCAGAATGATGTGCGTATCCGTGGCCGTAATTTGATCGCCCTGTTTGGCTGCTGGCTGTCCCATATGGCTAATTGAGATTAATCATCGCCCCTTTGATCGTGACCTGCCCGCCCGCCTGAATGCTGATGTCCCCGGTAACCTGAATCGTAAGTTTGTTGGAGCCGGAATCGATGCTGACTTTATTCCCGTTCTTATCCTGCAAAGTGATGCCGCTCTGTCCGTCGCTGTCATCGAGGATCACCAGATGCCCGGTGCGGGATTGGATGATGCGACGTGTCACCTTTCCGCCGGCGGTGATTGCACTATTGTTTTGCGGAGGAGGATCCACGCCATTCCAAAGTCCGCCGAT
>Ga0209415_10018382_pt1 | contig 11032 bp, 8 predicted proteins | sample PeaSoiSIISIP2007_FD_187696 | JGI IMG/M metagenome (GOLD analysis project Ga0209415, IMG submission 187696) | Peat soil microbial communities from Weissenstadt, Germany - SII-SIP-2007 (SPAdes) (version 2) | ecosystem: Environmental > Terrestrial > Soil > Wetlands > Peat | place: Germany...
GCTTCAGGGAGTGCAGGTCGCTATTCACTTCAAAAAGGAGGTCGCTCAGTCGTCTATCGAACGCCTCCTCACTTTGCCGAAGCGGTACTGGATTTGTTTGGATTTTGCGCTTAGCAGGGGTTTGCTTTGTCGCAGCGACACCTCAGCGCGTGACAAATCGCCGATGGTTCAGAAGCCCAGTTCGATCGCGAGCAAGCCGCCCGCAACCCCGAATGCGATAACCGACACGACGACGACCCCCAACACGCTGGGTTTAAACGAGCGAGTGAGCATTGCGACCGACGGCACGCTGATCGGTGGCAGCGTCATCAACAGCGCTGCCGCCGGCCCGACGCCCACGCCAAGCGTCAGCATCGCTTGGACAATCGGAACTTCGCCCGCTGTCGGGATCACAAATACCGTGCCTGCGACTGCGAATGCCACAATCCAGGCGAGATTGTTGCCAATGTCCGGCCCGATCTGCGGGAACAGCCAGGCGCGCGCGGCGCCCAGCAGCAGGACTAGCACGACATATTCTGGTATCAAGCGCACCGCCATCTGCAGCAGGATCTTGAACCAGCGCGCCAGCGTGCTCCCGCCTTCGGGGTCCTCGATCAGGCGGGAAAGCTGCGCGTTCGCCGCGCCGGCTTCTTGCGGCGTGATGAGTCGATTCACAAGAAAGCCCAGGCCAAACACCATCAATATTCCAAGGGCGAGACGCAACGCGGTCCAGTTCCAGCCGAGCACGAACCCTATGAAGACGAGAGTCGCCGGATTGAGCACCGAATTGCCCAACCAGAACGCGATCGCTGCCCCCGAAGATGACTGACGAGCGCGTAATCCGACCACAACCGGCGCCGCACAGCAAGTACACATCATCCCGGGCATCGCCAGCAAGCCGCCCGCCGCGACGCTGCCGAAGCCGGTGTTGCCGAGCGCTTTGGCGATCCATTGCGGCGGCAGCAGCACCTGCACCGCAGAACCGAGCAAGAGCCCCAGCACCATCGCCTTCCAGATGGCCTTGCCGTAGGCCCACGCATAGTCGAGCGCGGCGTCGAGCGATGGCGGCGGCGGGCTGGCCGCAGTCCCCATCAGGATCGACGGACCGATCGAATGATGGGACGCCGCGACGAACGCGCGCTGATAGTATGGAAACCACTTCACATAGAAGAGACCCAAAACGGCAATCAGGATGAAGATCATCCATCCCAGCATGGGATTCGCTTTTCGTGTCGTATTCATCGCCTAGCGAGCCTAAATTGTTGGTGGGAGGACGGACGTCCCTTGCGACATCAAAAAGGTGCCAATCAGCCACTGGTATCCGGCGGCGTACACGTAGCAAACGGTCTCCACTTGCCCCAGCAATCCGTATCTCGTTGAACAGTTCATTTTGCGGTGGAATCGGTATTGTTTCACTAAGAAACGAGACCCACGGATGCGCCTAGGTTCAAAGACAACAGGCAAGCCAAGTTCGCCGCATCCGTGAAACCCGCATGGTGAAACGCGGCCGAGCGAGTTAGGCGCGCAAAATCGGCATTCACGTTTCCCCGAATTTGTGGCGGAAGAGAGCGGGAGTCGAACCCACCTGGGAGCGGCTGACGCCCCCAACCGGGTTTGAAGCCCGGCCGCTCCACCAGGAACGAGTCTCTTCCATGTTGATCTTCGGATCGTTATGGTTGCACAGCGGTGTCTTCGGCCGGTCTGGCGTTTGCGATTTGAAGCAGACTGTTGCTGCGCACTCGGTGCACGTCGTGGCTGCGCCGCGTGTAACCGATGCGGTCGAAAAACTCCAGGATCTGAACGGTGCGCTTGCGCCCCAGCTTGCTGCTGTCGCGAAACGCCGCCGCCCGCACGGCGCCGTCGCGTTCTTCCAGCTCTGCGGCGATTTGCGCAAGCGCGGCAACGGCGCCTTTGGCGTAGAAAAGGTCGCGCACTACCTGGAATGTTTCTCCCCGGCGTGTCAGCCGCAACAGCAGGCGTCGCAGCAGTTGCTCATCCGCGCCGACGCGGCCCGCGAGATCGCGCACCCAGGGTGGATCGAAGCCCCCCGCTTCTATAAGCGGCAGCACCCGCGACGCCAGCTCCTGCTCGGCGGTGTCCAAGCCAAACCCACGCTTGGGCAAGTGCAGCCAAGGACCGCTGCGCACGATCTGTTGCTCAGCGAGCAGTTGATCGACCAGGGCTTTTGCTGCGGCCGGAGCCAGCTGCGGGAGCAACATGCGTCGCAAGCGGGCGCTGTCGGGCCCAAGTTCGTCTTCGAACTTGGCGTGAAACCACTCGAGCCCCTCCAGCACACGGGTCTGCAACGCCTCCCAGCGGGATAGGTCAAATGCGAACGCAGTGCTCGGCTCACCCACGCGAAGTGCACTCGGCGCAAGAATACAGTCTGGCGCTGCCAGATTGCGGGCCCGGCAGAACGCGCCCAGGTCCACTCCGTAAGGCTCCCGCTGTAGCAGGTTTGACAGTGCCATGGTGTGGTCCGTCTGCTCCAGGCACTGCAGCGCCGCCAGACGCAGTGGCGCTCGCCGGTGGCGGGCGGGCGCAAACGGATCGATCACCATGCCGCCGCCGATCGTCTGGCGTGCCGAGGCGTCGCGCAGGATCAACCGGTCGCCGTGCAGCGCGCCGATGGCGCGATCCAGCACGATCTGCGCCAGGGCTTGGGCGCCCGGCGCGACCCAATCCGCATCGAGCGGCACGCAGCGCCCGGTAACGTGCGTGGCGCCCAGATGCACATGCACGGGTGTCCAGACACCCAATGCACGCGGCGCCTCGGGCAGCAGGCGCAGCCGCACATCGAAGCGCGCGGTGGGGGCATGTATCGCCTCTGCCACGATCCAGTCGCCGCGCAGGATCTCGTCCTTACCCGCACCAACGATGTTGAGCGCACAGCGCTGACCGGCACTGCCGGTGGCCGCAGGGCGGTTATGCGAATGAATGCTGCGTACTCGCACCGGGATCGCCGCCGGTGTAACGACCAATCGATCGCCAACCGTCACCTCGCCGGCAAATACGGTGCCGGTTACCACCGTACCTGCACCGGTGAGCGTGAAGCTGCGGTCCACTGCCAGCCGAAAATGTCCCTGCACCGGGCGGCCCCGGGTTGCCGCTGCCGCTATGACGAGATGCTCGCGCAGATCGTCCACTCCGGCGCCTGTAGTCGCTGAGACCGGGAACACGCCGCTGCCCGATAAACCCGTCCCTTCCAGCAGCCGTTCGATGTCATGGCTGACCTGCGCGATGCGCTGGGCGTCGACCCGGTCGATCTTTGTCAGCGCGACCGCACCGCGGGCGACGCCGAGCAGCTCGAGGATATGCAGGTGTTCAACGGTCTGGGGCATGATGCCGTCATCGGCACCGACAACCAAAAGCGCGAAGTCAATGCCCGTGGCGCCGGCCAGCATGGTGTGGATAAAGCGCTCATGGCCGGGGACGTCCACAAAACCGAGAATTTCGCCGTTTGGCATCTGCTGGTACGCATACCCCAGCTCGATGGAGATGCCCCGCTCTTTCTCCTCCTGCAGGCGGTCCGTTTCCACTCCGGTGAGCGCGCGCACCAGCGACGTCTTCCCGTGGTCGACATGCCCGGCGGTGCCGATGATCAACTCATCGCTCCGAGTTCGAGCTGCGCCAGTTGCGCGAGAAACGCAGGCTCGTCATCCAGGCAACGCAGATCCAGGCAGAACCGGTCTTCACGCACGTGGCCGAGCACGGGGATGGGCAGTTCGCGAAAAGCCCGTTCAACGGTTCGAAGCAGGGCACCCTTGGAGCGCGTGCCGGCAACCGGACCGATCGCCAAGCCCGCACTCGGCAGCCGGTCCACGGGCAGCGCGCCGCTGCCGATTTGGGAGTGCAAGGGGACAACGCTCACCAGCATTCGGCCATGCATGACGTTGCGCAGGATGGGCAGTACGCGCTCGGCCTGGGCCTGGATTTCTGCCACTGGCCGCGTGAGAAGGCGCAGCGTCGGCAGCCGGGAGACCAAGCGCTCTGGTTCGCGATAAAGGCGCAGCACCGGTTCCAGGGCAGCAAGAGTGATCTTGCCCACGCGCAGACAGCGCTTGAGCGGGTTCTTCTTGATACGGGCAATCAGGTCCTTGCGGCCGATGATGATGCCGGCCTGTGGCCCACCCAGAAGCTTGTCGCCGCTGAAGGTAACGAGGTCGGCACCGGCCTTGATCGCCTGCTGGGGCGTCGGTTCACTGGGCAGTCCCCAAGCCGACAGGTCCGCGAGCGTACCGCTACCAAGATCGATCACGAGGGGTAGACCATGGGCGCGCGCCAGCGCCGCAAGTTCGCCTTCGGAAACGCTCTTCGTGAACCCCTGGATGGCATAGTTGCTGGTATGCACCTTCATCAGCAGCGCCGTCTTGGGGTTGATTGCCTCTTCGTAGTCTCGCAAATGGGTGCGGTTGGTAGTGCCCACTTCCCGAAGCCTGGCTCCCGCGCGGCTCATGATGTCGGGAATACGGAAGGCACCGCCGATCTCAATCAGTTCACCTCGTGATACGGCGACTTCCTTTCTCATTGCCAGCGCATTGAGCAGAAGAAACACGGCGGCTGCGTTGTTGTTGACCACCGTCGCACTTTCGGCGCCAGTCAATTCGGTGAGCAGCCCATCCACGACCTCATCGCGGTCGCCGCGACCACCGCTTTCAATATCAAACTCCAGGTTGCACGGGGAGAGCGAGGCCATGAGCAGCGCATCGATGGCCTCTTGCGGAAGCTGGGCACGGCCGAGATTGGTGTGTAGCACCGTGCCGGTCAGGTTGAACACGCGGCGCAGCCGCGGCCGGGCGCGCGCGGCGAGCTGCTCGCCGACTGCCTCGCCGATCGCCCGGTCGGTGACCCTGCCGCCCGTTGTGCCGCCGGCCGGCAATGATGAACGCAGGTCGGCCAGCACCTGGCGCACGCTGGCAGTGACCTGGCGGTGGCCAAACTGCTCCACCAATTGCTTGACGCCGTCGAAGTTGAGAACCCGGTCCACGGAGGGAAGCCAGGTGAGAGTCGAATCCGAGCTATGCACGATAGACTCTTCTCCGAGCAAGAATGCGGGCGTTACGATGAGCCGTGGAACAGCATCATATTAGTCCCACTGCGGGCGAAATTCTCTTCCGCCATCAAGATGTCCAATGGCAGGCTCGCCAGGTCGTCGGCGGTCGGTTCCACGGCGGGGTCTTTCTCCATATAGAGGATCTTCAGATAGCTGTGGCATTGCTCGCAGGACTCGGCCTTGACTGCCGGATCACCGCCCGCAATGCCGTGGTAGCTGATCCCCTTGGTGGATTCGCAATGGCTACACTTGACGCGCACCATGTGCCATTCGCTGGAGCACAAAGAACAGCGCAAGTACCGATACCCCGACTCGACGGCGCCGATGCGAACGATGCTGGCGACCGGAAGCGAGCCACACACCGGACAGAGGTTGGGCGCGGCGCTGTGTCCTACGTCCCCTGTGGCGAGCCGGCTCGCCATGCTGGTCCAGTAAGCCTGCAATCCGGCGGCGATGAGCGGCGCAACCGCCACATCCAATCCCTCGTCGATTCCCGCACAAATCTTGCTGGCCTGCGCCTCGATGAAGTCCTCGCTCGCTTCTGCCAGCCGCGCAACGACATCGCCCGTCGTCCCACTGAGCTCGGTTTTCAACTCGACGAGCATGTCGCGCAAGGCAAGCCGCCATTTGGCATTGCGTCGCCACGAAGTCGTCTGCAGCGGCGGCATGGCGTGGTTGCGGCATCGAACGATACGCGCCTGGTCCGGCAGCGGCGTGCCCGACAGTGATTGCATCATCGTCTCCTGTCGAGCGGCGACCAGAGCAATGAAGCGCAGGTAGTCCGCCATGGCGCTGGTTTCGGAGAGCTGCCGCAGCCGCGCCGCCCGGTCAGAAAAAAGCGCCCCGCCGCCTGGCAGTCGCAGCTCGGGAACAACGCTCGCCGGCAATTGTTCGATCTGACCGGCTTCGACGATACGTGTGGCCACAAGCGCTTTACGAAGAAATGCCGGAATTTGTGGCGCCGGTCGAGGATGAACAGCCGGTTATTTCACAACCGTTTTGTACCAAGCCCGATGGTGCTGCTTGGCCCAGGCCCGAGTAACCGTGCCGTACCACATGGCCCGGATCGTTCCCTTGACCCAGATCGCGGCATAGATATGGACCATTATCAGAGCAATCATCGTCACCGCCACCACGGCATGCACAAACGAGAACAGGCGAATCAGACCGATCGGGAAAAAGCCCGCGAAATAGGCGCGCCAGATGACGATACCGGAGACAAAAAGCAGGAACACGCATCCCACAAACAGCCAGAAGAGCAGTTTCTGGCCGCCGTTGTACTTGCCCATTTCTGGCATGTTGTGGTCGTCACCGTCAATCAGTTCCCGGATGCGCCTGAGCCATTCCCAGTCGGTAGGGCTCATGACGTTGAGTTTCCAGAAGCGCATTGCCATCACGACAAAAAACGCCGTCATGATGACTCCGATGAACGGGTGGAGGATGCGCGCCCAGGTCCCGCCGCCGAACAGCATGGTAAGCGGGAAGAATGCGGGGTGGAAAAACGCCAGGCCGGACAGCGCGAGCAGGATGAAACACATACCCACCACCCAGTGGTTGGCACGCTCCGAGCCACTGTAGCGTACGAGATCTCTAGGGTCGCGCTTCATTTTCCAGTTCCTTCTCGACTTCCTTCTCCGTTTCCTTGGATACCTCGTTGGGTCCCTTCGTGACGTAGTGCAAGAGGCTACCAATGGCCACGGCTGCCAGCCCAAGGGTAGCCAGCGGCTTGGCGAAACCCTTCCACAGACTCACCATCGGGCTGATATGCGGGTTCCTGGGAAGACCGTTGTAAAGCTCCGGTTGATCGGCGTGATGCAGCACGTACATGACGTGGGTACCACCAACCCGGGACGGGTCATACAGTCCGGCGTTCTGGAAGCCGCGCTCCTTGAGGTCGGCAATTCGCTCCTCGGCATGGTCGATCATGTCCGCCTTGCTGCCGAAAACGATGGCGCCGGTGGGGCAGGTCTTGACGCACGCCGGCTCCAGGCCTACCGACACCCGGTCGGAGCACAGCGTGCACTTGTAGGCCTTGTTGTCCTTCTTCGAGATGCGCGGGATGTTGAAAGGACAACCGGTAATGCAGTAACCGCAGCCGATGCAGTTCTCCTCCTGAAAGTCCACGATGCCGTTGGAGTACTGGACGATGGCGCCGGGCGCCGGGCAGGCCTTCAGACAGCCGGGGTCGGCGCAGTGCATGCAACCGTCCTTGCGGATCAGCCACTCCAGGTTGCCGTCTTTGTTCTCGTATTCGGCAAAGCGCATCACTGTCCAGGAGCTGCCGCTGAGGTCGCGCGGGTTATCGTAGATCCCGGTGTTGGTGCCGATCTCGTCGCGAATGTCGTTCCACTCCATGCACGCTGACTGGCAGGCCTTGCAGCCAATGCACTTGGAAACGTCGATCAGCTTTGCGACCTCCAGGGTCTGGCGCTCATCGGGCGGTGGCGTCGTGGTGGCCGAGCGCGCCTTAATATCGAGCGACTGCAATGCCATTTTGCGCCTCCCTATGCTTTCTCGATATTCACGAGGAACGACTTGAATTCCGGCGTGTTGGTGTTGCCGTCGCCCACAAAGGGGGTCAGAGTATTGGCGAGGTATCCGTTCTTGGCCAGCCCTGTGAAACCCCAGTGAATCGGTATGCCGACCGTATGCACCTTCCTGCCGGCGACATCCAGCGTCTTTATTCGCTTGGTCACCACCGCGATGGCCTTGATGAAGCCGCGGTTGGACCGCACCTTGACCATGTCTCCGGCTCTTACGCCCTTCTCCTTGGCTAGCTCCTCGCCAATTTCCACGAATTGCTCCGGCTGCAGGATGGCGTTGATCCGCACGTGCTTGGTCCAGTAGTGGAAGTGCTCGGTCAAACGATAGGTGGTGGCGACGTAGGGAAATTCCGCGGGTTTGCCAAAGGCTTCGCGGTCAACCTTGAACACACGTGCCGCCGGGTTGGAAAAGGCAATGGGGTTTTTGTGGTGCAGCGGGTTTGCCTCCATCGGCGATTCAAAGGGCTCGTAGTGCTCGGGGAAGGGTCCCTCGACCATCGCGCCCTTTGCGAAAAAGCGCGCCACTCCTTCGGGATTCATGATGAAGGGCCCCACTCCCTCCGCGGGCGCGGCATCCGGGCGCATGTCCGGTATGTCCGCGCCGCCCCACTTGGTGCCGTCCCAGGCAAGCAGCTTGCGCTTTGGGTCCCAGGGCTTACCCGAAGGATCGGCCGAGGCGCGGTTGTACAGGATGCGCCGGTTGGCGGGCCACGACCAGGCCCAGTTGAGCGTCTGGCCGATGCCGTAGGGATCGGAGTTGTCGCGCCGTGCCATGAGATTTCCGACCTGGGTCCAGGCGCCGCAAAAGATCCAGCAGCCGCTGGCGGTGGTGCCATCGTCCCGCAGTTGCGCAAAGCCGGCGAGCTGCTCGCCGGCCTTGGCTAGCACCTTTGTCTTCTCCTTGGGATCAGTAACGTCGGCCAAAGCACGCCCGGAAAACTCTCGTGCCAGCTCTTCGGGCGCGGGTTCGTGAGCAATCTTGTGGTCCCAGGTGAGCTTGAGCACTGGGTCCGGAAAGGCGCCGCCCTCCTTCTGGTACATCTCGCGCATTCTTAAGAAAAGGCCGGCGACGATAACGGCATCATGCTTTGCCTCGCCTGGGGGCTCCGCACCCCCCCAGTGCCATTGCAGCCATCGCCCGGAGTTAACCAGCGAGCCGTCCTCTTCGGCGAAGCAGGTAGACGGTAGCCGGAATACCTCCGTCTGGATTTTGGCAGTATCCGCCTCGTTGTACTCGGACACGTGCTTCCAGAACTCCGAGGTCTCGGTCGCCAACGGATCGATGATCACGAGGTACTTCAGCTTGGCGAGCGCGGCGGAAATCTTGGCCTTGTTGGGAACGGATGCCAGCGGGTTGAAACCCTGGCAGATATACCCGTTCATTTTGCCCTGGTACATATCCTCGAACACCTGCAGGATATCGTGTACCTTGTCGAGCTTCGGCAACCATTCGTAGCAGAAGTTGTTGTCCTTGGTGGCAGCGTTGCCATACCAGGCTTTCATCAGGCTGACGTGGAACTTGGGATAGTTCTGCCAGTAACTCATCTGGTTCGGCCGTAGCGGCTTGTGTGTGCGCTTGTCCAGATACGCTTTGAAGTCCTGTTCCTGCTCGCCGGGCAGTGTCATGTAGCCGGGCAGCAAGTCGGACATCAGACCGAGGTCTGTCAGGCCTTGAATGTTCGAATGGCCGCGCAGGGCATTCATTCCGCCGCCCGGCATGCCGATGTTGCCGAGCAGCAACTGCACCATAGCCCCCGTGCGGATCATCTGCGAGCCGACCGAGTGCTGCGTCCAGCCGAGTGCGTACATGATGGTCATGACCCGGTCGGGCGTCGAGGTCGTAGCAACCATCGCGCACACCGTGAGTAACTTGTCCTTCGGCGTGCCACAGATGGTGCTCACCATTTCGGGCGTGTAACGCGCGTAATGGTGCTTCAACAACTGATAGACGCAGCGCGGGTTCTGCAGCGTCGGATCGGTGGCGACGTAGCCGTCCCTGCCGATCTCATAGTCCCACGAGGACTTGTCGTAACTGCGCTTCTTGGGGTTGTAACCGGAGAAGATCCCGTTGTCGAACTTAAAGTCCTCCTTCACCAGAAAGGTGAAATCCGTGTAGGCCTTCACGTACGCGTGCTGGATTTTGTCGTTTGTCAGCAGATAGTTGATCAATCCGCCGAGAAAGGCTATATCCGTGCCGGTGCGAATCGGCACATAGTAATCGGCGACCGAGGCCGAGCGATTAAATCGCGGATCAACGACAATTAGCTTGGCCTTGTTGTGGGCCTTGGCTTCCGTTACCCACTTGAAACCGCAAGGGTGCGCCTCGGCAGGATTGCCGCCCATGACGAGCACTACATCGGCATTCTTGATGTCGACCCAGTGCTGCGTCATCGCTCCACGGCCAAACGTCGGGGCAAGACCTGCCACCGTCGGGCCGTGTCAGACACGTGCCTGGTTGTCGAAGCCCAATATGCCGAGGGAGCGAACGACCTTGTGCGTCAGGTAACCGGACTCGTTCGATGAGGCCGACGCCGCAAGCAGACCCGTTGTCAGCCAGCGATTGACGGTCAAGCCATCGGCGGTTTTCTCGATAAAGTTCTTATCGCGATCGGCCTTCATGTGCCTGGCGATGCGGTCAAACGCCTCGTCCCAGGAAATGCGCTTCCATGCGTCGGCGCCCGCTTCTCGCACTTCCGGATGCTTGAGCCGGCTCGGACTGCGCACGAAGTCCAATAAAGCCGCACCTTTCGGGCACAGCGTGCCGCGGTTCACCGGATGGTCCGGGTCACCTTCAATATGGATAATTTCGGACCTTGCATTTTTTGCCTTGTCGCCGATGCTGTACATGAGGACGCCGCAACCCACCGCACAATAGGGACACGTATTGCGCGTCTCGGTCGTGCGTTCCAGCTTGAAATTGCGCACTTCCGCCAGCACCGCCGTCGGCGAGAAACCCAAGAGGGCAAGACTCGAACCCGCGACTCCGCCGGCGCATATCTTGAAGAATTGCCTTCGACTCGCATTCATATTGGTTCCTCCAAGCAACTTTTGCTGCTCAAGGCCCGCACTTTGACGATCGGGCAAAGTTTCGGTCACTAGCGTACATCCGTTCTTTGGTCGCTGTTAGGGTACGTCTGCGGATCTGCTTTGATTTGACCCAAATTGCGAATTAACCCATTCCGCGCTGCAGCAAGACCCGGTGAGCGCGGTGGATTGCCAGAGCTGCCGCTTTGGCGGATCGCCCTGAAAGCAAGGCGTGGCGCGGATTCTCGGCATTTGGCCCGCAAAGCATGTCGCCCTGACGCCCCGATCGCCACGCGAAACGACCCCCAGAAAAGTCTGAAGGACCAAAAAGATATTACTAAGCAGCCTGGATTCATCGTAAGCGTGGCGCGAACACCGTCTTGACGGGGCGCCGATTTCAGGCTGCTTCGGCCAGCGGCGTTTCCATCTGAGC
>Ga0209415_10018384_pt1 | contig 11032 bp, 10 predicted proteins | sample PeaSoiSIISIP2007_FD_187696 | JGI IMG/M metagenome (GOLD analysis project Ga0209415, IMG submission 187696) | Peat soil microbial communities from Weissenstadt, Germany - SII-SIP-2007 (SPAdes) (version 2) | ecosystem: Environmental > Terrestrial > Soil > Wetlands > Peat | place: Germany...
CGGCGACGGAATGATGCGCGCCGACGACCACCAGTTCTTCCAGCCGATGTACATCTCGCAGTTCGGCCCGCTCGGCGCCGGCCAGCCGTTCGACGAGGAAAAGACCGGCTGGGGCTGGAAGACCGCCGCCAGGATCGACACCGCCGACACCATCCTGCCGACCACCTGCAAGATGAACCGCCCGACCATGTGACATCCGACGCTTCGGCTGGAGTTCGATTGGAGCGCATAGACTGCAACGGACTCGGCCGGACTCCCTCTCCCCATTTGGGGAGAGGGCTGGGGTGAGGGGGTTACGGCACTTCCCATACGCCCCCGCCCCCTCACCCCGACCCTCTCCCCGCCGGGGAGAGGGAGGACGCCGAGGCCGCTGCACGGCCGGGGACATACTCCAGAGGTTGCTCAGGTGCTCGAGCTCGTCATCATCTCCACCTTGAACGGCGTGCTCTACGGCATGCTGCTGTTCCTGCTGGCGAGCGGGCTCACGCTGATCTTCAGCATGATGGGAGTGATCAACTTCGCGCATGCGAGCTTCTACATGCTGGGCGCGTTCTTCGGCTTCCAGATCTCGCAATGGCTCGGCTTCTGGCCGGCGCTGGTGATCGCGCCGGTGCTGGTCGGCGCCATCGGAGCGGTGGTCGAGCGCTGGGGCCTGCGCCGTGTCCATCGCCACGGTCACGTCGCCGAACTGCTGTTCACCTTCGGCCTCGCCTTCGTGATCGAGGAGCTGGTGCAGATGGTGTGGGGCAAGACGCCGGTCGACTTCCGGGTGCCGGCGCTGCTCGACTTCCCGGCCTTCACGATCTTTTCGACCAACTATCCCGCCTACAAGATGTTCATGCTGCTGACCGCGGTCGCCATCTTCATCGCGCTGCTGCTGGTGCTCACCCGCACCCGCGTCGGCCTGATCATCCAGGCGTCGCTGACCCACCCCAACATGGTGGCGATGCTCGGCCACAACGTGCCGCGGGTGTTCATGATGGTATTCGGCGTCGGCACCGGGCTCGCGGCGGTCGCCGGCGTCATCGCCGGACCCGCGCTGGTGACGCAGTCGAACATGGCGGGCCTGCTCGGACCGATCGTGTTCGTCATCGTCGTGGTCGGCGGCCTCGGCTCGCTGCTCGGCGCCTTCATCGCATCGCTGCTGATCGGGCTGATCCAGACCTTCGCCGTATCGGTCAACCTGTCGCTCGCCGACGTGCTCGGCGCCGTCGGCATCACGCTCGGCCCCGACAACTTCCTCAGCGACATCTGGCAGGTTCCGGTCGCACAGGTCGCGCCGATCATTCCCTATCTGCTGCTGGTGCTGGTCCTGGTGTTCCGGCCCACCGGCCTGCTGGGGACCCGCGACACATGACCGATCTCGCCAAGCCGGCGACCCGGGCGGCGCCATCGGTCGATGCTCCGGCGCTGGCGCGCCGCTACGGGGCGTGGATCGTGACCGCGCTGGTGCTCGCGGTGCTGCCGAAGATCTTCACCTCGGGCTCGGCGCTCACCATGATGAGCCTGATGGGCATCATGATCGTGTTCGCGCTGTCCTACAACATGCTGCTCGGGCAGACCGGGATGCTGTCGTTCGGCCACGCGGTGTACTACGGCCTCGGCGGCTTCCTCGCCGTGCACGCGATGAACACCTTCGCGCGCGACGGCCTGCCGATTCCGGTCGCGCTGGTGCCGCTGGTGGGCGCGCTGTCGGGGCTGCTGTTCGGCATCATCTTCGGCGCGGTGTCGACGCGGCGCGGCGGCACCGCGTTCGCCATGATCTCGCTCGGGCTCGGCGAGCTCGTCGGCTCGAGCTCGCTCATCCTGCGCAGCTTCTTCGGCGGCGAGGAAGGCATCAGCACCAACCGCACCAAGCTGTTCCACGTCCTCGGCCTCACCTTCGGGCCGCAGCTCCAGGTCTACTATCTGATCGCCGGCTGGTGCCTCCTCTCGATGATCGCCATGTACGCGCTGACCTGCACGCCGTTCGGGCGCATGTGCAACGCGGTGCGCGACAACCCGGAGCGCGCCCAGTTCGTCGGCTACAATCCGCAGACCGTACGCTTCATCGCGTTCTGCCTGTCCGGCCTGTTCGCCGGGATCGCCGGCGGCCTCGCGGCGATCAATTTCGAGATCGTCAATGCCGGCTACGTCGGCGCCGAGCAGTCCGGCACCGTGCTGCTCGCGACCTTCGTGGGCGGGGTCGGAAATTTCATCGGCCCGGTGCTCGGCGCCATCCTGGTGACCTATCTGCAGGTGATGCTGAGCGACGTCACCGAGATCTGGCAGCTGTATTTCGGCCTGATGTTCATCGGCATGGTCATGTTCGCCCCCGGCGGCCTCGCCGGCCTGCTGATGATGCACGCGCCGCTGTGGCACGCCCGCGTACTCCACCGGGTGCTGCCGGCCTACCTGCTGGCGCTGGTGCCGGGGCTCATCACGCTCACCGGAGCGAGCCTGGTCATCGAGATGTCCTATCTGCTGCTGGTCAAGGCGAGCAGCGGCACCGCGATGACGTTTCTCAGGGTGCCGTTCGACGCCGCGGGCCCGCTTCCCTGGGTCGTCGCCGCCGTGCTGCTGGTCGGCGGCTTCTGGGTCTTCCGCCGCACCTGGCCGGTGGTCGCCGATGCCTGGAGCGACGCGCTCGGGCAGGCGCGCACGAGGGCGCCCGCATGACCGCGACCGCCGTCGAGCTCACCGAGGTGACGAAGAATTTCGGCCGCACCGAGATCATCCGCGGCGTCAGCCTGGCGGTCGCGCCGCGCGAGCGCCACGCCGTGATCGGGCCCAACGGCGCCGGCAAGTCGACCCTGTTCAACCTGATCAGCGGCCGCCTCACGCCGACCGCCGGCAAGGTGCGCCTCAACGGCGAGGACATCACCGGGCTGAAGCCGTTCGAGATCAACCGGCGCGGCCTGTCGCGCAGCTTCCAGGTGACCAACATCTTTCCCCGCCTCACCGTGTGGGAGAACGTGCGCTGCGCCGTGCTGTGGTCGCTCGGCTACAAGTACTCGTTCTGGCACGACGTCGACGCGCTGCCCGACGTGCGCCGCCGCACCGAGGAGGTTCTCGACGAGATCAACCTGCTCGACCGCCGCCGCATGCAGGCGGGCGTGCTCGCCTACGCGGACCAGCGGGCGCTGGAGATCGGCATCACCATTGCGGGTGGCGCCGAGATCATCCTGCTCGACGAGCCGACCGCCGGCATGAGCCACGTCGAGACCGACGCCGCGGTGGCGCTGATCCGCAAGGTGAGCGAGGCGCGCACGCTGATCATGATCGAGCACGACATGGGCGTGGTGTTCGATCTCGCCGACCGCATCTCGGTGCTGGTCTACGGCCAGATCATCGCCAGCGACACGCCGGCGCGGATCAAGGCGGACCCGGCGGTGCAGCAGGCCTATCTGGGCACCGCGGCATGATGCTCGAAGTCTCCGACCTGCACGCCTACTACGGCAAGAGCCACATCCTCCAGGGGGTGCACCTGACGGTCGGCGCCGGCGAGATCGTCAGCATCCTGGGGCGCAACGGAGTCGGCCGCTCCACCACGCTGAAGGCGATCATGGGCGATGTGCCGCCGCACGGCGCCATCGCGTTCAAGGGCGAGCCGATCGCCGGGCTGAAGCCCTACGAGATCGCCCATCGCGGCGTCGGCTACGTGCCGGAGGATCGCGCGATCTTCCCGACGCTCACGGTCGCGCAGAACCTGGCGCTCGGCGAGAAGGCCGGGCGGGCGTCGACACGGTGGACTTTCGCCGACACCTATGCGCTGTTCCCGGTGCTGCAGGCGCGCGCCGACACGCCGGCCGGGGTGCTGTCGGGCGGCGAGCAGCAGATGCTGACGATCTGCCGCACCCTGATGGGCGACCCCGACCTCATCATGATCGACGAGCCGACCGAGGGTCTCGCCCCGCAGATGGTGGACCGCATAGCGGCACTGCTGCTGAGCATCGCGGAGCGGAAGATCTCGATCCTCCTGGTCGAGCAGAAGCTCACCATCGCGCTCACCATCTCGCACCGGCTCTACGTGATGGGCCACGGCCGCATCGTGTTCGAAGGCACACCCGCCGACCTGCGCGCCAACGCCGCCGTCCGCCAGGAATGGCTGGAGGTCTGAGACAATCTCTCCATTCAGCCCAGCACCAGTTTCACCAGTGCCAGGCTCGAGTCGTCGAGGTCGGACCGGACGTCGAAGCCGAGCTGCTTGCACATCTCGAGCATCACGGTGTTCTCGCGCAGCACCTGGCCCTCGATCTGCCGCAAGCCCTCGCTGCGCGCATAGTCGATGATCATCTGCATCAGCTTCCAGCCGAGCCCGCGGCCCTTGAGGTCGGAGCGCAGCAGGATCGCGTACTCGGCGGTCCGATAGTTGGCGTCGGCGTACAGCTGCGCCGTGCCGAGCAGATCGCCGCCGGCCTTGTCGATCGCCGCGAATCCCATGGCGCGCGCATAGTCGATCTGGGTCAGCCGGGCGATGAACGGATGGCTGAACTCCTTGACCGGGGCGAAGAAACGCAGGCGCAGATCGTCCGCCGTCACCCGCGCGAAGAAGGCATGGAACATCGGCTCGTCCTCGGGCCGCAGCGGGCGCACCCGGATCAGCGTGCCGTCGTCGAGCGCGATCTCGCGCTCCCACTCCTTGGGGTAGGGCCGGATGGCGAAGCGCGGGTGGCCGCCGGTCGCGAACAGCGGCCCCGGCGGCGCCACCGCGACCCGGGCGTCGAGCGCCAGCACGCCGGTCTCGTCGGCGATCAGCGGGTTGATGTCGAGCTCGCGCAGCGCCGGGACGTCGGCTGCGAGCTGAGCGAGCTTGACCAGGACCAGCGCCACGTCGGGCGACCTGGCCGCCGGGACATCGCGATAGGCCTTGAGGACCCGCGACACCCGGGTGCGTGCGATCAGGTCGTCGGCGAGCTTGAGATCGAGCGGCGGCAGCGCCAGGGCCTTGTCGTTGATGACCTCGACGGCGGTGCCGCCACGGCCGAACACGATGACCGGGCCGAAGGTCGCATCGTCGGCGATGCCGACGATCAGCTCGCGTGCCTTGCGGCGGACGATCATCGGCTGGATGATCACGCCGGCGATGCGCGCGTCGGGCCGCGCGGCACGCGCCCGCGCGATGATGTCCTTCGCCGCCTCGCGCACCGCCTCGACGGTCGTCAGGTTCAGCCGCACGCCGCCGATATCGGACTTGTGCACGATGTCGCGCGACTGGATTTTGACCACCACGGTGCCGCCGTCGCGCAGGAAGCCCGCCGTCAGCCGCGCCGCCTCGTCGGGATCGTGCGCCAGCACGGTCGGCACGATCGGGATCGCGTAGGCCGAGAGCAGCTGCGAGACCTCGATCGGGTCGAGCCAGCTGCGCCCGTCGGCCAGCACCTGGTCGACGATGCGGCGGGCGAGGTCGACATCCGGCGCGAAATGCTCCGGCAGGCTCGGCGGCGTCTCCATCAGGGCGTCGCGCGCCTCGGCGTAGCGCACGAGATGCATGAAGCCGCGCACCGAGTCCCCTTCGGTCGCGAAATGCGGAATGCTGGCGGCCTCGAAGGTCGGCGCCACCGCGTCGTCGCCGCCGATCCATGCGGCGAATACCGGCTTGGGCGACGACGACGATCTGCGCCGCGCCGTCACCACCTCGGCGATGGTCTTGGCGGTCTCGGTCGGGGAGGCGAGCGCGGTCGGCACGTTCATCACCAGGATGGCGTCGTTGGCCGGATCGGCGATCAGCGCCTCCAGCGCCGCGCCGTAGCGGGCCGCATCGGCATCGCCGACGATGTCGATCGGATTGCTCTTCGACCAGGTCGGCGGCAGCACAGCATCGAGGCGCGCACGGGCGTCCGCCGAGATGTCGGCCGGGACGCCGCCGAGATCGATCAGCCGGTCGATCGCCAGCACGCCGACGCCGCCCCCGTTGGTCAGGATGGCGAGCCGGTTTCCCGGAAACGGCCGCTGCCGGCCGAGCGTCTCGGCGGCGTCGAACAGCTGGCCGAGATCGAGCACGCGCAGCAGCCCCGCGCGCAGGAACGCCGCCTCGTAGACCGCGTCGGAGCCGGCGAGCGCGCCGGTATGGGTCGCGGCCGCCCGCGCGCCCTGCGCATGGCGGCCGACCTTGATGACCACGACGGGTTTGGTGCGCGCGGCGGCGCGCGCCGCCGACATGAACTTGCGCGCCTGCTTGATCGATTCGACGTAGAGCAGGATCGCCCGGGTGCTGCGGTCGGTCGCGAAGAAGTCGAGCAGGTCGCCGAAGTCGACGTCGAGCTGGTCGCCGATCGACACCACGGCGGAGAAGCCGATCCGCCGGTTCACCGCCCACTCGACCATGCCGGCCGCGACCGCGCCCGACTGCGCGATCAGCGCCAGATCGCCGGGCAGCGCCATGTGCGCGGCGAAGCTGGCATCGAGGCGCGCCCGCGGCGCCATGACGCCGAGGCAGTTGGGGCCGACCAGCCGCAGCCCGTACCGCCGCGCGGCCTGCTCGGCGGTCTCGGCGAGCGAGCCCGGGCCGTGGCCGAGGCCCGCCGTGATGATGACGGCGGCGGCGGACCCGTTGCGGCCGGCCGATTCCACGATGGCGGGCACCATCGCGGGTGGCGCCGTGATGACGACCAGGTCCGGCGCCGACGCCAGCGCGTCCAGGCTGGCGACCGTCTTCAGTCCCTCGATCTCCGGATGACGCGGATTGACCAGATGGACCGGTCCGGGAAATTTTGCCGCCAGCACGTTGCGGACGACGGCGCGGCCGAGCGATCTCTCGCGCGGGCTGGCGCCGACGACGGCGAGCGAGCGTGGAGCGACCAATCGATCGAGCCGCCAGGTCGACATGATGCCTCCGGATTGCGGTCGCCTTGGTGGGCCATGGGGCGCCGGCACATGCCCTCGTCGACCGAACGCGTGCGCCGCACAATGACCTGGATCAATCGGGGACCGTCGAGGCGGCCGACCCGACCGCCGCGATGATGGCGCTGACCATCGGCTTGAGATGAAAGTTGTCCACCGGCGCGATGCTCACGCGCCCGCCGGCCTCCCCGATCGCCTGGGCGACCACCGGGCCGACGGCCGCGATGGTGGTGCGCGACAGGCCCTGGCGCAACGCCGTGGCGCGGTCGTGAGCGGCCGCGACCTCGCACAGCCGGCGCACCTGCGGCGCGCTGGTGAAGGCGATGAGATCGACCGCGCCATCCGCCATGGCGTCGATCACCTCGACGACCTTTCCGTCGTCGCTCTTGGAGCCGTAGGCGTAGCACAGCACCGGATCCGGCCTGGCGCCCCTGGCGGCCAGGAAGGCGACCAGCGAGCGGTCCGGCGCGTCCGGATAGAGCTGGATCGCGACCCGGCGGCCGTCGAGGTCCTCGGTCTCCAGGGTCGCGATCACGCCCGCCGTGGTCGGAACCTGCGCCGCCAGGTCGGGCTTCAGCCCGATCGCCCGCAGCCTGGCGGCGGGCTTCGGTCCGCGGGTGATCTTGCGGACCCGCGCGAGCCCGGCGAGGAACGCCGGCCCGAGCCCGGCGCGCTCGGCAAATCCGATGAGCCGCAACAGCCCCTCCCCGGTCATCAGGATGAGGTCGTCGGGCGGCTGATCGACGAAGCGGCGTAGCCATGCCTCCACCGGCGCCGCATCTGCGACGTCGTGGATCGAGACCATCGGGCAGCGCACCGTCTCGGCGCCGTGCTGCTCCAGCATGCGGGCGAACAGATCGAGCTCGCGCGTCTCCGCCACCACGATCCGCCTTCCCGCCAGGGCATCGCTCATCGGCGTCCTTCCGGGATTGAATCACGACAGGGCCTCGTCGTACCCGATCTCGGGCCCCGTGCCTACCGGTGGGCGTCCCGCTGCGGATTGCCGGGTGGTTCCCCGCGTACCGAGGGATAAGCTCGTGATAAGGAAAACGTCGGAGGAAACGCATGACCCAGACGGAGAGCACGCCCGACGATCTCGGGTTGTCGGGAAAAGTCGCGATCGTCACCGGCGGCGGGGCCGCAGATGATGGAATCGGCAATGGCCGCGCCGCCGCGATCGTGCTGGCGCGCGCCGGCACCGCCGTGCTGGTGGTCGACCGCGAGCGGAAGCTTGCCGAGCGCACCGTCGAGATGATCTCCGCCGCCGGCGGCACCGCGGCGGCGTTCGCCGCCGACATCACCGACGAGGCGCAGTGCGCCGCCATGGTCGACGCCGCGGTCGGGCAATTCGGCAGGCTCGATTTCCTCGACAACAATGTCGGCATCGGCGGCCGCGGCAGCGTGGTCGAGATGGCGCCGCCGGACTGGCGCCGAATCATGCAGGTCAATGTCGAGACCATGTACCTGGCGGCGCGTCACGCCATTCCGGCGATGATCGCCATCGCTGGGGGTGGCGCCATCGTCAACGTGTCGTCGATCTCGGCGCTGCGTCCGCGCGGTCTCACCGCCTATTCGACCTCGAAGGGCGCCGTGATCGCGCTCACCCGCGCGATGGCGGTCGATCACGGCGGCGACAACATCCGGGTCAACTGCGTGGCGCCCGGCCCGGTGTACACGCCGATGGTTTATGCGACTGGCATGAGCCCGCAGAGCCGCGAGACCCGCCGCACGGCGTCGGTGCTCGGCCGCGAAGGCACCGGCTGGGATATCGGCCTCGCGGTGCGATTCCTGCTGTCGAGCCACGCCCGCTATATCACCGGGCAGACCCTGGTGGTCGACGGCGGCGCCACCCTGGTCGGCCCGGCGCGGGCGACCGAGACGCAGTGAATCTCAGTCAACAGGAGGAAGCCACCATGCGTCTCGCAGACAAGATCGCCATCGTGATCGGTGCCGGCCAGGGTCCCGGGACCGGAATGGGCAACGGCCGCGCGACCGCGCTGCGCTTCGCCCAGGAGGGCGCCAAGGTTCTGGCGGTCGACAACCGCCTCGACTCGGCGCAGGAGACCGTGGCGATGATCGCCAAGGACGGTGGTGGCGCGGCGGCGTTCGCCGCCGACGTCACCCGGGAGGCGACGCTCGCCGCCGCGATCGCCGACGCCCACCGGCGCTGGGGGCGCATCGATATCCTGCACTACAATGTCGGCGTCAGCATCGCGGGCGGCGACGCGCCGCCGACCGAGCTCACCGAGGAGGCCTTCGACCGCATCTGCGCCATCAACCTGCGCGGCTGCATCATGGCGGTCAAGCACGTGCTGCCGATCATGCGGGCGCAACGTGCCGGCTCGATCATCAACATCTCCTCGGTCGCCGCTTATGAGGACTATCCGCTGGTCACCTACAAGGCGACAAAGGCCGCAATGGTCGAGTTCACCAAGCAGGTCGCGATCCAGAACGCCGGGCACGGCGTGCGCGCCAACGTGATCCTGCCCGGCCTGATGGACACGCCGATGGCGGTCGATACCCGGGCGCGGGCGAGCAACCGCAGCCGCGCCGAGGTGGCCGCCGAGCGCGACGCCAAGGTACCGTTGCGGCGGCGCATGGGGACCGCCTGGGACGTCGCCAACGCGGCGCTGTTCCTCGCCTCCGACGAGGCGAGCTTCATAACCGGGGTGGCGCTGCCGGTCGACGGCGGGGCGATGGTGCGCTGAGGAGACTACAGCGCTTCCCGGTCATAGTGAACCACTTGTTGCGGCGCCTCGACGCGGGAAGCGCTGAAGATTCCCTTGTTGGCGCATGTCCTTGATCGGCGAACCGGGTCCACTTCGCCGGGACGTGCGTTAGAGGACGCCGAGGGCGCGGATCAGCGAAAGGACGCCGATGATGATCACGATGATCCGGATGATCTGCTTCGTCCGCCCGTCCACCGGCAGCATGTTGACGAGGTAGAGCACCAGGATCACCACGAGAAACGTCACGAGCACGCTGATCAGAAGCGACATCGGCCTGTCCTTTTCGTTTGGCTACGGTTCGTATGTAGCCGATATGGCGGGGGAGCACAGCCCCTCGGTCCGATATTGCGCTGCATCATGCGCGAGGGGCGACAAACGGCCCGGTGACGGCGTAGTGTGTCTGCAGAAAAGTGAGTCCGCAGAAAAGCAACCCGAGGAAGCGCCATGAGCCACCACTTCGACCCCAACACGGTCGCCCGGCATCTGGTTGACGCCCATGCCCGGCACGTGCCGTTCGAGAACATCCCGCCGGATATCGCGCCGCACGACGTCGAGGAGGCCTATGCGGCGCAGGACGCGCTGGTGCGCATCCTGCGCGAGCGCGAGGGGCGCATCGCCGGACTGAAAATCGCCACCACCACAAAGGTCATGCAGCAGCTGATGGGGATCGACCATCCGTGCGGCGGCGTGATCTTCGAACGCCGGGTGCACCGCTCGCCGGCGAAGATCAGGCTCGCCGACTACATGAACTTGGCGATCGAATGCGAGGTCGGGCTGCGGCTGAAGAAGGATCTGCTGGTCGCGGCGGCGCCGTTCACGGCCGAAAAGGTCACCGCCGCGGTCGGCGCCGTCATGCCGGCGTTCGAGCTCATCGAGGATCGCAAGGCCGACTACAAGAAGACCAATGCGCTGTCGGTGATCGCCGAGAACTGCTGGAACGCCGGCGTGGTGCTTGGGCCCGACGTGCCGTTCGTGCCGGATCATCCGCTCGGCGGCATCGTCGGAAAGCTCGCGATCGACGGACGCGACGCGCACGAGGGGCGCTCCGACGACCCGCTGTCGACGCTCGCCTGGGTCGCCAATCTCGCCGCCGAGCACGATCGGGCATTGCACGCCGGCATGGTGGTGATCACCGGCAGCGTCATCGCGACATTGCCGATCCGGGCGGGCCAAACATTCGAGTTCACGCTCGAGGGTCTCGGCAGCACCAGGCTCACGGCGGTGTAGGACTTTTTTTCTCGTCGTGGCCGGGCTTGTCCCGGCCATCCACCGCCTTGCTTGCTGCCCGCAAGACGTGGATGCCCGGCACGGAGCGCACAAGGCCGGGCATGATGGCCGAAAGGCTGTGCGTCAGCCCGATCCGGCGGCGCCGGAAGTTGGGCACGCTACGCCATAGCCCGCGAAGACGGGCGTAGACGCTCTCTAGTGCGGTGGATTTGAAGTTCCTATCAGACGTGCGGCACGCTCGCCATAGGAACTTC
>Ga0209415_10018385_pt1 | contig 11031 bp, 8 predicted proteins | sample PeaSoiSIISIP2007_FD_187696 | JGI IMG/M metagenome (GOLD analysis project Ga0209415, IMG submission 187696) | Peat soil microbial communities from Weissenstadt, Germany - SII-SIP-2007 (SPAdes) (version 2) | ecosystem: Environmental > Terrestrial > Soil > Wetlands > Peat | place: Germany...
GCCCGGCAGTCCCGCGATGCCGATACGGCCTTCCTGGCGGCGCGTCCACTCGCCGGCGCCGATCAGCGCGGCAGCCAACAGTGCGCCCAGCATGATGCGCACGCCGGGCCCGATCAGGCCCTGCTCGATCGAATAGCGCACCAGGAATATGCCGCCGAGCGCCAGAGCAAAGCCGCCGACCCATACCACCCAGCGGGTGCCGAAACGCTCCTCAAGGCTCGGCTGCGCGGGGGCGGGCGCTGGTGGAGGAGGAGGAGACGCCGCGACGGGTGGCGCGGCCGGGACGGATTCCGTTTCAGGGGCGCCGGCCGGCGTTTCCGACGCAGGCGATGGCTGCGCCTCGGCGGGCGGCGGCGCCTCGACGGGCTCCGGGGGGGCCGGTGTCACGGAACGTGGCGACGCTGCGGGCGCGGCGCCGCGCTCGGCTGCCTCCAGCACCGTCAGGCGGGCGTCGAGCCGGCGGACGATCGCGCCGCCTCCCACCGCCTCGACGGCGGCGAGGCGCGCTTCGAGCGCGCGGATATGGCGCCGCGCGCCGGCGCTGAAGGCGAGCGCCACGATGCTGGCGATGGGAAAAACCAATACGAGCAGCACGCCAAGTACGATGAGGCCGTCCAAGATCGTCTCCCTGGCGCGGCGAAAATCCGCGCGATCACGCGTCGACGTTAACCCTAACCATCACGTCGCAGGACCGCTTGCGCCGCCGACCGGGCGCCGCCCGCCCATGTTAGTCGCTTGCTCGCCGCGCAAGGTTCCGGCCGATCGATGTTTATTGCACCGGCGTCGCCGCCGGCTCACGGCAGCTTCATGAGGCTGACCCCGAACCAATTGCCGACGAAGAAGCACACGATCGCGATGGCGATACCCGCGGCGAGACAGCGCTCCGAAATCAGTTCCTGAACCGGCCGCGAATGAAGGAAACGCAAGGTCAGCAAGGCGGCGGCGACGAACGCAAAGAAGACGACCAGCGGATAAGCGAGCACGCCATTGCCGAACGGCCGGTCCTCCGCATAGAGCCCGAACCCCACGCCACCGAGCGCCATCAGGCCGAACCACCAGGTCAGCAGGCGCGGCGACACCGGCACCGGCGGCGGATGATCGGGCGGTTCGGGCTTGGCCGGATGGATACGCGGGATGTCGGGCATGGAGTTGCGGGACTTCGCGGAGCCGTCATCACATCGCCACGCCGCGCTCGGCAAAATATTTCAGCGCGCCGGGATGCCACGGCGCCGTGCTGTTGGCTTTGAGCTGAACCTTGAGGCTGAAGTTCTCGGCCTCGCGGTGGACCGCGATAAGGTCTGACTGCTTGTCGAAGATCGTCTTGACGATGGTATAGGCCATGTCGTCCGTCATCTTGTCGCCGGTGACGAGCAGATTCCACACCACCGAATTCGCATTGTCCTTGTCCTGGCCCGGATAGGTGCCGGCCTTGATCACGCTGGGGGCATAGAGATTGCCGTACTTGGCGTTCATCTTGGCGACCGCGTCGGCGTGATCGATGAGCTTGAGCTTGACGCCCGGCGTGGCGGCGAGATCGGTGACTGCCGAGGTCGGCAGTCCGCCGACCCAGAAGAAGGCGTCGATCTTGCGATCCTTGATGGCGTTGACCGACTCGGCGGCGCCGAGGCGCTCGCGCCTCATATCCTTGTCCTTGTCGAGCCCGGCCGCCTCGATGACGCGGAACGCCATCACCTCGGTGGCGCTGCCCGGCGAGCCGGTGGAGACGCGCTTGCCCTTGAGGTCGGAGACCTTGCCGATCCCGGCGCCCTCGATCGTCACAACATGCATCTGGTTCGGGTAGAGCACCATCAGGTTGCGCAGCGCGACCTTGCCGCTCTTGAACTTGTCGAGCCCGTTGACGGCATCGTAGACGGCGTCGGCCTGGGTAAATGCGAGCTCGCTCTGGCCCGAGCCGATCAATTTCAGATTGTCGACCGAACCGCCGGTGACCTCGGCGGTCGCCTGAAGCCCCGGAACCGTCTTGGACAGGATGTTGGCGAGGCCGCCGCCGAGCGGGTAGAACACGCCGCCGGTGCCGCCGGTCGCGATCGCCATGGTCTTCATTTGCGCGAAGGCGGCGCCCGAGATCAGCGCAATGCCGATCGCGGCGAGCACCAAGCGGGCCATCGGACGGGACGTCCGGCGAGACATCTGGTGCGCCATGTTGTTTCTCCCTGTCATGCGTTGCGGCTACGCGGCGGCGGGCTCGGGCTGCGTCAGCTTTTGTCTTACCAACAAGAACGCCATGATTGCCAGACCGAATGGCGCCGGATGCGGCAAATCGTAGCCGGACAATTCCTCCGCCGTGGCTTCGATCAGGCTCGGAAACACCAGCAGCAGGCCGGCCAGGATCCACAGCACGCGCTCGGCCACGGTGTTGCGGCGCAACGCCCAGTTCTGCGCGGCGGCCGCGAGCGCCGCGAGCCCGGCAGCGGTCTTGAGGGTGATGATGAAAATGTCAGCGACCGAGCCGTCCTTGGGGATCTTCATCAGCAGGCCGACGCCGATCGGATCGAGCACGAACACGAACGGCACCAGGAAGGCCGGCAGCGTGTATTTCCACGCCTGCAGCGTGGTGCGGTAGGGATCGCCGCCCGTGATGGCGGCGGCCGCGAACGGCGACAGTGCGGTCGGCGGCGACACCTCGGACAGCACGGCGTAGTAGAAGATGAACATATGGGCCGCGAAGTCCGGCACCCCGAGCTTGGTCAGCGCCGGCGCCGCGATCACGGCGCAGATGATGTAGGACGCCGTGACCGGCACCGCGAGGCCGACGATCCACACGATGAGCGCGGTGTAGATCGCGGTGATCAGCAGGCTCCCTCCCGCATAATCGAGCACGATGGAGGAGAACTTCAGCCCGAGCCCGGTAAGCGTCACGACGCCGACGATGATCCCGGCCGACGCGCAGGTGGTCGCCGCATTGAGCACCCCGATCGAGCCGTCGGCGAGCGAGCGCACCAGCTTCTTGGTCGTGGCGGCCGCTTCCGCGCTGCGCCGGCTCATGACGACGACGCCGACCAGCGTCACCAAGAATAGGATCGGCGGCCACCAGTCGGTCAGGAAATAGAGCGGCACGCCGATCACCGCCAACACGAGCAGCAGCGGCCGCGGCGCGAGCGCCGTCTCGCGCGTGAGCCCGGAGAGCAGGAAGCACATCAGTGTCGAATAGAACACCGACAGCATCGGCGAATAGCCGGCGATCATGAAGACGACGACGGCGATGAGCGAGGTGAAATGGAAGCCGTAGCGCTTGGTCATGCCCCACAGCGAATACGTCTTGTCGTAGGGCACCACCCGGGCGCCGAACCGCTTGGCGTCAAGCTCGACCATGAACAGCAGGGACATGTAGTAGAGGAGCGTCGGGATGGTCGCCATCCAGATCACCTCGAGATAGCTGATCTTGAGGAACTCGGCGATCAGGAACGCGGCGGCGCCGAGCACCGGCGGCGACAGGATGGCGCCGAGACCGCCTGCGGCGAGCAGCCCGCCGGCAGCGTTCTTCTCAAAGCCGGCGCGCGCCATCATCGGATAGGCCACCGCCCCGATGGTGACCGTGGTGGCGACGCCCGAGCCCGACGGCCCGCCGAGCAAAAACGACGCCAGCACCACGGTGCGGCCGGCGCTGTTCGGCTTGCCGCCCATCAGCGACATGGAAAAATCGATAAAGAATTTTCCGGCGCCGGAGTGCTGCAGAAAGGCGCCGTAGATGGTGAACATGATGATCAGGGTCGACGAGACGTCGACCGCGGTGCCGAAAATGCCTTCGAGCGTGATGAAGAGATGGCCGACGAGGCGCGACAGGTCGTAGCCGCGATGGGTCCAGGGCGGCGGCAGATAGGGCCCCGTCATCGCATAGGCGATGAAGGCGATCGCCACCACCGGCATGATCCAGCCGCTGGTGCGCCGCGTCGATTCGAGCAGCAGCACGATGAAGACGACGCCGAGCACGACGTCGAGCTTCTCCGGCGTGGTGGCGCGGTCGGTGAAGTCCTCGCCGCCGTAGAGCGCATAGCCCAGGATCGCGACCGTCGCGACGGCCGCCACCACGTCCCAGATCTGGATGCGATTGCGGAACCGCGCCGCGATCGGGAACAGCAGGAAGCACAGCACCATCACGAAGGCGACGTGGGTGTAGCGCAGCTCCTGGGTCGGAACGATGTCGTAGGCGGCGTAGAGGTGGAACAGGGTGCAGGCGATGGCGATCGCCGTGACGATGGTGCCGGCCCAGCCGGCGAGGCGGTTGGTCGCCCCTTCCTCGGCCTCCACATAGGCCTCGGCCTTGCGCAGTTGCTCGTCCGTGACGGTCGCAGGCCCTTCTGCCGCGCCCGCCGGGTTCGCGTCCTCGGCCATTCTCCCCCCGTCTCGCACCGCCGGTGACTTTAATTAACTCCTAGCACGACCATAGGGGCTTGGCACCATTGCGGAATCGAATGCAACGGACCGAATTGGCAGAGTACGCGACGGGTTTCCGCGTCGGGCAAGGAGATTTTTACCGCGTCGCAGAAAAAGCCCTGAACCAAGTGCCGGCTTTAGGCGACCAACAATGGTCACTCGGATATGACCGCCCCAGCAGGAGACCCCCTATGACGATGCAGCGCCCGCACGACGCTTTCGACGCCGAGGACCACAAGGTCTACACCGCCCGGCTGCGCAGGACCCTGGCGGTCTATTGCGCGGTGATTTTGTTCGGCATCGCTCTCGTCGCGGTTCAGTCGAACGGTCGTATGACGAATGTCGCCATGTACATGGGTGATGCGGTCGCCCAGGCGTCGCCTTGATTCCAGTCGGTTGATCTGGATCGGTCTCGGCGGAGGACGATTCGCTCCTCCGCCTGCGGTCGCCGACCGACATATTTTCTCAAGACCAATTCCTTATTGATGCCGCTTCGTCGCGACCTTGCACATTCTGACGGACTTTGATCCTGTGGTAGCTTGGTGAAGTACTTTCACCGGCCGCCGCGCTTGCGGGCGCGGAAACTCCACTGGATCACCCCATGAAACCGTTGAGCATTGGCGTCGCGCTGTTCGGCCTCGTAGCCCTCGTGGTGGCCTGGGCAAGCTCCGATGCCACAACGGCGGTGCTCGGAGTCGCGGCTCTCGTAGCAGCGCTGACAACGCTCCGTTCGACCGCAATATCGTGCTTCCTCAAAATCCTCGTCGGCATCTTCTCCGCCGAGACCATCGTGTTCGGTCTCGCGGTGCTGGCCGGCAAGGCCGAGCTGTGGCCGGAGGCTTATGCGGACCTTCAGCCGCCCGATTCGCTGCCGCTCTCGGTGGCGATCTTTTCGATCCTGGTTTATCTCGTGGCGCAGATCGCCGTGGTGCAGCAGATCACCCACATCGCCGATCGCTATTTCAATGCGACCGACAGCACGCAGGCGCGCATCTGGCCATTCCGGCCGTTCATCACGACGGAGCGGCGCATCGCGCTCGGCATGGTGATCTTCCTCGTCCTCATCAATCAGGTCGAGGTCGGCGTCACCTTGCGCCTGTCCTTCTTCAACCGCGACATGTTCAACGCCCTCCAGAACAAGGAGGCCGCAGCGTTCTGGCATCAACTGCTGTTCGTGTTCGTACCCTGGGCATTCGCCTATGTCGGCATGACCGTGATCGAGTTCTTCGTACAGTCCATGCTGGTGATCCGCTGGCGGCGCTGGCTCACGGATCACTTCGTGTCGCGCTGGCTCTCTGCACACAGCCACTATCGCATCAGCCTCGTCGCCCAGCAGACCGACAACCCCGACCAGCGCATCGCCGAAGACGTCTCCCGCTTCATCAACGGCGGCGCAGACGGCGCCAACACGGCCTACGGCCTCTACGATTTTTCCATCCTGCTGATCTTCACCGTCTCTACTCTCGTCTCGTTCTCGATCGTGCTGTGGGACCTTTCGGCGAACTTCAGCCTGCCCGGCACCGACATCAAGGTGCCGGGATTCTTATTCTGGGTCGCATTCATCTATGCAGCCGGCGGGACATTGATCACGCACCTGATCGGCCGGCCGCTGATCCACATCTTCTTCGAACGCCAGCATCGCGAGGCCGATTTCCGCTTCTCGCTTGTGCGGCTGCGCGAATACACCGAGCAGGTCGCGCTCTTGAACGGGGAAGGCGCCGAGCAAGGCATGGTCGGCCAGCGTTTCGCTGCGCTCATCGCCAATTTCCTTGCACTCGTCTATCGGCGCATGAGGGTCACGGTATTCACGGCGGCGTTCGGACAGCTCTCGACGATCATTCCATACGTGCTGACGGCGCCGTTTTATTTCCTCGGCAAGATTGAACTCGGCGTCATGACACAAACCGCACAGGCGTTCGATCGCGTCACCGCTGCGATGACCGTCTTCGTCACCTACTACACCTCGCTTGCGGGCTTCAAATCGGTGGTCGATCGCTTGACCTCGTTCGATCAGGCGATCGAGGCGGCGCATGCACTCGCCAATGCCGGCACGGTGCGCGAGGCCAGCGGCGCGCGCGAGATCGCCCTCAAGGACGTGCATGTCGCCCTGCCGGACGGACAGCGCATCATCGAGGTGAAGGATCTCACGCTCGCGGACGGCGAGAACGTGCTGCTCACTGGGCCGTCGGGCTCGGGAAAATCGACGCTGTTCCGGGCGATCTCCGGCATCTGGCCGTATGGGGACGGCCGCATCCGCATCCCCGAAGGCGCGCGCGTGATGGTGGTACCGCAAAAGCCCTATATTCCGATCGCCACGTTGCGCGCCGCCGTCACCTATCCGGCGGAGCCCGGCGCCTATTCGGATGAGGACATCCGCAAGGCGCTCACCGATGCGCACCTCGGCAGCCTCGTCGACCAGCTCGATCGCGAGGACATGTGGTCGCAACGCCTGTCGGGCGGCGAGCAGCAGCGCATCGCGCTCGCCCGCGCGCTGCTGATGCGGCCCGACTGGCTGTTCCTCGACGAGTCGACCTCGGCGCTCGACGAGAAGCTCGAAGCCGAAATGTACGCCGCGCTCGCCGGGCACCTGCCCAAGACGACGATCATCTCGATCGGCCACCGCTCGACGCTCGGGGGCTTCCACCGCCGCCGCCTCGAAATGATGCCGGAGGGAGACCACTTCGCGCCGCGCGATGGCGCGAGGGCCGCCGCGGAGTAAGCACCTTCAACCCTGCGCCGGGAGCGGGGAGGTGAACGCTACTCGCTCGCCTTGATGCCGGCACCCTTGATCACCGCGGCCCATTGGGGGATCTCTTCCCTGATGACGGCGGCGAACTCCGCGGGCGTGTTGCCGATCAGGTCGACGCCGAGTTCTGCGAAGCGCTTGCGCACGTCCGGCAGTGCCAAGGCGCGGAAAGTCTCGCGGTACACCTTGTCGATGATGGCCGGCGGCGTTCCGGCCGGCGCGATCAGGCCGAACCACGGCACCGCCTCGAAGCCCGGATAGCCCAGCTCCGCCATGGTGGGCATCTCGGGCGCCGCCTCCGAACGCTTGCGCGACGTCACCGCGAAGGCCCGCAGCCGGCCCTCGCGCGCCAGCGGCAGCGTGTTGAGGATGTTGGCGAAGCTCATGGTGAGGCGCCCGGCGAGGAGATCCGGCAGCACCGCGGTGGTGCCCCGATAGGCGACCGGCTGGATATCGACGTGGGCCATGGAGCGGAACAGCTCCGCCGCGAGATGCTGCGAGGTGCCGACGCCCGCATGCCCGTAGGTGAGCTTGCCGGGCTGCGCCTTTGCCAGCGCCACCAGCTCCGGGATCGACTTCGCCGGCACGTCCGGATGGATGGCGAGCAGGTTGGCGGCGACGAACACCTGCGAGATCGGAGCGAAATCCTTGACGGGGTCGTAGGGCAGCCTGTCGTAGAGGCTCGGGCTCATGACCAGGGCCGAGTTGCCGCCCATCAGCAGCGTGTAGCCGTCGGGCGCCGCCTTGGCGACGCGATCGGTCGCGATGTTGCTGCCGGCGCCGGTGACGTTTTCCACCACCACCGGCTTGCCCCAGGCCTCGCCGAACTTGTCCGCCAGCAGCCGCGCCGTGACGTCGGGCGCAACGCCCGGCGGAAAGCCGACAATGATCCGGACGCCCTGCTCGGGATAACCCGCCTGCGCCAACGCGTGTCCGGCCGCCGCCAGGGTGGCGGCCATGACCAAGGCGCGAAGGATCGATGCCATGGCGGCATGTCTACCATGCTGCGGCAGCAGCATTCAAACCTGCGGTCACTTGTCGGGACCGGACATTGGGGTTATGAGCCCGGAGCGGGGGCGTCCCGCCCGCATTTCTTGTGATAATGAGCGGGCGAGACGCCCGCGCTCCCGGGAGGGCTCATGACGACCGTTACGGCCGAGACGGCACCGCGCACCGCCTTCGGCGACGTGTGGCTGGTCTCCGCCGGCCACATGATGACCCACTGGTACCCGGCGACGTTCTACCTGCTGCTGCCGCTGATCGGCAACGAGCTCGGCCTGAGCTTCAGCCAGATCGGCTCGATCCTGACCTGCCAGTTCGCCGCCGGTGCGCTCTCAAACATACCGGGCGGCATAGTGGTCGATGCGATCGGCCGCAAGGGATTGCTGATGGCGGTGGCGCTGTCCTGGATCGGGTTGCCGTACCTGGTGATGGGGTTTTCCCACAGCTACTGGATGCTGCTCGCCTGCGCGGCGCTGGTCGGCATCGGCAACAATTTGTGGCATCCGACCGCGATCCCGCTGCTGGCGCAAAACCACCCGACGAAGCGCGGCCTCGTGGTCTCGATCCATGCCATGGGCGGCAACCTCGGGGACGCGATCGCGCCGCTCGTGGTCGGCACGATGCTCACCGCGTTCAGCTGGCGCGACGTCGTGGTGATGAACGTCCTGCCCGGCGTCGTCGCCTCCATTCTGCTGCTGCTGTCGCTCGGCCGCATCGAGGAGGCGCGCGCGAACCCCGGCAAGCCCGACAGGGAGCGTCGCGATGCCGTCAGCGCGTTTGCGGCGGTGGGTGCGCTGCTCGCCAACCGCACCGTCCTGATGCTGTCGCTCGGCTCTTCGGTGCGGGCAATGACGGCGATGACGCTCCTCACCTTCCTGCCGGTGTTTCTCGCCAACGAGCTCGGCTATTCGTCGGCATGGGTGGGCGGCTGCCTGTTCGCCCTGCAGGCGGCCGGCTTCGCGGCGGCACCGGTCACCGGCCATCTGTCCGACCGCGTGGGCCGCCGCGGCGTCATCATGACCAGCATGGTGATGTCGGGCGTGGTGCTGCTGTTCATGGCGTTCGCCGGCCGCTCGCCCGTCTTCGTGCTGTTCGTGGCGTTCCTGGGCTTCTTCCTGTTCGCGATCCGCGCCGTGCTGCAGGCGTGGCTGCTCGATGCCACGCCCAAGCACCTGGGCGGCACCAGCATCGGCATCATGTTCGGGGCGCAGGCAGTGGGCGCGGCCATCGGCCCCGTGGTCGGCGGCCTGCTCGCCGACCACTACGGCATCATGGCGGTGTTCTATTTCCTCGCCGCCACCATCGTGGTCGCCAACATGTTCATCTTCTTCACGCCAGCCACGGCGGAAGAGGGGCCGGCGGCCGCCTGAAATCCTATTTCGAGGACGCCGTCGACTTCACCCGCGTCAGGTTCTCGCCGCCGCAGATGAAGAGCGCGCAGCCTTCGATCCTGATGGTATCCGGGCCGACCTCGATGAGATTGCCCGTATAGGTCTTGCCGTCATCGACATTGTAGAGGCGTCCGGTCCACTTGTTGGGCCCGTTCGGGCGCATCCCCATCAGCACCGGAACGCCGACGCGATTACGCGGGTTGGCCTCGCCGCCGCCCCGCGTGGCGACACTCGCGATGCTGCCGCACATGGCGTCGCCGCAGCTGCGGATGCGCACAGTGCCGCCATCCTTGTCGATCCAGACGCCCTCCACATTGGCGCGCGCCGGGGCCGTGCCCATAAGGACGAAGGCGGCGACTGCAAGAAACGCAGAACGTGTGTGATAGGATTTCATATTCCTCTCCTACCTCGAGATGACTTTGCGATGTTCGGTCGGCCCGAAAAATGGGCATCTGCCGGCACAACGAAGCCGGTCCACAAAAACAACCGGCGAAACGCTGATTTCGTTCCTCGCGAACGGCATCCGGGGCAACAAGCCGCCGCGAAACGCATGTCCCGAGAAACGCTATCCATTCTCATCGTGAATAGGTCGTTAACGGCCTGCCGGCGCGTCATTTTGGTGGCGATTTGGTGCAATTTTCTTGGCCGGCGCCACTTGATGGCCGGCGCGCGCTACGCATACGAATCACGCCGTCGAGGCCGCACCCTTGCCCAGCGCCGCCTGGGCGGCGGCGAGCCGCGCGATCGGCACCCGGAACGGCGAGCACGATACGTAGTCGAGCCCGATCTCGTGGCAGAACGCGACCGAGGCCGGATCGCCGCCGTGCTCGCCGCAGATGCCGAGCTTGAGGTTCCGCCTCACCTTGCGGCCGCGCTCGGTCGCGATCTTGACCAGCTCGCCGACGCCCTCGCGGTCGATCGATACGAACGGGTCGACGGGGAGAATCCCCTTGCTGGTGTAGAAGCCGAGAAAGCTCGCGGCGTCGTCGCGGCTGATGCCGAAGGTGGTCTGGGTGAGATCGTTGGTGCCGTAGGAGAAGAACTCCGCGGTCTCGGCGATCTCGCCGGCCTTGAGCGCCGCGCGCGGCAGCTCGATCATGGTGCCGACCTGATAGTCGAGCTTGACGTGGCGCTCGCCCGCCACCGCATCCGCCATGGCGTCGATGCGCGCCTTGACGAGATCGAATTCCATCTTGGTCGCGATCAGCGGCACCATCACCTCCGGCACCACAGGCTTGCCGGTGCGCTTGCCGGCCTCGACCGCGGCCTCGAAGATGGCGCGCGCCTGCATCTCGGCGATCTCCGGATAGGCGATGGCGAGACGACAGCCGCGGAAGCCGAGCATCGGGTTGAACTCGTGCAATTCGCGGGCGCGGTCGGCGAGCTTGCGCGGATCGGCATCCATGGCGGCCGCGACCTCGGCGATCTCCTCCTCGGTGTGCGGCAGGAACTCGTGCAGCGGCGGATCGAGCAGCCGGATCGTCACCGGCAGGCCGC
>Ga0209415_10018387_pt1 | contig 11031 bp, 11 predicted proteins | sample PeaSoiSIISIP2007_FD_187696 | JGI IMG/M metagenome (GOLD analysis project Ga0209415, IMG submission 187696) | Peat soil microbial communities from Weissenstadt, Germany - SII-SIP-2007 (SPAdes) (version 2) | ecosystem: Environmental > Terrestrial > Soil > Wetlands > Peat | place: Germany...
GGCCGAGGTCGTCGTCCTCCCGACGGCCGCGGCCTACGAGCACCCCCAGCGCGCGGTCGAGCGGGCGACGGCGTGGTTCGGCGCGCTCGGCGCACGCGTCCGGGGCCTGCCCGTGCTGGCGCGCGCCGACGCCGAGGACGACGACCTCGCGGCGGTCGTGCGGGGGGCGCGGTTCGTGTACCTGGCCGATGGTTCGCCGATGCACCTGCGATCGGTGCTGAAGCAGTCCAAGGTGTGGCACGCGCTGGACCAGGCGTGGGAGGACGGCGCGGTGGTGGCCGGGTCGGGCGCCGGCGCGATGGTCCTCGGGGATCCCATGATCGACCCGCGCGGCGGCGCGTTCACCATCGGGCTCGCGTTGATCGAGCTCGTCGCCGTCCTCCCCGCCGCCTCGACGTGGTCGGCCGAGCGGCTGCGGCGCACCGTCTCGCTGTGCCCGGCGTCGGTCGTGCTCGCCGCCATCGACGAGGCGACCGCGCTGGTCCGCGCCCCGTCCGGTTCGTGGTCGGTGTCAGGCGTCGGCCGGGTCGAGGTCCACGTCGGCGGTCGCGTGGCCGACCTCTCGGCCCTGCCGGGCTGACGCGCCTCAGTCCGACTCGGTGATCGTCACCGACTGGATCGCCACGTCGGTGCGGGGCTTGTCGCTGCGGTCGGTGTCGACCGACTCCATCTCGGCCAGCACCTCGAGGCCCTTGACCACCTTGCCGAACAGCGAGTAGTTCGGCGGGAGCCGGACACCCGACGGGCCGCTCACGATGAAGAACTGGCTGCCGTTGGTGTTGGGGCCGGCGTTGGCCATCGCGACGGAGCCGATCTCGTAGCGCCCCGCCTGGGGCAGCTCGTCGGCGAACTGGTACCCGGGCCCACCCCGCCCGGTCCCCGTCGGGTCGCCGCCCTGGCACATGAAGCCCTTGATGATGCGGTGGAAGATGATCCCGTCGAAGTAGTGGTAGCGGGCCAGCACCACGAAGTTGTTGACCGTGTTGGGCGCGGCGACAGGGTCGAGGGCGATCGTCATGGAGCCGAGGCTGGTGACCAGCTCCGCGGTGTAGCGCCGGCCGGGGTCGATGCACATGGCGAGGGCGTCGTCGAACTTCTGGCGCCTCTCGCTCGATCCGTCGGGGTTGGGGCAGGGCACGGTCACTGGGTCCTCATTCCTCACTGCTCGGTGATGTTGATCGACCGGACCAGCACGACCTGGCTCGGCACACCGCCGAGGCAGGTCTGGTCGGTCGACGGGCACGCCTCGTACATGTTCTTCTCGATGTTCTGCAGGATCGACAGCCCGGTCGTGACCTTGCCGAACACGACGTAGGTCCCCTGGCTGTTGAGGCCCGATGCCGCGTTGGGCCCAGCCACGAAGAAGTACTGCGCCGACGCGGAGTTGGCGCTGGCGCCGCGGGCCATGACGAGATCGCCGGGCGCGTAGGTGAACGGCCCGTGCAGGTTGCCGGACGAGTCAGTGGTGAACTTCGAGGCCGGCTCGTCCTTGATCGTGTATCCCGGCCCGGGGTCGGCGATGGTCTGCGTCGCCGGCGACCCGCCCTGGATGATGTCGAGGCTCTGGTCGATGCGGTCGAAGCTCGACCCGTCGTAGTAGTGGTACAGGGAGAGGACCACGAAGTTGTTGGTCGTGTTCGGCGTCGTGGTCGTGTCGAGGGCGACGGCGATCGCGCCCTGGGAGGTGTTGAACGTCGCCGTGTAGTGCTTGGTCGGGTCGATGCAGAGCGGCGGGGCCTGGGCGAAGTGGCTGGTCCGCGGCGAGGAGCCGTCGGCCTTGGGGCAGGGCGTCGCGCCGGTGAGCGATTGGCCACCCGTGACCGGTGCCGCGGTCGGCACCTGGGCGGTGGTCGTCGTCGACGACGCCGACTTCGATCCCCCGGTCGAGTGGGCGATGAGCAGGGCGACGAGACCGACCACGAGCGCCACGATCAGCCCACCGGCGACGAACCGGTTGCGGGTGGCGCGCCGCTTCCGGGCGGCGCGCATCGCGGCGGCGCGGGCTTGCGCGTTCTCGCGCTGACGCTGGCGCTTGTCACTCGGCACGGCCGCACGGTACCGGAGCGCACCGGCGCGGTTCCATGCGGGGCTATTCCCGCCGGAGCGGCTGGCACCCGCTGGTAGCCTCTTTTGGTGCCCCTCGTCGTACAGAAGTTCGGCGGCACGTCCGTCGCCGACCCCGAGCGGATCCGGGCGGTCGCCGACCACATCGCCCGCACCCGGCGGCGCGGCGAGGACGTCGTCGCGGTGGTCTCCGCGATGGGCAAGGAGACCGACGAGCTGCTGCGCCTGGCGGCGCAGGTGTCGGAGGCCCGGCCCGGCCGGGAGATGGACATGCTCATCACCGCCGGCGAGCGCAAGGCGATGGCACTGGTGTCGATGGCGCTGGCGGATGCCGGCTGCCCCGCCGCATCGTTCACCGGCAGCCAGGCCGGCATCCTCACGGACACGACCCACACCAAGGCCCGCATCGTCGACCTGCACGTCGACCGGCTGCGCGAGGCGCTGGCGGCCGGCATCACGCCGGTGGTCGGCGGGGCCCAGGGGGTGTCCACCGAGCGCGACGTCACGTTCCTCGGGCGGGGCGGCTCCGACACGACCGCCGTCGCCCTCGCCCGCGCCCTCGATGCAGAGGCGTGCGAGCTCTACACCGACGTGCCCGGCGTGTTCACCGCCGATCCCCGCGTCGTCGCCGGCGCGCGGCGGATGGCCACGATCAGCTTCGACGAGATGCTCGAGATGTGCGCGAGCGGCTGCCCCAAGCCCGAGATGCGCGCGGTCGAGTTCGCCCGGACCCACGGTGTCCGGCTGCACGTCCGCTCCAGCTTCACGTGGGAGCCGGGCACCTGGATCCAACAGGAGGACGAGTCCATGGAGCAGGCCATCATCTCCGCGGTCGTGCACGACGCCTCGGAGGTCAAGGTGACCGTGACGCGGATGCCCGACCAGCCCGGCGTCGCCGCCGCCCTGTTCCGGTCGCTCGCCGACCGCAACGTCAACGTCGACATGATCGTGCAGAACTCGGCCCTCGACGGCACCACGGACATCACCTTCACCGTCCCCAAGTCCGACCTCGCGGCCGGACTCGAGGTGTGTCGGGCGCAGGCGGCCAACCTGCCGGGTGTCAACGTGCTGTCGGACTCGGGGATCGCCAAGGTCTCGCTGATCGGCGCCGGGATGAAGTCCAACCCGGGCGTGGCCGCGACGATGTTCGAGGTGCTGGCCAAAGAGGACGTCAACATCGAGATGATCTCCACCTCGCCGATCAGGATCTCGTGCGTCGTCCGCGCCGACCGCGTCGAGGACGCGGTCCTGGCCCTGCACCAGGCGTTCGGCCTCGACGTCAGCCCGGTGACGGTGCTCTGATGACCAGGGTCGGTGACGACGGGCTCGCCGTCGGGGTGTTCGGCGCCACCGGGCAGGTCGGAGCGGTCATGCGCTCCCTGCTGGTGTCCCGGGCGTTCCCGGTGCGCGAGATCCGCTACTTCGCGTCGGCGCGCTCGGCCGGCCGCACCCTCCCGTGGGGCTCGATCGACGTGCCGGTCGAGGACTCCGGCGCCGAGTCGACCAGCTTCGACGGGCTCGACGTCGCCTTGTTCAGCAATGGCGCGGTCAACTCCCGGCCGCAGGCCCCGCGGGTGGCCGCGGCCGGGGCGATCGTGATCGACAACTCGAGCGCGTGGCGGATGGACCCGGACGTGCCGCTCGTGGTCCCCGAGGTCAACGTCTCGGCGCTCGAGCGGATCCCCAAGGGGATCGTGGCCAACCCGAACTGCACGACCATGGTGGCGATGCCCGTGCTCGCCCCACTGCACCGCGCCGCGGGGCTGCGCAAGGTCGTGGTGTCGACCTATCAGGCGGTGTCCGGCGCGGGGCTGGCCGGCGTCGACGAGCTCGACACGCAAGTGCGCGCCGTCGCCGACAAGGCGGCCGAGCTGACCTTCGACGGGCAGGCGGTGAGCTTCCCGCCGGCCTCGAAGTTCGCCACCACGATCGCGTTCAACGTGCTGCCCTACGCGGGGCGCTACGTCGACGACGGCAGCGGTGAGACGGACGAGGAGCAGAAGTACCGCAACGAGGCCCGGAAGATCCTCGGCATCCCGGACCTGCCGGTGGTCTGCACGTGCGTGCGCGTGCCGGTGTTCACCGGGCACTCGATGGCGATCAACGCCGTCTTCGGGCGCGACCTGCCGCCGTCGGAGGCCGTCGAGCTGCTGCGCGACGCGCCCGGCGTGTCGCTCGTCGACGTGCCGACGCCCCTCGCCGCAGCAGGTATCGACCCGACGCTCGTGGGGCGGATCCGACGCGACCCGACCTCCGAGCACGGCCTCGCCCTGTTCCTGTCGGGCGACAACCTGCGCAAGGGCGCGGCGCTGAACGCCGTGCAGATCGCCGAGGCCCTCCTGCCGCGGCTCACCCCCTCGGCGTAGGCGCCGGGCAGGTGCAGGGGACGCCGCCGCAGCGCGGGCATCCGTCGGCGTAGCGGCGGATCGCGTCGTCCATCGAGAGGCCGAGCTGGTTGGCCAGCGACGCTAGCCACGCCAGCACGTCGCCGAGCTCGTGGAGCTGCTCGCCCGCGTCGCCCTTGCGGGATGCCCGGGCCAGCTCCCCGACCTCCTCGGCCAGCCACGCGACGGTCGCCGGCACACCCCGCGCCGAGTCGCGCTCGCCGTACGTGCGCGCCATCAGCGCCTGCACGTCGGAGAGCTCCACGGCCGGCGAACCTACCGGGTGCCCGGCCTACAGTCACCCGGTGGCCGAGGAGCTCGAGTACCGCCAGAAGCCGTTCGCCCCACCGCCGGGCGCGCTCGACCTGCTCCTGGTCCGTCACGGCGCGTCGGCGCCGTGGGCCCCGGGGCGCGACTTCCCCCTCGCCGACGGGCACGGCGACCCCGCACTGTCGCCCGAGGGGGTGGGGCAGGCCGAGAAGGTCGCGACCCGGCTGGCGGCCGAGCGGATCGACGCGATCTACGTGACCACGTTGCGGCGCACCCACGAGACCGCGGCGCCGCTCGCCCGGCTCACCGGCCTGGAGCCCCGCGTCGAGGCCGACCTGCGGGAGGTCCACCTCGGCGAGTGGGAGGGCGGCATCTTCCGCCAGAAGGTGGCCGACGCCGACCCCATGGCCGTGCGCATGTTCGAGCTCGAGCGGTGGGACGTGATCCCCGGCGCCGAGGACACCGACGCGTTCTCGGCGCGCGTGAGGGCCGCGGTCGTGCGCCTCGCCGCCGCCCATCCCGACCAGCGCGTCGTCGCGGTCACCCATGGCGGCGTCATCGGGTCGGTGCTGCAGCAGGCGTCGCGGTCGAGGGGGTTCGCGTTCGCCAACGCCGACAACGCCTCGATCTCGCAGATCGTCGTGGTCGGCGACCGGTGGGTCGTGCGCCGGTTCAACGACACGTCCCACCTCACCCCGCACCTCACCCTGGCGGGCGCACCGCCGACGTGACGGTCAGCCGGTCTCGGCGAGCAGCCGCTCCAGCTCGTCGAAGGCGCGGAGGCGGTCGGACTCGACGAGGATGGCGCGGAGTCCGATCCGGCGCGCGGCGGCCACGTTCCCCGCATAGTCGTCGAGGAAGACCGAGTCCGCCGCGGTGACGCCCAGGGCGTCGAGCGCGGCGCCGAAGATGGCCGGGTCCGGCTTGCGCACCCCCGCCTGCGACGAGTCGACGACGACGTCGAAGAGATCGTCGACGGGCACCATCCGCCGCCACCCGTCGCCGAACTCGGCGACGTTGTTGGTGACCAGCGCGGTGCGGACGCCGCTCGCCTTGACGGCGCGGGCGCGCTCGACGACCGCCGCCCGCTGGTCGTCCTCACCGGCGAGGCGGGACAGGAACGTGAAAGGGTCGTGCTCGAGACCGCGACCGGCGGCCAGCGCGAGCAGCTCGGCGCGCGCGTCGACCAGGCTGATCTCGCCCCGTTCGAGGCGGTGCCACGGGTGGTCGGTGTCGGCGTCGTAGGGGCCGAAGAGCACCTCGAAGACCAGTTCGCGCTCGAGCCCGAGGTCGTCGCTGCCCTCCTCCATCGCCGCGAACGGGGAGCGGGTGAACACGCCGCCGAAGTCGTACAGCACCGCCCGGATCGCCGCCACGCGCCCGAACCATAATCCAAGCGGGAGATCAGGACTTTGGGCCCTGGGCACGGCGGCCCCGATCTTTGTCACCATGGAGGGATGGCACGCGTCTTCCTTCTCGACGACCACGAACTGGTCCGCCGCGGCATCCGTGACCTCCTCTGGGCCGAGGAGGACCTCCAGGTCGTCGGCGAGGCGGGAACGGCCGACGAGGCGCTCCAGCTGATCCCGCAGACCAAGCCCGACGTCGCCGTGCTCGACGTGCGACTCGGGGACGACCCGAGCGGGCGCACGGGCATCGAGGTGTGCCGCGAGCTGCGGTCCAACCACCCCGAGATCGCGTGCGTGATGCTCACGAGCTTCGCCGACGACGAGGCGCTGTTCGCGTCGATCATGGCCGGGGCGTCCGGCTATGTGCTCAAGCAGATCCGCGGCGCCGACCTGATCGGCGCGATCCGGCGCGTGGCCCGCGGTGAGAGCCTGCTCGATCCGGCGGTGACGACGCGGGTGCTCGAGCGGCTCCGCTCCCCGACGTCGGCCGACGACCCGCTGGCCGGGTTGAGCCCGCAGGAGCGGCGGATCCTCGACCTCATCGCCGAGGGCAAGACCAACCGGCAGATCGGTGAGGAGATGTACCTGGCCGAGAAGACGGTCAAGAACTACGTGAGCCATCTGCTGGCCAAGCTGGGCATGGCCCGCCGGAGCGAGGCCGCCGCGTACGCGGCCCGCCTGGACGAGCGGCGCGGGCACCCGCAGGGCTGAGCGGCCCGGGCGCGCCGTCGGGCGGGCCCGTAGTGTCGCGCGCATGAAGCTGGCGCTGCGCCTCGATCTCTACCGGTCGGCCGAGCTCGAGGTCCCCGTCGATCTCGTGCGCGAGGCCGAGGACCTCGGCTACCACTCGGTCTGGACCGCCGAGGCGTACGGCACCGACGCCCTGTCGCCGCTCGCCTATCTCGCCGCGTTCACGCGACGCATCAAGCTGGCGACGGCCGTCGTGCAGCTGGCGGCGCGGCCGCCGACGACGCTCGCGATGCACGCGATGACGATCGACGCCCTCGCCGGCGGCGGTCGGGTGATCATCGGAGTCGGCGTCTCGGGGCCCCAGATCGTCGAGGGCTGGTACGGCCAGCCGTGGGGCCATCCGACGGCGCGGCTGCGCGACTACCTGACCATCGTGCGCAAGGTGGTCGCGCGGGAGGCACCCGTCACCCATGACGGCCCCGAGATCTCTCTCCCCTACCGCGGTCCGGGCGCGATCGGGCAGGGCAAGCCGCTGCGGTCGATCCTGCACGCCTCCGCCCCGATCCCGCTGTGGCTGGCATCGGGTGGGCCACGAAACACCGAGCTGTGCGCCGAGCTGTGCGACGGCTGGCTGCCGATGGGGCTGCCGCCGTCCGGGGTGGAGGCCTACAGCGACGACTTCGCGAGGGGCTTCGCAGCACGGGGCGGGAGGCCGGAGTCGTTCGAGGTCTTCAGCGGCTGCAACGTACAGATCACCGATGACGTCGCGGGCGCCATCGACCGCATGCGTCCGTTGACCGCGATGTACGTCGGCGGGATGGGGAGCGCGACGCACAACTTCCACCGCGAGGCGATGGCGCGGCGCGGGTTCCCCGAGGCGGCGGCGCGGATCCAGGAGCTGTGGCTGGCCGGGCGCAAGCAGGAGGCGGTCGCGGCGGTGCCCGACGAGTACCTCGAGCAGGGATCGTTGATCGGTTCGGAGCGCAGGATCAGGGAGCGGTGGCCGTCGGTCGGCGCGCCCGGGGTGACGGGGCTGATCGTCGGCGCGCCCGGCGTGGCCGAGCTGCGCCTGTTGGCCGATCTGGCCGGGACGAGGGAGCAGGTCGCGTGAGCGGCTACGACACGATCGTCGTGGACGAGCCCGCCCCCATGGTGCGGCGGATCACGCTCAACCGCCCCGAGAAGCGCAACGCCATCTCGACGCCGATGCGCGTCGAGCTGCTCGACGCCCTCCGCGGCCACGACCACGACCCGGACGTCCGCGTCAGCATCATCCGCGGCGCTGGGAAGTGCTTCTCGGCCGGCTACGACCTGGGCGGGGGCTCGCTCATGGAGGGCGCGCCGTTCTACTCCGCACCGGGTGACGGGCAGTGGGCCCGCCAGTGCAACGACACGTGGTTCAGCATCTGGGACCTGGCCAAGCCGGTGATCGCCCAGATCCACGGCTACGCCATCGCCGGCGCCACCGAGCTGGCCTCGGCGTGCGACCTCGTGTACGTCGCCGACGACGCCGAGATCAGCTACCCGGTCGTGCGGATCATGAGCCCGCCCGACTGGCAGTACCACACGGTCCTGCTCGGCCTGCGCCGGGCGATGGAGCTGATGCTCACCGGTGACCCGATCTCGGGGGTGGAGGCGGCGGCGATCGGGTTCGCCAACAAGTCGTTCGCTCCATCGGACCTGGAGGCGTCCGTGCTCGCGGTCGCGACGCGGGTGGCGGGCGTGCCGAGCGACCTGACCCAGATCAACAAGCGCAGCGTCCACCGCGCCTTCGACGTGTGGGGCGCGCGCGCCGCGATCCGCGCCGGCACCGAGCTGCAGGCACTGGCCGGGCACTCGCAGACGGCCACCGAGTACCGCGACGGCCTGCTGGAACGGCTCAAGCAGGCCAACCGCGCCGCCCCGCCGGCCTGAAGGGTCACGGCCGCGCCGGCCCGCCGGCCTGAGGGGTCACGCTGGGCCGCCCCGGCGGCCTGAGGGTTCAGGGCGTCCGCGGTCCACCGGCCGGCGCGGCTCAACCCGGCCAACCCGCCCGCGCCGCCTCGCCCTGGTCGGGCACCTCGATGATGTCGCGGTAGTCGATGAACGCGCGCAGCGTGTGGCCCCCGTCGACGGTGATCAGCTGGCCCGTGACCCACGAGGACTCCGGACCGGCGAGGTAGCGCACCGCGCCGGCGATGTCCTCCGGGCGGCCCGTCCGGGCGATGGCCTGTTGGGCGAGGAACTCGGCGGTGGCGGCCGGGTTGCCGACCAGCCGGCCCGTCGCGGCGGTGGCGGTGAGGCCGGGACGGACGCCGTTGACGCGGACGCCGTATTCGCCGAGCTCGTCCGCCGCGACGCGCACGAGCTGGTCGACGGCGGCCTTGGCTGCGCAGTAGGAGGAGAGGTAGCGGCTGGAGAAGACGGCCGAGGTCGACGACACGGCGATCAACGACCCGCCACCGTTGCGCACCATCGCCGCGCCCGCGTACTTCACGGCCAGGAAGACGGGGCGCACGTTGCGATCGACGTCGGCGGAGAAGTCGTCGTCGCCGAACAGAAGGACCGGTCGGACCGTGCCGCCGCCCGGCACGGCCAGCGCGATGTCGAGCTTCCCGCCATCGCCGGCGGCGTCGACGGCGGCCCGCACCGATCCCCCGTCCATGCCGTCGCAGACCGTCCACGCCACGTCGAGGCCGTCCCCGGCGAGCGCGCGGGCCGCCTCGCGGAGGCGGTCCTCGGTCCGCCCGGCGATGGTCACCCGGGCACCGTCGCTGGCCAGAGACCGGGCCGACGCGAGGCCGATCCCGCTGCTCCCGCCGAGCACCAGCGCCGTCCTGCCGGTCAATGCGTCGCCCATCGTGTCCTCCTCGTCGCGTGTCTCGATCCTTGCCTCATTTGACGCCTCGCGTCGGGCGTCGGCAGGCTGACGCGCCGGTGGGGGGGTTCCGGTCCGGATCGGTTGCGGTCGCGGCCGTCCTCGTGTGCGGCGGGCTGGTGTCGTGTTCGGGCTCGACCGCGCACCGTCCCCTCGCACCCGTCGCCCTCATGGTCGACGACATGGCCACGCCGATCGGGTTGGCACCCGGTGACGTGCAGTTCGGCTGGCAGGGCGACGATCCCCTGCCGGGTGCGGTGCAGCGGGCCTACCGGATCGTCGTGTCCGAGGGCTCGTCTCAGATATGGGACAGCGGCCGGGTCATGTCCCCGGAGGAGGACTTCATCCCCTACGGCGGAGCGGCGCTCGCGCCCGACTCCGTCTACCGGTGGACGGTGCAGACCTGGGGCGAGACCGGTGGCCCGGGCCCGCTCGCGCCGCCGGCCACCTTCGAGACGGGGTTACGCGACCAGGACTGGACCGCGTCGTGGATCCAGCGGGCGACGACCGACCCGCTCGAGACGCAGTACGAGCAGTACACCTACGCCCGCACCCAGGCGGCCCTGGGCGCGTCACCGATCGTCCGGGCCCGTGCGTACGTGGCCGCCGACCAGCAGTACGAGCTCACCATCAACGGGCAGCGGGCCGGCAAGGGCGAGGCGTACAGCTTCCCCGACAGCCAGTACTACGAGACCCTCGACGTGACCCACCTCCTCCGGCCCGGCGGCGCCAACGCCTTTGCCTTGGTGCTGGCGTGGTGGGGAGCGACCAAGGGTCACCCCGCCGGGACGCCCGGGGTCATCGCCCAGATCGTCGTCGACCACGCCGACGGCAGCGTCGAGCGGGTCGTGACCGACGGGACGTGGCGGGTGCTGAAGGGCGCGTGGGGACCGGGCCCGCAGCGTGACCTCGAGGGCGACCAGGTCGACTACGTCGAGGACATCGACGGCCGGGCCGAGCCGGTCGGGTGGGACGAGCCGGGGTTCGACGACTCGTCGTGGGCCCACGCCAGCGTGGTCGGCCCGGCCGGGGTGGCGCCGTGGACCCACCTCGTATCGGTGCGGACGCGCATCGTCGAGGCCCCGCTCGCCCCTGTCTCGTTGACCCGGCTGGCGTCGGGCTCCTACGTCGCCGACTTCGGGCAGGTGTACGCGGCGGTGCCGGTCGTCGCCTTCCGGGGCGGCATTTCGGGTCACGTCGTGAAGATGCACGCCGGGTACCTGCTCGACCCGGACGGGCAGGTGTCCACGACGCACGGCACACAGCACACCGACATGAGCTACTCGTACACCGAGCGGGGCGGGACCGAGACGTTCCACCCGTTCGACTACCTCGGCTGGCGCTACCTGCAGATCGA
>Ga0209415_10018388_pt1 | contig 11030 bp, 14 predicted proteins | sample PeaSoiSIISIP2007_FD_187696 | JGI IMG/M metagenome (GOLD analysis project Ga0209415, IMG submission 187696) | Peat soil microbial communities from Weissenstadt, Germany - SII-SIP-2007 (SPAdes) (version 2) | ecosystem: Environmental > Terrestrial > Soil > Wetlands > Peat | place: Germany...
ACCGAATCTTCTCCAAGTCAACCCGAGTAACGGGTCTTTCCTTATGCAAATCCGAGGTACCTCGCAACAGCAACCGGGTCGCCGACTCTTAAGGCTGTCAGCCCTTTTGACGCGTTTGCCTTATTGACTCTCTTCTCGACTCTTTCATTGAAGTGACTCTTGTCCCAAGATGCCAGGTGGGTGCAGCCCAGCAACGTGGCAGAAGCATAGTGCAACAGGTCCAGCGCAGCTGTTTTTCAGTTGCGAATGCAACATCAGGTTGCGCAGTCAAAATTCCAATCGGGTTGACAGTCATAAACCAGGGGACCAATGACCTTGGCGGCGATATCATAGCCAACAATGGCAGCATCATCGCCAATGCTGGCATAATGACAACCAATCTTGGTGGCGGCATCAGGCATGTTAATGGGGGCAACATGACCAACAAGCTCGGAGGTACCATAACCAACATGGGCGCTCTCACGAATAATGACACTTTCACGAACAATGGCACGGTCACAAATGACGCGAGCGGCACAATCACTAATCCAATCGGCGCTACTATCGATAATGCTGGAAACCTAGACAACGCGAGTACGATTGCCAACAACGGAACGATCACCAACACCGGCGCCATCGACAACTCGGGCACAATATCTGGTTCGGGAACCATAACTGGGATTCCGACCGCTACGGTGCCGGAAGTCCAGAATCAGGTGCTTCCTCTTCCATCGTCTACGCGACGCCCCTGACCGCACTCTTGCTCGGGCTTGAGAAGTCCGTGCGGGGCCGGAAAGCGTGACCGTGCATCTGCGTTTGATCTTGGTTTCGATATCGAGATTCAATCAATCACAAACTACCTACCGCATTCGTGAGGAAGAGGTGTGGACTTGAGACCACTTTGGGGATACTAACTTGCGAGAGGCGGTTAGATGAGAGAAGGATGTCCGTATCGGCTATGGTATTCCGACGACGCATGCCCCTTGACCCAGCGCTGGGTCGCAAGAGACCATGTGTCCGTCTGGATAGGTTGTGATGACTGTGCCGTTGCCGTATTCGTCCGCAGTTGAGCCAGCAGGCGCTCCTCGCACGCACAGTGTGGCACCCGAATTGTAGTAGTAGCATCCTTGTGCGTTAAGGATTACTCGACTATCAGAGCAAGTCTGAATTGTAGTCGAAGTGCCGTTCAGCAGGGTGCTGATAGTAGCAGGACCCATGCATGTGCTACTCAAGGTGTAGGCGGTCGATGCGTTGCTCGCGGTAGAGGGTGTTGTACCTGATTGTGATGTAAGTGATACAAATACAAATCCCACGACGCCAACTATTACTATGGTGGTGGCGATGAGGACTGCAGTTGTAGCTCCGATCCCTATTCTTTGAGACGCCATCTCAGGTCTGGATTCGTTGTGATGATTCCTTCATTAAGACTCTTGTCTGAATGAACTCTTCCCTGTGGATTAACAGTCCCTCAGACATCGCTCCTTGCAGCAAAGAGAACGTCAGCGAGTAAATCATTTATCTGTCTAGAATTGAGGACGAATCTTCCGTTGAGCCGGCCTTCCAGGGAAGCATATTGCCCCACTTCGGTCCGAGATAGTCTAACGCCCAGCCGGGGCACGACTTACGCTTCCTGCATCCCACCGCAGGAGTCGAGGCGGGAGAGTTGGAAGGCCGAGTAATCGGCGTCTTCGGGACGGACGCGAACGCGAAGGCAGGCCTCTTGGGCCCCATCACGAAGAAGAGCGAGGCGGAGGGGACGCTCGTCGTCCACCGCAGGGTCGAAGGGGGCATCAACTACTCCTTCCTTGAGGACGCGCAGTTCCCTGAAAAGGTCCAGGGCTACGCGCGCATCGCCTCGATATCAGACTACGCGTTCTACGTCCTGCCCAAGTTCGGGAAGATAGCTCCCCCCGACGGGGAGCTCGCGGTCACCCTCGACGCCTTCGGATTGGACGGCTCGATCCTGGCCATCGACGAAGAGCCGCCATCTGGGATCGGCTCCTACTTCAAGGGCACGCGGCTCGAGGGCTTCGGCGCGAGCAGCAGGAGCTCGCAGTCCTCCGTCATCGACCTGGCGGGAGTCGAGGCCGGGCCCAACGTGCCTCCGAAAGGGACGCTGATCTACATCGACCGGGCTTTCAGCGTAAAGGGCGTGGGCGTGGTCGTCCTCGGCTTCGTCCTCGGCGGGAAGGTCAGCGTCCACGACGAGCTCCGTCTCATACCCCCGGTCGAGGGGAAGAGGGCAGAGGTCCGGGGGATACAGGTGAGCGACGAGGACCAGAAGAGCGTGGGGAGGGGCCTCCGGGTGGGCCTTTCGCTCAAGGGCGTGGAGCTCAAGGACCTGGACAAGGTCTCTTGGATGGATGACGGGAGCTTCCAGGTGAAAGATAGCGTTTCATTCGAGTTCAGGCAGAGCAGGTTCTACAAGCAAGCAGTAGACGCGCGGGACCTCCACCTCCAGCTCCCTGGAGAGATGCTCACCTGCAAGCTGAAGGCCGAAAATCCTGGCGGTAGCTCGGTGACCGCCTCTCTGCCCTGTGGGGCGCCTGTGTGGGAGGGGATGCGGGTCGGCGTGGTCGACCTTAACGGGAAAGGCCTCCGAGTCGCGGGCGGCGGCACATGCCACGCGCCACCTTGACACTCGCAATCGTTATAGCGGGGCCCGCGCGCTGATTTTTTGGAGTGTCATCCTCGAAGAAGGAGGTCATCACTTTCGGCGGAGGTTGCTTCTGGTGCCTGGACGCGGTCCTGACCGACATCAAAGGCGTCGAGCAGGTGCTCTCGGGTTACGCCGGAGGGAACGACGCGAACCCCACGTACGAGGACGTCTGCACCGGCGCGACCGGGCACGCAGAGGTCGTCCAGGTCACCTTCGACCCTGAGGTCGTCTCCCTGCGCAATCTCCTGAACGTCTTCTTCACCCTCCACGACCCGACGACCAAGGACAGGCAGGGGAACGACGTCGGGACCCAGTACCGCTCGATCATCCTCTATCGCGACGCCGCTCAAAAGGCCGCCGCGGAGGACGCGATCGCAGAGGTCGACGCGTCGAAGGTCTGGGGCGCCAGGGCTGTCACCCAGCTCCAGCCGTTCAACGCCTTCTACAGGGCGGAGGACTATCACCAGGACTACTACAGGAAGAACCCCCTGCAGCCATACTGCTTGGTCGTCATCCGGCCTAAGGTCGCAAAGCTGAGGAAGGCGTACATCCAGATGCTGAAGGCCTCCTGACACGGCGGGCGCGCCCGCAAGAGCCCTTTTACGCCTCCGCGCAGCCGAGCGGCCGTGCGCGGCCTAGTGGGTATATGCGGGACGCCGGGGACGGGCAAGAAGACGATCGCCCCGCTAGTCGCGGAGCTCTTGGGCCTCCCGCCGCCTATCTCGATCAACTCGCTCGCGCCGAAGGGGCGGGCCGACGTCGACCCCGTCCAGCTAAGGAGGAAGCTGCTACAGCTGAAACCCGCTCGCGCGGTCGTCTTCGGGCACCTACTTCCTCACGTCCTCAAAAAGTCCGAGGCGGGGCTGGTCGCGGTCCTCAGGTGCGAGCCCTCGGTGCTCAGGGGGAGGCTCGTCCAGAGGGGCTACCCCTCTGGGAAGGTCACGGAGAACGTCGAGGCTGAGCTCATCGGGGTCGTCCTCGACGAGTGCGTCTTCAGGTTCGGGAGCGACCGCGTCCGCGAGTACGACACGACGTCGTCTCAGCCGAAGGGCGTCGCGAAGGCGATCGCGAGGGACGCCAAAGCGGTGAGGCGGCCGCGGCAGGCCTGGATCGACTGGACGCTGGACTACGACTCTTCGAGCAAGTTGAGGTCTCTCCTCTCCGGCACCGAGCCTCCCGCCTCGACCTGAACCAACAGGGGTTTTTGGAGCCTTGTCAGGCTCACCACCGCCTCCCCCACGCCGAGGCTCGAGACGTAAGCCAGCTGCTCCTGGCTGAGGTTAAGCGAGTCCCGCACGAGCCTCAGGTCCTCTGCCCACGCCACCCTGTGGATTATCCTGACCCCTGAGTTCTTCACGACCTCCGCCGCCACCTGGCTGGGGAACTGCGCGATGAACAGCATCGACTCGCCGAACTTCCTCAGCTCCGAGATCATCCTCTCCCCTACGCTCGGCGGGTCCTCTTCTCTCCTGACGGGCGCGATGTTCCGCGCCTCCTCGATCATCATGAGGTGCTCCATCCTCACCTTTCTCGCGAGCCTCATCTCGTAGACGAGCTTCATGAGTATGTCTGCGAAGACGCTCCTCGAGAGCGTCTCCCTGATGTGCCCCAGCTCGACGCATAGGACCTTGTCGAGCAGCTCGTCGACCGTGTGGCTGGAGGGAGAGTTGAAGGCCCGCCCCACGTGCCCCTGCGTGAGGGGCACCAGCCTCCTCAGCAGCGCGACCTTCGTCTCGTTGTCGTAGGCCGACCTGAGGGGGTAGCTCTCTATAGTGCTCACGAGGGAGGCGAGTGTCGGTACCTCTCTTTCCGGAGCCTCTGCTAGGCACCGCTGGAGGGCGTTCCTGAACATGTACGCCTGGGGATGGGTGAAGTGGTAGGTGTCAGAGAAGATGTCCGTGACCATCTCGACGTGCTCCGCCGGCTCGGTGGTCGGCCCCATGTCCATCGGGTTGATTGCGAAGTCGTCCTTCCCCGGCGAGAGCACCTGGCCGCCGACGGACCGCACGAGCTCCGCGTGTTCGTTGTGCCAGTCGAGGACCATCACCGGGAGCCCCATCGCCGCGACCTGCCGCACGACGACCCCCGCGGTTGTCGACTTGCCGGAGCCTGTCATACCCATGATGGTGACGTGACGTCTGAGGTCCTCGAGCTGGAGCCTGAATTCGTGCGAGGTCCCCGAGCGCGCCTTCACTCGCCCTAGGAGGATGCCCTCTCCTCGCTCTCCGGACTCCTTGGAGTTGGGGATGTAAAAGTCGGGCACCGCGTTCGCGGGGGCGAGGTTGGGCCCGTGCCCTTCGAAAGACTCGAGTGTGCTGAGCGTCGCGGAGTCGGCCACCTGACGCAATCGCGGCTCCGAGGGCAAGAGGAGCGCCTGCGCGAATCCCACCAGCTCGTTCCTGGTGAGGCGCCTCAGAGACGAGTTGGGGAGCCCGACCGAGAGGGTGGCCGCGAGCGTGGAAGTGTTCTGCTCGCACTCAGTCCTAGCTTCTTGCAGCTCCTTCCCGCGCGCGTCGACCCACGTTCCCACGACCAGGTCGAACTCGAATATCTGGTTCTCCTCGGCTTCGTCCTGGTTTGACGGCTTCACCATCATGGTGTAGAGGAACGGTATCTTCGCCCTGTGGAGCCCGTCGAGGAGTCCTTTCATCCGCTGATGCTGGAGGGTGATTCTCACAGCCGCGGAGTAGTCGAGCCTCGACTCCTCCACCGAGTCGGAGAGGTGCACCCGGAGGAGCGAGAACAGTCTGTGGTTGTTCGACCTCGTCGTCGCAAGGTACCTTCCTTCGACCACCGACACAGAGTCCAGCTTGATCGGGACGCTGCTCGTCATCTTCCACCTGAAGCGAGAGAAGAGGTTGCCCGCTACCCGACCAACGCCCGAGACCGCGTCCTCCTCCGCGACCATGGTCTATCGGCTCACCAGTGGAAGGCGGAGCTGAAGAGGTCGTTCAGGCTCGAGGAGATCGATGTCCAGATGTTGGACGTGAGGCTGCCGGCCTGCTTCAGGATGGTGTCCACGCCCCCCACCAGCAGGGAGAGGGCCACCAGCGCCACTGAGAGCAGCAGGGCCTCTTCGATCAGCTGCGCCGCCGCCCTGTTCTTTCTCAACCTTGGAATTATCCTTTCGATGATCATTGCGAAGATACTTCGCCCGTTTATTTAACCTCCCACATGCTTGGAAGTCAGGCGCCGACGCTGAAGGAGGCGAGCGGCCCCAAGAAGTAGACCACGCCGGCGAACGCCGCGAGCGAGACGGCAACGTTGAGGTAAGGTCGCTGGGGTGAGAGGAAGAGGCCGAGGCAGATCGCGCTGGGTAGCAGAAAGACCGCCCCCTCATATGGGCTGAAGCCGGGCGCCGTCTGCGGTGCGGCCACGAGCGAGATCTGGAAGCTCGAGATCACGGGGGCTAGCGTGGAGAGCATCCCCACAACCACGCCCGCGACCGTCGAGACGATGAGCCCCCTGAACTCCATTACCCTCCTCTCCATCGTCTTCTTCTCCTTGAGGAGCGTCCACCTGTCAAACATCGATGAGAGCTTCTCCGCGCCCCTGCTCGCCTCCAAAGAGCTGATCCTCGCAAGAGCGGCCATGAACCGCAGCAGTTCCCCCGAGGAGCTCGTCTCGGCGATTAGGCCTTGGATGGCCATCTGGACCGGAGTCCCCAAAAGGATCCTCTTGACCGCGTCGCGCTCGGCTTCGTCCTTCGAGCGGGAGAAGACCCCCACGAACGAGGCCGCGAACCCGAGGCCTCTCGACGACCGCTTGAGCACCGCGCGGAGCCTCCTCATCACTTCGAGCTCAGACGCCGTCGTCCCCGAATTTTTTCGCTCTCTCAAGCCTTCGTTCCCCTCTTCCACGGGACCGAGCTTCCGGAGATCGAGAGGGTGATGTCGAGGATGACGACCTCGAGGACCACCAGCGCTCCTATCGTGGTAAGCCCTGCCCCCTTGGTCATCGCCGCGAAGAGCATCAGCATTATGGGGAGGAAGAAGGAGACCGCGATGAAGATAGGGAGCTTCGTCTCCTCGTCGAGCCCGCTGGAGTTGAGGATCCCATCGAGTTCGTCGCCGCCCTCCTCGACGCTCGCCCTGTCGACTCCCAACACGGAGTCGAGGACGGTCTTGGCCGACTCTGAGAAGACTCTGTTCTGGGGCATCGCCCCCCGGATTGCGGAGGGCGCGTCGTAGCCGAGAAGTATGCGCCTCCTGACGTCCGCCAAGAACGACCTCAGCCTCGGCTCATCGGCGCGAAGCATCAGGAGCGTCTTGCTCCGGGAGGACGTCGACTTCAGATAGATGTTGGAGGAGGCAGCGAACGACGGCGCCTCGAGGGTCTGCTGGAAGGCCGCGACGCGCAGGGTCCGCCTGGGAGCAGTGGAGACGAGGTAGGAAGCCCCCGCGGCGGCCATCGCACCGAGGACGACGGAGACAGAGCCTAGCCGAAGCTCCTCGCCGACGAGAGTGACGAGCACGAAGAACGACGTACCCACTCCGAAGGCGAAGGCGAGGGCCTTTTTGCTGTGGAGGCCGACCTGCTCCCAGGACTGGAACCTCAACCCGCCGTGGCCCTCTCGCCGTGAGCCTCGCCTATCCTCTCGATCTGACGCTCCAAGCTCGAGAGGAAGGCCTCCCTCGTACCCGAGGGCAGGGGAAGGTCGAGCTGCTCCCAGGCCGCCATTCTCCGAAGCGTGCCTTCCGGTTCGCGGATGTACAGCCTTCGGAGCCAGGGTTCCGTGTCCCCGTCCGTGCCATCCGATTCGGGCCGCCCCGAGATCGTCGAGATGCTCTTGACGCACCTCCGAGATGACAGCCTCTGGGGCCTGGACATCTGGACGACTATCCCGAGGTCGAGCAAGTTGGCCTTTGAGATACCGTGCAGCTCGAGCCACCTGCGGATCGCCTGCTCGGGTGATGACGAATGGAAGGTCTGGAGCCCTCTCACTCCCGCGGAGAGCGCTTGGAAGAACGCCCTGCTGTGCTCCTCAGACTGGATCTCGCCGAGTATCACGAGGTCTGGCGATCTGTGCAGGATCTTCGTAATCTCGGCCGACTTGGTACGCTGCGCCTCGCCTCCTCTCTCGAAGGGGTCCACTCGCAGCTTCATCTGGTGATACCCACGCTCAAGCAGGTCCTTTGTCTCGACGGCGTCCTCGATGTAGATCCTTCTGAGCCTCGGGTCGAGCGCCTCGTCCAGGGCGTTGAGCAATGTGGTCTTGCCGGTGCCCGTCTCGCCTACAATGGTCACGTTGACTCCCGCGTCCAGGGACGCGAGCAGGAACGCGGCAGCCTCAATGGAGAGTACGTCCATCCCGACCAGGTCGCCGATTGTAAGCACGTTCGACGTGAGCTTGCGGACGTCAAGCGAGAATCCGCTGACAGCGAGGGGGTCGAGGTCAAGGGAGACGCGTAGCCTCGTACCGAACACGTCGAACTCGTTCTTGAGCGAGGGGTTGGCATAGTCGAGGGTGTACCCCTTGAACGTGTCCATGTGCGTCTCCAGCGCCTTCCTCTCCCTCTCGGCCAGGAAGATGCGGCTATCGCACCTACCATACTTCGCGTGGTCCAGGTAGACGGGGGAGTTCGGCGAATCCAGGTAGAACTCCTGCACGTTCCGGTCCCTCGAGAGGGCGAAGATCGTGGGAAGCCCCACCGCCTCGAAGGCCGCGAGGCGCGAGAGCTCCCTCACCATCCCGAGGTCGCGAATCTTGGACAGCTCGTGCGCGGCCATCTGGCCGAGCACCTCGACCAGCCTCGCGAAGCTCAAAGGTTCGACCTGCTCAGGCACGAGCCTCTGGCTGATCCTGGCTACCGCGGCTCTCAGCAGCAATAGGTTCTGCGGTCCCAGGACGGGCACAATCTCGTATAGAGTGGCCGTCCCTCTCGGCTCGCCTTTCCTTATCTCGCACCTGAATATCCCGTTGGGATACGAATCCACAAGCTCCGCGTCGGACGACTGGAGCAGCTCGACGAGGAGCGGTCCGCCCTGCACGGCTCTGGAGCCCCTCTTCCTTGCGAACCGCAGGAAGGCATCCTCGACCCTGCCGATCATCCATGTAGGAGCGGGAGCGGGTACAAAAGCGCCAACGCGTGGACGCTTAAATCTCCAACTATCCTCTCTTGCCGTTTATCGAATGGTCGAGCTGATAGAGTACGTCATCGTCTTCGGGATCTCCGCCAGCGTAGCCGGAGCGAGCGTGATGCTGGTCAACGGGGCCATGCCTGGGCTTGCCCAGGTAGCCGCCGTCTCAAAGTCAGACCAGGTCGCCGGTGCGGCGAGGATCGCCGTCGTGGAGGACAGGAACGTCACCCTCCTCCTTCCCCTCCAGGGCTCCTCGGTCGCCTGCGCCGCGGGCACGCTCTCCGTGTCCACTGGCGGCGGCCCCCGGGCATACGAACTGGGGTTCCCTTGCTCCTTCGACTTCCAGGGCCTGAACGGCACGTGCACCCTCGTCTTTTCCGCTCCCGCCGACTCGCTCCAACTCGGGGTGACCTGCTGAGGTGCCTACCGTCGCCGTATCCTCCCAGCTTACGGAAGCCGTCTACATGGTCTCGATAATCGGGCTCACCGTCCTCCTGGCGCGGCCAGTCTACCTCGTTTACACGGCTTCGCAGGAGAGGGGAGCCGAGGCCGTCGCCGCGGGCCTTAGGACCATGATCGACTCGATGTCGCCTGGGACGACCGTGGTCACACGCATCGAGAGCTATCCGGGGGTCCAGCTCTCTGTCTCGCTACAAGGCACGACGGTAGCTGCATCCCTCGGCAAGTCCACAGCCACAGCCCAGGTCAGCTGGGACGTGCCTCACATGACCCTGTCTCCAGGAGAGGACTACAACTTCACGCTCGAAGGGGGGGTTCTACGGGTTGCCCAGGCGCGGAATGGTTGACGCCTACATCGAGGTCTGCATCGCCTTGCTGGTGCTCTCGAGCGTGACCCTGGTCGCGCTCTCCGTCGTCCTCTCGCACATAGCTCTCGGTGGGTAGTGGCCAAATGCAGTTCATCGACATCGCGGTCGCGTCAGGGTACGCTGCCCTCTGTCTCTCGCTCATAGTGGTGATCAGCCCGGTCGCGCCCAGGGAGGCGGCCGTGGAGGCAGCCGCTCAGACAAGGCTGGACTCCGCCATCTCTGCCTACGTCGAGCACGTCGGACTGCCGTTCCTCACCACCTCCTCCGAGGGGGCCGTCTGCGACTCCGCGTCGGAGGCCAGCAACGCCACTTTGGTCCTTGACGTCGTACTGCAAGGGGTCGGGTGCGGCTCGGTCGCCGAGCCCGCGTCGGCCCTGGCCTCGACGTCCCTGGGCCTCGACCTTCCAGGACGCACGGTCGTGATTGAGGCTTGGCTCGCAAGGCAGTAGCGGCGACCCTCGCCTCGGTCTTGCTTCTCACGGCGCTGGTCGTCGCGGATGCGACGTTGATGACGGCCCAGGACAACCTCGCGTCGAGCGCCCAGACCGCCCACACCGAGGGCAGGGAGCTGCTCCTGGAAGAGTCGCTGACCGGGAGCACCAGCCTCCAGCTGCTCGCGCAGGTCCAAGGGTTTCTTTCATCGAGCCCGGCGGACTGCGACAGCATACCGCAGTACATCTCTTCCATCTCAGCTTCGAGCTCGGTCTCCGGCGAAGACGAGGGGATCGCGTATGTCGCCAACGAGTCGGCGACAGGGGCGCCGACAGCCCTCCTTCAAGGGGCCCCAGGCGGCGACCTGGCGATCGCGTCCCCGTTCTCAGGGTTCCTTCCCGGCGGTCTCAACCTGGTGGCTGCTTCGAGCGTCAAGGAGGTAGGGGGCGGAGGGTCGGTGTCGCTAGAGAGGCGCGAGACCCATGCCCTGAATCTTCCGATCTCTCCCGGCACCGCGTCCTCGCTCTGTGCCTCGGCCCTCGGCTCTCTCGCCGCGGCGCTCTCCCAGTCATCCTGCAACGCCACGCTGGCCCAGGCGGCCTTCGCTGACGTGATGCCTCGGCTTGAAGAAGAGGCCTCAGCCCTGGGGTTCTTCCTCACCGCGGGCTGGGGGCTGGACGGCCCTGCTTGTTCGGCGACCTATTGGGTCATGCTCGTTGAGCTTGGAGTTATGGGAGTGACAGGAGGCTTCGACTGGACCGTTCTCGGCTCTGGGGCGACAGCATAGGCCTCAGCTCGTCGTAGATCGCGCCCCACCTCGGCCTGAAGAGCTCGCAGAACTGCTCCCTGACCGTGTACTCCGCCGCGTTGACGCAGGTGGCGGCGTCCCTCTGCGTGAAGAACCTCTTCCTCGACTCGCTCTCAGAGACCGCAATCTCCGCCGCGTAGAAGCTCGTCGCGGCGAGGGCGGAGGGGCTGTGCCCGCCCCTCACCGAGGAGTCCAGCATCGCGAGCGCCCTCCTCGCCAGATGGAGCAGCTTGTACTGGTAGCC
>Ga0209415_10018390_pt1 | contig 11030 bp, 11 predicted proteins | sample PeaSoiSIISIP2007_FD_187696 | JGI IMG/M metagenome (GOLD analysis project Ga0209415, IMG submission 187696) | Peat soil microbial communities from Weissenstadt, Germany - SII-SIP-2007 (SPAdes) (version 2) | ecosystem: Environmental > Terrestrial > Soil > Wetlands > Peat | place: Germany...
TGCCTAGCCGCGGAATGCCTAGCCGCGGAATGCCTAGCTGCGGAGCGCGCCCGGCCGGACCGTGCGCGCCTTTCGCCGCCGCCGGCGGCGGCATCCAGGAAGCGGCGGCATCCAGGAAGTCGGGTCGTTCCGTCGAGACCGTGCGGCCACGGCCACTCGCGCCGTCGTGCCCTGGCCGATGAGCGGTCGGCGGCGCACGACGGGTGACCATTTCCTGCAAGACGATCAAGACGCACCTCGCTATGTGATGCGTAGACGCCGCCATGCTAAACCCGTGAGGTTCCGGCTACAAGACGGAACAGTCAGTTGACCGGACAGAAATGTCTAGGTCAGCTAGGTCAGCTAGCGCCTATCGGTCTGAACTGTCATATACCATCGCAGTATCACCTTTCCGGACTTCCCGTTTCGCCGCCGGCCACGTAGTCTGGCTAGCACCCGGCTAGCCGGGACCGCCTGGCCGGCCTCGATTCTGGCCCGGACCGTCGGTCGGCCTTGGCTCTGGCCGGAACCCGTGGCTAGCCTTGGTCCTGGCCGGGACACTTCGGACTGGTCCCGGTCCTGGCCGGGACCACCCTGGCTAGCACCCGGCCTGGCGCCGGACGGGTACAGCCAAGGGCTGGGACGGGTATCGCAGAGGGAGAGAACCGTTGGCCGAGCCCACCGACCTGCCCGGGGCTGTGCCGATTGAGGTCGTGCCGGTAGTCGTGCTTTCGCAGGTCTTTCCCGCCAGGCCGTCGTCGATTCCGGACATCCGAGCGTTCGTACGTCGCTGCCTGGCCGAGTCTCCGCTGACCGAGGAAGGTACCAGGGAGGTCGGCGAGACGGTCTTCCGCGCGCTGCTTGACGCGGCCGGACCGACCGGCTCGATCAACGTCGCGTTCCGCATCTTTCCCGAGCATGTCGAGGTTGACGTGCTGCATTCCGACTCGCAGCTCGCGTCGGCCGGCGCCGCTGGCCCGCTGGGCGTGATCACCGCCGCCGGTCAGCCCGGCCCGGCTGGTCAGGCGGGATCGGCTGGTCAGGCTGGCCTGGCTGGCCCGGTCGGCGGGGTTGGCCCGTTCGGTGCGGCTGGCCCGGCCGGCCAGCCGGCCGACGGATCACCTTCCAGGGCGCCAGCGGCGCCGGACGGGCAGGCGGTCGGCGCGGGCATCAGCCCGGCAAGCCCGGTCATGCTCGGCCAGCCTGGCCAGCCGGCCACCTTCGCCGAGTGGATGCAGACGGCGCTGCGCCGGGAGGGGCTGACTCAGGAGGCCGCGGCGCGCCAGCTCGGCGTCTCGGTCAAGACGATCAGCAGGTGGGTGGGAGGCGCGACCGAGCCCCGGATGCGCGATCTGCGACGGATCCAGGAGGTCTTCGGGGTGCTGCCGCTACCGTAGGCCCGCCCTGCCGTTTCCGCGGGGTCCTATCCCTTCCGCCGGGGAGTTCTGTCCTTCCACGGGGTCTTGTTCCCTTCCGGAGGATCTGGCCGCTTCCGCCGGGGTCCGGTCGCTCCCGGAGCGGTGCTGTTCCCTGCCGATCCGGTCTGACGCCTTTCGGCTGACTGTTACCGATAAGTAGTCAACTATGTCTTGTTGGATCACTGGACGCTCGCCCACATGTGTCCTACCGTTCTCCCATGGCGCTTCACGCAGGACGCCACCCTTTCGGCACGGATCGCGGCCGGATCGTATTGCGGACCTTTCGCGACGGGCTTGCCGCGCAGGCTGGCCACGATCTGACCATCGAGGTGACCCGATGGTCGGGAGAGCTGACGGTGGCAGACGATCTTTCACCATCCGAGCTCACGGTCCGGATCGACATGAGCTCGCTTGAAGTGCGCACCGGCACGGGCGGGCTGAAGCCGCTCACCGGCCGTGACCGGCGTGAGATAGCGGTCACGGCGCGCAAGGTGCTCGGCGCCGACCGGCATCCTGCCGCCTCGTTCACCGCGTCCGGGTTTGAGCCAGGGTCCGCCGGCGGCGGGGCGGTGCACGGCACCCTGACGCTGGCCGGCGCCCAGCGCCCGCTCCGGATGCAGGTCAGCGAGAACGGGACGGGCGCCTACCACGCGACCGCGACCGTTCTGCAGTCCGAGTTCGGGATAACGCCCTATGCGGCATTCCTCGGCGCGCTCCGGGTGCGCGATGCCGTGGACATCGAGATTGACGTATCGCTCGACGCTGACCCAGCCGATGCCGGCCAGGCGCCAGGGGCACAGCCTTGAGCGGCCGGCAGGCACAGCCATGAGCGACGGACAGCACAGCCATGAGCGGCCGGCAGGCACAGCCATGAGCGAGGGACGGCACAGCCATGAGCGGCCGGCAGGCACAGCCATGAGCGGCCGGCAGGCACAGCCATGACCGGCCGGCAGGCACAGCGATGACCGGCCGGCAGGCACAGCGATGACCGTCGGGGAGGAACCGCCGGCCAGACCGGACTCGGCTGGCGAGGTGGCGGTGGCGCTGTTCGAGCGCCGTACCGCGCCGATCCTTGAGTTCGCCGATCGGGCCAGCGCGGTGGTGCGAGCAGCCCACGCCATGGCGGTCCGGTTCCACCAGGGCGGCAAGCTGGTGGTCTTCGGCACGGGCGCGACCAGCACAGACGCACAGCATGTGGCGGTGGAATTCGTTCATCCCGTGATTGTCGGAAAGCGCGCGCTGCCGGCGATCTCGCTGACGTCCGACATCGCGACGGTGACCGCGGTCGCGGCCAGGGAGGGCATGGCCGGGGTCTTCGCGCATCAGATCCGGTATCTGGCCAAGCCGGCCGACATAGCACTGGGAATCTCGGCCAACGGCAACTGCGCGAGCGTGCTCTCCGGCTTGCTCGCCGCCTGCGAGCGCGGGATGCTGACCATTGCCCTCGCGGGTGGTGGCGGTGGCGCGATCGCTGCCTGCCCGGCGGTCGGTCACCTGCTGGTGACCGCGTCGACAGATCCGCGGATCGTGAAGGAGATGCACGTCACCACCTACCATGTGCTGTGGGAGCTGGTTCATGTGTTCTTTGAGCAGCCGGCCTTGCTCGGCCCCGGGGTGGTCACGTGACCGCCGGGGGCCGGCCAGCCGGTCAGCCTGGTCTGCCGGAGTGCCTTGACGAGGTCTGCGTCACCTGCTCGGACGCCGCGGTGGCGGTCTCGGTGGTGCGCCTGCTCGACGACGATCTCGCCATCGTCGATACGGGTCATGGCCAGGAGGAGGTCAGCGTCGCCCTGGTGTCGGCCGCCGTCGGCGACACGATCCTGGTGCACGCCAGGGAGGCGATCGCGGTGGTGGCCAGATGACTCAGGTGCCAAGGCGAAGCCCGCAGGCCGGCGGCGGGCCGGGCAGAGGCTCGGTCGAATCGCTCTACCCGTTCCTGTATTCAGGGCCCGCCGACCTGACCGCGGTGATCGACGAGGCCTGCATGTCGACGATGGCGAAGGCGCAGGCGGTGCTGGCGCTGCGCCGGGAGATCGCCATCCACAGCGGCGCCAGGCTGATGTCCTGCGCCAGCGACGTCGCGGCCAGGTTCTCGGCCGGCGGGCGGCTGCTGACGTTCGGCAATGGCGGCAGCGCGACCGACGCGCAGCAGCTCGCGAGCCTGTTTCTCTACCCGGGCTGCGACGCCCAGCCGCTTCCGGCGATCGGGCTGGCGAGCGATGTCGCCGTGCTCACCTCGCTATCCAACGACATCGGCGTCGAGGTGGTGTTCGCCAGGCAGATCGCCGCCATCGGTCAGCGGGATGACATCGCGGTCGGCCTGTCGACCAGCGGAAATTCGGAGAATCTGCTGCGCGCCTTCGACGAGGCGAGCCGGCGGGGGATGCTGACCGTGGGAATCTCCGGCTACGACGGCGGCAAGATGGCGGAACTGGACAGCCTGGACTACCTGTTCGTCGCGCCGTCGACGTCTATCCACCGGATCCAGGAAGCGCAGACGACGATCTACCACGTTCTGTGGGAACTGACCGTGACCCAGCTCGGCCTGCGGACGGGCCGAAATGATGAAGCACAGGGCAGAGCAGGTGAGTGCTGATGCTCAGATGACCGGCCGGATGCTGATCGCCGGGGTCGGCAACATCTTCCTCGGCGACGACGGCTTCGGTGTCGAGGTCGCCAGGCGGCTGGCCGGCGTCGAGCTGCCGGACTGGGTCAGGGTCGCCGACTACGGCATCAGCGGCATGCACCTGGCCTACGACCTGGCCAGCGGCTACGAGTCGGCCATCCTCATCGACGCGGTGCCGCGCGGCGGCCCGCCGGGCACGGTCTACGTGATCGAGCCCGAGCGTCACAGGGCACCCGCGGCCGCTGGCGTCGCGGGGCCGCCTCCGGGCCCGGCGCTGGCCGAGGCGCCCGCCGCCGCGATGCCAGGCGGGCCGCTGGCCGGCGGCGCGCTCTTCGACGCGCACGGGATGCAGCCGGATGTGGTGTTCGGCGTGCTTGACCTGCTCGGCGCCGAGACCGGCCAGGTGCTGATCGTCGGCTGCGAGCCGGCTAACGCGGACTACGGGATCGGGCTCAGCGATCCGGTGGCGGCCGCGGTTGACGAGGCCGTGCGGGTGGTGCTCGACCTGGTAGCCGCCGGCGATGGACAGCAGGCGCGCAGCGAGCGCCTGTCCGGCTCTGAAGGGTGATCACATGTGTCTTGGCATACCAGGTGAAGTGATCGAGTTCCTTCCTGACCAGCCGGACCTGGCCAGGGTGGACGTGAGCGGAGTCCGGCGGGTGATCAACGTGGGGCTCCTCGCCGACGAGCCGCCCGAGCCAGGCGAGTGGGTGCTGATCCACGTGGGCTTCGCGCTGTCGAAGATCGACGAGGAGGAAGCCGCCTCGGCTTTGGCCTTCCTTGAGGGGATCGGCCAGGCCTACGAGGACGAACTCGCCGCGCTGGCGCAGTCTCAGATCGACTAGGAGCGTGCTGCCGTGCGATTCGTTGACGAGTACCGCGACGCCGGTACCGCTCACGCACTGGCCGCGAGGATCGCGGAGCTGTGCGAGCCAGGGCGCCAGTACAAGCTGATGGAGGTATGCGGCGGGCATACCCACACGATTTACAAGCACGGTCTCGAGGACTACCTGCCGGAGGCCGTGACCCTGGTGCACGGCCCCGGGTGCCCGGTCTGCGTGATCCCGATGGGGCGGGTCGACGATGCCATGCACCTGGCCGCGGCGCCGGACGTCATCATGACCTCGTTCGGCGACATGATGCGGGTACCGGGCAGCAAGGGCTCCTTCTTCGACGCCAAGGCCCAGGGCACCGACATCCGGATGGTGTACTCGCCGCTTGACTCGCTGAAGATCGCCCGGCAGAACCCGGACAAGCGCGTCGTCTTCATGGCAATCGGATTCGAGACCACCGCCCCGTCCACCGCCATGACCGTGCTGCGGGCCGCCGCCGAGGGCATGGAGAACTTCTCGGTCTTCTGCAACCACGTCACGATCATCCCGGCCATCAAGGCGATACTCGACTCGCCCGATCTGCGGCTCGACGGCTTCATCGGCCCGGGCCACGTCTCTACCGTGATCGGCTGCCGGCCGTACGAGTTCATCGCCGCCGACTACGGCAAGCCGGTGGTGGTGGCCGGCTTCGAGCCGCTCGACATCCTCCAGTCGATCTACATGCTGATGCTCCAGCTGTCCGAGCACCGGTCGGAGGTCGAGAATCAGTACTCCAGGGTGGTGCCCTGGGACGGGAACCCGGCGGCGCTGCGGGCGATCGGCGAGACGATGGAGCTCCGGCCGTACTTCGAATGGCGCGGGCTCGGCTTCATCTCCCACTCCGCGCTTCGGATGCGGCCGGAGTACGCGGCGTTCGACGCCGAGCTGCTGTTCGAGGTGCCCGGTGTCCGGGTCGCCGATCCCAAGGCCTGCCAGTGCGGCGAGGTTCTCAAGGGCGTGCTGAAGCCGTGGGAATGCAAGGTATTCGGAACGGCTTGCACACCCGAGACGCCCATCGGAACCTGCATGGTCTCGCCGGAAGGTGCCTGCGCGGCGTATTACAACTACGGTCGGCTGACTCGGACCCGGGTCAAGGAGGCGAGCCGGTCGTGACCGCCGGGTCGCTGGACTCCTCCGCCGCCCGCGGTGAATCCGGTGCGGGCGGCGGGCGGGCCGGCTCGGTCCAGCAGCCCCCGCGGGCCGATGACGGCGACGGCCAGAGCGTCGGCTGGGTCCAGGAGGCGCTGCGGGCCCACGAGGAGCAGGCAGAGCTTTCCGGCGCTGGTCACGTGCGCCGCGGCTCGCCGCAGCCGCTGCCGGGAACCGTGCGCGAGGAGCTGGTGCTCGAGCGGATCGACCGGGCCAGGCGTGCCAGGCCGCGGGTCAAGGAAGACCGGATCACGATGTCGCACGGGGCGGGAGGCAAGGCCACCCAGACCCTGATCGAGGCGATCTTCCTTGACGGCTTCAGGAACCCGCTGCTCGAGCCGCTGGAGGACGCGGCCAGGCTGCTCGTCGGCGGCACGCGGCTGGCGTTCACCACCGACTCCTACGTCGTCTCGCCGCTGTTCTTCCCGGGCGGGGACATCGGTGACCTCGCCGTCAACGGGACGGTCAACGACTTGTCGATGTCCGGCGCGGTCCCGATCTGCCTCTCGGCCGGTTTCATACTCGAAGAAGGATTCGGTGTCGCCGACCTCGGCCGGATCGTCGCCTCGATGGCCGCGGCGGCAGCGGCCGCCGGCGTGCAGATCGTGACCGGCGATACGAAGGTCGTGGAGAAGGGCAAGGCCGACGGCTGCTACATCAACACCGCGGGCGTCGGGCTGATCGAGCACGAGCAGGCGCTGGGCGTCGCCCAGGCCCGGCCGGGCGACGCCATCATCGTCTCCGGGCCGATCGGCGATCACGGCGTCACGATCATGCTGGCCCGCGGCGAGCTGGATATCGAGGCCGACGTGACCTCCGACACCGCCCCGCTGAACGGGCTCGTCGCCGGGCTGCTCGCCGCCACGTCCGGGGTCCGCGCGCTGCGCGACGCGACCCGCGGCGGGGTCGCGACGATACTCAACGAGATCGCCAAGGCCGCCGACGTCGGCGTCATAGTCGTCGAGGAGGCCATCCCGGTCCGGCCGGAGGTGCGCGGCGCCTGCGAGCTGCTCGGCATCGACCCGATGTACGTGGCGTGCGAGGGCCGGATGATCATCGTGGTCGACGCCGCGGAGTCCGAGCGGGCGCTGGCCGCGCTCCGCGCGCATCCGCTCGGCGCGCGGGCCGCCGTCATCGGGCACGTGACGGCCGACCCGCCTGGCCTCGTGCAGCTCAAGACCGCGTTCGGCGGCACGAGGATCGTGGACCTGCTGGTGGGTGATCCGCTGCCGCGGATCTGCTGAGCGGCGAGGCCGCTGAATGGCAAGCCCATTGACCGGCGATGCCGCTACCTGACGAGACGGGAGAGCGCTGGGAGTGCACGAGCTGGCGATCACCGAGCGCGTTATCGAGGCCGTTACCGAGCGCCTCCCTGGCACGCTGATCACCTGCGTGCGGCTGGAGATCGGCCCGCTGTCCGGAGTGGTCGCCGACTCGGTGCGGTTCTGCTTCGACCTGGCCACGGAGGGCACGAACCTGGAGGGCGCCAGGCTGGAGATCGTCGAGCCCGCGGCGCGGTGCCACTGCCGGACGTGCGGCAGTGACTTCGAGCCAGGCGGGCCGATCCTGCTGTGCGACTGCGGGAGCGCGGATGTCGCGGTTCTGGCCGGCCAGGACCTGAAGATCCTCTCTGTTCAGGTGGCCTGAACGTGTGCGCGACCTGCGGATGCGCGGCCGACGGTGCCGAGATCAGGCTCATCGCCGGGGCCGGGGCTGATCACGAGCACGGCCATGATCACGATGCCGGTCACGGGTACGATGCCGGTCACGGGCACGAGGTCGGCGATGGGTACGAGCCGGGTCACGGGCACGGCCACGGTCACGATGCCGGTCACGGGCACGAGGCGGGTCACGGGCACGAGGCGGATCACGGGCACGTGGCCGCGCCACGGGCCGGCGAATCCGATCGCACGGTCCTGCTCCAGCACAAGATACTGGCCAGGAATGACGGCATCGCGGGCCGCAACCGCGACTGGCTGCGCCAGCGGGGCGTCCTCATGCTGAACCTGATGAGCTCGCCAGGGGCGGGGAAGACAACGCTGCTCGAGCGCACGGCGAGGGACCTGGCCGGCACGCTCAGCTTCGCCGTCATCGAGGGCGATCTCCAGACGGCGCTCGACGCGACCAGGATCGGGGCCGCGGGCTGCCGGGTCGTTCAGATCAACACCGGTGTCGGCTGCCACCTCGACGCCGCGATGGTGGCCAGCGCCCTGCGCGTGCTCGATCCGGCCGCCGGGTCGATGGTGATCATCGAGAACGTGGGCAATCTGGTCTGCCCGGCGATGTTCGACCTGGGCGAGGCGGTCAGGGTGGTGCTGGCGTCGGTCCCCGAGGGCGCCGACAAGCCGGTGAAGTACCCGCACATGTTCCGCCAGGCCGACCTCGTGCTGCTCAGCAAGGCCGACCTGCTGCCCTACGTGAATTTCGACACCGAGCGATATACCTCCGATGTGCGGGCGATCAGCCCGGGCGCCCGGATGATGCGGCTGTCGGCGGTCACCGGCGAGGGCATGCCGGACTGGTACCAGTGGCTGCGGGACCGGAACCCGGCGGCCGCCGGCCGGTGACGACCAGGGACCGGTGACGCTCAGGCCCGCTGGTCTCGTGCCGCGGCCACCACGGCCTGGCCGAGGCTGATGCCGCCGTCGTTGCACGGCACCCGCGAGTGCACGAGCACGACGAACCGCCGCGCCTCGAGCCGGCCGATCACCGCGTGCAGCAGCAGCAGGTTCTGGAAGACACCACCGGACAGCGCGACCGTGCTCAGGCCGTAGCGCTCCCGCAGCGCCAGGCAGCAGTCCTCGATCAGGGCGGCGACGCCGTTGTGGAAGCGGGCGGCGACGATGCTCCGGTCGACGCCGGCGGCCATGTCCTCGGCGACCGCTCGCACCAGGTCGCCGCCGGATACCTGGAGCCGGACACCGCTCGGCCGGCCCCGATCCGCCGGCGTCCCCGGCCGGGCGCCGCCGGGCGTGGCCGCCACCGGCGCCGCGTCCGCACCCGCGGAGGCCAGGACCGCTGCGCGGTAGGCACCCCGCTCCGCGGGATCGGCGAGCTGCTCGAGCTCGACGGCCGCCTGGCCCTCGTAGTTGACCGAGTCCCGCACGCCGAGAATGGCCGCGACCGCGTCGAATAGCCGGCCGGCGCTGGAGGTGAGCGGGGCGTTGATGCTCCTCCTGGCCATCGCGGTGACACTGGCCCACTGCCGCTCGTTCCGCCTGGCGACGTCCAGGGTCACGGGCGGACCGCCGGGATACGCCGAGTCCAGGTAGGCGGCGGCCATCCGCCATGGCTGCCTGATCGCGGCCGCTCCGCCGGGCATCGGCACCGGCGCGAGGTGGCCGGCCCGCTCGAACCCGGCCAGGTCCGCGATCAGGAACTCGCCGCCCCAGATCGTGCCGTCGGTCCCGTAGCCGGTGCCGTCGAAGGCCACCCCGATCACCGGGCCGGCCGCGCCGTTGTCGGCCAGGCAGGAGGCGATGTGCGCGTGATGGTGCTGCACTCCGGCCAGCTCAAGATCGCCTGGCCCGGTCGCGGCGCGTTCCTCGGCGTATCTGGTCGACAGGTAGTCCGGGTGCAGGTCGTGCGCGATGACCGCGGGCTGGATGTCGAACAGGCGGCAGAAGTGCTCGATTCCCTCGGTGAACGAGCGGAGGGTCTCCGCGTTCTCCAGGTCCCCGATGTGCTGCGAGACGAACGCGTGGCGCCGCACGGCCAGGCAGAAGGTGCTCTTCAGCTCGGCCCCGCAGGCAAGCACCGGCCTGGGGAAGCCGGTACGGAGGCCGACCGGCTCAGGAGCGTAGCCCCGGGACCGCCTGATCAGCGACTCCCGGCCGCGGAACGCGCGCACCACCGAGTCGTCGGTCCTGGTGTGGATGGCCCGGTCGTGGGTGAGGAATGCGTCCGCGATCCCGCGGAGCCGCTGCAGGGCGTCGGCGTCGGTGTACGCGATCGGCTCGTCCGAGACGTTGCCGCTGGTCAGCACCATCGGCCTGCGGATCTCGCCGAGCAGCAGATGGTGCAGCGGCGTATAGGGGAGCATGACCCCCAGCTGGCGGTTGCCTGGGGCGACCGACGGAGCGACGGCGTTTCCCGGCAGCACGGGCAGCAGCACGATCGGCCGCCGGCGGCCAGTCAGCACCGTCGCCGCGGTGTCGTCGACGTCGCACAGCAGCCGTGCCGCCGCCAGATCGGCCACCATCACGGCGAACGGCTTGTCCTCGCGGTGCTTGCGCGCCCGCAGCGCCGCCGTGGCCGGCTCGCTGGTCGCGTCGGCGGCGAGGTGATAGCCGCCCAGGCCCTTGACGGCCAGCACCTCGCCGCGGGCGAGCAGCCCTGCCGCGGTCGCGAGCGGCTGTCCCGGCAGTGCCCCCGGCAGTGCCGCGCCCGCGGCGTCCACCAGGCGCAGCCGTGGTCCGCAGGAGGGGCAGCAGACCGGCTGGGCGTGGAACCTGCGGTCCGCGGGGTCGTGGTACTCGGCGGCGCAGAGCTCGCACATGGCGAAGCTCGCCATCGTGGTCAGCGGCCGGTCGTAGGGCACGTCGCGGATGATCGTGAATCTCGGCCCGCAGTTCGTGCAGTTGATGAACGGGTAGCCGAACCGCCGGTCGGCCGGGTCGCCGAGCTCGGCCAGGCAGTCGGCGCAGGTCGCGGCGTCGGCCGAGACCAGGGCCCGCCGCTGGTCACCGGACTCACTCGGCGCGATGCAGAAGGATGCCGAGCCGTCCGGCGGCAGCGGCCTGGTCGTGATCCGCTCGATACTGGCCAGCGGCGGCGCGTCCCGCCTGAGCGCCGCGACGAACTCGGCAACTGACTCCGGTCGTCCCTCGACCTCGGCGAACACCCCGTCGAGATCGTTGCCGACCAGGCCGCCGAGGCCGAGGCCGGTCGCGAGCGTGTAGACGAACGGGCGGAAGCCGACCCCCTGGACGATCCCCTCCACGCGGACGAGCGTCCTGATGCGCTGGCTCACCCGTCCAGTGTGGC
>Ga0209415_10018391_pt1 | contig 11029 bp, 7 predicted proteins | sample PeaSoiSIISIP2007_FD_187696 | JGI IMG/M metagenome (GOLD analysis project Ga0209415, IMG submission 187696) | Peat soil microbial communities from Weissenstadt, Germany - SII-SIP-2007 (SPAdes) (version 2) | ecosystem: Environmental > Terrestrial > Soil > Wetlands > Peat | place: Germany...
CGCGGTAGATGGCAAACCCTCCGGAGGACAACAACATGTCGTACAGCAGGTTCGTCCCAGAGCGGTGACATCCCATGACGAAGACAGGAGCATGATTGCGATCACTGGGGCGGTTGGTGGGCACTGTAAAAATCTTATCACGCAAGGCAGGGTGATTCGTTTGAAGCCATTGTTAAAAAAGGGGTTACGGAAGTCACGAGAGAATCCGCGGCACCGGCGCCCAGCTCAAATGCTATCATTCTCGGCGGTTCGGCAGCGGCCCCGGAGTGATCCGATGAAAAATCTATTCCAGCCAGATGCGGTAGACGAGGTGATCTCGCGTATTGACAAGCTTCAGCCGGCCGCTCAACGGCAGTGGGGCAAAATGGACGTGGCGCAGATGATGGCCCATTGCTCCGCAGCACTCGATCTGGCTTCCGGCCGACTCATACGGCCGCGGATCTTCATAGGCCGACTTATCGGACCTCTCGCTCGGCCCATCTATAGCAACGACAAACCGTTTTCCAGGAATGGCCCGACCGACAAGAAGCTGGTGATCTCCGATCGGCGAGATTTCGATCGAGAGCAAGAACAACTCAAAGTTCGCATCCGGCAATTTCATCAGAGTGGGGAAGCACAATGCACAAAACACCCGCATCCCTTTTTTGGCGCACTCACACCACAAGAGTGGAGCACAGGGATGTACAAACACCTGGACCATCACCTGCGTCAATTTGGCGTGTAGGAAATTCACACCGACTTAAAGCAGAGGTTCCGAAGTTCGCCACAGGTTTCAACGGCCGCACCGCGAGTGAACTGGCGTGGGGCCATAAAGGTTACAACCATGACGGGAGGAGGTCGAAAGCGAAGTGCTCACCGACATTCAATATCGAATCCTGAAGAGGATCTCTCCCGGAGCCCCAGGTTGCTGCGGTGGGTCCGTTTACCAGAACAAGTCCAAGCTCGCGGCCCAAATGGGCGATGACATCTTTACCCGGATCGCAGGAAAAGTGGTCGTCGATTTCGGCTGTGGCGAAGGATCAGATGCCGTGGAGTTGGCCGGAAAAGGTGCCAAGCGCGTAATCGGGATCGACATCCGTGAGGAGGTTCTCAAAACAGCAAGGCAGAAGGCGCTCAGTGCGGGGGTTCAGGATCACTGTGTCTTCGCAACTTCGACGAACGAGCTTGCGGACGTGGTCATTTCCATGGATGCCTTTGAGCATTTCGCCGACCCGTCGGGAATCCTGCGCATCATGAACACTCTCCTGCAGCCAACCGGCGAAATTCTTGTAAGCTTCGGGCCAACCTGGTATCACCCATTAGGCGGTCATCTATTCTCCGTTTTCCCATGGGCTCATCTGGTGTTCAGCGAGAAGGCCTTAATTCGTTGGCGGTCGACGTTCAAGACCGATGGGGCAACCCGATTCAGCGAGGTGGCCGGGGGGCTGAATCAGATGACGGTGGCGAAGTTCGAAACCTTGGTCGCCGACAGCCCGCTCAGGTTCGCCAACCTCGAACTTGTCCCCATCCGGAAAGTGCGGTATTTTCACAACCGCTTGACGCGAGAATTTACGACAGCAATTGTGCGCTGTCGCCTGGTCAAGCGAACCTAGGGCGTAAGAGTCCAAGCGGATTTTATTCGACGTTCTATTCAACACCAGCAATGGCGGCTTCAACCGCGTCCACATCGGCGCCCAAGTCACGGCCGTCCGATGCAGCGGAAGCTCCCGGGGATGCCTTGGCACACCCCGGCTCCCTGGTGTGGCAAAGCCTGGAGTCTTTGCTGACCGTACCTTTGAGGTCGTGGATCCCGGCCGCCCCTGAGGATCCGACGGTCATGTTCCCCTTTGGAAAGGATCCACGTCCGGTGATGATCAGGTTCTTATCGAACTTGTAGGAGTCAAAGCAGGCTTGCAGCACAGCTTCGCTCCCTAGCGCCTGAGTCCTGGATGCGCAACTGTTGGGACCTCCGCCGGCCGAGGCCACCGGCGGACGCCTATCGCCCGCGGAAAACACGCTGTTGGTCAGGCTGAAGTTTGGCAGCTTCTCTCCTAAGTTCAGGAGCGCGAACAAGGGTCCGCTGACAAACGCGGTCACGTGATCAATGTCGATGTCATGCACGGGCGGACGATTGGAGACCAGAAGGAGGAAGACGCCGGTGCCCTTGTAATCCCGGTCGTGCAGATCGTCGGCCAGAAGGTCGTGAATGCTGTAACGTCCGCCGTCGGCGGCGGCCCCACCCCCGGTCTTGGCGAGTTGGGTGGCAATCTGCAAAACTCCGGCCACATTCCGAATCCGGTTGAAACGAATCGTAACGTCGGTGACGCGGCACACCGGGCACCGGCCGGACTGGTTGGCGGGGGTGAGCAGGATGGAATATCCGGTCTGGCTGAATCCCCCCCAACTGTTCTCGAGCAGATTAGCCTCGAACAAAACGCGGATCGCGCTCTTGAGCTCAAAATTGTTCTTCACGATGTAGGGGTTGCCGGAAGGAGTTGGCGTGTAGCCGGGTTCGCCCTCCTTCCAGAGCATCGGGCGGAACAGGTGATTGCGGCGGATCTCGATGTCGGTTGGATTTTCCTTAGAGGCAGCGCCGCCGAACAAAATGTTCTCTCCCGAGGACTCGACGAAGTTGTTGTAATACTTGATAGTGGAAATGGGGTCGTCGCCGTAGCCGCCGCCGATGGCGGTCGCATCGGTGCATTTTCCGGTGCGCGCGATGCAATTCAGGCCGCTGATGTAGGAGTTGACGACGGCAATCATGTGCGAGCCCTTGATGGCTCCAAAACCGTGGCCGACTTGCACGCCATCCGGAGGGTGGATCCAGTTGCGATCGAGAATGACGTGGTCGGTGTTGTCGGCGACCACGATGCGTCCGATGTCTGCGTCGGGCGGCGTAGTCCACTCAATTCCAATGAAGCGCAGGTGATCTCCGAGGGCAACGCCCTCGGGGCGGCGCGTAACCAGAGTCGCGAGCAACTTCGCCTGTCCGCCGGAAGGTTGGGCAAACGGCGGACGCCCGGGAAGGCTGGAGACTCCGCCCCATGCGGGAGAAATGCGCGTGCCTTCAGGCGGAAGCTTGGAATCAGGTGTGTCGGTTCGCACCGTGATGTAGTGCAGGTCGTCGCATTTTTTCGAGGGCAGCACTCTTACATCGAATGAGGCACCGGCGGGCAGAAGCAGCGTGTCTCCGCACTTAGCGTCTTCAATGGCGGCGGCCAGGTCGGACTTTGGGGAAACACGAATCTGTTTTCCAGGCGACGGCGTTCCGTCCAGGGCGGTGTAGTAACAGGTTCTGGGAAGTTCGGCGACGCCGTCCTTGTAGCCAAACTGAGCGACATTGCCCTTGCCGCAATAGGCATTTTCACCCGTGGGGGGTGCAGCCGCTAGTGCCGGCAGCCTGGACCCGACGGCCAACACGAAGACCAGACAGAGAAAACGAACATTTCTCTGCGGCGAGCTTTCCGCTACGGGAACCGAGCGAGACGATCGAAAAGAAAGCGGAGGCATGTGGCAGTTTCTCCTTAGTTTCTTAATCCTATCCCGGAATACCCACTTCGCTTTGGATGGGGCCTTGCTTCGCCAGCGGCGAGGGCTTGTACCTTGGCCCGGTTGAAGCGCCAGGTTCGGTTGCGTACTCGGCACGCATTCTTGGTGACGAGAAATCCGAAGAAGATTTCCGCTCGTTGTAGAGTGGAGAGGCGTTCCGGCTTCCATGCGTCTGCGTACTCGGCTAAGACCGGGTCCGAGGTCAGACGTCCCAGGACCTCAAGCAGTACGCGATTCAGCCAGTGATAGGCAGGCGGGCATAGGTAGGCGCGGGAGCCGTACCAACTCCAGCGCTTGCGGTAATCCCAGGCGGGGAGCATCGCTCGCAGACCCTTGATTCCGTCGGTGAATAACTTGTCGGTTGCCGGGTCTCCAGTCTCCACATATAAGTCATATAACCCGAGCAGCGAACTCATGAAACCGTCTTGTATCCCTGGGACCCCTTGCCCGGGCAACTCGCTATAAAGGGCGCCCGAGGACAAAGGCTCGCGCACCCCGCCTTCGTGAACATCGAGTGCGAAGACCTGTGCCGCACCTTGCAGCAGTTCAAGTAGCCGCGGCCGACGGGTGAGGCGGTAGCCCCGCACCAGCGCGCTGATCACCAGGCCCTGGTCGTAAGCCGAGATCCACGGAGACCTGAGAAGGGTCTTGCCCTGGAGGATATCGAAATTGCTGGTCCACACAACCGAACCATCGGCGCGGACCACGGCGTGCGATTCCAGCCAGTCCACCTGCTTGAGGAACGATTCGCGGCTGGCTTCGTCCTGGTGGCGCAGAAAGTGTCCGAGTTGGACGAGCCCCCACCACGCGATGTAGGCGGGCTTGTAGACTACCCCGGCCAGCCGAATGCGGACTCTCGGAACTCCGGCGGGGTCCATGCTCATGATGTCCCAAGAGAGTCTCTCGCTATAGAGATAGTAATGAAGCGATTCTTTCGGGCCAGCGTCGGGATCGATCTCGAGCGGGTAGTCGAAGCGGAAGCGCAGAATCTCGCTCCGCAGTGCCCGCAGGGCGTAGCGTAGCGATTCCAACGAACTGGTGGCGCCATGCATCCGGTTGCTCCCATCCTCTCGCCGTACTGGGACGAGCGGATGATAGCACGGTCCGGGGGTCGATCGAGTTTCCCCTGAGCCGGGATTATGGACAAGAGATAAGGTCCGCGGCGAGCCGCGGACCTCGATTGCATGGAAGCTGAAATCCGGCGAAGCCGAAAAACTATTCGACGTTTGCCAGTGCTGCGTTCAGGCCAACAATGTCGGCTCCAATATCCTTGCCGTCCGTCCCCTTGTTCTTGTAAGGACTGCTCGACTGAAGCTCATAGTTTCCGCCATTGCCGTTGTTAAAGTTGACGAGCATGACATCATCGATGGTCTGCGGGAACATATTGTTCGCTGGCCACGTCGACGGCGGAAATGCCGTCGGAGTCGCAACCAGGACGTTATTACTAAATGTATATGTGGTAAAGCAGTTGGTAATGCTGGTGACGGGCACGTCGGTTTGGGCGCAACTGCCGGTTCCGCCTATCGAGTCCCAGACTGGGTGTAGGGCGGTGATCACCAGGTTGTTAGTGAAGACCAATCCATACATGGACGCATTGGTGGTCCGGTTCCCCATGGTCATCAAGTGGCCGTTAGGATCCGGGAAAACCGTGACGTGATTGATGGTGACAGTGTTGAGTGGGTTGATGAGCCACCCATTCATGATCTCGAACCCTTCACCGGGGCCTATGTAGTTTTTGCTGAGGTCGTCGATCACCACGTCATGAATGCTCCAGCGAGTGCCCGCCAGCGCCATTTGTCCAGATGCGTTCGGGGTTTTCTGTACGGTTGCCATCTGGATTCCACCCGCGGCGTGCGCGATGTGCGCATACCGGATCGTGACGTCGGTCACCTGACACAGCGGACAGATGAAGGGGCCGAGACCGCCCTTGGTGGGCTGGTTCCTAGGGGTGAGCAAAATCGCCGAGCCGTCTTGACTGAAACCACCCCAGTTGTTTTCCAGGAGGTTCGCCTCGAAGAGCACGCGAACAGCGTTCTTCAGTTCAAAGTGATTCTTGACGATGAAGGCATGGCCGCTCGCTCCGCCGATGAAATTTGGGTTGCCCGGCATCCACTGCCACGGTTTCCAGAAGTGGTTGTTGGTAACGGTGATGTCGGCGGGGTTCATAGTGGCCGGTCCGCCTCCAAATAGGATGGCCTCGCCCGAGGCTTCCAGGAAATTGTCCTGGATCTTGTAGGGACCATCCTGGGTTTTGCTGTTGCCTCCGGAAATCGCATGAGCGTCGGTACAAGTTCCGCTGGAGATGCAATGGAAATCGCTGAAATAGGAATCGACGACTGCAACGTTAGTCATGCCATCCAGATCGATGCCGTCTTGAGTTTCATCCTGCAACTGTCCATGCAGCCAGGAACGATCGAACACCAGGTGATCCGCGGTGCCTTGGCCCATGATCAGCCGGGCGGAATTGGGGATTCCGGTGAGGCGAGTCACTTCCAGACCTATGAAGCGGTAAAAATTGGCACCGGCTGCGATCTGAAACGGACCGTCGCCAGCCGTTGACATCTGCACTTTCGCCATCGCGTTGGCCGGATTGGAGCAGTTATACTGCGGGCGGCCCGGAAGAGAAGCAACCCCGGCGTAGCAAGGTGTGGCGCGCTGCCCTTCCGCGGGCAAAGCGCTATCCGGAGCGCTGGTTCGAACGATGATCCAATGATTGTCATCGCAGTTCTTGGCCGGCACCTTGAAGAGGCCGGTAAAGGTTGCGCCCGCCTGAAGTTCAATTACATCGCCGCACTGAGCGTTGTTCAAGGCGGTTTGCAGATTGCCGCCAGCGTTGACGGTGATCACCGCTCCCGGCGCCGGCGTGTCGCTCATGGCACTGGAAACGCTCACGCGCGGTAGTTCGGCCGGACCATCGAAATTGCCGCCGGCAATTATGGTCGCGCTGAAGTTGCCGGTTGCCGTTTTGCTGGCGACGTCGGTGACCGTGACCGCGAAGCTGAAAGTACCCGCTGCGGTCGGCATACCAGCGAAATCACCGTTGGCATTCATCGCTATGCCTGCCGGAGGAGTGCCTGCGGAAACCTTCCAGGTGTATGGCGTGGTGCCACCGGTCGCGGCGAAGACTTCGCTATAAGCAGCTCCCTGCTGGCCTTGGGGAAGATTCGTGGTTGTGATGGTAAGTGCCTGGTTACTCGCGGGGTCAACAGTGACGGAGCCGCTGGCTGACTTCGAGGAGTCTGCTTTGCTGGTGGCGGTGACGGTCACATTGGTCGCAGTGCTGACGACCGGAGCAGTGTAAAGGCCGTTGGCATCGACCGAGCCCGCCGCGGCCGACCAAGTCACCGCAGTATTGGATGTTCCGCTGACGGTGGCAGTGAACTGCTGCTTCTGGCTCGAGACCAGCGTTGCGGTCGCTGGCGAGACACTGACCTTGATAGTGCCGCTGGTACTGATGGGGACACTGAACGTCTGGCTTCCCTGATCGGGGTGCGGGGAATCGGTCACCAACACCTCGAACGAGAATGTGCCTGCCGTTGAAGGACTTCCCGAGAGCGTTCCCGTGGTTGAGTTCAAAGTGATGCCAGGGGGGAGGCTGCCGGTTTTCACGGAGAACTGGTAAGGTGAGGTTCCGCCGCCAACTGCGAGCACCGTATTGTAGGGCTGAGCGACCGTGCCTGCTGGGACGCTTGCCGGCAGTTGGAGGTTGTTCCCGCTCGCGGGTTGTGTCAACAAACCGCACGAAGTGGTCAGCAGCGCGACCGCCAGCAGGATCGACAAAACGCCCAAGCGCTGTGCCAGCGCGCGAGAAAATCTAGAATGACAGTTTAAAAGAACAACTTCGGTTTCAGACATGGAGCCCTCGACCTTCGGAATATTGGGGGACTAGTCGATTGTCCTCAGGCTGAATCTATCGGGATGGAACAACGGTTCCCAGATGCCAGTAGTACATCGGGGACGCGTTAGTACATGCGCGGGCGGTATGTACAGATTCGCAGGGGCCAAGTGTCCATCGGTGTTTTTTGCGCGAAGTCGCTGAAAACAGGCACTGGACGCGCGATGTTGACGGAAACAAGGTTACTGACGGGGCTCTCCCAGCAAGGTCGCGCGCAGGTAATCATAGGCGTCGTTTCCGAGCGCGCGCTGCAGGCCACGGCGCGCCTGATACTGAAGGCGCTTCTTCCATAACCCGCGGCCGTGGCAGGTGGCGCTGAACTGTTCCAGGGTGAGGTTACGCAGCATGGCTACGCGACCGAGTTCATAGGGGCTGGTGGCCGCCGAGTTGGCGTGAAACTGGCTATTGGCAACAGTTGTAAAGCCGGCATGACGCGCCACCTGCAAGGTTCGCTGGTCGTAGCGTCCTCCGGGGCAGGAGAAGTGTTCGATGGGATGTCCGACGATTTCTTCGATGCGGAACTTGGCATCCACAATTTCGCGTTTCAGTTCCGGCGTCGGAAGATCGGAGAGATACGGGTGAGTCATCGAATGGCAGCCGATCTGGAAACCCTGAGCGTCCAGATCGCGCACCTGGCTGGCGTTGAGGTAACCGGCAGTACCCAGGAATCCAGCCGTGAGGTAGAAGGTGGCGTTGAAGCCGACTTCGCGGAGCACGGGCGCGGCGGCGATCAGGTCGGTCTCGCAGCCATCGTCAAAGGTAATGCACACGCTCGGCGCGGCCGGATAGCGAAGCGCTTCGCCGACGCTTAAGCCGCGCCAGCCGGACTGTTTCATCCACGCCATCTGGCGGCGGAAGGTTTCGAGCGGCAGAATGTAACGCACGTAGCCGGGCTCGGACTGGCAGAGCTTGCGGCCAGCCAGTTCCAGTTCGTGATACATCAGGAACACTATGCGCGAGGCAGCCATGATGGTTTTTGAAAGATATTGTCATCTTTCGCTTCGCTCAGGATGACAATTCATTTATAACCTGAGGTGCCTATCGCCACCGATCGTCTGCGAGTGCCGGTCGAGCATAGCGAGCAGCGGATCGCGTAGAAACGGCCCTCCCGCCAGCAAGCCCGAGATCAGCGGATTTTTCTGGTTGCAGCGCAGCGGAGAGTTGTCGAGCTTCAGCACCCAGCCTCCGGCGCTTTCAACCAGAGCTGCCCCGGCAGCAACGTCCCACTCGTTTTTGGGTACCAGCGTAAAGGTTAGATCGGCACGGCCGGCGGCAACCAGTCCGAGTTTGTAGGCGACCGATCCCATGGGTCGAATGTTGAATTCAGCGGACTCGAACTGCTTCCATTCGCCGCGCTTCACCTCACTGCGGCTGGCGAGCACGAGCGCGCCGTGCAGGTCTTTGCGCTGGCTCGGCTGGGCCGGCTTGCCGTTGTAGGTCACGCCGATGTCGCGCGAGCCGAGGATGAGTTCGTCGGTAGCCGGATTGCAGATTCCGCCAGCAATAGGAAGTCCATTCTCCACCATGGCGATCGAAACACAGAACTCGGGAATGCCCTGCACAAACTCGCGTGTGCCGTCGAGCGGATCAACCACCCAGACGCGCTGTCTGTCGAGCCGGGTGAAGTCGTCCACGGTCTCTTCCGAAAGCCAGCCTTCGCCGGCACGGAGCAGCGTCTTGCGCAGGATGTCGTCCACCGCACGATCAGCCGCGGTGACGGGGTCGTGTCCGACTTTGTATTCGGCTTCGATGGCGCCGGGAGTAAATCGGTTGAGCACTGCCCGCGCGGCTTCGAGCGCGGAATGAATGCGTTCGAGAGTTTCTGCGGATGAGTTTGCGATCATTATTACTCCGTAATGAAGGTTTCAGGTCTTAGGGTCTAGTTCGCAGTCTCGTGCCTAAGACCTGACACCTGACACCTGCTCTTTTCACGCCCACAGCATTCTTGCTCCCGTCATCAGTAAGACCGTGCATAGGATTCGTCGCAGCCAGAGTACGGGAACGCGTGTACTCAGATGCGAGCCCAGCATTCCGCCGGGAATAGAACCGATCAGCAGGGAAACGACCAGGTGGGGATCGACGTTGCCTGCCCGCCAGTGTAAGAGGCTGGTGACGCCGGTCAGAATCACGGCGTGGGTAATGTCGGTGCCGACCATGACTTTGGGCGCGAATGAATAAAACAAAAGAAGCATCATCATGATGATGCTGCCCGAACCGACCGAAGTGATGCCGACCAGGAATCCGCCGACTAATCCGATGACGCTCATGCCGGCAAAGGATTTCATGGTGGGCTGTCGTTTGGCGAGATGGTCTTCAATCCTTCCTTGGAACAAAAGCAGCGTGGGAATCAATACCAGCAGCAGTCCCACCGCTGACTTGATGAAGTCGTTGACGCCGTTGCCATAGACATGGCGCAGGTGCACCAGAAAAGTCACGCCGAGGTAGGAGCCGGGAATGCTGCCGACCGCCATCGCCAGGACGACTTTTCTCCGAACGGTGCGTTTGTTCAAGTGCATGATGCTGGCCGGAATCTTGGTGAAGAAATTAAACATGGCGTCGCTGCCAACGGCAATGATGGGGGGCACACGCAGGCCGAAGATGAGCATGGGCAGCAGCAAGACGCCACCGCCCAGACCCGTCAATCCGATCAGCGTCCCCACGATGAAGCCGATCAGCACTTTGAGGAGCAAGAATTCCATACGGCTTTTTAGTTCTCAGGTCCCAGTTCTCAATTCTCAGTAAAGCAAAAGCAAGTTAAGGAAGTGAGAACGAAGACCGCAACCCCGGCTTATTATGCCATAAAGTCCATTGCACTAATCGGCTTTATTGACATTCCTAGCTATTACCGTTGGCGCCGACAAAGCCCTCGCGCTCGAGGTGCAGAAGAATGGTCTGCGCCGCTTCTTCGGGGCTCAGTGTGGCAGTGTCAATCACGACTTCGGCATCGGTGGGCGCCTCGTATGGATCCGAAATGCCGGTGAATTCCTTGACGATGCCGGCGCGAGCTTTGGCATACAGGCCTTTGCGGTCGCGCTGTTCACACACTTCGATGGAGGTGGCGCAGTGCACCAGGATAAACCCGCCGAACGGTTCAATCATCTGCCGCACGGCTTTGCGCGTCGCTTCATAAGGCGCAATCGGAGCGCAAATGGCGATGCCGCCATTCTTGGTAATCTCGCTCGCGACATAACCAATGCGGCGGATATTGATATCGCGATGCTCCTTGGAGAATCCGAGTTCGCTCGAGAGGTTCTTACGCACCAGATCGCCATCCAGCAGCGTAACCGGACGCCCGCCCATCTCCAGGAACTTGGTGATCAGCGCATTCGCGATGGTGGATTTGCCCGATCCCGAAAGCCCAGTGAAGAAAATGGTGACGCCTTGTTTATGCCGTGGCGGATAGCTGCGGCGCAATTCCTGCACGACTTCCGGATACGTGAACCACGCCGGAATGTCGCGGCCTTCGTTAAGGCGCTGGCGCAATTCCGTGCCGGAAATGTCGAGTACCTTTGCCCCCTGCGGCACTTCATCGGCCGGGACGTAACGGTCTTCGTTCTGCAGATACACCATCATCTGGAACGGAACCATTTTGACGCCCATTTCGGC
>Ga0209415_10018393_pt1 | contig 11028 bp, 9 predicted proteins | sample PeaSoiSIISIP2007_FD_187696 | JGI IMG/M metagenome (GOLD analysis project Ga0209415, IMG submission 187696) | Peat soil microbial communities from Weissenstadt, Germany - SII-SIP-2007 (SPAdes) (version 2) | ecosystem: Environmental > Terrestrial > Soil > Wetlands > Peat | place: Germany...
CCGTGGCCCGGGTCGCTCCGACGAATCTCCTCGACCACGTCCGCCTGCGGGTTGACACCGCGGACCAGGCGCACGGACGCGGGATCGAAGAGGGGACCCGACAGTTCGAGCCGGCCCTGGCTCCCCGCGACGACCGCCGACCCGGGCGTGTCCACCTCGAGGGTCGTGTGGAGGACGGCCTGGGCGCCGTTCGCATAACGAAGAATCACCGAGCACTGCGCGTCGACGCCGGTGGAGGTCGGGGTCGCCGCGGCGATGACCACCTGTGGATTGCCCAGCACGAACGACGCGAAGGACACAGGGTAGACGCCGAGATCGAGCAGGGCGCCGCCGCCGAGCGCCGGCGCGAACATCCGGCCCGCCGGAACCGGATGTACCCGCAATCCCAGCTCCGCGTGCACTGTCCGGATCTCGCCGAGCGTCCCGGCGGCGAGGATCTCGCGGACGCGGACCATGTTCGGCAGGAAGCGCGTCCACATCGCCTCCATCAGGAATCGACGTTGGCGTCGGGCGGCGGACACGAGGGCTCGCGCCTCCACCGCCGTGACCGTGAAGGGCTTCTCGCACAGGACGGCCTTTCCGGCCTCCAGCGCCGCCAGGGCCCACGCATGGTGCCACGGGTGCGGCAGCGCCACGTAGACGACGTCGATCGTGGGATCCTCGACGAGGGCCTGGTAGTGCGCGTGGCGCACGGGGATCCCGAATCGCTTTGCGAAAGCGGCCCCCGCCTCCGTGCTCCTCGACCCCACGGCGCGGGGCTCGGCGTCGGGCACCCGGGCCAGGTCACTCGCGAACTTCGCCGCGATCTCGCCCGTGCCCAGGATGCCCCATCGGATTCGCTGGCCGACCACCCCAGTCACGCCCACTCGTTGCGGCCGGCCCGCAGCGACCCGGTCGCCCCGGCGACCTTCGTCGCGATGCCGGCCAGGGCGACGAGCGCCGCCGCGCCAAGCATGCCCGCTCCCAGTCCCAGTGTGGGCGAGAGGAACCCCATGATCGGCGGATAGGCGGATTGACCGGTCGACGCCGCCGTCCCGACCAGCCCGCTCACGCTGGCCGAGCGCTCAGGGTAGTGCTGGCTCGCCAGCGTCATGATCGACGGGTAGATCGGGCCGTAGGCCAGCCCGACGATCGCGAACAGCGCCACGCTCACCGGGTGCACCGGGACCGTCAATGCGAGGACGAGCGTCGCGGCGCCGGCGGCACCGCAGGCGAGGACGAGGCGGGTCAGATCGAAGCGGTGCGAGATCCGCGCCGAGACGATGCGCCCGACGGCGAGACCGGCCCAGAACAGCGTCAGTGCCACTGGCGCCAGACTAGCGGTCATCGGCGAGAGGTACCTGACCACCCATCCCGTGACTCCGGCCTCGGAGGCGACATACAGCGCCGTGGCGGCCACCAGCACGACGACGGCGCGCGGCAGCCGGGGCTGCCGGCGGGTCCTCGCCCCACCGGTGGGCGGCCAGAGCGGGCGCCTCGCGGCATACCGGCCCGACGTCATCTCCTGCGGCGCGAGGAGCAGGCCGAGGAGCAGACCGCCGAGGCCCGTCCCGAGCATCAAACTGCGCCAGGGGACCGCCGACTGCACCAGCCAGGAGAGCGCGACCGGCGAGGTCAGGGCGCCGAGGGCGTAGCAGAGGTGGAGCCGGCTAAGCGCGTTGCTTCGAGCGTCGGGGTACGTGTCGATGACGAGGCTGTTGCCGCACACTCCGAGCGCGCCCGCCCCGATGCCCTGGACGGCCGAGCCGAACACGAAGACCGGCCACGCCGGAGCCAGCCCCTGTACCAGGAGTCCGCCGCCCAGGAGCAGGCAGGAGCCCGGGAACGCGACTCGCCGCCCCGCACGCTCGACCGCCGGGCCTCCGCCCAGAGACCCGGCCACGTAGCAGATCGCGCTGATGAGGTACAGGATGCCGATGCCGCTGTCGGACTCGTTGAACTCATGCTCGACGAGGAGGATCAAGGTCGGGACGAGGACCGCGATCCACCCAAGCAGGAAGAAGCCGGCGTACGAGAGGCGCGCGGCATGGCGCGTCAGCCCGTAACCCGCCGTCACTCTCCGACCATCTGCACTCGGACCGTCCGCTCACGGGCTCGCACCTGGTCAAACAACGCGTGACACAATGCCATCGATCTGCCGTCCCTCAGTGCGTGCCGTTCCAGGCCTCCCGCACGCCGTGATCATCGCCTCGATCGTTGTCGGCGTCTTGACGGTCGAGCACCTCAGACTGCAGGGTCCCGCTGACTGGCTCTTCTCGGCAACCGCCGCCGTCGTCCCGTGCTGCAGTTGGTCGCTGTCGCGCCGACCTGCGTAGACTCGTCCGTGACAGCGTGCGTGGCTCCGCGCACCGGCCGAGTCGTCGGCACGGTCTGCTCCCGGAGCCAGGAGAGTGAGGCATCGCGTATGGCACCCCAGCGGGCGCACCGCCGCCAGGTCACCGTCATCGGAGCCGGCAACGTCGGCGCGGCGGTCGCCCAGCGCATCCTCGTGGCCGGCCTGGCGGACGTCGTCCTGGTCGACATCGTGCCGGGCCTGGCCGAGGGCAAGGCGCTCGACCTCGCCGAAGCCGGTCCGCTGCTCGGACACGACGTGTCGGTCGTCGGCACCACCAACTTCCTCGACACGGCCGGCTCCTCGGTCGTTGTCGTGACGGCCGGGCGGACCCGTCACCCGGGGATGAGCCGGGACGACCTGCTGCTGCCGAATGCCCAGATCGTCAATGGCGTCGTCGAGCGCGCGGCCAGACACTCACCGGACGCCGTCATCGTGGTTGTGACCGACCCCCTCGATGCGATGTGCCATGTCGCCCTGAAGGCGAGCGGGTTCCCGCGCCAGCGGGTCGTCGGGATGGCCGGCGTCCTCGACGCAGCCCGCTTCCGCACGTTCGTATCGATGGAGCTCGGCGTCTCGCCCGCCAACACGACTGCCTTCGTGCTGGGCGGCCACGGGGATGCGATGGTGCCCATCCCGAGGTACTCCACGGTCGGGGGCGTCCCGATCACCCAGCTCCTGAGCCCGGACGCGATCGAGCGACTCGTGGCGCGGACGCGCACGGGCGGCGCGGAGATCGTGTCGCTCCTCAAGACGGGCAGCGCCTACTACGCGCCCGCAGCCGCAGCCGCCGAGATCGTCGACACGATCCTGGAGGATCGCCACAAGATCCTGCCCTGTTCGGCGTACCTGGCCGGAGAGTACGGGGTGGAGGGTCTCTTCGTTGGTGTGCCGGTTCGGCTCAGCCGAGCCGGCGTCGATCAGATCGTCGAAGTGGCGCTCACCGACGACGAGCGCGCAGAGTTCCAGGTGTCGGTCGAGTCAGTCCGTCGGCTCGTCGCCGAGCTCGGCACGTTCGCGTAGGGTCGTCGCTCATACCCCGTCGGCGGTGAAGGAGAACGGGCGCAGCGCCAGCGTTGCGACCAGGACGATCGTCGCGAACGCCGCGAGCACGAGGAAGCCGCTGGCGAACCCACCCGTCACGTCGAGCAGCTGGCCCACCAGCGGTGGTCCCACGACCGCCGTCATGACCCCTCCCCAGCCCACGAAGCCCTGCGCCGAGGCGGGACTCGACGGCACGCTCGCGGCTGCGCCGTTGAAGACGGCCGCATAGGGCAGGCCCACACCGACGCCGGTCACCAGCAGGCCGCCGACCGCAAGCGCGAGCGATCCTGCCACTGCCATCGTCGTGAGGCCGGCTACGGCCACGGCGAGTCCCAGCCGGATCAGGCGGATCGGGGGAATGCCACGTTCGAGGACGAGGCCGCCGGCCGACCGACCCGCGATCCCGAGCACCAGCACCAGGGACCCCAGCAGCCCTCCGACCACGATGGAAACGCCGAAGCCATCCCTGACGTACGTCACCACCCAGGTCCCCAGCACCATGGCGAGGCCGAATCCGCACATGTGGCAGCACGCCAGCAGCCAGCTGTTGCGTGCGCGAAGGGCCAGCCGGAGTCCGACCGTCCCGCCAGTCGTCGTCGCCGTCCGCGGCGGACCGGCCGGGGCGAGCCGCCACCAGGCCGCCCAGATGCCGAGCACGGCCAGTCCGGAGATGGCATATGCGCGGCGCCAGTCGCCGCCCGGCCCCGCCAGGAGCGGCATGTAGAGGAGGGTACTCGCCGACCCGGCCAGGAAGGAGGCGCCGTACAGCCCCTGCGCGAGGTGCTGGCCTCGGCCGGCGAACACGCCCCTGGTGTACGAGGCGCCGGCCGCGAAGGCGACACCCCCTCCCAACCCGCCCACGAAACGCCACGCCAGGAGGGCCGGGTATGTCGGCGCGAGCAGGCCGCAGCCGACCGTGCTCAGGCACGTCAGGAGAAAACCGGCGGTCACCACCGGGCGCGGCCCGTATCGATCCGCCAGCGCGCCGCCGAAGAGCATGAGCGTCGCCGAGCCCAGGAAGAACGCGGTCGCGATGGCGCCCGCGCTCGCCGCGTTCAACCCGAACTCGCCACTGATGAAGCCGAGCACTGGGCCATGGTTCGTGTAGTTCGTCGAGATCGCGAGGGCGACGGCACAGATCAGGAGGAGCGCGCGGCGCACGTCCGATGAGACCACGGGCGGACTGTACCCGCAGCTCGCCGCCGGCGCTGCGTGGGTCGTCCGTCATCATCTCGTCACGCGCGACCCGTAACGTGTCCCCAGGCTCGTTCCGTGAGGAGTCGATCCGTGCTTTGTTCGGCCGTCCGCCGGAGTCTCGCCGTCGTGGCCCTTGATGGCCTCCGCCCCGCTGCTCCGCCCCGCGCAGCCGGTCCAGCCCGCTCCGTGCCATGCCGCTCGTCCTGACGTTCGCCTTCGTGGGCGGGCTGCTCACGATCCTGGCCCCCTGCACGCTGCCGGTGGTCCCGCTGGTGCTCGGCGCGGCGGGCGGCGGGAACAACCGGCGTGCAGTCGGAATCGTCCTCGGGTTTGGCGCCAGCTTCCTCACCCTATCAGTACTGCTCGCCTCCGTGCTTGCGACCGCCGGGCTCTCCACCGGCCAGCTGAGGACCGCCAGCGCCCTGGCCCTGGGGATCCTTGGCGCGTCCCTGGCGCTGCCGGCGTTTGGCGACCGGCTGCTTTCCCGCCTGGCTCCAGTCGGCCGCCTCGGATCCCGCATTGGCGCGCGACCGGGTGGCATGCTCGCCGGCGCGGCGGTGGGCGCGGCGATCGGCATCGTCTGGGCGCCCTGCGTGGGGCCCATCATGGCCGCCGTCCTGGCTGTCGCAGCCACCAGCGGCCCGACCGTCCGGACCCTGGCCATCGCGATCGCCTACGTCGCCGGCGCGGCCGTGCCGCTCCTTGCGATCGCGGTCCTTGGTCGGCGTGTCGTTCGAGCGGCAGGCAGCCCGGGCCGCCGAGCGCGGCTCCAGCAGGCTTTCGGCGTCCTGATGCTGACGGCAAGTCTTGTCGTCGTGGCAGGGTACGATCTGCCCCTCGAGACGGCCGTCGCGAGCGTTCTGCCGGACGGCTGGGCCACGGAGCCCGGCTTGCTCGCCGCGGGGCCGGCGGTCGCGCCGGTCGCGTCCACGTCACACGGGTCGAGTGTGCCCGACGCGAACGCGCTGCCCGCGTCGCCTGCTCCGAATGGGCCGGGCGCGAACGCTCTGCCCGCGCCGCTTGCGTCGAACCTGCCGGCCACAGTGCCGCTCGAGGATCTCGGACCGGCGCCCGAGCTGCAGGGGATCACCGCCTGGATCAACAGCCCGCCGCTGTCGATCGCATCGCTGCGGGGCAAGGTGGTGCTCGTCCATTTCTGGACGTTCGCCTGCATCAACTGCCTCCACGTGCAGCCGTACGTCAAAGCCTGGTATGCGCGGTACGCGGCCGCGGGCTTCGTCGTGCTGGGCGTGCACACGCCGGAGCTTTCGTTTGAGAGAGACATCGCCAACGTTCGGGCGGCAGTGGCGAGTGACGGTGTCACCTTTCCGGTGGCCTTCGATCCCGCCTACGCGACCTGGAACGCATATCACAACAAGTACTGGCCGGCCTTCTACTTCATCGATCGCACCGGGCGCATCCGTCACACGTGGTCCGGCGAAGGAGGCTATGCCGCCTCCGAGCAGGTGATCCGGGAACTGCTCGCCGAACCAGCCTGAGGCGGTCCGGGCACGGCCAGCAGCGGCCCAGGCACGGCCAGCAGTCGGCCCGGGCACGGGCCAGCGCACCACGGCCCCGCCACTCGTCATCGAAGCGCAACATGGTGCGTGTAGCCTGCCGCCATGAGCGACACCACCACACCCGCAACGTCAACCACCTCGAACGCCATATCCGCACGATCGGACAGCGAGTGGCGCGCCATGCTCACGCCCGAGCAATACAGGATCCTCCGGAAGAACGGGACTGAGCGGGCCTTCACCGGGGCCCTGTGGGACGAGCACCGGCCGGGCGTGTACCGCTGCGCCGGCTGCAACGCCGAGCTGTTCCGTTCCGACGCGAAGTTCGACTCGGGCACGGGCTGGCCGAGCTTCTTCGCCCCGGCCGATCCCACAGCGATCGCAACCTCGACGGATCGCTCGTTGTTCATGACCCGGACCGAGGCCGCGTGTGCCACCTGCGGCGGACACCTCGGGCACGTCTTCGACGATGGCCCGAACCCGACCGGCCTGCGCTACTGCATCAACTCGGCGGCGCTGGAGCTCGACCCGAAGGAGTGATCGTGCCCTGCGACGATGGGGCTCGACCCGAACGGCTGGGCGGCCCACGCCGCGCTGGAGCTCGATTCGAAGGGTAGATCGTCCCCAGCGACGCCGGAGCGGCCTGCACCGCGAGCTTCGACCGCGAGCTTCGACCGCGAGCTTCGACCGCGCCCTCGCCCCCGTCAGGGCGAGGTCACGTACCGGTCGATGTAGGCGTGGTAGTCGGGCAGCCGGCGTTCGTAGGCGCTTTCCATCAGCGGCGACGAGATCATGAAGTCGGCGGAGGCGCGGTCGCACGCCACGGGGATGTTCCAGACGACGGCGATGCGCAGGAGCGCCTTCACGTCGGTGTCGTGCGGCTGCTGCTCGAGGGGGTCCCAGAAGAAGACGAGGAAATCGATCTCGCCCTCCGCGATCAGCGCACCGAGCTGCTGGTCCCCGCCGAGGGGTCCGCTCTGGAGCTTGCGGATCTCGACCCCCAGCTCCTCCTCGAGCAGCGTCCCGGTGGTCCCCGTGGCCACCAGGTCATGGCGCGTGAGGAGCGACCGGTTGTAGGTCACCCACTCGATGAGGTCGGCCTTCTTGCGGTCGTGCGCGACGAGCGCGATCTTCTTGCGCGGTCCGAGCGCCTGGTCCATGGTGCCCCTCCGGGGTCGCTGTGCGGATGCGGCCCGCGGCCGGCGTCGTCTGTCCCGCCGCCGGCTCGAGGAAGGCCGCGGTCGGACGTCCTCGCTCGCGCGCGAGCGCGACCTCCATTGTGATCCAATCTGCTCTCAGCCCTTGTTTCCGGCGGCCGGCTCGGCCGTGGTCAAGGCCTCCGGCATCCTGCGCAGCGACCGCACCGGCGAGAGGAGCACCGAGAGGAACGGCAGACACGATCCGAACGCCCCGATCCAGATCGCGTCGTGGACGCCCACCGCGGTCGCCACGAGGCCACCGATGATCGAGCCGACAGGGATGGTCCCCCATACCAGGAAGCGCATCGTCGCGTTCATCCGACCCTGGATCGCCGTCGGGCAGATCGCCTGCCGATAGCTCACCTGGTTGATGTTGTACACGACTGACGCGAAGCCCATCAGGGCTACCGAGGCGACAAGCCAGGCGATGGGCGCGTCGTGGGGCGCCAGGGGCAGGAGCAGCATGGCCGGCCCGCCGAGCGCCATGGAGCCGATGATCGTGCGGCCGAGCCCCACGCGAGCGGCGACCTGGTTGGCCACCAGCGCGCCGCCCAGGCTGCCCAGGGCGCCGATCCCGAAGATCAGGCCCACCGTCGCCGCGGTCAGACCGAGTTCCCGGTACAGGTACACCGGCATGATCGCGAAGATCATGGTGCTGCCCAGGTTCGATGACGATGTCGCCCCGGCGATCGCCCGCAGGTAGGGGTTGCCGAGCACGAACTGGAGCCCCTCCGCGACCTGGCGCCGCAGGGGCTCCCGGGCGAGCCCTGCCGCGAGCCGCGCCGCCTCCGGATGCGGTTCCGTGCGCGCGATGCGCGACACGAAGAACGCCGAAGTGAGGTAGCTGAGCGCATCGGCGATGATCGCGAAGGGCGCGCCCACGAGCCCGATGAGCGCCCCACCGAACCCGGGCCCGACCACCGCCGCCGACGCCTCGCTCGCCTGGAGTTTCGAGTTGCCCTCGACCAGCTGGTCGTGCTCGACGAGCGCCGGCAGGTACGACTGGTACGCGACGTCGAAGAAGACGGTCGCAATCCCCGCGACGAAGCTCACCAGGTAGAGCTGCCAGATCGTCAGGACTCCGAATGCCCATGTGAGCGGGATCGTGCCCAGCGCGACGACACGCACGAGGTCGCCGGAGATGAGGATCGGACGCCGTCGCAGGCGGTCCACCCATGCTCCGGCCGGGAGCGTGAACAGCAGGAACGGCAGGAACTGGAGCGCTCCCAGGAGGGCCACCTCGAAGGGCGTGGCCAGCAGCAGCACCGTCGCGATGTACGGGATTGCCAGCAGGCTCACCTGGGAGCCGAACTGGCTGACGGTCTCGCCAACCCACAGGCGTCGGTAGTCGGTCTCCCGGAGCAGCCCCAGGGCGCGCCGGATCGAGCGGGTGGACGAGCGAGGGTCGGACATCTGGACCTCGACGCGGGGACCGACGCGGGAGCCACTCAGCGTGTGGTCGCCCGCCGTCCCGGCCAGCGTGCCATCCTACGACCGCGGTTCGGGCCGCGTCCTGCTCCTGGCCGGGGCCGTGGAAACTCAGCGTCCGATGCCCGGCCCCCACCAGACGCTGGCGGCGACGATCACGTAGAGGCCGATCAGGGCGAGGCCCTCCAGCCACGTCGACTCACCGTCGATCACGACCAGGGCGGCCAGCACGACCGAGACGGCCAGGGCCCCCACCAGCAGCGGCGCCACGACCAACGTCAGCGGCGCCGGTCCCAAGACGAGGCTGAGCAGGACGAGCGCCGGCGTGAGCGCGAGGGCGACCTGCAGGCTGGAGTTGAGGATCAGGCTGATGGCGAGGTCGAGCTGGTTCCGCATCGCGGCCTGCACGCCCACGACGTTCTCCACGGCATTCCCGGCAATCGCCACCACGACCAGCCCGGCGAACGTCTCGGACATCCCGAGCGCCGCCATCGCCGGCCGCAGCGCCGCAACGAACCAGTCGGAGACGAAGGCCGCCGCCGCGGCCGCCACCACCAGCGTGCCGACTGCGGCGGGGATCGGCCAGGCTGAGCCCTCTGCGGCCTCCACCGCGGCGGCACTCGGCGCGCCGCCCTCCGACCCCCAGCGGATGAAGAAGGGAATGCTGGTCGCGAAGACGACCAGCAGCACGAGCGACACGACGACGGAAAGTTCCCGGGCGTGGCCCTGGTCAGGGGCTCCAGGAGCGGTCGCCAGAGCGGGGATCACCAGGGCCGCTGCGGCGAGCACGAGAAGCATCGCCATCATGCGCGTCTGGCCCGCGCTGTAGCGCTGGGTCCCGTGGCGCAGCCCGCCGAAGAAGAACGCCAGCCCCAGGACCAGCAGCGTGTTAGCCAGAATCGAGCCGATCAGGGCCGCCTGCACCACCGCGACGAGGCCAGCCTGGAGCGCGAAGATCCCGACGAACAGCTCGGGCAGGTTGCCCAGGGCCGACTGGAGGACGCCCGTGGCGCCGGGCCCGAGGTGGCGTCCGAGCTGATTGGTCCCCTCACCGACGAGGCCGGCCAGCCCGCCGAGAGCGACAGCCGCGACCGCGAAGATGGCGACGCTGTCGGCCCCGGCGATGCGCAGGGCCAGCGTGGTCGCCGTCGCAGCTGCGGCAAGGACGGCCAGGATCAGGGTCCGCCGTTCGACGACCGGCCAGCTGCGAGCCCTGCGAGTCGTCGGATGGGCGGGATCGGCCGGCATTCACGGAGTCTGGCGGAGTTGGACCGCGCGGCGCAACACCCGAACGTTCCCCGCAACCCCTCCATGCCGGGCAACCCGAAAGGCGCCGGGCAACCCGATGGGCGCCCGTCAACCCCAGGGCGCGCCGAGCGTGCCCCTGACACGGCCGCAGCCACCGGGTACGTCTCCGGTCGCGCCTACTGCGCCTTGGCGACGATGCGCTCGATGACCTCGCCGGCGTCCTCGGCCGCGTCGATCGCCTCCTCCAGGGTGGCGTATACCTCGCGGAACTTCAGGGCCACCATCGCGTCGGTCTGCTCCGAAAACAGGGCGGCGATCGCGGAACGGGACAGTCCGTCGGCTTCATTCTCGAGCTCGTGGATCTCGCGGAGGGACGGCTCCAGGTCGTGGAGCGACTCGAGCTTGCCGATCACCTGGCTGAGCTGAGAGGCCTGGGCCGACAGGATGCCCGCCAGTCGCTGCGCCTGAGGCGTCGGGTGCCCAATGTTGTAGATGAGAAAGGCCTCGGCCACCTCCTGGATCTCGTCGATGATGTCGTCGAGCCGCGATGCAAGGCTGTGGATGTCCTCGCGGTCGAAGGGCGTCATGAAGGCGCGCTCGAGTCGTACGCCGATCTCGCGCTCGACGAGGTCGGCCTGGTGCTCGATGGTCCGGATCTCGGCGACCCGCTCATCTAGCCGGTCGTATTCGGTGATCATCGCCTCGAGCTTCCGCGCTGCGTCGAGCAGGTACGCGGCAAACTGCTTGAAGAGGTCGTAGAACCGTTCATCTCTCGGGATCAGGCGCGGCATCACTCGTCTCCATCTCGCGGGCAGAAGTCCCGCCTCAAGTCCACGTCGCAGCGCGGTTCGGAATGCGACAGAACGCTCACTTGACGCCTACCGCGTGGAGCGCGAGCCAACATAGCGCCCCGATCAGACCGGCGGCCGGCATCGTGAGGATCCACGCCCCGACGATGTCACGCGCCACACCCCAGCGCACCCCGCGAGCGCCTCGCGCCGAGCCCACGCCCATGATCGCGCTCGAGATCACGTGCGTCGTCGAGACGGGCATCCCGAGGCGG
>Ga0209415_10018394_pt1 | contig 11027 bp, 9 predicted proteins | sample PeaSoiSIISIP2007_FD_187696 | JGI IMG/M metagenome (GOLD analysis project Ga0209415, IMG submission 187696) | Peat soil microbial communities from Weissenstadt, Germany - SII-SIP-2007 (SPAdes) (version 2) | ecosystem: Environmental > Terrestrial > Soil > Wetlands > Peat | place: Germany...
AAGGCCGACGGTTCAGCCGGGCGCTGCAGGTGGGCGCTGCAGGTGGGCGGCGAGCTGAGTCCGCGAGCGCACGCCGAGCTTGGCATAGACCTTGGTCAGGGTTGATTCCACCGCGCGGACGGTCACGAACAGCTCGGCCGCCGTCTCCTTGTTGGTCATCCCCCCGGCGACCAACCGGGCAGCGCTCAGCTCGGCGACTGTGAGCTCGCCGCCGCCCGGCGCCCGGCCGCTGAGACGGGCCGACTCGGCACGTGCACGCGCCGACCACTCCGCCGGCATAGCAAGAAGGGTACGTTCGCCGGGGCCCGCCGCGGGCTCCGGCGGGCAGCGGTCAAGCAGTCAGGCCGGTCGGCGCGTGCTCGCCGAGCGCCCAGTACTCGAAGAACCCGTACCCGGTCACCGTCTGGCTGCCCTCGGCGCACTCGATGATGGCCACGCTGTCCACCATGCCCCACATCCTGGCCCGGTCCTGCGGGCTGGCGAGGTCAAAGCATTCGCCCTGGACGACGAGGTCAGGCCCCTGATACATCCCGTGCCGCCATGCAGGTTCAAGTCCGTATCCGGTTCCGACCATGAGCGAAACGGGTCGCACCGGCCTGACCGTCACCTCGATCGGCTGGCCGCCAGGGGGGCTGAACGAGATCGTCGCCCGCACGACGTCTCTGGTGCCCGGGGCGTACCGCGGCTGGTACTCCGGGCTGCCGAGCGGCTCGGGCGGCCTGCCTGACGACTCCGGCCAGACCCGCACCCCCTCCTGAAGGATCCGGTTGCCTGCTGCGTCCTCCTGCACGATCGCCAGGATCGAGAACTCGTCGAACTGCATCGGCGCGTACATCCAGTAGAACTGCGCCGGATTCCGTGACTGGATGCCCGGCGGCTCGCTCTCGCCGACCGGACGGATGCCCCAGGACCGGTCCCGCGAGCCCTGCCAGCGGTCCGGCGTGACCTCGAACACCTCGCCGCCGCTTCGGATCTGCCCGGTCCAGCGGCCGGTCTGGGCCAGCCGGGCCGAGTCGATGATGACCCGTTCCTGCATGCGCATCAGGTGCCGCGGCTCAAGATGGGCCGGAATCGAGCCCTGCCAGGTGAGATCGAAGTCCAGCCCGTGCGGGTTGGGCTCGAGCGCCACGCGCAGCGTCCGCAGCCCCTCGATCACCTCGACAAGGAACGGGCCCACGGTGGTGTCCATCCGGTCGGCGCCGAGCGGCCTGGATGCCCGCACCACCCGGTGCGTGTCGCCGTGGCTGGCAAGCGCGAACGCGTCGGTCACGCCGAGGTTCGGGTACTGTCCGAGGCCGACGATCAGCATCAGCTCGTCCGAGCGGGGATGGCAGTTGAAGTAGTACCTGTCGTAGAAATTCCGGTCGGAGGTCGCCGGGTGCCTGATCACCTGCGCGACCTGGTGGACGGGATAGTCATCGAGCGGCGAGAGCGTCATCGCGGTCCTCGTGGTCGGCCGCGCGGGCCGGCTGCTAGAACGCCGGGGTGGTGAGCTCCCCGCCCGGAGGGGGGAGCCCGAGGGTCTTGGCAAGCAGCTGGCTGGCGGTGTTGTTATAGGGAAAGTCGTTGTCGGCTGGCACCAGGTCGTAGTGGATGAACAGCTGGCCGATCCTGGCCATCACCACCGCGAACTTGAACCCGGCCAGGATCTCGTAGTAGGCCATGTCCCGCATGGTCCGGCCGGTGAGGCGCTCGTACCTGGCGACGGTGTCGGCCGCGTCAGGGAATCCGGTCAGCCGCGCGACGCCGCAGCCCTCGCTGTGATGCCGGTCTATGTAGAGGAACCAGGCCAGGTCTTCCTCCGGCTGCCCGAGCGTGGCCAGCTCCCAGTCGAGCACGGCCGCGACCGCACCACCGGAGTAGATGATGTTGCCGATCCTCGCGTCACCCCAGAGCAGGACGGGCTCGGCGGTCTCGGCCGGCTGATGCGCCCGCAGCCAGCGCAGCGCCTCCTCGGCCACCGGCACCCGGCCCTCGTAGCCCCAGCGCAGGTAGTGCTCGTAATAGCTGAGCCGCTGCGCCAGGCCCGTCGCTCCGTAGCTGATCTGATCGACGAACCGCAGGCCGAGCGCGTCGACGTCGAGAGCGTGCACGGACGCGAGCACGCCGAGGCCGGCCCACCACATGCGCTCACGCTCGGCCGGGCTGACCGTGGTCACCCAGCCATCGGTGTGATACGGCGGCATGTCGGTGGGCACCTGTCCGTCCACCCTGCTGAGCACGTAGAACGGAGCGCCGAGCACGGCCGGATCCGGCTCGTACCAGTGCACGGCCGGCACGGCGAGCGATGTGGTGGCGAGGATCTTCAGCAGCCGGAACTGCTCGTCGAAGCGGGGCTCGGGGAAGATCTGGAAGCCGGTCGGAGCGACCTTGGCGACCAGCGGCTCCTCGCGCAGGCCGGCTTGCGGGTCCCGCCAGGAGGCCTCGAACATCAGCGTCTCGGCCGAGAATCCGGTGGTCGCGGGAGTCTGGACGGCACAGACGCGTAAATCGTCCGCGCCGGGCAGCCGGGTGCGCAGCCAGGACTCAAGCCTGGTCCTGGTCAGCTCGGGATCTCGCTGGTCCGGCACCGGCATCGCAGCCAACCTCCTGCCCGCTCCCGCGGCCCCGCGTCACGACCTCGACCAGGGTCCCGGGGCTCTGGTCATTCCCATTTTCGCGCTCGCGCGACCTTCCCCACCAGGATGAGGCGACTTAGCACGGGTTTCAGTCATGTTAACACCCGTTTTATTATGTTATGTGCGACGCAAATCCGTGCTAAGTCCCGGAAGACCACCATCACTGTGACCTCTGTGACTGACGGGCCCGGCGGGATTGCCCGAGCGGGAGCTACAGGCCGCTGGGGAACGTGATCGTCTCGGGCGCGACCAGCGGGTGGCCGACCTCGAGCTGAATCTGGGCGTGAGCGTTCAGCGGGATGCCGCGCGGGTTGCCCAGGTAGACCTGCCCGTTGTAGATGGCCACTACGTGCCCGGTGACCGGGCCGACCTGGTCAGGCCCCAGCGGCTGGCCCCATTCGTCGAAGAACTGGCCCAGGGTATAGGTGCGCTGGACCGGGGACTCGATGTGGATGATGCCGTCGGCGGCATGGGTGTGCAGCCAGTAGAAACACCGGCCGCCGCCGATGAAGGTCCCGGTCGGCGTGGTCTGCGGCTGGGGGCCGGGGATCCCGATAGCGGCCGGGACCTGCCTGGGCGAGCCGTTAACGAAAATCGTCAGATGGGCGTGAATGTGGAAGATGACCTGCTCGGTGGTCTGGCAGCTGATCCCGTCGACCTTGCCGCCGGTCGCGCTCGATGTCGTGCCGGCCAGCGGCGCGGCGGCCGGAATCGGGACGCCCTCGGGACCGGCCGGGCCGGCCGCCGGGGCCGGCCTCAGAGTGCCGAGCGTGCTCAGCGCGGCGAGCTTGAGCTTCGGGCCGCCCGGCGCGGTGCCCTTGCTCCCGGTAACCGCGAGCACGATGGCCACGGCGGCGATGACCGCGAGCACGCCAGCGCCGATCCAGGTGATCAAGTTGCGGCGGCGCGCGCGCTGCGTCTCCAGAGCCTGCATCCGGGCGATCTTCGCGCGGGCGCTCTCCCTGTTCCTGCTGGCCTTGGCCACCTGCACCGCCCCTTCGAGTTCCCGGCACCGAGAACAAAGGTTAGTGGCGTGCGGGAAGGCGCCGGCCAGGGCGCGGCAGCGGGTCTGCTCGCGGTCGCTGGCGGCGCACTGGCCAGCTAGGCTGCCGTGGTGACGCGCAGATTCGACCGGATCCTGACCGGCCGGCTTGTGCTGCGGCGATGGCGGGACGCGGACCGGGACGGCTATGCGGCGCTGAACGCCGATCCCGAGGTGATGCGCTATTTTCCCGGCACCCTGGACCGAGCGGCCAGCGACAGGCACGTCGACCGGATCGACGAGCTATTCGACCGGCAAGGGTTCGGGCTGTGGGCACTCGAGGTCGCCGCGACCGGGGAGTTCATCGGATTCACCGGCCTGAACCCGATGCCCGACGGCACCCCGGGAGCGGGAGGCATGGAGGTGGGCTGGCGGCTGGCCAGGCATGCCTGGCACCACGGCTACGCCACCGAGGCCGCCGCCGCCGCTGTCGATGTCGGCTTCGGCGGCGCCGGCCTCGACCAGATCTGGTCGATCACCGCCGTGCTCAACCTGCCGTCGCAGGCCGTCATGCGGCGGCTGGGGATGACGCAGCACGCGCACTTTGACCATCCGGCGCTGGCGGCCGACAGCCCGCTGCGCCGCCACGTCGCCTACCTGCTCGAGCGGCCGGCCGCCGACCGCCCTGGCCGCCTGTGACCTGGCCCTGGCCGCCTGTGATCTGGCCCCTGGCCGCCCGCGACCGGTCAGCCGATGGCGTGCAGCAGCCGTCCGGGCAGCTGCGTGGCCGGCTGGAGCACGTCGGGCGTGATGAACGAGCTGCCGTCCGGGCCGGCCGAGACCGCCTCCTGCAGCGCGCTGCCAAGCAGCAGCTGCTTCCAGGACAAGAACCATTCTGTCCAGCCGTTGTCCCAGGTGCCGGGGACCGGGCTGCCCGTGACGATCACCGGATCGCCGGGAAGCTCCATCTTGTAGTACGTCTCGGCGTGCGCCGGAGAGGTGTTCACGCAGCCATGGCTCACGTTGACCGAGCCCTGAGCCCAGACCGACCAGTAGGCATCGTGAATGTACTCGCCGCTCCAGGTGAACCGGACCGCCCAGGGCACCCAGAGGGCATAGCCCGGGCCCTTCATGAACGTCGGGTTGGCCTTCTCGATCGTCAGGTACCTGCCGTCGGACGTGTCGTCGCCGGGCCGGCCCGTGCTGATCGCCCAGTGGCCGAATAGCCTGCCCTTGTAGTACACGTTCATGTAGTGGGTCCTGGTGCTCGCCCTGACGATCAGCGACGGGCCGATGCTGAACGCCTGGTGCAGGTCACGAGTGCCGTAGACGCCGCGCGCTCCTTCCACTCCGGTGAATCGCGCGGTGACGCTCACCCGGGTGCCCGCGGGCCAGTAGACCTTGGGCCGGAACTCAACGGTCTGGTTGCCGTCCCAGTACCAGGCGCCGATGACCGGCCTGGACGTGGTCAGGCTGAGCGATCGCTCCACCGCGGCGCGGTTCGTGATCGGACGGTCGAAGGTCAGGACGATCGGCATTCCCACGCCGTATCGCTGGTGGTAGGTCTCGAGAATCGTGGCGCTGAACGTCCGGCGGGGCCTGAGCGTGCTGAACGAGCTCGTGGTAGTGACGGTCTTGCCGCCCGGGCCGACCGCCGTCGCCGTCACCGTGTACCTGCGCGACGGGCTCAGCGGCGCCATGCTGCGCCAGACGCTGCCGCCGCTATTCAGCCGGCCGGCGACCGGGTCGCCGGCGGTCCTCACGATGACATCGCGGACCTTGCCGTCCGCCGCGGTGACGGTGACCCCCGCACCCGGCCTGACATCCCTGGCGCCGTTCGCTGGCACGACCGTCAGCTGGGCAGCCGGGCGCGGCCCGGTCCGCTGCCCGGTCCCCTGCGCCCCGGCCGCACCTGACGAGCACGCGGACGCCGCCAGAACGCTCGCACCGGCCACGGCCATGACCACCAGCGAGCCGCTAAGCCGAGCAGAGCTGGCATCCCACCGATTCACCCCGGATCCCCCCGACCTTCGTGCTGACCTCACCGTGCTGACCTCACCCCGGATGAGGCACGGACCATCCAACTGGATCAGGTACCCGGCCGCGGCATCTGACACGCCGGCCGACCGCAGAACATACCCGCTGATGGGACAACCTGTACCTTCGTGCCTGGCCGGTCCTAGGATCGCGTCGTGGCCATCGTCTTCGGAGTCGCCAAGCGCCTGCTCGTCGGACGGCCCATGCACAACGACCACCTCGGCCACACACTGCTGCCGAAGCGGATCGCCCTGCCCGTCTTTGCCAGTGACGCGCTGTCATCTGTCGCCTACGCCACCGAGGAGATCCTGCTCGTCCTGTCACTCGGCGGGATCGCGCTGATCTCCTACACGCCGTACATCGCCCTGGCGGTCGGGGTGCTGATGCTGGTGGTGGTCGCCTCCTACCGGCAGAACGTGCACGCCTACCCGTCGGGCGGCGGTGACTACGAGGTGACTACCACCAACCTCGGGCCGCGGGTCGGCCTGGCGGTGGCCAGTGCGCTGATGGTCGATTACACGCTGACGGTCGCGGTCTCGGTCTCGGCCGGAGTGGCCAACCTGGCATCGGCCTTCCCGGTGCTCGGCTCGCATGTCACGCTGATCGCGGTCGTAGTCGTGGCCGTGATCGCGCTGATGAACCTGCGCGGCGTGCGGGAGTCAGGGACCGCGTTCGCCATCCCGACCTATTGCTTCATCGGCGTGGTCTGCCTGATGATCGCGTGGGGCGTGGTCAGGCTCGGTACCGGGCACCACCTGCGTGCCGAGAGCGCCGCCTACCACGTGCAGGCCGCGCGTACCTACGGCGGGCTGGCACTCGGATTCCTGCTGCTCCGGGCCTTCTCCTCCGGGTGCACCGCGCTGACCGGCGTGGAAGCGATCAGCAACGGCGTACCCAACTTCAGGAAGCCGAAGAGCAAGAACGCGGCCACCACGCTGGCCCTGCTCGGGGTGATCGCGGTCGCGATGTTCGCCGGCGTCACCGCCCTGGCACTGGTCAGTCACGTGCACGCCTGCCAGACCGCGGCGCAGTGCGGCCTGCACCGGGGCCAGCAGCTGCGCACCGTCATCGCACAGGTCGGGCGGGCGGTCTTCGGCGGGTCGTCGCCGCTGTTCTACATCCTCCAGATCGCGACCGCGCTGATCCTGGTGCTGGCCGCGAACACCGCGTTCAACGGCTTCCCGATCCTGGCGTCGATCCTGTCGCGGGACGGCAACATGCCGCGCCAGCTGCACAACCGCGGCGACCGCCTGGCGTTCAGCAACGGCATCCTGCTGCTGTCCGGCTTCGCGATCCTGCTGATCGTGGTCTTCCAGGCATCGCCCACCCGCCTGATCCAGCTGTACATCATCGGGGTCTTCGTGTCCTTCGTGTGCAGCCAGACCGGCATGATCAGGCACTGGAACCGGAACCTGCGGGTGACCACCGACCCGCGGGCCCGCAGGCACATGCTCCGCAGCCGGGTGATCAACACCGTGGGCGCGGTCTTCACGGCGGTCGTCCTGGTGATCGTGCTGGTGACCAAGTTCGCGAGCGGCGCGTGGATCGTGGTCGTCGCGATGCCGCTGATCTGGCTGACCATGCGCGGCATCCACAAGCACTACCAGAGCGTGGAGCGCGAGCTGGTCCCGCCGGAGGACGGGCCCATCACGCTGCCGGCCAGCAACCGGGCGATCGTGCTGGTGTCCAAGCTGCACCTGCCCACGCTCCGTTCGCTCGCGTACGCCCGGGCGACCAAGCCGAGCCGGCTTGAGGCGATCACCGTGGACGCCGATCACGCCGAGACCCTGCGGCTGATCGAGGAATGGGATCGGGCCGAGATCGGAGTCCCGCTCACCGTGGTCGCCTCCCCGTACCGCGAGATCACCCGGCCGGTGGTCGACTACGTGCGCCACCTGCGCCGCGAGAGCCCACGGGACATCGTGACCGTCTTCATCCCGGAGTATGTGCTCGGGCACTGGTGGGAGCAGGTGCTGCACAACCAGAGCGCGCTGCGGCTCAAGACCCGCCTGCTGCTGCTGCCTGGTGTGATCATCGCGAGCGTTCCTTACCAGCTCAGATCGGCCCCGGACGACCCGTTGCCGCACGATACCTGGATGATGCCCGCGGACCTGGCCGAAACAGGCAGCAACCTGGCAGCGAGCCGGGCGCCGCAGCCGAAACGGCCGATGCCCGCCCGGCACCGGCTGACGGCAGGCCGGGAGGAGCTGCACGCGGCGGAGCTGCAGAGCGAGATGAGTGCGGAGAAGGCCACCCCGATCGCCGAGTGCCGGGACCGGGAGATCGTGGCCGTGGCCGGCACGCTGCGCTCGGTCACGCTCAGGCCGCGTGCGACGAGCCTGACGATGGAGGCCGACCTGTGGGACGGAACCGGCAGCGTCACCTTGATCTGGCTAGGCAGGCGCGATATCGCCGGCATCCAGCCTGGCCGCCGGATGATCGTCCGCGGCCGGATCACCAGCGTCAGGGGCGAGCGCATCATCTACAACCCGCACTATCACCTGCGGTCTTCGGGCCCGGGCTGACCCGGTAGCCGGTTGGCCGCGAAGCGGTAGCCCCGGCCCGGCTCGGTGAGCAGGTATCGCGGCCGGGACGGATCTGGTTCCAGCTTCCGGCGCAGGTGGGCGATGAACACGCGCAGATAGTTGGACTCGGTCTCGTACGCCGGACCCCATACCTCCTGCAGCAGCTGGCGCTGGGTGACCAGGCGGTCGCGATGCCGTACGAGCACTTCGAGCAGCTGCCATTCGGTGGGCGTCAGGCGCACATCACAGCCGCCGCGGGTGACCCGCTTCGCCGCCAGGTCGACGGTGAAGTCGGCGGTCACGACGACCGGCTCGTCCGGCGCGGGCGACGCGCGCCGGACCGCGGCGCGCAGCCTGGCGAGCAGCTCGTCCATCCCGAACGGCTTCGTGATGTAGTCGTCAGCCCCCGCGTCAAGCGCCGCGACCTTCTGGTTCTCCTGACCCCAGGCGGACAGCACGATGATCGGCGTCGTGGTCCAGCCGCGGACGCCCCTGATCACGTCGGTGCCGTTCATGTCGGGCAGGCCGAGGTCGAGTATCAGCACGTCGGGCCGGTCCCTGGCCATGGCCGCCAGCCCCGAGGCCCCGTCTACCGCCGTGCTGACCTCATAGTGGCGCGCGGTGAGGTTGATCCGCAGCGCCCGGAGAATCGAGATCTCGTCATCGACGACCAGGACCCTGGTCACGGCTCGGTGACCCGGACTGACCCGGCCGTCCTGGTGGCGACGGGCAGCGTGACGCGCATGGTGAGACCGCCGCCCGGCGTGTCGTCCGCGACAAGCGCGGCGCCCATCGCCTCGGCGAACCCCTTGGCAACGGCCAGTCCGAGCCCCACGCCGGTGCCGCTGCCCCGGTCGTCCAGCCGCTCGAACGGCTCGAAGATGCGCGCCTTCTCGCGGTCGGGCACGCCCCGGCCGTGGTCAATGACCTCGAGCACGACGGTGTCGCCTGCGCACCTGGCCCGCATCGTCGGCAGGACGCCGGCTGGTGAGTGACTGAGCGCGTTGGAGAACAAGTTGGCGAGGACTCGCTCAAGCAGACCCGGATCGGTCCGGACCAGCGGCAGCTCGTCGGGCACCGCGATCCGCACGTTCGCGGGGCGGTCCAGGCCGCCGAGCGCGACGGGCACAACCTCGTCGATCGCCGCCGGCCGCAGGAACGGCTGCAGCGAGCCCGTCGCCAGCCGGCTCATGTCGAGCAGGTTGCCGATCAGCGCGTCCAGCCGGTCGGCCGATTCCTCGATCGTGGCGAGCAGCGCGGCCTCGTCCTCGGGTGCCCAGTCCACGTCCGCCTGCCGCAGCGTGCTCACGCTCGCCTTGATGGAGGCCAGCGGGGTGCGCAGGTCGTGGCTGACCGCGGCGAGCAGCGCGGTGCGCATCCGGTTGCCCTCGGCCAGCGCCTCGGCCTGGGCAGCCTGGGTACGCAGCCGCTCGCGATCAAGCCCGGCCGCGGCCTGAGCGCCGAAACCGTCGATGAGCCGCGCGGTCGTCGGGCCGGCCTGCCCGGCGACGGCCAGCTCGAGGTCGTCGCGGACCCGGACCCGGATCTCGGCCGCCCCGGCCGCGGCCTGCCCGCTCGCGGCGATCCGGATCCACTGGTCACCGACGCGCTCGAGCAGCTCGGCCCGGCCGCCCAGGGTCGATGTCAGGTGGTCGAGAACGGCCGCCGGAGTATCGGTGCCGCTCAGCACGGTCTGGGCCAGCGCGAGCAGTGACGCCGCCTCCTCGCCGCTGCGGGCGGCCTGACTGGCCCGCCGCGCGGCCAGGTGCACCACGCTGCTGACGGTCACCGCCACGGTCACGAAGAGCAGCAGCGCCAGCAGGTTCTCCGGCTCCTCGATCGTGAACGTGTGCAGGGGCGGGGTGAAGTACCAGTTGAGCAGCAGGCTCGCCGCTATAGCGGCGAGCACCGCCGGCCAGAACCCGCCGACGACGGCGATCGCCACCACGGCGACCAGGTAGATGAGCAGGTCGTCGGCCAGGCTGAGATGCCGGGTGTCGGCACCCAGGCCCCAGGTCAGCAACGGCAGCACGGCAGCGGCAAGCAGCAGCCCGGCCGCCTGCCGCCGCCGGTCGAGCCCGCCTGGCAGGCTCGGCCCCGGATGCCCGGCAGCCCGGCCGCCCGGCCGCGACTCCGTTGGCCGCGAGTCCGCGGCGCGCGAGCCGGCCAGCCGCTCGCCGCCGGTCAGCCGCTCGCCGCCGGTCAGGGGGGCTACTCCGGTCAGCCGCTCGCCACCGGTCAGCTCAGGCTGACCAGGCCGCTCTGGCTGCGGCAAGCTGGCAGCGAGGTCAGGCTGGCGCCCCGCCGCTGGCGCCCCGCCGCTGATGTCCACAATCCATAGTGTGAACGACGACGTCAACCTGCGCACCAGCCATCCGGCGCAGGCACCGGCCAGGCAGCAGGAGAACAGCACGACGGCGGCGCGAGCGGCTACCCACCCGGTCAGCCGCAGCTGTGCGTACGGCTGCCCGGAGAAGCCGGTCACGGTGAGCCAGCCGATGACGCCGAGCAGCGGCGCCACGGCGGGCTCGGCAACTGCCGACATGACGGCGACGATCACCGCGGCGAGCACGAGCACCCACAGCGCAGGCAGGCGGCCGTGCAGCCCGGCGGCCACGGCGCCGACCGTCAGGAGCGCGGTGAAGGCGACCGGCAGCACGAAGGCGGCCCCGAGCCCGCGCCGTCGCGCCGGCTGCCCTGGGGCCTGCCGTCCGGTCGGCTGCCGTCCCGGTGCATCGTTCATCTCGGGATCAGTCGACCGCTCAGGTAGCCGAATCCCGGCGATCTTGACGAAATCCTAACGCCGCCATACCGAGTCTTGACGCCGCCTTAGCGCCGCCGACTCCGAGCGCGCCGGGCCGACGT
>Ga0209415_10018396_pt1 | contig 11027 bp, 8 predicted proteins | sample PeaSoiSIISIP2007_FD_187696 | JGI IMG/M metagenome (GOLD analysis project Ga0209415, IMG submission 187696) | Peat soil microbial communities from Weissenstadt, Germany - SII-SIP-2007 (SPAdes) (version 2) | ecosystem: Environmental > Terrestrial > Soil > Wetlands > Peat | place: Germany...
GCGTCCCGATTCGGAATCGGGACGCTTTGGCTGCGTCCTTCGACAACCAAACCGGAATTAATTTTTGCACGGGCCCTTGGCTGCCGGCCTTCCTGCTCAACCACCTCTGCGCTCCGCGCTTTGAACCGCTTCCACAAACGCGCGCAGATTCTCGGTGCTGACACCGGGAGGCATTCCGCCGGCGCAGGACAGGATGAGCCGCGAGTGGTCGGTGGTTTCAGCGAGCAGCCGGGTCACCGCGGCGCGGACCTCCGCGGGAGTGCCTTGAGCCAGCACGTCTCGAGGCGGAATATTGCCGAGCAATGCGAGCCGGTTTTTCGAGAGGGCTCGCAGCTCGGCCAGCGTGTTGAACACACCCGGGTTATACAGGTTTATCCCAATCTCGGAATACCCCGGCAGGGACTTCTCGCATCGGGCGTCGTTGTGAAAGAATTTGACGGCCAGCTCCGTGGCATACAAGTCCTTCAAGTAGGGCAGCCCGAACTCCTGGAAATCTTCGGCGCCCAGGAAACCGACGATGTCGTCGAGCACAAACATCCCGCCAATGCTGGGGAGGGTCTCACGTTGCAGTTGGTGCCACCGTTTGAGGAAATCCGTGATCAGGCGCAGGAGCTTATGCACTCGGCCCCGGTCGGTTTTGAGCGCCAGCATAAACTCCGTCGTGCCCAGCAGAAAGGTCGCGAGGTTCAACGGGCCGCGCGAAACCGAAAAGCGGATCTGGTGGCCGAGCGCCTCTATTCGAGGCCGGGCAATCTTCAGGCGTTTGAGTGTGAAGGGCAGCAAACCATCCGTGCCCGGGTCCGGTTCAGCGAGTTGATCGATCTCCCCGAGATCCTGGATCACCTTCTCCGCGAAAGGGAATTCGTTCTCCGGAAACCGGCACTTGCACCCGAAGGCCGAGGGCTCGGTACACATGCCGAACTCGGACCAGAACCCGGGCAGAAATGTAACCTCGGGGAAACTTTCGATGGCTTGGCGATTGGCCTCGAACCAGAGAGTATCGGACGTGAAGTAGTCCAATATAGAGATCCCAAACCAATTCGGCAGCCACGGTGAGTCGATGATAAAACCCAGCGGCGGCCGCAGCCGTTCGCCGGCCGTCACCGCCAGTAGCTGGTTCCATTGCGCGTCTGTCATAGCTTGCGGACCACAGGATGCCAGAAGATTAGAGACGCGCTATCAGGAATTGGAACCGGATGGATTATTCATCCGCTCGGTGGATGACCTCGGTAAAGCCTCGCCAGTTTGCCTGGGCAGACGCCGAGATGATAACCGGTCACCATGAGCTGGTTCGTCAAAGTCGCGCGCCAAACACCCAGGCTCTTCCAGCGCCTGCCAGAGGTCAAGGCAGGTTCGGCGGCGGTGACGATCTTCCCCCGCTCTCGCAAGCGGCGGACGAATTCGTAATCTTCCATGATCGGCAGGTCGGCGTAGCCGCCCAATTCCTCGAATAGCGAACGCCGGAGAAAGAGCGCCTGGTCTCCATAGGGTTGCTGGAACCAGCGTGAGCGGAGATTGGCGGTAGATTCGACGATCCACTTCCCAGCGAAGTCTTCGGCGATGCTGAACCGGAAAGCTGCCCCAGCGACCGATGGATGTCCGAGGAGCCCGGAAACGATTTGAGGCCAGCCGGCAGGAAGGAGCGTGTCGGCGTGAACGAACACCAGGGAGTTCCCCGTCGCAATGGCAGCGCCTGCGTTCATTTGGCGCGAGCGTCCTCGTGGTGAAGACAGCACCCTCGCCCCAGCTCCAACCGCTAATTCCTTCGTTTCGTCGGCGCTGCCACCATCCACAACAATGGTCTCGTGCGGGTTTCCTTGTTGCACACTCCTCAAGGTCCGGGCTATGTGCGGCGCCTCATTCAATGCTGGAACAATGACTGAAATACGGCCAAGCGCGGCGTCCTCACGTTCGGCGACTTGCTGCCAGGCCGGCAAGTCCTCCGGCCGGTCCACGTCGTCCAGAGGTGGCAACAGATTGGATCTCAGGGCGAGGCGCTCCAGCGCGCGAAGCGACTCGGTCAGAACCGTCTCTTGGCCCCAGGAAATCCCACGAAACAACTCGGGAACCATCCGACTGAGACCCATTAAGTAGTACCCCCCGTCGTTAGCGGGGCCGAAGATGACCGGCGCTGCGGAAAGCCGATCCAGCGCGGTCGCGAGCAATTCCGGGGTCAGTTTCGGGCAATCGCTGCCCATGATCACCACGCTTGGAGACCCTTCTCCGAAGGCGGCCTCACAGGCTTTGGCCATACGCTCACCAAGATCCTTTCCAATTTGAGGTCGACATAGCCCGCCGAAACCCAGCCAGTGGCGAATCGCTCCCTCGCTGTCACCGTCAAAACGAATCTCCAACACCGCGTCCGTCGCCTGACCGGCTGCGTAGGCCGTGCGGAATGTCCGGAGGACCAATCGACGATGGAGCGCGGCGGCGCCCTCCTGGCCCAAAGCGGGGATTAGGCGCGTCTTTACCCGCCCGGCTACGGGAGAGCGGGTGAACAGGATCAGCCGTGGTCGTCCATCGTTCATCCGGGACCGGGTTCAGGCCCAACGGACCCGTGGCAACTGCTGCCGCAGCCCGCAGTGCAGGCCAGACAATGCTCGCCCGTTTGGATGGCCCAGCCCTCAAGCACTCCCGGGGGGACGTCCCAGAGGTAAAAGGGCTTGCCGTTGCGCACCTGCATACCGAGCATCTGGTTGAAATCGCAGTCATAGATCTCACCCTGCCAACCGACACTTAACGTGGAGCGGCACATCAAACCCTCGATGGTCGACGGGTTGAAACTGCTGGCGAGCAACTCAAGATAGGCATCCCACTGCCCAAGTTGGCGGAGGCGCGCCGCAAATCGCGCGATGGGTTGATTGGTCATCGTGAACAGCCGAGTGAATTCGATGCCGAAGCGTTGGCGCAGTTCGGCCCGGTAATCGGCCTCCAGGCCGGCCTGCCGGGGCGGGAGTCTTGCGCCCAGCGGATTGTAAACCAGGTTCAGAGGCAGGCGCGCGCCATAGCCGGCCGCGTTCAGTTTGCGCAAGGCAGCGATGCTTTTTTCGAACACGCCGTCCCCGCGTTGGGCGTCAACGTTTTCCTCCAGGTAACAGGGCAGCGAGGCGATCACTTCCACTTCGTGCGCGGCCAGATATTCCGGGAGCCACGCGAAGCCGGTGGTCTCGATGATCGTCAAATTGTTCCGGTCGCTGACCCGGCAACCGGCACCCCGCGCGGTCTCCACCAGAAACCGGAAATGCTCGCTCAGTTCCGGCGCGCCCCCCGTGATATCCACCACCGGCGGGCGATGCTCGCGAATCCAATCGCCCACGCGCTTCGCCACTGATCCAGGCATCATCTCGTGGCGCCACGGGGCCGCGTCCACATGACAATGCCGGCACGTCTGGTTGCACTTGCGGCCCACGTTGATTTGCAGGACCTGGAGGGCGCCTCGGCGCAACTTCAGGCCGTGAGCAGAAAGCCTGTCTTCGAATGGATTCATGAGTTCACGGAACTCGTTTAGATTTCCAACCAAACCCCGCACGACGGCATTAGACGCCCCAAAATCCCGATTTGCAAGTGGGAGTTTTCTCAGACGAACACCGGGGCCAAGTTTGTCTGACGCGCCAGCTACCGCGGGGGCGGCGACGACGCTCTGCCCGCGTCGATCGAGACGGTGAAGCCTGCAAGCGAAAAAGAAAATGCCCCGATTTCCGAAAATGCCCTAACTGCTTGCGCGCGCTAAGGTTCCAATCAAAACTCCCCCCACCCTACGGAATCGCTGGGTGGTCCCGACCCACGACGGCTTTTCTCTCGATTTTCAGCCGAATGCAACTCAAGGTTAAGGCGTGGTTGGACCTTCGTCATGCGCCGCAGTCGTCCCTTGTTTCAACGAGGCGGCCACCATCGCGGCCCTCGTCAGTGCCCTGCGCCAACAACTCCCCTGGGTGATCGTGGTGGACGACGGTTCGACCGACGCCACCGCGGCCGCCGCCCGAGCTGCAGGCGCAACCGTGCTGAGCCACGCCAGGAATCTCGGCAAAGGCGCCGCCCTCAGGACCGGCTTGTCGTCGGCAAGAACCCAGGGCGTTGAGTGGGCTTTCACCCTCGACGGCGACGGCCAACACGCGCCGGAGGACCTGCCAGCTTTTCTGGCCTGCGCCGCACAGACCGGCTCGGTGCTGGTCGTCGGCAACCGCATGCACGGCGCGCAGGCCATGCCTTGGCTTCGCCGCCAGGCCAACCTCTGGATCAGCCGCCAACTCTCCCGGCGCGCTGGCACGCCCCTGCCCGACACCCAATGCGGGTTCCGCCTCATCCATCTCGAGACCTGGGCGCGGCTGCCGCTCCACCGCCAGCATTTCGAGGTGGAATCTGAAACGCTGATGGCCTTCCTGGCCGCCAAGTGCCCGGTGGCCTTTGTGCCGACCCGGGTCATTGGCCGAGGGCCCGCCAGCCATATTCGGCCCGTCGCCGACGCCTGGCGCTGGTGGCGCTGGTGGCGCAGCACGGCGCCCAAAAACCTTTGACATGCCGCCTCGCTGGTGGAAGCCTGGGGCGGTGAAGCCTGATAGCAACAACGGTTACCGCTCACCAGCCACGGGTTTCCTGCTGGCGTGTATATTTGCCGCCACGGCCAGCGCCCAACCGTCACTCGACGCTTTGCTCGATGGCGAAATCGGCTCGTTGGTCGCGACTTACAAGCGGCTGCACGCCGCGCCTGAGCTTTCCCATTACGAGGAGAACACGGCGGCGTTTTTTGCCGGTCAATTGCGGGCCATGGGGTATACGGTCACGGAGCGCGTGGGCAAGTTTGACCGCCCGGAATGGGTCGGCTACGGAGTCGTCGCGGTGATGAAAAACGGCGACGGACCCAGCGTGCTGGTGCGCACCGACCTGGACGCTCTGCCGATCGAGGAGAAGACCGGACTCGCCTACGCCAGCAAGGTCAAGACCAGGAACGACGCCGGTCAGGAAGTCGGCGTGATGCATGCCTGCGGGCACGATATTCACATCACGACGATGCTCGGCGTCGCCCGGATAATGGCGACGCTCAAAGACCAGTGGCAAGGCACGTTGGTGTTGATTGGCCAGCCGGCCGAAGAAACGATCGATGGCGCCAGGGCTATGCTCAAAGACGGACTTTATGCCAGATTTCCGCGGCCGGCTTATGCGCTGGCGCTGCATGACAATCCGGAGTTCGCCACGGGACACGTGGCTTGCGTTCCGGGTTATGCGCTGGCCAGCGCGAACAGCGTGGACATAAAGATTCGTGGTGTCGGCGGGCACGGTTCGAGGCCTGAAGCGGCGAAAGACCCCGTCGTGTTGGCGGCGGAGGTAGTGATGGCGCTGCAGACCATTGTTAGCCGCGAGAACTCCCCGCTCGATCCCGCGGTCATCACCGTGGGCTCGATTCACGGCGGCACGCGCTACAACATCATTCCGGACGAAGTGAACTTGCAGCTCACCGTCAGGGCGTTCAAAGAGGAGGTGCGGCAAAAACTGCTCGCCGCGATCGAACGCGTCACGAAAGGCCTTGCCCTCGCCGCCGGCCTCCCCGGTGATCGCGCCCCGATCGTCAAGGTGAGCGAGACGGAGGCGACTCCCGCGACTTACAACGATCCGGCGTTGACCGAAAGGCTGGCCGGCGCGTTGGTCAAAGCGCTGGGCCGGGAGAACGTATCGCAGGGGGCGCCCATCATGGGCAGCGAGGACTTTGGGCTGTTCAGTCTCGAGCATCAGATTCCCACGACAATGTTCTGGCTCGGCGCCAGTGACCCGGTCAAGCTCCAGGAAAGCCGGAACACCGGCCGGCCAATGCCGTCGCTGCACTCCGCGTTGTTCGCTCCCGTCCCCGAGCCCACGCTGAGAACCGGGGTGAAGGCCATGACCTCCGCGGTGCTCGAGTTGATGAAGAAGTGACGGTTTTTTCACCAGGCGAAACCAACTCGTTTGTGACGATCATCGTCTCGCCGTACAGTCAGGACCGACACTTGCTCCGCGCCCACGGTTTCGTGACCAAGGACCTTGCGTTGACCATGACCTGCGATACTATTGGCTCATGCCGCTAACGAATTTAACGGTGGCCGAAGAAGCCCTGTCGTTGTCGCCAGAAGATCGGGCGGCTCTGGCAAAGTTGTTGATTCAGAGCCTGGAAACCGACTCCCGCACGGACGGAGAGATCAAAGCCGAATTGAACAGCCGGCTGGAACGCTTGCTGTCAAAGAAAGATAATGGCTTGGATTTCCACGAGGTCTTCGGCCGTGCGCCGTGAAAGCCATTTTCAGCAGTCGTTTTAAAGCTGATTTGGATGCTGAAACGAAGAGGTATCGTTAGGTTTCGGAGCGTTTGGCCAGCGCGTTCACGGAACGCGTCGCGGGGCAAGCGAGGGAAATTATCAAATGGAAGGGCGGGGACCATGTCGGCCCTCACGGTTTTCCCTGTCGCCGCACGACGCCGTTCCCTTTCTATATCTGCTATTCTGTTGAAGGGGATACGATTTACTTTCTTGGACTGGTTCACGAGCGCCGTCATCCCGATTTCCTGAAAAGCCGGCTCGGCAACAACCCTTAAAAGGTGAACTGCAGATGCACCCAGAATCGTTGCAGATCAACACGGGCGCTGGCGGGAGGGACGGCGTTGGCGCCGTCATAGTAGGCGTATTCGAGCAGGACCTGCCAATGCTTGCCAAAGTTCTTGGTCGCCACAACGTCGAATTCCTGGCCGTAATCGCCCGAGCCGTAATCGGCGTCGAATTTGTGATAGACGAAGCGCAGGGGAACTTGCGCTGGCAGGGTCACCTGGGCGTAGGCGTAGAGGTCGTGCAAACCGGCGCTGGGCACGCCGGTCGCGAACATTTCCGCCCAGCCGTTGAAAGGGTGGGGGCTAAACAGAGGTGTGCGGAACGCTGCGCGCCCGCCTCCCGCTCCCGTATTGACGCCGCTGCCGAGGTCTTCCCAGCCGGCGCCGGCGGCAAAACGATCATACCTCGCTCCCGTCTCCAGGTTCACGTAGTCCGCAGAGTACCGCAGTTTGCTGTCGCCGTAATCCTCCTGCCAGGCGAATTCCGCCCGGTAATCAAGTGAAACCTGGTTGCAGACCGGCGCGGCCCCGGCGAAGTAGCCGCCGTAGGTGGCGCAGGAATTGTTCGCGCCGGCCGCGTTGGTCAAACTCAAAAGGTAGGCATAGCCTACGAACCGGCCATAATCCCAGCCGGAGTAGGAGAGGTTCACCAGGTGCGAGTCGGAATCGTAATCACCATTGGCGGCGGGCAAGCCCGACACCTTGCCATAGACGCGATGCACGTCCCAGATGTAGCCGTAGGTCAGGTCAAGGTGGGCGATGGGCTGGACGTGCGCCGTAGCCACGTCGAAAGTCTGCATGTTCTGACGCCAGTCCGCGTCGCCAATAAACCGGTGGTTATCCAGGACGAGGTGCTGGCGTCCCCCTCTGAGGTCAAGAAGATCTGTGTAAGTATAGCCCAGCCAGGCCTGGTCCAAGTCCGTTACCGCCGGATCGGCGATCACGGGTTTAGAGCCTTTGCCGTTGGAACCCGCCGCATTGTAGTTGCCTTCCGGTCCAATCACGCTGGTGTTCTGCCCCTGGACCATCGCCTGAAAACCGTACAGCGGCGCCGTCGTGTAACCCAACCGCGTGCGAACCGTCGGCGCGAAGGAGGTGGATTTGATGGTCTTGAGGCCGCTCTCATGGACCTCTTCCGCGCGCGCCCTCACATCCAGGTCGAATTTTCCCTTGGCAATCGCGCTGGGGAGGTTGGCATCGAGAAACTGCTTGATTGCGTTCGCGGTGGCCTGGACCGAATTAGTCGCCGTGGCTTGGGCTGCGTTGGTCGCCGTGACCTGAGCCGCATTGGTGGCCGAGGTCGCTGCCGCGGACACTAGCGGAGGCGGCGGCTGGCCGGTGCCGCCTTTTGTGAAAGGCATCGGCTGAGCAGAAACCGAGGCGGTCACCACCAGAGCCAAGGCTGCAACCGTGAGCATTCTATGACTGCGAGGACTGTTTCTCATGTTTTTATGCGATTGAGTCAATGCCTGCCTCGGTTGCCAGGTTGGCGGGACCGGGAGTGCCGGGTAGCGCCGCGGGCTTGGAGGACAGCACGACTCTCGCATCCGGCAGGACGGAATAGCCGCGAAAAGGTACAAAAGGCGCAAAATTAGGGTTTTGCGGCTTTTGCCTTTTCGCGGCTGTCTGGATTGTGTCCTATCCGGCTGACTCCCGCCTTCGGGACCGGCGCTTAATGCGCCGGCCTTCTGGCAGTCGAATTCAGCCTCAGGCCGCTCATGGTCCGGAGTTCCCACCGGCCGTGATTCAACTCGAGCGTTACCGCCCCCTCGGAGCGCATATAGAGGACCGGGATGCCTCTTTGCGCCAGACGCTCCCGGAGCCTCGGGCTGGCGCGCGCGGACGCAGGGAATTCGGAGTCAGCCACGATGATGACGCGCGGTTGGACAGCCTCAAGCAACTCCCCGCCAATGGCCTCGGTGGCGGCGGGCAGGCCCGTAATGACGATGTCCGCCCTCAAATCGTGCTTTCGTTCGAGCAGGGCGTTCTGGCCGGGCCGGCCCAGAGCGGAGAGCAGCAGGACCCGCGCGCCCGGCAACTCGCCCAGCAGCACCAGCGCATTGTCATCCGCTTGCGGCCAGCGGTCTCCGGCCGCCGGGTGCAGAATGGTCCACGGTCCCAACCGGTCGCCGCGGCTGATGATGCGGAGCTTGCCCGGGGTGCGGTTGAATTCCTGCACTGCGCGACGGTAGCCCGGAGAGCGAAAACGGACCGGGCTGGCCCAGACGGCGCGTGCCGGGAACAGCGCCTCCACGGTTTGGGCCCCGCCAATTTGCTGCGCCTTTCCATGCGTCAGGACCAGGCCGGGCAACCGGTTGACGCCCTGCGCGCGCAAGAAGGGTTTGGTCAGAAACTGCACCGAATTGACCGAGCCGCAATCGATGAGCAGGTCATTCCTCCAGCCCGGGGCGTCGAAATAGATCGCCTGGCCGCCGCTCACGGGCAGGACAGTCAACCGGGTGAGCCCGGCGCTCTGCCACGTTTGCCAGCACCAAAGGGCTGCGGCCAAGCCGAGGGCCGCGGCGGCCCAGGGACGCACTCTGGGTCGGAAGAGCTGCGCGGGGGCGGGGAGAAGAGGAGCGGGATTAGGATTAGGATTAGGAGTAGGAGCAGCAGTAGCAGCAGGACCCGCCGCCTCTGTGCCTCTGTGTCTCTGTGGTGAAGCGGGCGTAGGATTAGGAGTAGGAGTAGGATTAAGATTAAGATTAAGATTAGGATGAGGAGTAGGAGTGGAGAGAGGGGACTTGGGCAGGAAGAGCCAGCCTGTGGCGGCCGCCAGCAGGAGGCCATAGTAGAGGGCGCTTCCCAACACGCCCGGCGCAGCCACGTAATAATAAGCGCCCGGCCAGCCGGCAAACCAATGGCTGCTGAGGCGGATGCACTCCATTAGGAACCAGCCGGCGTGGTTGAAGCATTCCGCCGCGGCGGGAAACCAGCCGGTTACCAGCAAACTGGCGAGGTTGCTGGCCAACACCAGGCCGCACAGCGGCACCGCCACAACGTTGGCCGGCGTGCTCACGGGCGTCACGATATGAAAATAATAAGCCACCAGCGGCAGCGAGCCGACCCACGCGGCAAATGAGGTGAGCAGGAGGCCGCCGGCGTAACGGGCCGGCGCGCGAAATATCCGCCGCCAGCGCGGCAGCAGTTCCGCCGGCAACAAGGGGTCCGGTCCCGCAACACGCTCTGCCCAAGCCCGCAATGGCGGCAGGAGCAGGATGATGCAAAGCACGACCAGGAACGAGAGCTGAAAGCCCGCCAGGAAAATCTGTTGCGGCTCCCAGGCCAGGATAATCAACGCCGCCGCAAACAGGGAATTGAGCAGGTCGCTCGGGCGCTTCAAGACCCAGCCCACAATGACCACCGACAACATCACCGTGGCGCGAATCGCCGAGGCCGGCCATCCCGTCAACGCCACGTAAAACCAGATCAATGGAATCAGCACGGCCCCGCTCACCGGGCGCGGCAAGCCCACTGCGCGGAACAGCCCGAAGAAGATGCCGAATACAATGGCCATCCGCAGGCCGTCCACGGCGAAGATATGATAGGTCGCCGCCTGGATGAACGGCTCGGAGACCTCCTCGGTCAGGGCCGTCTTCCACCCGAGCGTCAGGGCCCATTCCAGGCGCAACGACTCGTCCTCGACGGGCAGACCACGCCCGAGCGCCCGGCGCGCCCAAATGCGGAACCGGTCTGCCAGCGGCGGGGCCGGCGGCGTGGCCAGCAGCCGCCAGTCCTGCTCGCTGGCCGCCTGCAATTGATAATAGATCCCCAATTCCCTCAGGTAGGCCCGGTAATCGAACGTGCCCTCCGCCGTGGCCCCTTTAGGCAAGGCCGCCACGCCCGCGATTTCCACCGTTTGGCCGGCAAAGAAACGGTCCAAGGTCCCCGGCGTGCTGACCACTATGCGTCCCGCTGCCGGCTGCCACGGCTGATGATTCGTGCTCAGGGCCGTCACCTCCACCTGCGTGGTCGCGCGCCAGGATTCCCTCTCCCAGCGTCCGCGCGCCCGCAAGGCAGGCGTCTCGCGCAACGTGCCCCGGACCGACACGATGGCGGGTTGATCGCCCAGAATCCGGCGAAGATCGTTGGGAGAAAGCACGACCGTGTGGAAACCCAGGTTCGTCCATCCGGCGAGGAAGACCAGCAGGCCCAGCAACACCGCCCGCGCCCGCCCCCAGGCGAGCGTCACGGCCGCCAAGCCGAGGCACACCCCCAGGAGCATCCATGGCGAAACGGGCGCCACGGCCCCGGCCAGTATTCCGCCGGCAAAGAGCAGGGCGGCCGGGAAGAGCGGCTGTTTCATGCGCCGCGCCAGCCCACCGAGCCGCCCGATCGAGTTGCCGTGCGGAGCGCGGCGTCTAGCCCGTATATCTCACGGGTTTCGCCGACCGGAAGGCGTAGCGCAGACTTCCAGTCTGCCGTATCGCGGATTTCCAATCCGCCGATGCGACCGGGCA
>Ga0209415_10018397_pt1 | contig 11027 bp, 12 predicted proteins | sample PeaSoiSIISIP2007_FD_187696 | JGI IMG/M metagenome (GOLD analysis project Ga0209415, IMG submission 187696) | Peat soil microbial communities from Weissenstadt, Germany - SII-SIP-2007 (SPAdes) (version 2) | ecosystem: Environmental > Terrestrial > Soil > Wetlands > Peat | place: Germany...
CCGCTCGCAATCCATCTTGGCCTAGTCGCACCCTGACAAAGTTCATAGTTCCGTTCACGATCACACCAGCTTCACGGCGGCGACGTGCTCCCGGAATGCCGGCCGCTTCTCGATCTCGCCGTACCAGCGCGCGAGGCTCGGGGTCTCGGGCCGCTGCGGCACCAGCTGCCAGTAGCGGTACGCCATGATGCCGACCGGGATGTCGCCGTACGAAAAGGCGTCGCCGGCCACGTAGGCGCGCCTGTCCAGCGCCGCATCGAGGATCTTCATGGCGTCGATCGTCTTCGCCTGCGACGCTGCGATCGCGGCGGCGTCGCGCTGCTCCGCCGGCGTGCGGATGAGACCCAGGAACGCCGGGCCGATCGCCGGCCCGAGCACCGAAAGCTGCCAGTCCATCCATTGGCTCGCCCGCGCCCGGGTCACCGGATCGGCCGGCTCCAGGGTTCCGGCGCCGTGGCGGCCGGCGAGATAGCGCACGATCGTGTTCGATTCCCACAGGATCAGGTCGCCGTCCTCGAGCGTCGGCACGAGGCCGTTCGGGTTCATCGTCAGGTAGGCCGGCTCCCGGTTGCCGCCGAACGGCCCGCCAATGTCGACGCGCTCGTGGGCGAGCTGCAGCTCGCCCACCGCCCACATCACCTTCTGCACGTTGGACGAGGTTTTGCGGCCCCAGATTTTGAGCATGTGGTTCCTCCCACTCGCTGCGCGCAATCGCATACTACATCAGGCGCCGAGTCCACGCTTCACCTCCCCACCCGAACCCGTGTGTTCGCGGGTTCGGGTGGGTGAATCAGAGCGCGCTGCAACTCATGAGTGAGACTTCGCCCGAGCGCCGCTCAGTCGAGCTTGCGGGCTTCCTCCGGCAGCATGATCGGGATGCCGTCGCGGATCGGGTACGCGAGCTTGGCGGAGCGCGAGATCAGCTCCTGGCTGGCGGCGTCGTATTCCAGCGTGCCCTTGGTGACCGGGCAGACCAGGATTTCCAGCAGCTTCGGGTCGACGCTGTGAGGCGGGCGATCGGGGGGATTGTTCATGGAGTCTGCTCGCGTGAATGCTGCCTGGTTGCTGCGGACCCGGAGTTTAGAGCATTTCCCGGAAAAGTGGACGCCGGTTTTCCGAAAGGAAATGCGACAAACATCGAATCAAGAGCGCTTTCCGCCCACTGGCCGTGAGAATTGATAGTCAACCTTATCGGAAAGCGCTCTGGCACGCCCTCACTGCAGCGAGGTCTCGCCCTCGGTGTTGCCCTTGGCGATCTCGATCTCGGTGACGGCGACCAGGATTTCTGCCCGGGTCTTGAGATCCGGCGCCTCGAGCAGCGCCTGTTTCTCCGCCGCCCCGTAGGGCGACATCATGGCGAGCGCATTGACCAGCGCCTCGTTCGGCGCGTTCTCGATGCCGCCCCAGTCGGCCTTGAGCTTGTTGGCCTTGAGGAAGGCCGCGAGCGCGGTGAGCAGCGCCTTGCGATCGACCGCGTCCTCGCCCTTGCGGGCGATGAAATCGTCGGCGTAGGGCCCATAGTTGACTTGGCATTGTCGGTAGGCGGTGAGCACCGTCAGCTCCTGCTCGACGCGGAAGCGGCAGACGCCGGTGAGCTCGAGCAGGTAGCGGCCGTCGCCGCTCTCCGCCATCTGGGTGATCCGCCCGACGCATCCGACCCGGTAGAGCTGCGGTTTCGCTTCCGCGCCGGGATGGGTATCGGGCTGGATCATGCCGATCAGCCGGCGGCGGTCCGCCAGCGCGTCGTCGACCATGGCGAGGTAGCGCGGCTCGAACACGTTCAGCGGCATCTGGCCGCGCGGCAGCAGCAGCGCGCCGGCCAGCGGGAACACCGGAATCACGGTCGCGAGATCGCCGGGCCCGCGATAGGTCGCGTTCATCGGCATGGTCTTCTGATGCCCTCCGGTTCAGGAGAACAGGATGGAGGACAGCCGCCGACGGCCCGCCACGGTCGCCTCATCGGTCGGCCCCCAGGCGTCGAACAGCTGGACGAGCTGCTTGCGGGCGGCGTCGTCGTTCCATTTGCGGTCGCGGCGCACCACCTCGAGCAGGTGATCGAGCGCACCCTCGCGGTTGCCCTGGGCGTTCAGCGCCAGCGCCAGATCGTAGCGCGCCTGGTGGTCGAGCGGGTTGCCGGCGACCTTCTGCTCGAGCTCGACGATCGGCCCGAGGTTGGCGGCCTGCTCGGCGAGCTCCAGGGCGGCGCGGGCGGCGGCCACCGCGGCGTCGCCGGATTTCGCCTCCGGCACCAAAGCCAGCGTCTGCTTCGCGGCGGCGAGGTCGCCGGTCGCGACCTGGCAGCGCGCCAGGCCGGCCAGCGCGGGGACGTTGCCCGGCTCGTTGGCGAGCACCTGACCATAGATGTCGGCGGCCTCCTCGGCATCGCCCTCGGCCAGGGCGGCGTCGGCGAGCTTGAGCAGATCCTCGTCCTCGCCGCCGAGCTTGTCCTTGATCAGCCGCTCGATGAAGCCGGTCACCTGGCTTTCCGGCAACGCGCCCATGAAGCCGTCGACCGGCTGGCCGTTGACGAAGGCGATCACCGCCGGGATCGACTGGATGCCCATCTGGCTGGGGATCGACGGATGGTCGTCGATGTTCATCTTGACCAGCCGGGCCTTGCCCTTGGCGGCGCGCACGGCCTTTTCCAGCACCGGGGTCAGCTGCCGGCACGGCCCGCACCAGGGCGCCCAGAAATCGACCAGCACCGGCTGGCGCCGGGATTCCTCGATGACGTCCTTGACGAAGGCCTGGGTGGTCGTTTCCTTCACGACGTCCGGCGCCGTGGTGGTGCCCCCATTCTGCAGCATGCTCATCCCCGACTTGCCTCGCTCGCTTCGCGCCGCACCGGCGCCGAATTTGCGTTTCCACCGGTTAGATGGGTCACCCCGCGCACGAATGCAATCGGATACGGCGCAACCGGCGCTCCCGGCCGCCGCAGACCCTGGGGGTCATAGGTCGGCCGGCATCGAGCCGCCGGTGCAGGGTCTTGAGCTCGACGGTCGCGTCCTCGGGTGCCACCACCAGGAACACCGCCTCCCGGCGGTCCATGAGGAAAAGGTTCTTGGTGTGGCCGCCGGCCACCTGCCCGCGCAGCCGGCGCGTGTCCTCGACGGTGGACACCGGCGGGTGTCGCGTGCGCAATGCCGAGCCGGTAGAGAAACGCGAACAGGTTGTCCGGAGTGGCTGGCATGGCGAGGCTCGGTGCGCACGTCCATGAGAGGCCAGCCCTGACACAGCCCTGACCCGGCCCTTGCATATCCCTGAAAATCCGCTATATGTCCGGCGTCCGTAAGGATATCTCATAACGTTCGGATCAGTCTGAACGGCTTATCGAGAGTGGGCCCCCCGGGACCCGCTCTTTTTTGTTTCATGAACCGGCGCTTACCGAGTGGCCTCCATGGTCGAGACCATCGAATCCGAACCGCGGCTGATTGTCGAGCAGGGGTTGGCGTCGCGCGTCGCGGCGGTATGCGAAGGCGTGCTCCAGGGGCTCGGCTATCGGCTGGTGCGGGTGCGGGTGTCCGGTTCGTCGGGCTGCACGGTGCAGATCATGGCGGAACGGCCGGACGGCAGCATGACGATCGACGATTGCGAGATCGCATCGCGTGCGCTATCGCCGGTGCTCGACGTCGCCGACCCGATCGACCGGGACTACCGGCTCGAGGTGTCCTCGCCCGGCATCGACCGGCCACTGGTGCGGCACTCCGACTTCCAGCGCTACGCCGGCAAAGTCGTCAAGATCGAGCTCGCGGTGGCGCTCAACGGTCGCCGCCGTTTCCGTGGCCTGCTGCTGGGAACCGACGGGCCGGCGGCGCGTATCCGGCGCGACGACGTGGCGGAGGGAGAGCCCGTCGAGGTGGCGTTGCCGATCGAGGACATGGCGGACGCCAAGCTCGTGCTCACCGACGAGCTGATCGCTGAGGCCCTGCGGCGCGGGAAGAGCGTCGAGCGCAGCGCGGAAGCCGGCGGCCCGGCGGGACCGGCAGGCGCCGGCAAGGAATCTCGGTGCGGGCCGGACAGGCACCGGCGCGTCGCCCAGCACAAGGAGAACGACTGATGGCTGTGAGCGCAAATCGGCTCGAGCTGCTGCAGATAGCCGATGCGGTCGCGCGCGAGAAGGCGATCGACCGCGGTATCGTCATTGCCGCCATGGAGGACGCCATCGCCAAGGCGGCCCGTTCGCGCTACGGCAGCGAGACCGACGTCCATGCGGAGATCAACGCCAAGACCGGCGAGCTGCGCCTGGCGCGCCACCTGCTGGTGGTCGAGGCGGTGGAAAACCCGGCGAACCAGATCAGCCTGGACGATGCCCGCCGGCGCAACCCGGCGGCGCAGATCGGCGACACCATCGCGGACGCGCTGCCGCCGCTGGAATACGGCCGCATCGCCGCGCAGTCGGCCAAGCAGGTCATCGTGCAGAAGGTCCGTGAGGCCGAGCGCGACCGCCAATACCAGGAATACAAGGACCGCATCGGCGACATCGTCAACGGCATCGTCAAGCGGGTCGAGTACGGCAACGTGGTGGTCGATCTCGGCCGCGGCGAGGCGATCGTGCGGCGCGACGAGCTGTTGCCGCGCGAGGTGTTTCGCAACGGCGACCGCATCCGCGCCTATATCTACGACGTGCGCCGGGAGGCGCGCGGACCGCAGATCTTCCTCTCCCGCACCCACCCGCAGTTCATGGCGAAGCTGTTCGCCCAGGAGGTGCCGGAGATCTACGACGGCATCGTCGAGGTCAAGGCGGTGGCCCGCGATCCGGGCTCGCGCGCCAAGATCGCGGTGATCTCCCGCGATTCCTCGGTCGACCCGGTCGGCGCATGCGTCGGCATGCGCGGCTCCCGCGTGCAGGCCGTGGTGAACGAGCTGCAGGGCGAGAAGATCGACATCATTCCATGGTCGCCGGACATCGCGACCTTCGTGGTCAACGCGCTGGCGCCCGCCGAGGTCGCCAAGGTGGTGCTCGACGAGGACCGCGAGCGCATCGAGGTCGTGGTCCCGGACCAGCAGCTCTCGCTCGCCATCGGCCGCCGCGGCCAGAACGTGCGGCTCGCCTCGCAGCTCACCGGCTGGGACATCGACATCCTCACCGAGCAGGAGGAATCGGAACGGCGCCAGGCCGAGTTCGAGAACCGCACCCGCATGTTCATGGAGGCGCTCAACGTCGACGAGGTGGTCGGGCAGCTGCTGGCGTCGGAAGGCTTCTCCTCGGTCGAGGAGCTCGCCTTCATCGACGAGAAGGAGATCGCCTCCATCGAGGGCTTCGATTCGGACACCGCGCAGGAGCTGCAGACCCGGGCGCGCGACTATCTGGCGCGGATCGAGGAGGAGTACGACGCCAAGCGGCGCGAGCTCGGCGTCGATGACGCGTTGAAGGAGGTCCCGGGCGTCACCACCCGCATGCTGGTGGCGTTCGGCGAGAACGAGATCAAGACCGTCGAGGACCTGGCGGGCTGCGCCACCGACGATCTCGCCGGCTGGAGCGAGCGCAAGGACGGCGAGACCACCCGCAATCCCGGCATCCTCGATGGTTTCGAGCTGACCCGCGAGGAGGCCGAGTCGATCATCATGCAGGCCCGCGTCAAGGCTGGCTGGATCACCGAGGCCGACCTCGTCCGGCCGACCGAGGATGCCCCCGCCGAGGCTACCGAGGCCCACGCCTGAGGACCGCATTCGATGCTGGCGGACGCGCACGACATCGAGACCGATTCCGGGCCGAAGCGGCTGGCGCCCGGCGCCGAGCGGCTGTGCGCCGCGACCCGCACGGTGCGGCCGGTCGCCGAGATGATCCGCTTCGTGGTGGGGCCGGACGGCGACGTGGTGCCCGACCTCAAGCGCAGGTTGCCGGGCCGCGGCGTGTGGATCACGGCACGACGCGGCGTCGTCGCCGAGGCGGTCAGGCGCAAGGCGTTCGCCCGCGGCTTCCGTCGCGACGCGCGGGTGCCGGCGGATCTGCCCGATCTGGTGGAACGGTTGATCGAACGTTCCGCCCTCGATGCGCTGTCGATCGCCCATAAGGCCGGCCTGGTCGCGGCGGGGTTCGCCCGGGTCGAGGCGGCGCTGGCCGGGGCTGAGCCGGTGATCGGCCTCGTCCATGCGGCCGATGCGGGAGGCGACGGGGTCCGCAAGGTGGCGGCGGCGGCCCGGCGCAGGCTCGGTGACGCGGTCGAGCATATTCCGGTGGTCGACGCGTTCACCTCGGTGCAATTGGATTTGGCATTGGGGCGGTCAAATGTGATACATGCAGCTCTGCTCGCTGGCCCGGCCGGCGACGGGTTTCTCGCGCGCTGCCGCAGCCTCGAGCACTTTCGGACCGCCGAGCCGGGCGGTCCGGGGTCATCGCTCGCAGCTGCGCCGCGTGCGTTGGGGCGTACTCCGGGATCCTCGACCGGCAAAGATCTCGGCCGGAAGGATTCTTGAGCCGGCGGAATCCTGGCCGACGAATGGATTCGCGGAAGTCGGCGGCGAGTTGGCGTTTTTGCAGCAATGACCTTGCTCGGGCGGAAGCCCCGCAAGGCAGTCCTGTCGAGGATCGGTGCCTGAATGAGTGAGACGAAACACCCTGGCGAGAAGACGCTGAGCGTCACTCCGACCAAGACGCTGACGCTCAAGCGCGGCGTCGAGCAGGGCGTCGTGCGCCAGAGCTTCAGCCACGGCCGAACCAAGCCGGTGGTCGTCGAGAAGGTCAAGCGTCGCGTCGTCGGGCCCGGCGAGGCCAAGGTCGAGGTGCAGCCGAGCACCATTCGCTCCGGCGCCAAGGCGACGCCGGCGGCGAGCGCGGCTGCGCCCGCGCCGAGCCCCGGGTCGGGCGCGCAAAAGCCGTCGGGCGTGGTGCTGCGCTCGCTCACCGAGGAAGAGCGCAGCAAGCGCGCGCACGCGCTGGCCGACGCCACGCTGCGCGAAGCCCTCGAGCGCAAGGAGGCCGAGGAAGAGGCGCGCCGGCGTGCCGAGCGCGAGGGCCGCGAGCGCATCGAGCGCGAGGCCGCCGAGGCGCGCAAGCGCGAGGAGGACGAGCGCCGCCGTCACGAGGAGGAGACCAAGCGCAAGGCCGAGCAGGAAGCCCAGAAGCGCTTCGGCGGCGAGGACAAGGCCAAGGTCGGCACGGTCGTGCCGCTGGCGGCACGCACCGCCCAGGAGCCCGACGAGGAGGAAGCCCCGCGCACGGTGCGCCGTGGCGCCGGTCCGCCGCGTCCGGCGCCGCCCGCCAAGCCGACGCGGACCACCGTGGAGAAGCGCCGCGGCCGACTCACCGTCGTCACCGCGCTGAAGGAGGACGAGGAGCGCCAGCGCTCGGTCGCGGCGTTCCGCCGGCGCGTCCAGCGGCTGAAGGGGCACCATGCCGACGAGCCCAAGGAGAAGCTCGTCCGCGAGGTGACGATCCCGGAGACGATCACGATCCAGGAGCTCGCCAACCGCATGGCGGAGCGCGCCGTGGACGTGATCAAGCTGATGATGAAGCAGGGCCAGATGGTGAAGATCACCGACGTGATCGACGCCGACACCGCCCAGCTCCTCGCCGAGGAAATGGGCCATGCGGTCAAGCGGGTGGCCGAGTCCGATGTCGAGGAAGGCCTGTTCGACGCCGCCGACGCGACCGAAACGCTGGTGCCGCGCCCGCCCGTCGTCACCATCATGGGTCACGTCGACCACGGCAAGACGTCACTGCTCGACGCGATCCGGCAGACCGACGTCGTCGCCGGCGAAGCCGGCGGCATCACCCAGCACATCGGGGCCTATCAGGTCACGGCGCCGTCGGGGGCGAAGATCACCTTCATCGATACGCCGGGCCATGCGGCGTTCACCGCCATGCGGGCGCGCGGCGCGCGGGTGACCGACATCGTGATCCTGGTGGTCGCCGCCGACGACGGCGTGATGCCGCAGACCGTGGAGGCGATCCAGCACGCCAAGGCGGCGCAGGTGCCGATGATCGTCGCCATCAACAAGATCGACAAGCCGGACGCCAAGCCGGACCGGGTGCGCACCGAGCTGCTGCAGCACGAGGTGCAGGTCGAATCGATGGGCGGCGACGTCCTCGACGTGGAAGTCTCCGCGACCAAGAAGATCAATCTCGACCGGCTGCTGGAGACGATCGGCCTGCAGGCCGAGGTGCTCGATCTCAAGGCCAACCCGCACCGTCCGGCCGAAGGCACGGTGATCGAGGCGAAGCTCGACCGCGGCCGCGGCCCGGTCGCGACCGTCCTGGTGCAGCGCGGCACGCTGCATGTCGGCGACATTATCGTGGCCGGCGCCGAGTGGGGACGGGTGCGCGCGCTGATGAGCGACGCGGCGGCGCCGATCGACTCCGCCGGGCCATCGCTGCCGGTCGAGGTGCTCGGCTTCAACGGCACGCCGGACGCCGGCGACCGCCTCGCGGTGGTCGACAGCGAGGGCCGCGCCCGCGAGGTCACGGCCTATCGGGCACGCCAGAAGCGCGACCTGATGGTCGCCCGCGCCAGCGGCGCGCGCGGCTCGCTCGAGCACATGATGAGCCAGCTCAAGAGCAGCGGGCGCAAGGAGTTCCCGCTGGTCATCAAGGGCGACGTGCAGGGCTCGGTCGAGGCGATCATCGGCGCGCTCGACAAGCTCGGCACCGATGAGGTCGGCGCGCGGGTCATCCTGGCGGGCGTCGGCGGCATCACCGAGTCCGACGTGACGCTGGCGACGGCGTCGGGTGCCGCTATCATCGGCTTCAACGTCCGGGCCCACAAGGAGGCGCGCGAATCCGCCGACCGCAACGGAACCGAGATCCGCTACTACAACATCATCTACGACCTCGTCGACGACGTGAAGAAGGCGATGTCCGGGCTGCTGGCGCCGACGCTGCGCGAGACCATGCTGGGCAACGCGCTGATCCTGGAGATCTTCCTGGTGTCGAAGGTCGGCAAGGTGGCGGGCTGCCGCGTCACCGACGGCAAGGTCGAGCGGGGCGCCAATGTCCGGCTGATCCGCGACAACGTCGTCATCCACGACGGCAAGCTGTCGCAGCTCAAGCGCTTCAAGGATGACGCACGCGAGGTTCTCGCCGGCCAGGAGTGCGGCATGGCGTTCGAGAACTTCCAGGACATGCGGGCCGGCGACGTCATCGAGTGCTACCGGGTGGAAACGATCCAACGCACGCTGTGACATTCACGGCTGGCGCGGCGCTCAGGGTCCCGGGTGGACAATCTTCGGCCGGATCGCGGACGGCTGCATCGGCCGGGCGCGGGTGCGCGTCCACGGTCGCGGAGGCCGCGACGCCCCCGCCTCGAAGGATGGACAAGGTCATGCGCAGTCATCGGGGGAGCACGGCATCGAGTCCGTCGCAGCGCCAGCTGCGCGTGGCGGAGCTGGTGCGGCATACGCTCGCCGAGGTGCTGGCTCGCGGCGAGGTGCACGACCCTGTCCTGTCCGGCCATCTGATCACGGTGCCGGAGGTGCGGATGACGCCGGATCTGCGGCTGGCGACGATCTTCGTGGTTCCGCTTGGCGGACGCGACAGCACCGACGTGCTGGCGGCGCTCGAGCGCCACCGGCGCTATCTGCGCGGCGTCATCGCCCGCCGGGTCAATCTGAAATTCGCGCCCGACATCCGGTTCCGCATGGACGACCGGTTCGACGAGGCCGAGCGAATCGAGAAGCTGCTGCGCTCGCCGGCGGTCCGGCGCGATCTCGACGAGGCCCCCGATGAACAGGATTGAGGCGACGCAGCACCGTCCGCGGCCCGCCGCCCGGCCGCCGAAGCACGACGTGCACGGCTGGATCATCCTCGACAAGCCGGTGGGCATGACGTCGACCCGCGCGGTCGGGGCGGTCAAGCGCCTGTTCTCGGCCAAGCGCGCCGGCCACGCCGGCACGCTCGATCCGCTGGCCTCCGGGTGCCTGCCGATCGCGATCGGGGAAGCCACCAAGACGGTCCCGTTCGTCATGGACGGGCGCAAATCGTATCGCTTCACCGTGCGCTGGGGCGAGGAGCGCGACACCGACGACGCCGAGGGCAGGGTGGTGGCGGAGAGCGCGGCGCGGCCCACCGTGGAGGCGATCGAGGAGGTGCTGCCGCAGTTCACCGGTACCATCGCACAGGTCCCGCCGCGCTATTCGGCCATCAAGGTCGATGGCGAACGCGCCTACGATTTGGCGCGCGACGGCGAGACCGTCGAGCTCGCGCCGCGGCCGGTCGACATCCATCGGCTGGCCCTGGTGGCGGTCGAGGGGCCCGATCACGCGGTCTTCACCGCCGAGTGCGGCAAGGGCACCTATGTGCGGGCGCTGGCGCGGGACATGGGCCGGATGCTCGGAACGTACGGCCACGTGACCGCGCTGCGCCGCACCGCGGTCGGCCCGTTCGGCGAAAACCATATGATTCTGCTGGAAGACCTCGAGGCTTTGTGGCATAGAGCCGCGGCCGGCGAGGCAAGCCTCGCCGACGCACTGAGGCCCGTCGAGACCGCGCTGGACGACATCCCGGCGCTGGCCGTCAGCCGGGCGGACGCGGCCCGCCTCCAAAGAGGTCAGGCCGTCTTGTTGCGTGGACGGGACGCCCCCATTTTCCGCGGCACGGTCTATGTCACGGCTTCAGGCCGGCTCGTAGCCCTTGCCGAAGTGGACCGTGGAGAAATTGTCCCAAAGCGCGTTTTCAACCTGGCCGGCCTGCTCGGCAGCGCCGGCGTCGAGGGAAGGTAGACCGACGATGTCGCTTGCGACCAGCCGAAAGGCGGAGATCATCAAGACCTATGGGACGACGGCCGGGGACACCGGATCGCCGGAGGTTCAGGTCGCGATCCTCTCCGAGCGTATTACGAGCCTGACCGACCATTTCAAGACCCACGTCAAGGACAACCATTCGCGACGAGGATTGCTCAAGCTCGTGTCCCAGCGTCGCCAGCTGCTCGATTACCTCAAACGCATCGATGAGGGGCGCTACCGGAAGCTGATCGAGCGGCTCGGCATCCGCCGCTGAGGACGCCAGACCTGTTCACGCGGCCCGGCCGCGTGGCTTGCGTGCGGGGCGCCAGGCCGACAGCCGGGGAACCGCCGGTTGGAGCTGGGATCGA
>Ga0209415_10018398_pt1 | contig 11026 bp, 9 predicted proteins | sample PeaSoiSIISIP2007_FD_187696 | JGI IMG/M metagenome (GOLD analysis project Ga0209415, IMG submission 187696) | Peat soil microbial communities from Weissenstadt, Germany - SII-SIP-2007 (SPAdes) (version 2) | ecosystem: Environmental > Terrestrial > Soil > Wetlands > Peat | place: Germany...
CGACCAGCCGCCGAGGACCTCCGCGGAATCGAGCGTCAAGTCCATGAGTTTCGTTGCCGCGCCGAGATAGGTTCGCAGGTCGACGATGCCGGGGTCGTAGCTGACGAAGTAGAGATCGCGGTAGGATTCGCAGCGCGGCGGCGCTTTGAGCCCCAGGCTGCCGCGGTCGAAGTGCGAGCCGTACGCTTCTTCGTCCGGGACGCCGACCAGCTCGCCCCGATTGTCGTAGCTCCACGCATGGTAGAAGCATTGGAAGACCGTGGCTCGCCCGGCGTCCTGCCGGCAGACCTCGGCGCCCCGATGCGAGCACGTATTGTAGAGGATGCGGACCTTGCCGTCGCTCCCGCGGATGAAGATCAGCGGCCGGCCACCAACGTTCCGCCGGCGGAAGTCGCCCTTCTCGGGGATTTCCGACGCGTGGCCGACATAGAGCCAGCTCCGCTCGAAGATGCGCGTTTTCTCGAGCTCGAAGACGTCGGCCGACGTCAGCGCCGACCGATGGACGGAGAACCGCCCGATCCCGGGCTCGTCGCGGACCAGCATCTCGAGCTTCATAATCTCTCCCATGTACGCGCGTCCTAAAGGATGATGCTGATCGCGCCGTGATCGCGGAGCGTTTCGTTGTCGAGCGTAGCCCGGCGAAGCTTGATGCGCAGTCCGTCGGCGCTCGGGACCAGGTGGTAGCGGTACGATCCGACGTACGGCTCCGCCGCGCCGGCGCGAAAGCGATAGACCACGAAGTTCGCTTCGACGACGACCTCGTCGGCGCGGTCCTCGACGACTCGCACGTTGCTGATGATCCGGCGCGTCCGCGAGGAGGGGTATTCGCGGTACGCGTGGCGGCTCTTCAACCGCCGGACCCGCCCCTCGAGCTGCACGTGTCCGTCATCGATGTAGACGAGGTCGCGTTCGGGATCGCCGCTCGGCAAGTCGGTGGTCGGGACGATGTAGCGGCAATCGTCGGTGAAGAGCTGGAGCCACTCGTCGAGCTGCCAGCGGTCGAGCAGGTCAGCCTCGGCGTAGAGTAACGACTCGACTTCACGCTGCCGCTCACCGTCGATCGGCTTCACCACCGCGCCCAGGGATTCAATCGCGCGCCCGCTAAGCGCTTCCACATCGAATCATTGCCTTTCTTTGAGTCCAAAGAGCCACCTCTCGCCGCTTCCGAGGTGCACTTGCAGCGCCACATCTTGACCGCGTGCGCGAGCACGATCGCGTTCATCCTGCTCGCACTCGCCCCGTTCGGCGATCGGGGCGAACGCGCCGGTGCCGCGATCGGCAAGCCGACGACGATCCCGGTCATGTTGTCGCTCACCGGTTCAGCCGCCTTTCTCGGCAAGCAGGAACAGCGCGTGTTCGATATCGCGCAGCAGTTCTTGCAGAGCCGGGGCGACCAGGTCCATTTCACGTATTACGACGACACGTCGAGCCCCCAGGTCGCGGTGCAGCTGGCGAACCAGCTGCTGACCGAGGGCGCCCGCGTCGTGCTCGGGCCGACGTTGCGCGCGACCTGCGCGCCGCTCGTCCCGATCGTGAAATCCGGTCCGCTCAACTTCTGCCTTTCACCCACGCTGCAGCCGGCACCGGGAAGCTTCGTCTTCGACGCCGGGACGGAGACGTGGGATCTCGACCGCGTGGCGCTGCGGTACGCGCAAGAGCGCGGCTGGAAGCGCATCGGCTTGTTGGCGACGACCGACGCCAGTGGGCTGGATGCGGTCAAGGGGTACCACGAGATCCTCCAAGAGCCCGAGTTCAAGGGCATGACGATCGTGGCCGAGTCGACGTTCAGTCCCACGGATATCAGCGTCGTCGCGGAGCTGTCGAGCATGAAAGCAGCGAATCCGGACCTCGTGCTCGGCTGGGCCAGCGGGGCGCCGGTCGCGACGATCTTTCGCGGGCTCCGCGAGGTCGGGCTCAACGTCCCGGTCTTCACCGCTTACAGCAACATGACGTACACGCAGATGGAAAGCGCGGCGGCGTACCTTCCCAGCCAACTCTACTTTCCGGTCCCCTCCGCGGTCGGATCGCGCCGTCCGCGCGGGCTGAACCTGGATCCGAAGGTCGAGCGCGCGCTGCGGGACTTCGAGGCGGCGTTCGCCACGACGGGACACCGTCCTGACGGCGGAGATTTGAGCGCGTGGGATCCGATCTTGCTCGTCGTCAACGCGCTCGATCGCGCTGGACCGGACGCGACGAGCGAACAGCTGCGCAACGAGCTTGCACACCTCCGAAATTTCGCCGGCATCAACGGCATCTACGATTTCGAAAAGCATCCGCAGCGCGGGCTCGGTCCCGAGAACGCGCTCGTCACCGAATGGAGCCCCGGCGCCAAGACGTGGGTCGTCGTCAGCCGTCCGGGCGGGAAACCGTTCGGTTAGCCCGGTCGTAGCGGGTCGCCCTTCACAAGTTGTTCACGAAAACCGGGTAAACGCAGCCCCATACTGAGGGCATGACGCTGATGCCCAGAGCCGACTGGATCGAGTCGTTCACCCACGAGCTGACGCGGTTCCTCGTCGCGGGGAAGCCGACGACGGCCGTACACCCGGCGCACGCTGGGGTGACGTGCGGACCGTACGACATCCGCGTCGCGGTGGCGCAGCCGCGGCACGAGGAGCGCATCCGCATCGTCGTGACCTACAACCGCACGGAGACCCCGATCACCGTTACGATGCAAGGGACCGAGATCGATGCCTACCTTGCCGACAACCCCCGCTCGGTGGCCCTGAAGGTCACCCGCTGGCTGCTTCCGCGGCTCGCAGGCCACGCGGCGTAGCGTAGCCGTAAGCGCCTGGATTGGGGCGGTCGTTCGACTTCGTTTACCCTGAGCTCGACGAAGGGCTCACGATGACAAGGCAGCCCGATCGGCGAGGGCGGCCTCTATGCGCTCGGGGGCGAGGCCGTAGATCTCGATGGCTGCTTCTCGGCTGACGTAGCCGTCGAGAACGTCGTCGATCACACGCTCCGCGGCGCGCCGGTGCGGATCGCCGAGACCGCCGCCGCCGGACTTCTCGATGCGCAGCACGTCGTTCGCGCGCAGCGGTTCGCCGCCGAAGCGGCTCGGCAACCGGCGTTCGCGCGGCGTCCCGGGATTGACGATGCATGCGCCGAGTCGCGCCGGCGCACCGCCGCCGATCCCGGCGGCTGCGACGGCGTGTTTGCCGCCGCGCAACGTGACCAGGACCTCCGCGTTGAGGATGACGTATTGGCGCACCGCGCCCAGGCCACCACGGAAGGTTCCCGGGCCGCCCGAATCGCGAATCAGTTCCAAGCGGTCGATCCGCACCGGAAACTCGCTCTCGATGATCTCGATCGGCGCCGTGTTCGCGTTGGTGTGAAGGACGCTCATCCCCGAGAGGCCGTCTTTGCCGGAACGCGCACCGTAGGCCGAGCCGATGAGCTCGTACGAGGAGAACAGCTCGCCCGTCGTCCGGCGCCCACCGATCGAGAGGCTGCCGACGCCGCCGGCCTCGGCGACTTGCTTGTCGTCGACGAGCTGACTCAAGGCCGCGATGACGATCTCGGTGACGACGGTCGCGCTCGGCAAATAGGTGTTCGTCGGCGCCGGAAAGATCGCGTCGACGATCGAGCCGGGCCGCGTGCGCACCTCGACGATCCGGGCCAGGCCGCCGTTGTTGGCGATCGTGGGATCGAACATGCCCATCAAGGCGAAGTAGCAGGCACCACGCACGACGGGCGGCCGGATGTTGATCGGCATCGTGACCTGATCGCTCGACCCGCTGAAGTCGAAGACGATGCGGTCTCCCGTCTTCTCGATGCGGACGTGGAAGCGCATCGCCTGGTCGCCGGAGCCGTCGCCGTCCATGCTCCCTCCGGCCACGGCGACGCCATCTTTCAACGTTCGTAAGAGCGCGCGCATGTGCGCCTCGGTGCGATCGAGGATGTCGTCGAAGACGGCGAGCAGCGTCGCGAGCCCATAACGCTCGATCACTTCGTGCAGGCGGCGCTCGCCGAGGCGGCCGACGCCGACTTGCCCGCGCAGATCGCCGATGACCGTGTCCGGCGTGCGGCTGTTCGCGCGCACGATCGCCTCGACGTCCGCGACCACCGTCCCGTGGCGGACGTACCGCACGGCCGGATAGAGTATCCCTTCCTGAAAGGCTTCGCGGGCGCTGCCGTTGACCGTCCCGGGGACCATGCCGCCGAGGTCGCTCTTGTGCGCGATGCTGCCGGCGAACGCGACGAGGCGATCGCCGGCGAAGATCGGGACCACGACGGCCACGTCGACCGAGTGGGCGACATCGGATTCGAAGGGGTGGTTCGTAAGGAAGGCGTCGCCGGGCGCGATGTCGTCGCCGAAACGTTTGCGGACCGCGCGGACGACGCCGGGGAGCGAGGTGATGTGCAGCGCCGCGATGACGTGCTCGCCGACGACCTCGCCGCGCGCATCGAGGAGCAAGCAACTGGCGTCGTGCGACTCTCGGACGATCGTCGAGTACCCGGTCCGGAAGATGTTGTCTTGCATCTCCTGGACGATCCCGGACAGCCGGCTGACGACGACTTGGAAGGTTACGGGGTCGACGAGCATGGAGGGGTCCGCGCGCGCATGTCTCATTCTCGTTCGTCATGACCTGGGCGATTCCGGCGCGCTACAACATGGGCGTCGACGTCTGCGATCGGCATGCCGGCGATTCGCAGCGCGTGGCGCTGATCGTCGAGGACGAGGACGGCACCGTCCGCCGCATCACGTTTCGCGAGTTTCGCGGGCTCTCGAACCGGCTCGCCAACGTGCTCGTCGCGCACGGCCTCGTCCGCGGCGACCGCGTCGCGGTGCTTCTGCCGCAGACGCCGGAGACGGCGATCGCGCACGTCGCGGCCTGGAAGGCGGGACTGATCACGATTCCGCTCTTCACGCTCTTCGGGCCGGACGCGCTCGAGTATCGCCTCGCCGACAGTGGTGCCACGGCGTTGGTCACGGATGCGACCGGCTGCGAGCGCGTCGCGGGACTGCGCGAGAAGCTCCCCGGCCTCGAGCTCGTTCTCTCCATCGACGGCGCGGCCGAGGGCGCGCACGACTTCCACGCCATGCTCGAGCGCGCGTCGGACAGTTTTACGCCGGTCGACACCGGCGCCGACGATCCCGCCGTCATCATCTACACGTCGGGGACGACCGGCAACCCGAAGGGTGCGTTGCACGCCCATCGCGTGCTGCTCGGGCACCTTCCCGGCGTCGAGATCCCCCACGATTCCTTTCCGCAACCCGGGGATCTGTTCTGGACGCCGGCCGACTGGGCGTGGATCGGCGGTCTGTTCGACGTCCTCATGCCGGCGTGGCATCACGGGGTACCGGTGCTCGCGCACCGCTTCCGCAAGTTCGAGCCGGAGGCGGCGATGGCACTCATGGCGCGCCACCACGTACGCAACGTCTTCATGCCGCCGACGGCGCTCAAGCTGTTGCGCCAGGCGGGCGTCCGCAACGCCGGCGTCACGCTGCGCACGCTCGGCAGCGGCGGCGAAACCCTCGGTAGCGAGCTCTTGGAGTGGGGACGCGAAACCTTCGGCCTGACGATCACCGAGTTCTACGGGCAGACCGAGTGTAATCTCGTCGTCGGAAACGCGGCGAACATCTTCGCCGTCAAACCCGGTTCGATGGGCCGCGCGATCCCCGGACACGCGGTGGCGATCGTCGCCGCGGACGGAACGCCGCTCGCCGACGGCGAGGTGGGATCGATCGCGATTCGGCGACCCGACCCGGTGATGTTCCTCGAGTACTGGAACAACCCGGCGGCGACGGCGGCGAAGTTCGTGGGCGACTGGCTGCTGACCGGCGACAACGGGCGCCGGGACGCCGACGGCTACTTCTGGTTCTTCGGCCGCGATGACGACGTGATTACGAGCTCCGGCTATCGTATCGGTCCCGGCGAGATCGAAGAGTGTTTGATGCGGCATCCCGCGGTTGCCATGGCCGCCGCGATCGGCGTCGCCGATCCCATTCGCACGGAGGTCGTCAAGGCGTACGTCGTCTTGCGTGATGGGGAGAGCGGTTCGCCCGAGCTCGCGCGCGAGATCCAGGACTACGTGCGGACGAAGCTGGCCGCGCATGAATACCCGCGCGAAGTCGCCTTCGTCACCGAGCTGCCCATGACGACCACCGGGAAGATCATGCGGCGCGTGTTGCGCCAAGAATCGCTTGCGAAAGGATGACATCGTGAACGTACTCTCGCGCCGGCGCGCGCTCATCGTCGGATCCGCGGCGATCCTTACCGCTCGTGCACCGGCCGGTGCCCAAAGCGTACGCAAAGTAGCGGTCGGCGTGACGCCGCCGTCGGCCTCCGGCTGGCCGTACTACGTGTCTCTCGAGCTGGGCTTCTTCAAGCGCTATGCGCTCGATCCAACGTTCATCACCGTCGAGTCGGTCGCCGGGATCGTCCAGCAGACGGTGGCCAACTCGCTCGATATCGGTGAGATCTCGTCGGCGGCCGTCGTCGAAGCGGTTCAGCACGGCGCCACGACGCGCTACTTCTGCGAGGCCATCTCGACCCCGCCGTACTCGTTCCTCGCGCAGAAGCAATATCGACGGTACGCCGACCTCAAAGGGAAGACGCTCATCATCGGCGGGCCGGCCGACATCACGGTCGTCTTCACGGAGCGGATGCTGGCATCGGCGGGCGTCAAGATGAGCGACGTCGACTTCACCTACGCCGGCGCAACGTCCGACCGCTACGCCGCTCTCAAGTCGGGGAGCGTCGCGGCGGCGATCCTCTTTCCGCCGTTCTCGTTCCGGGCCGCCGACGAGGGTTTCAGCCTGCTCGGGAACACGACCGACGTGATGCCGCCATTTCCGTTCGGCGGCTGGGTGGCGACCGACGCGTACGGCCAAGCACACCCGGACGTCATGGTCGATTTCTGCAAAGGCTATCTGCGCGGCGCACGCTGGCTCGCCGACCCCGCGAATCGCGCGCGCGCGGTGCAGCTCCTGGCCAAGAACACCAATCTGAGCCCGGAATACGCGGACAAGTCGTACGACCTCTTGGTCGTGAAGAGCAAAGCCTTCCCGCCGACGGGCGTGATCGCGCGCCAGTCGTTCGCCACGGTCGTCGAGGCCCTCACGGCCATCAAGATCGTCACCGGGACCCCGCCGGATCCGGCGACGTTCTACGATAACCGGTACGTCACGCAGGCGAACGCGCAGCTCGCGCGGGAACCGAAGACGTAATCAAATCCGCCGCCCGCTCGGCCATCATCAGCACGCAGGCGTTGATGTGCGCGGAGACGAGGTCCGGCATCGCGGAGGCGTCGACGACGCGCAACCCGTCGATCCCGCGCACGCGCAGCTCCGGATCGAGGACCGCGCGCTCGTCGGTGCCCATCCGGCACGTTCCGCACGGGTGACTCACGGTGCGCGCGTTGGCGCGGATCCAGGCATCGATTTCGGCCTCGGTGCGCACGTCCGGCGTCGGCGAGACTTCGCGCCCGCGATAGCCGTCGAGCGGCGTCTGGTAGCCGGTCTCGCGTACCATCCGGAAGGCCGTGCGCAGCTTACGCACGTCGTTCGACACTGACAAGAAGCGGAAGTCGATCCGTACCGGCGCGGTGGGATCGGCGGAGGCGAGGCGTACTTCGCCGCGACTTTCGGGATGCAGCATCACGCCGCCGATGTAGTATCCATCCTGATACGGCGGGCGAACGACCGGGAACCACGGCCCGGCCTCGGGCGGAGACGCGCGGAACGTGAACTCGACGTCGGGGACCTCCTGCGAGGGATCGGACTTGAGGAACGCGTGCAGCCCGCCGGGGACGACGGTCGCCGGCCCGGTGCCCAGCACGTGCGCGCGCAGCATGTTGACCGCGGCGCGATCGTAGCGCAGCGTTCCGTGGAAGACGCCCGGCGTGCGGCGCCGCCACAAGTGCTGGCCCACCAAATGGTCCTGCAGGTTCTCGCCGACGGGGGCATCGACCACCGGCGTGATCCCGAGGCTCCGCAGATGTTCCGCGGGGCCGATCCCGGAGAGCATCAGCACCTGCGGCGAGTTGAACGTCCCGCCGCAGAGCAGCACCTCGCGCTCCGCGTGGGCCTCGATCTCCGTTCCGCCGACGGCGTAGGCGACGCCGTGCGCGCGCGTCCCGCGCAGCAGGACGCGGTGTACGAGCGCGCCGGTTCGCACGACGAGGTTGGGCCGGCCGAGCGCCGGCCGCAGGTAGGCGCGCGACGACGACGAGCGCCGGCCGTTGCGGATGCTGTACTGACTGCGCCCGAAGCCGACGGTGTCCGCGCCGTTGTAATCATCGGTCGTGGGAAACCCCGCGGCTTGCCCGGCCGCGATCAGCGCGTCGTAGAGCGGATCGTCCGTCCGGGCAAACTGCACCCCGATCGGACCGTCGCCGCCGCGGACCTCACTGGCGCCGCCAGCCCACGTCTCGAGCTTCTTGAAGTACGGCAGCACGTCGGCGTACGACCACCCAGTCGCGCCGTTCCGCGCCCAGCGGTCGTAGTCGCCGCGGTGACCGCGCGTAAACGCCATGACGTTGATCGAGGACGAACCGCCCAGCACTTTTCCGCGCGGGTGCTCGAGGCGGCGGTTGTTCAGACCGGGCTCCTCCTCGCCCTCGTAGCCCCAATCGAACATCTTTTTCTTCCACATCATCCCGAGCCCGATCGGAATGCTGATGTACGGGTGCGCGTCCGGTCCACCCGCCTCGAGCAGCAGCACGCGAACGTTGGGGTCGGCGCTCAGGCGGTTGGCCAGGACGCAGCCCGCCGATCCCGCGCCGACGATGACGTAGTCGAAGACGTTCTGTTCGTTCATCGCGCGACTCGTTCTGCGGGATCGCGGCCGACCCTCGATTGCGCTTCGCTAGCTCGGGATGACAGGGGCGCCGGCCTGCAGAAACGGCAGCCTAGGAGCGCCACGATTGCACATTCTGATCTGCGCGGCGGCGGCCGTGCTGCGGTGGCAGCCCTTTAGTAGAGGGACACATGGAACTTCGTCAGCTGCGCTATTTTGTAACCCTCTCCGAGACCCTCAATTTCCGGAATGCCGCCGCTTTGCTGAGCGCCACGCAGCCGGCGATCACTCAAAGCATCCAAGCTTTGGAGTCAGATCTCGGCGTGCAGCTCTTCGAACGCAGCCAGCGCGGAGTGCAACTCACTGAGGCCGGAAAAGCTTTTAAACGCGATACGCAACGGATCTTGTTCGATCTCGAGAACGCTGCAAAAAAGGCACATGAGGTGCACTCCGGTAACCTTACCGCCCTCAACGTCGCAGGGTGGACGGGACTCCTGCTCGCCTATTTTCCTCAAATTCTTACCCTGTTTCGCGCGTCTTACCCCGATGTCGCCGTGAACCTCTCCTCAACGAGGAGTACGCGCGGGCTGGAGGCCCTTCACCGGCACGAGGTCGATTTGGCGATCGTGCGAGAAGTGCCCGAAAGCGTCGGCAGCGATATCAACGTCGAGCGCCTTTGGGAACATCCCTTTGTCGTCATCCTACCGGCTTCGCACCCAGCTTCGTCAAACGATACTGTCGCCCTAAAGGAACTCAGCGGTGAAAAGCTCATCACGTTCCCGCGCACGACGCATGTATACGATCAAGTCATGGCGCTCTCGAACGACGTCGGCTTTGTCCCATCGTCCGTAAGCGAGGTTCGTGATATCGAAGCGACGGTCACACTCGTCGCTTGCGGCGGCGTCATCGCGATCGTCCCCGCTCCACTCAAGGGTATGGCCATCAAAGAGGTCGCCTTTAAGGCTATCTCTGAGCCCACGAACGTTCGCGTCTCCACGTGCGCATTTTGGCGGAAGACGTCGTCCTCAGAATTTATCGAGCGCTTCCTGGAGATCGCTCGCCGTGTGAATACACATGATTATGTTTAGCTATACACGGAGAGGAACGCTTCGTTGAGCTTCCCTTCGTAGTAGAAGATCGCCGGCCCCAGCTGGTCAGCCGACCAGGAGATTGGCTCGAAATCACTGTCCACGTAGTAGCCGCCGGTGAACACCTCGTTGCGGTTGCCTGCCGGATCGAAGAAGTAGATCGTGTGCCCGCGCGTAATCCCGTGGCGCGTCGGACCGATGTCGATCCCGATCTTGTTCATCCGCAGAAGGTCGGCGGCCGGAGCGAGGTCCGAGAAGTTGTCCAGCCAATACGCGAAATGGTGTAGGCCGCCGTCTCGTCCCGGGACGAAGGCGATGTCGTGCGGCGTGCGCGTCCGTTCAAGAAATGCCGCGACCTGAACGCCGTCGTCCGTAACGACCTGTTCGACCAGCCGGAACCCCAGCACGCTTTCGAAGAACCGGGTGGATTCGGGAACGTGCTCGGTCGTCACCAACAGGTGATCGAGACGCGGCGGCGCGATACCGATGAGGCCTGCCGGGCGCGGCATGGGGTTGAGCTTCGGCAGGCCGTTGCCCACCTTCTGCATTCCGAAATACAGCGAGACGATGTGGTTCGAGGGCGTTTCGAAGCGGATTGCCGGACCCGTCGCTAGATCGGCGTCCGCCGGCAGCCTTTCGACCCGTGCACCTGCGCGTTCGGCTCGCGTCTCGATCTGTTCGAGGTCCGCGGCGCTTTCGAGCTTCCAACCGATGTGGTCGAGTCCCGACGTCGCTGCTTGGCGCAAAATCAGAGAGTGATGGTCGTGCTCGTCCCAGGCCTTCAGGTACGCCCGGTCCGCAGTGACCTCGACCTCCCTTAGCCCTAGCACGTTCGTGTAATAGGCTCTCGCCACGTTCAGGTCCGTCACCCGGACTTGCACGTAACCCAGTCGCTCTATGCCCATGATTTGCTCCTCTTAGACCTGCGGAACGGCCTGGAGACTGGGCGGCCAAACCCATGCCTTCGTGACTTCGCCCGAAGCGAACGCTCTTACCTCACGCGTGTAGATGCGCCGCACCAAAATGCACGGACCATCCGAGGGCCCCAAGCGATCAGGGCTGCGTTCGCTCAGGGGCGGTTGAGGCTCCAGCGTGACCGAATCTTGGATTCCGACGATGTCCGGCCGAGCTTCGTCGACCTCATCCGCATGAAGGTCACCGCGGAATATCGCGGCGATGACCTCCGCCATTGAC
>Ga0209415_10018400_pt1 | contig 11026 bp, 10 predicted proteins | sample PeaSoiSIISIP2007_FD_187696 | JGI IMG/M metagenome (GOLD analysis project Ga0209415, IMG submission 187696) | Peat soil microbial communities from Weissenstadt, Germany - SII-SIP-2007 (SPAdes) (version 2) | ecosystem: Environmental > Terrestrial > Soil > Wetlands > Peat | place: Germany...
CGGCAATCGGCAATCGGCAATCGGCAATACGTCTCACTTCTTCGGTGGATGATTGACCCCGACGTTCAACCCCGCCGGTGCCGACGACGACGAGAAGCTGGTGATATCGCTCGCCTGATGCGCCACATGATGGTGCGCCCGCTTGGCATGCGTGGTGTGCGAATACGGCGTGGCTTGAGCGCTGATGGACGCGAACGATCCAACCGCAAGGATCGACGCTATCGCGACAAGACTCCTGAGCATCGTTTTCTCCTTGTGCCGATGTGACTTCGATCGGTCACTTCGACTCTCTAGTCCGAGGAACCTTCGCTCGAACAGCAAACTACCGCTGAAAACATGGGCTCGAAACTTAAATTGCGCAAGCGCAATATGCAAAAATGTCGCGGTTTGCTCAACATATGAGCAAAGAATGGTGATGCCAACGCACCCGGCATTTTGAGAGCCGCGCCCCTGAGCGCCGGCTCGATGCCGATATCGGGCTCAACCGCCGACCGTCCCGATCGCGTTATGGTGCGCAGCCCAGAAGCATTCCGACGGCGGCAGCCCGGTGGGCCGATAATCATCTGTCATTCAATGACAAGCGGAGGTGCGGGATGCATGGGTGCGCCGCAGCAGCCAGCCGCTCGACGACCGGCTCCCGGGACGCGACGACCCGTCAAGTCGCTGGCCGGGAGCACCCTTGCGGACCATGCGACAGGCTCGACGGACCCCAATACCGGATTTATACTAGGGATGAATCAGCCGCCCGGTCGCGGCCTTGATGGCGGCCTCGATACGAGTCGTGGCGCCGAGCTTGATGCGGGCGTTGTCGATATGAAAGTCCACCGTGCGCTTGGACAGGCCGAGAATCACCGCGATTTCGGCGGAGGTCTTGCCGCGCGCCGCCCATGTCAGAGCTTCGATCTCGCGATCGCTCATGTCGACGAGCTTGGGCCACATCTCGTTGCGGGCGACACCGGCGAGGCGAGCGCTGATGATCGCCTCGAGGAGGTCGAAATCGACCGGCTTGGTGATGAAGTCGTCGGCGCCGAGCTGGCGCGCCTTGAGCTCGACGTCGCGGTCCGTAAGCGCGGTCAGGAAAACAAAAGGCATGTTGTGAAAACGCGGCGCCGCACCCGTCAGCCGCTCCAGCACGTCGAAACCGGAGATCACCGGCATGCTGATGTCGGACAGTACCAGGTCAGGAACCGACTTCAGAATTGCGGCATACCCCTCGCTGCCGCTGTGGGTTACTTCAACGTCGAAGCCGCGGTCGACGAGTTCCTCGGCGATCAAGCCCGCGGTTTCGTGATCGTCTTCGATCAGGAGGATCTTCTTGAGATTTTCCCGCATGGCTGCGAACCCGTGGAATTGACGACAGCTGAAACGTTACATCAATTTAACGTTGGCGAAAAATATTATGTTTATATATTTACCGCGGGCGATGTCGTCTTCGCACAAACTGCCCATATATTAGTATCTAAAACCCTTTTGAGGCGAAGTATTCGGCATTTCTGCCGGCAGCATGTGCAGGAATCGGCGACAGCGCATCCTAATTGAGCAACAGCCCGACGACGCGAAGCGTTGCTCGTGCGCCGGGTTGCACTTCAAGCCAGCAGTACGACCGCCACCGGGATCGTCGGTGCAATCGCGGTGACGCAACGTTGCGCCAAATCGTGCATTTCGAGGCGGTGTCATACGCGATCCGCCGAATCGGCACGGCACGAAAGTGAACGGGGCTGCCGATCCCTCCAAGTTCCATTCGAACAGCGGCGCGCGGAGTTGGTGCACCGATGACGCCGGAGCGCCGACGACGTTCTTGCGCTCGATGTGTGCCGGCGCCGGCATGGTGAATGGCCGGACCAGACACTGAGCTCGCGGACGGTCAGGGGATGCCCTTCGGCGCGTAAGAACCAAGCCCATATGGGTTACGCCAAGCAACCGACGGAGCCGTGCTTCGCCGCACCCCGGAAGCGGCATGCGCCCGGGATCGCGAGCCCGCCAAATGTGCAGAGAACGGAATTTCTGCTGACGCGCGGACAGGATTTCGCGACGACGTTTAGCCCGGCCACTGTTTTCAGCAGCCGGAGACGCACTTGCCGTTGCCGTCGAATTCCATGGTGCGCTCGCTGATCGCGAGGTAGGCGGGCGCCTTAACCTGCTTCATGAGCGCCGCCGTCTGGGTATTTGCCCTCAGCTTGCCGCCTTCCGTCGCGGCCTCGTTCACGTGCGTGAAGATCACCGAGGCCGGCTTGAGCAGATCGTTGATGGCGTATGCGCCGGACTGGAACATACCGGGGTTCGGCCCGAGGTTGATCACCGCCAGGTTTGCCTTGTGAAAATCGTGGATGACCGTCTTCATGTCGCCGAAGACGGCCGTGTCGCTCGACAGGTACGCGACGAGCCCGTTGGTGAACTTCACCACGAAGCCCACCGGTGGGCCGTACCCGAGCTGGGCGCCATCGGCTTTCAGCAGGTCCTGCTGGGCTTTCGAGAGCAGTGAGGGCGCTACGTCGTTGACGTGGGCGGAATGAACGATCGTGAATTCCACGCCTTGCTTCGCGCCTTCCTGGGCGGTGAAAACACCCCCCAGGTCAATTCGCGAGCTGCACGCCGCCGGAACCGGGACAGTGATTGCCAGAGTGCGGCAAAAGTCCATTGGCTTGCTGCCGCTGCCGCCAATCGCGTCCACCTTGTTGTGAATGAAGCCAGCCATCGCGCGCGTCGTCACCAGGACGGCGTTCTTCGCCGCGACGACTTCGGCGGTGGTTGAGTTTGGGGCCGGCACCCTCGCCGAATTCGCGCAAGTGCCTTCGCCCGGCGCCTTCAGCTTGAGGTCGCCGACGTGGTCGCCGTGCATGTGGGAAAGCAGCACCAGGTGAATGGCGCCGAGCCGCGGATCGTTGCCACCAGTTACGTTCTGCGCCGCGTCGTAGAGAAAGCGGACGCCGGTCGGGTCCTCGAAAATGATCGCGCGGTCGTTCGCGCACAGCTCGCCTGGGTGCGAGCCGATGGGCGTGATCTTGACGTTCTGTGCGAGCGCCGGGAATGCAGCAAGCAAAAGAGCGAATGCTGCGCAAGCGATCCTCATGTCGTTCCTCCTTGAGAAGTTTGATTCTTGTTCAGCCGGTCATCGCGCGACAGTCGCATCCGCCGGGTGAGCGCTTATCCGGGGATAAGCTGCACAAGCTGAGAACGGCGACGTTCCGCTACTTCATCCAAGCCACGTGATCGCGCTGTCGAGGATGCTTGATAGCAAAGACCCTACTAGGATTCGAACTTTTTCGACAACAATTTCAGTGTGATGCAAGGTTGCAAATCTTAGGCGGCTTGCAACCCATTGAAATAAAGTGGAAAAATTTGTGGCTGGGGTTCCAGGATTCGAACCTGGGAATGGCGGAATCAAAATCAGCTTGATTATCCAACAATTTCAAGGCGCATTTGGAAAAAACGGCCACAACACGCGCTGGCAATTTCAATAGCTTAGCAGCTGTTTCCAAATGAAAAATGGCCCTCGCGGGGAGGATATAGTCCGCAAAGTCTACGGCCGCGGGCTTGCCCGCTGGCGCTCGTGGTAGGCTTCGCAGGCTGTCATGTGGCGGCCTCGATGAGCTTGGGCAAGCGGATCAGATTGTAGCTCGCCATCGTCAGGGTGAACTTGAGGCCAAGCTTCTTGGCGCCGTGAAGCAGGCGCGCAAGACCGCATAGGCCATGACAAACAGAGGAAACCCTCCGTGCCAAAACCCGTAAAGCCAAGCGGTCGTTTGCTCGCCGGCCCCGAGCAGCCCGGTCGGCGTAAATACGTCGGGAAACGTCAACGCATGGGGCACTTGGCGTTCGCCGCGGGCCCGCCGCCACCGACTCTCGCACCTCACTCGGTCCCCGGGTCAACAACAAACGCCGCGACCTCGTCCGAGCGCCCATCGACCAATGCCACGATGTTGCGGGCGCATTGCATCGCGTAGCGGCGCAGGCTGCCGGTCGTGTGCGAGCCGATATGCGAGGTCGGCAGCACCGCGGGGTGACGGCGTAGCGCCTGCACAGTCTCGCTCGTGCGCTGGCCTTCCGCAGACCACACGTCGATCGCAGCGGCGTACACGATGCCGTCGTCGAGCGCCCGCAAGAGCGCCGCTTCGTCGACCACCTCGCCGCGCGCGGTGTTGACGAGGGCCATTGCGCGGCGCGCGGCGCGCAGCTTGTCGAAAAACGCCCCGCCGATCAGGCCGCGGGTCTCGTCGGTGAGGACAACATGCACCGACACGACGTCGGCACGCCGCGCCAGCACGTCGAGATCGGCCGCACGCGAATAGCGATCCGCGCCGACGCCCGCGAGGCTGATCGGCTGCGCGGATCGACTCCACAGTAGCGTATGGGCGGCGAGTGGCGCCACCAGGGCGGCGGTCTCACGGCCTATGTTGCCGCAGCCGACGATGCCGACGGTCGCGTCCGCAAGGCCGCAGCCGCGATCGATCACCCGCCACGTCGACTGCTCGCCGGAGAGCGCCGCGATGTCGCGCGGGGCGCCACGCAGCGCCAGGATGATCATGGCGAGCGCGAACTCGGCCACATCGCGGTTCGAGAGGCCCGGCGTGCAGGACACTTTGAGTCGGCGCTCACGCCACAGTCCGGCGACATCGACATTGTCGACGCCGGCGCCGAACCGCGCGACCGTACGCAGGTTTGGAAAGCGTTGGGCGTCCGCCGGGCCGAATGCCCCGAGGCCCACCACCACGGCGACGACGTCCCCCTCCTGCCCGGCGGGCACCTCGCGCACCAGCGACAGGCCACTGTCGCGTACGAGTTGCGCAGCTTCCGGCACCTGCAGGATGGAGAACGAGTCGCGCAGGAACACGAGGCGGATGCCGCGTGCTGGCGTAGCTTCAGTAGAGATTGTCACGCCGACGTCTCACGGCGCCCGCACGCCGTTCTCGGCGACGACCGGATTGCGCAGAGCGCCGATGCCGCTGATCTCGATCTCGACCACGTCGCCATGGCGCATGTCGAGGGTGGGGGCCTCCGAGCCCATCCAGATGACGTCGCCCGGATGGAGCGTGATGGCGGACGAGATCTCACTGATGAAACGCGCGACGCCGAAGATCATCCGGTTGGTCGGAAAGCGCGACACCTGCTTGCCGTTGAGCCGCACGGTGGTAACGAGCTTCTCGAGATCCACATCGGTCTCGATCCACGGCCCCATCGGCTTGAACGTATCGGAATTCTTGGCGCGCCAGATGGTACGATCGGCGGCCTGCCAGCTGCGTTCGCTCACATCGTTGCCGATGGTGTAGCCGAGCACGCAGTCAAGCGCCTGCGCTTCGGTCAGGTGCTTCGCCTTGCGGCCGATGACGGCGACGAGCTCGCCCTCGAACTGAATGATGCCGGACGAACTCGCCGGGATGACGATCGCCTCGTCATGGGCAATCAGCGCGCTCGCGGCGCGGTATCCGACGTCCGGCTTCTTGGGTACCTTTACATCCGCCTTGAGGAAATCCGCCGCTTCGGCGGTGTGACCGAGATAGTTGAAGCCGACCGCATAGAAGGTACCCGGCGTGACGGGCGGCAGCAGCGTCACCTCCTCGAAGCTGCGCTTCGGCCCGGTCTGCACGCACGCCCGAAACGGATCACTATCGACCTCGTCGATCGAGCCATCGTGGTTGATGATGCCGTACTTTATCTTGTGGTCATGCCGATACCGGACCCACCGCATCAGTCCGCCCCCTTGTGGCCGCCCATCACCCACGGCCGCGCAATGCGCTCGCGCGCCTGGTACGCATCGATGTCGGCCTTCATGGTCAGGATGAAGGAAATCTCATCGAGCCCGTTGAGGAGCGCCTCGCGACGCTCGGCCGGAATCTCGAACGACATCGAATGACCGCTCGGTCCCTGCACGATGCAACGCTCGAGGTCGACCGTAAGCGTCGGGGAGGCAGCGCGCTCCAACGCGTCAGCGAGTGTCGCACACGCGACGTGCGAAAGCATGACCGGCAGCAGGCCGTTCTGGTAGGCGTTGTCGCGGAAAATCTCTGCAAAGCTCGGCGCCACCACGGCACGGATGCCGAACCGCATCAGCGCCCACACGGCGCGTTCGCGCGAGGAGCCGCAGCCGAAGTTCTCGCCCGCGACGATGAACCTGCTGTCGCGGTAGGGCGCGCGATTGAGGACGAAACCGGAGTTCTCGCTGCCGTTGGCGCGGTAGCGGTCGTTGGCGAACAGCATGGCGCCGAGATCGGTTGCGGCGGACTTGCCGGCCGCGGTCGGCGACATGGCGTCGGTGGTGAGGTTGTCGGCCCGCATGGGCGCGGCGACGCCGGTCACGATGGTGAATTTTTCCATTTGGGCGGCGGTTCAGTTGAGGAGCTTGCGCACGTCGGTGATGCAGCCCGCTACCGCGGCGGCCGCAACCATGGCGGGGCTAGCGAGGTGGGTGCGGCTCTGCGGCCCCTGGCGGTGCTCGAAGTTGCGGTTGGTGGTCGAGATCGAGCGCTTGCCGGGCGCGACGATGTCGCCGTTGCTGGTGACGCACATGGAACAGCCGGAATTGCGCCACTCGAAGCCGGCCTCGCGGAAGATTTTGTCGAGGCCGCGCGCTTCCGCCGCTGCCTTTACGCTCATCGAGCCGGGCACCACCAGCGCGTTGACGCCGGCGTGGACCTTGCGGCCCTTGAGCACCGCGGCGGCGGCCTCAAGATCGGAGAGGCGACTATTGGTGCACGAGCCGATGAAGGCGTAGTCGATCGGCATGCCCTCGAGCGCCTGGCCGGGGGCGAGATTCATGTAAGCGAGCGCCCGCGCCACGGACGCGCGGCGATCCGGATCGCCGATCGCATCGGGATCGGGCACCCGCTCGCCGACCGCGACGATGTCCTGCGGCGTCGTTCCCCACGACACCTGCGGGGCGAGCGCCCGGCAGTCGATCGCGATCTCGCGGTCGAAGCGTGCGTCATCGTCCGAGACGCAACTGCGCCACTCGGCCACCGCCTGTTCCCACGCGGTCTCCTTTGGCGCGAAGGGCCGGCCCGCGATGTACTCGATGGTCGCGTCGTCGGCCGCGATCAGCCCCATGCGGGCGCCGAACTCGACCGACATGTTGCAGATGGTCATGCGCGCCTCGATCGGCAGCGCCCGGATCGCGGCCCCCGCATATTCGACCGCAAAGCCCGCGCCGGCCGCGACGCCGTGCCGGCCGATGAGATGGAGGATCAGGTCCTTGGCAAAGACGCCGCGCGGCAGCGCGCCGTCGAAAGTGATGCGCATCTTCTGCGGCCGCCTCACCAGCAGCGCCTGTGCGGCGAGCACGTGCATCAGCTCGGTGGTGCCGATGCCCCACGCGAGCGCGCCGAGCGCACCGTTGGTGGCAGTATGGCTGTCGCCGCACACCACGGTGGCGCCCGGCACCACGAAGCCGAGCTCCGGTGCGATCACGTGAACGATGCCCTGGCGAGGGTCGTCGACATCGTAGAGCGTGACGCCGAACTCGCGCGCGTTCGCGCGCAACGCATGAATGCGCTCGCGGCCCGACGGATTGGTCTCGCCGGTGCGGCCGGGCAGCGTCGCCACGATGTGGTCGACCACCGCGAGGTTGAGATCGAGATTACGCACCGTGAGCCCGCGCTGCCGCATGCCGTCGAACGCCTGGCGGCTGGTGCCGTCGTGCAGGATGTGGCGGTCTATGTGCAGGAGCGTGCGCCCGTCGGACAGCTCGCGCACCACATGGCGGTTCCAAATCTTGTCGACGAGGGTTGCGGCCATATGCGTCATTCCACGGCGTCGGGGCCCTGGAACAGGCGACGGCAGGAGTTCTGAAGGTGTAGCCGCATCGCTTCGCGCGCGGCGTCGGGCCGTCCGGCTTCGATGGCGTCGAGGATCACGGTGTGCTCGGACATCACGTTGAGCCGCCGCTCGTTCGGGTGCGAGAGCGCGAGCGTGCGGGTCAGGCTCACGGAGAACTCGAGCGGCTTCTGTATCGTTCGCAGCACGCGCTCGAAGAACGGATTTCCGGACGCCGTTGCGATCGCGAAATGGAAGTCGAGATCAGGCGCGAGCGCGATCTCGCCCCTCGCCAGCGCCTGGTCGAGCTTGTCGAGCGCGCGCCGCGCCGCGCCGAGCGAACCGGCAAGCCGCCGTTCCGCCGCGAGCGCTGCCGCATCGCCCTCGATGGCGCAGCGGAACTCGTATGTGTGGCGCACTTCCTCGAGACTTCGCACCGGCCCGAAGGTCGGGTCGCCGCGCCTCGCGCCGGCAGCGTCGCGCACGAAGCTGCCCGCGCCCCAGCGCACGTCGACGACGCCGGCCTGCTGCAGCCGGCCGAGCGCTTGGCGCACCACCGGGCGGGAGATGCCGAGCGTCGCCGCCATCTCGGGTTCGCTCGGCAGGCGGTCGCCATCGCCGAGTGCGCCATCCATGATCATGCCGAGGATGCCGCGATACGCCTCGTCGACGCGGCTTACCGCGGAGCCGCCGGGCGCACGCCGCGGGCGCTCCATGTGCGGGTCCTGCGAGCGCTGGTGCCGTGCCCTCATGCGCCGACCTTCGGGTGAGTCCATGCCGACCACTCACTCATGTGACGAGTGCTCAAGAGAGTTGACATCTTCGGCGAGATTTGCACAAAGCTTGGCCGCCGGTCAATCTGGCCACGGCACGGCGACAAGGCACAACGACACGATGGGCGGAGCGACCCTGTTCGAGAAGGTGTGGACCGAACATGAGGTCGCGAACCTTGGCGACGGCCTGTCCCTTCTCCACGTCGACCGCCATCTCATGCATGATCTCAACGGCATGAAGTCGCTGGTCGAGCTGCGCGAGCGCGGCCTTCGCGTGCGCAATCCGGAGCTGACCACCGCCACGCCCGATCACGGCATATCGACGATGCCTGGTCGCACCGACGACTCCAACCCTGCCACGGCTGCGCTGCTGCGCGGGCTGCGCGAAGAGACCGCGCGCGCCGGCATTCACGTCTATGATGTCGGGGAGGATGGCCAAGGCATCGTGCATGTGATGGGCCCCGAGCTCGGTCTCACCCAGCCTGGCTGTCTGATCGTGTGCGGCGACAGTCACACCTGCACGCACGGTGGTCTTGGCGCTCTGGCCTTCGGGGTCGGCCGTAGCGAGGTCGTGCACGTGCTGGCGACGCAGACCATCTACCAGAGCCGACCGCAGCAGATGCGCGTGCGCTTCGACGGCGCGCTCGCCCCGCACGTGTCGCCGAAGGACCTCATTCTCTACCTGATCGGCAAGATTGGGGCCGCCGGCGGCACCGGCTGCGCGGTCGAGTACGGCGGCTCGACCATCCGGGCGATGCCGGTCGAGGGGCGGCTGACCATCTGCAATCTCTCGATCGAGCTCGGCGCCAAGTACGGCATGATTGCGCCCGACGACACCACGATCGAGTTCATTGCCGGTCGGCCTTTCGCGCCCAAGCTCGAGCATTGGGACAAGGCGATCGCCTATTGGGGTACGCTGTTCTCCGACGACGACGCAACCTTCCATAAGGAGGTGACGGTCGATGCCGCCGCGGTTGCGCCGCAGATCACCTGGGGGACGAGCCCGCAGCATGTCATTGCGGTCGACGAGGTCATCCCCGATCCGGCCCACGCGGCCGATGCGACGGCCGCGCGCATGATGACGGAGGCGCTCGCCTATATCGGCCTCGCGCCGGGCACGCGCATCGAAGGCACGCCGGTCGACATCGTATTCATCGGCTCTTGCACCAACAGCCGCCTGCCCGATCTGCGCCAGGCGGCGGCGGTCACGAAAGGCCGCAAGGTCGCCGCCAATGTGCGCGCCTGGGTGGTTCCGGGCTCCGAGAAGGTCAAGCGCGCCGCCGAGGCGGAAGGGCTCGATCGCGTGTTCCGCGACGCCGGCTTCGAATGGCGCGAGCCCGGCTGCTCCATGTGCCTCGCGGCGAATGGCGAGCTCGCTCCGCGTGGCGCGCGCGTGGTGTCGACATCGAACCGCAACTTCGAGGGCCGCCAAGGTCCCGGTGCGCGCACGCATCTTGCGAGCCCCGCAATGGCCGCTGCGGCCGCCGTCGGCGGCTGCATCACCGACGTGCGCAAGCTGATGTCAGCAAACTGATGGACGCATGATGGAAAAGTTCACGGTGCTGACCGGCGTTGCGGCCTACCTGCCGAAGGCGAACGTCAATACCGACATCCTCATCCGCATCGAGCGCCTGATGCACGTCCCGAAGGGGCAATTGGCGCGCTATTGCTTCGAGGCGTGGCGCTACCGCCCTGACGGTTCCGACGATCCCGACTTCGTGCTGAACCAACCGGCGATAAGCGGCGCCAGGATCCTGCTCGCTGGACCGAACTTCGGCTGCGGCAGCTCGCGCGAAGCCGCCGTGTGGGCGCTGTGGGATTTGGGCTTTCGTTGCGTCATCGCGCCGAGCTTCGGCGACATCTTCTTCAACAACTGCTTCCAGAACGGCATGCTGCCGATCGTCCTGCGCGCCGACGTCATCGCGTCGCTCGTCCCGACCGCCGATGCGCCGGCATCGCAACCGCCTCCGGTCCTCACCATCGATCTCACCCGCCAGGTCATCGCCATGCCGCCGGACCGAGAGGTTGCCTTCAAGGTCGACGGCGCCAAGCGCCGCGCCCTGCTCGAAGGACTCGACGAGATCGAGATGACGCTCGAATGCGAGTCCGAGATCACCCAGTTTCAGCAGGACGATCGCGCCCGGCGACCGTGGATCTACTCGGCCTGACCTTCAACGAGGATTCGACATGACGCGCAATGCGCGCACCCACATGATGGTGTTGCCGGGCGACGGCATCGGACCCGAAGTGATCCGGCAGGCCGAGCGCGTGCTGGAATGGTTCGCGACGCACCGTGGCCTCGACGTCGAGCTTCAGCACGGCGACTTCGGCGTCGGCGCCTATTATCGCTCGGGCCGCATCCTGCAGGACGAGCTTCTCGCCGATATCCTCGCGGCCGACCTCGTGCTGTTCGGCGCCATGGGGGGCGGCGCCGATCACCGCGCCATCCCGCAGGAGATACGGCTGCGCGAGGGACTTCCGGGCGTGCGCAAGTCGATGCAGGTCTA
>Ga0209415_10018401_pt1 | contig 11025 bp, 14 predicted proteins | sample PeaSoiSIISIP2007_FD_187696 | JGI IMG/M metagenome (GOLD analysis project Ga0209415, IMG submission 187696) | Peat soil microbial communities from Weissenstadt, Germany - SII-SIP-2007 (SPAdes) (version 2) | ecosystem: Environmental > Terrestrial > Soil > Wetlands > Peat | place: Germany...
GCCATCCAGGAATTCTCCGATTACATCAAGTTCTATCCCAACACCGATCTAGCCGGAAACTGCTACTTCTATCTCGGCGAAATTCAATTCCGCCAGGGAAACTACCAACAGGCCGCGCAGAGCTACGACCAGGTTTTGCAGAACTTTCCTACGGGGAACAAGTCTGCGTCCGCTCAGTTGAAAAAGGGCTTTTCGCTGATCGAACTCGGCAAGCAGGATGATGGTGTAGCGGAACTGCGCCGTGTAATCCAGCGCTATCCCAAGTCTAACGAAGCTCTGCAGGCCCGCGAGCGCCTCCGCAAGCTGGGAGTCGCGCCCACCGCCCGGCCTGGTCAGTAGCTTTGCTCGGGAGCAGGAGCACTCATATGAATAAAATCTCCGACAACGATCCCGACCGCGCCAAGGGCGCCACCGAAGGCGAAGAGCACCACCACGACGGCAACCTCGCCCTCTCCGAGCAACTCGGCCATCGGGACCAGGATCCGCGCATCAAGGGCGCTGACACAGACTTCCCCGAGCCGGGTGGAAGCCCGGAACACTCTGGGGAAGACAGTAAGTTGAAGGCGGTTGAGAAGAATCCGAAGAGGAAGTGATCAGGTCACACGAGCCCAGATCTTGCTGGCCAGTGGCCACTGATCACTGGCCACTGACTTCAAATCGCCATCGCTCCAACTTCCTTTTCCACTTCGGCGGTGTCGACCATTACGATGGCGTCCCACGGACAGCCGTCGAGGAAGCAGCCGTCGGGACCTTTGCTGAGGCACTTCTTGCAGCCGATGCAGAGAATGGGATCGACCGCGATGCGCCCGAACGGCGTGCTGTCTTCGTCCGCCACCCAGAACATGCAGTCTTCCACCGGACAGTATTCCACACAAGCCGGCGAGCCGGCGCAACCCGTGCAGCACTCGGTAATGACGGCAAGCTCTTTGGGCTTCTTTTTCCGAGGCGTGGTCAGGCCCTTGGACCTGGGTTCAGACTTCATATCGTCGGGAACCATGCCGACGGCTCTAGTGGCGCCAGGTGCAGGAGGCATGGCGCGATTATAACGTGCTTTCCCTCTAAGCCAAAACTCGCGCAAGGTTCCTGCCCCGGAGGGGCACCCGATAATAGCCCGGCGCGTTCAGCGCCGGGAGAAGCAGCAAAGCGAGACGCGTCCCGGAGGGACGCCTGAACATTTCACACACCTTCTCATCTCCCATCCTTCCCAGAACGGATTTCAACGGAGAATAAGATCTCCCGCACCTCCCGCAACGTATTCCTTCCGGTATACTGAACCCCTGCAAAGGAGCTCCCCATGGCAGGAAAAAGTCTGAACCGGGTTCAACTGATCGGTAATCTTGGGAAAGATCCAGAAGTGAAGTACACGCCGCAGGGCACGCCCGTGGCCAAGCTGACCATCGCCACCAACGAGCGCTTCAAAGACAAGGCCGGCGAATGGCAGGACCGCACCGAGTGGCACAACGTCGTGCTCTGGCAGCGCCTGGCCGAGATCGCAGGCGAGTATCTGAAGAAGGGCGGCAAAGTCTACATCGAAGGCCGCCTGCAAACCCGCTCCTGGGACGACAAGACCAGCGGCCAGAAGAAATACATGACCGAGGTGGTAGCCAGCGACCTGATCCTGCTCGGCGGACGCGGCGAAGGCAGCGGCGGCGGAGATTTCAAAGAAAGCTCGCGAGGCGCGTCAGCCGGTGGCGGCAACAACTTTGACCAGCGCACGCCGGAACCCGAGCACGCAGCAGCAGGGTCCGGCCCCATCACGGATGAGGATATTCCGTTCTAACAGGATGCCGTAGAACCGTGGTTTTGCGTGGCTCGCTTCAAGAGCTGTCGTCAAGGGACTTGCGGACCTTCATAAACTGTCATAATATGAAGGCATGGCCATGACCTCTTTGAACATTTCTCTTCCCGAACCTTTGAAGCAGTACGTCGAAGGGCAGGTTGCATCGGGCGATTGGGGCACTCCCAGCGAATACGTCCGCGAATTAATTCGCCAGGACAAGGAACGCCGCCTTCACTCCCTCGAACAAGATCTTATCGCAGCCGCTAAGGGACCCACGATCGAACTTTCTTTGACGGAAGTACGCAAGAAGGGCTTGCTCGCCGTTCTGCGCAATCAGACTGGCAAGAAATGAATCGTGCCAAGCTTCGGCTCACTGATGTCGCCGTCAGCGACATTCAAGAGCAAGCCGACTGGTACGAACAGCGCTCGGACCGCGCATTGGCACGGCGATGGGAAAATGAAGTTACCGCCGCCTTGATTCGCATCGAGAAGAACCCACGCTCAGGCGCAAAGTGCGGCTTCAGCTCCGACGAACTTCAGGGCGTTCGACGGATGCGAATCGCCGGATTCTCCAGACATCTGATCTTCTATCGCGCTGAAAAGGAGGAAATCAGGATTCTCCGGGTAGTTCACGGCACCCGCGACCTCGAAAGCTTGCTTTGAAGCTTATACGGCGCACGACGAAGTACAATACTTCTCCATGACCGAACAACTAGCTGATAAGAAATGCGTCCCCTGCCGCGGCGGCGTGCCTCTGCTCAAAGGCAAGGAACTCGACGCGCTGCACAAGATCGTCCCCCAGTGGAACGTGATCAACCAGCACCACATCACTCGCGCCTTCACTTTTCCGGACTTCAAGCAGGCGCTCGATTTCGTGAATCGCGTCGGTGCGCTGGCCGAGGAGCAAGGGCATCATCCGGACATTCTGCTGACCTGGGGCAAAGCCGAAGTCACGATGTGGACGCATAAGATCGACGGCCTCACCGAGAGCGATTTCATCATGGCCGCGAAGATCGACCGGCTCCTAGCATGATTGTCATCCTGAACAAGCGTTCTTTGCGCAGTGAAGGATCTGGGCGAGCCGCGCGAAGCGTCGCGTTCTTTGCGACGCAATAATCGCGCGTTTGGCTCGCTTCCTTATCAACTCGACTGTTCCCAATTCGGGCCTTGACCTAGCCCCACCAAGCCGTTAGCCTTGAAAGTAGAAGCCAGTAAAGCTCTCTGACAACCTAGCTAAGTCCTTATTCCGCAAGATTTTGGCCGCAAGTTATTGATGCCAATAGATTACTTCGTGTTTTCTCCGTAACCTCAAGATTCCAATAGACCAGGGGGAGGGGGGTACCCCTCTAAACCAGACTCGTTCCAAAATGGAACGAAGACGCACGCCTTCCGTTTGGATATCTACTGCTCTCCAATCTCTGCGGTCGAGTGTCTGCCCACTCGCATCGCCAGGGCCCACAACGCTGCGGGAATCAACATGACAAGTCCCGTCCATGTCGCGACCGTGCGCGCCGAGACGCCCGCATCAAGCAAGCGTCCACACAGGTAAGCGCCCGCGGCGATCGTGAGCATCGAGAAACCCAAGTCCGTCGAAAAGACGCGGCCACGGAAGCGGTCGTCGGTGTGCAGCTGCAACAGGGTGGTAGAGAAAACCCAAACCGTCGATCCTCCCATGTGCGCGAGCATCGCGCAGGCGCTGGCCATCCAAACCGTGCGGCTGACCCCGAGCGCTCCGTATCCAACCGCGATGATGAGATAGCCGAAGAGGATTCCGAGTTGCAGCCGCCGGTCGCTGCGGCCCGCCCAGCGCGCCGAGACGAGCGGGCCAACGAGCGCTCCCAGGCCGCGCCCGCCGAGCAGGATGCTCATGCCGAGCATCGCTCCGCGTGCGGCATCGACGTTGTGCCAGTGCACGGCAAACTCATGCGCGCCCAGCACGGTGAAGATCACCCAGCTCGGACCAATCATGAGTTCGCCGGCTTTCGCAAAGACAGTTGGAAGCAGCGTGCGATGACTGCGTACATAGCGAATGCCTTCCAGCACGGGAGAGAAGTCAACCAAATCGCGCGGGCGCAACGGAGCCGCAGACTCGGCGTGCGGCTCGGCAAAGTGCATTCCTCCGATTAGCACGGCCGAAGCCAGAAACGACAGCGCGTTGAGAACGAACACAGCGTCCCGTCCGAAAAAGGCTGCAACCACTCCTCCCACCGAAGCACCAATCAGTAAATTCACCGACCACGTAGCCGAAGACAGCGTGTTGGCGATAAGCACTTCTCCCCGCGCAGCGATGTTCGGGATCACCGAACTACGGGCCGGTTCGAAGAACGCCGCCATGATGGTCTCCGCCAGCAGCAGCGGATAGACGAGCCATACTGCAGAGCGCGAACGCACCAGCAGCATCGCCAGCACCACTCCAAAGCGGACCAAGTCGGCGGCAATCATCACATGCTTGCGGCGCAATCGATCGTTCACCACACCTGCGGTTGGACCCACCAAAGTCTGTGGCAGTACTTGAAGCACGAGAGCCAGCGCCACCGAACTGGCGTGCCCAGTCAACTGCAGCAGCAGAGTGTAGATGGAGAGTGTGTAGAACCAGTCGCCGATCTCGCTGACAATCTGCGCCATCCAGAGCCGGCGGAAGTTACGGTTGCCGCGTAGCAGCCGCAGGTACGCCGCCAGCGAAATTGACGGAGCCGCGAGCTCTGGTTGGGGTTCCATGCGAACGGCTAGGGTAACAAAGATCGGGCTTCGGCTTTGGGGCTTTGCTTGGAGTCGGTAGTGAAGACTTCTGTCTATGGCCCAGTTACGAGGCAAGCCGCAGCTTGCGCTTGAGGTCGTCGGCAATCTGCTTGCCGTGGAAGCGGCCGTTCTCGATGAAGATTTCGTTGGTGCTGGAGCCGGCGACAATCACTCCGGCTACGTAGATCCCGGGCACATTGCTCTCTAGCGACACGGGATCGCAGACGGGACGGCATTGCTCCTCGGAGAGTTCGATGCCCATGCTGCGCAGGAAGTCGTAGTCGGGGTGATAGCCAATCAAGGCCAGCACGAAGTCGTTCTTCAGGCGGATGGGGCCGCGCGGGGTGACGATGACGACGTGATCGACGCCGATCTCCTGCACCCGGCTGTCGAAATAGGCGGCGATATCTCCGTTCTTGATGCGATTCTCCAGGTCGGGTTTGATCCAGTACTTGACGTGGCGGTGCAGTTGGGTTCCGCGATAGACGAGTGTTACGCGGGCGCCGTGACGCCAGAGATCGAGAGCAGCAATGGCGGCGGAATTCTTGCCGCCGATCACCAGCACATCAGTGTCGTAGTAGGGATGAGCCTCAGCGTAATAGTGCGAGACCTTGGGCAGATCCTCGCCGGGCAGGCCGAGTTGATTGGCTAGATCGTAATATCCTGTGGAGGCGATCACCTTGCGCGTGCGGTAGTCGTGGGGCCGGCCGGCGCGGTCGGTAGCTGTGATGCTGAAGTTTCCGTCCTCGCCCATCACCGTCTTGACCCACTCGTACTGGCGAATATCGAGATCGTAATGCTCGGTGACCTTGCGGTAGTACTCGAGAGCCTCTTCGCGAGTTGGCTTCTGCTGGGCGGTGGTGAAAGGGATGTCACCAATTTCCAGCAGTTCGGGCGTGGTAAAAAAAATCATGCCTGCGGGATAGTGAAAAAGTGAATTCACCAGACAGCCCTTGTCGAGGACGATGACTTTGAGGCCGATCTTTTGCGCTTCGATGGCGCAGGCCAGGCCAGTGGGTCCGGCTCCGATGACCAAGACATCGGTGCGCATCTCCGGATGCGCACGAAGCTTGGGCTGGGACTGAATTTCAACTTCCGCAGCGGTGAGAAAGTCAGGCATGGAGTTCCGTGACACGCTGCACCGGCTATCGAGGCACGGGCAGAAACCGATGATTCTAGCACGCGGCAAGAGCGGACCTTCTTACACCGAGGTTAAAGTGCATCAGGGCAGGGGTGGACGCTTGGTCCGCGCTATAATTTGCGGTTGCTTCATCCATCGCGCTCTAATCAGGACTCTATGTCAATCTCCGCAGAACCCGCGACTCGCACGCGCATTGAATCCGACAGCATGGGACAGATCGAGGTCCCGGCCAATGTTTACTGGGGCGCTCAGACGCAGCGCTCGTTGTTGCACTTCAACATTGGGCGCGACACTATGCCTCCGGAACTCATTCGCGCTTTCGGCACCCTCAAGAAGGCGTGCGCGCTGGTGAACCAGGATCTGGGCAAGCTGCCGGCGGACAAAGCCAAGCTCATCGTGCAAGCTGCTGACGAGGTGATTGCAGGCAAGCTGAACGACCAGTTTCCCCTGCGCGTCTGGCAGACGGGCAGTGGCACACAAACCAACATGAACGTGAATGAGGTCATCTCGAATCGCGCCATTGAAATTGCTTGCGGTGTGATGGGGTCGAAGAAGCCAGTCCATCCCAATGACGACGTCAATATGTCGCAGTCGTCGAACGATACGTTTCCGGCGGCGATGCACATTGCGGCGGCCGAGCGGGTGAAGAACGTGCTGATTCCGGCGATCAAGAACGTGCACGATGCGATTGCGGCGAAGGCGCGGGAATTCAACGACGTTGTGAAGATCGGACGCACACACTTGCAGGATGCTGTGCCGTTGACATTCGGCCAAGAGTTTGGGGGCTGGGCCAGCCTGCTGGAGCGCGATATCAAGCGCCTGGAACAGGTGCTGGACGGACTTTACGATCTCGCCATCGGCGGAACCGCTGTAGGCACGGGGCTGAATACTCATCCTGAATTTGCGGAACGCGCTGCAAAGAAGATTGCCGAACTCACCGGACTTCCCTTCCGCTCCCATGGCAACAAGTTCGCCGCGCTTTCGGCGCATGATGAGATCGTCTACGCGCAGGGTGCGATGGAAACGCTGGCGGCTTCGCTGATGAAGATTTCGAATGATATCCGCTGGCTGGCTTCCGGGCCGCGTTGTGGGCTGGGAGAGCTTTCTATCCCCGAAAATGAGCCTGGATCTTCGATTATGCCGGGCAAGGTGAATCCGACGCAGTGCGAGGCGATGACTATGGTCTGCGTGCAGGTGCATGGCGCTACCGCAGCAGTGGGATTCGCCGGATCGCAGGGCAATTTCGAACTCAACGTGTACAAGCCGGTGATCATTTACAACTTCCTGCACTCAGTCACGCTGGTCGCCGACGCCTGCCACGGATATGTCGAGTACATGATCAAGGGCATCGAGGTCGATCGTGCAAAGGTGGATTGGTACGTGAAGAACTCGCTGATGCTGGTAACGGCACTGGCTCCGAAGGTGGGATACGACAAGGCCGCCCAGATCGCCCATACGGCGCACGTGGAGCACAGCAGCCTGCGCGAGGCGGCGCTGAAGCTGGGGTATCTTACGGGCGAGGAGTTTGATCTTTTGGTGCGGCCGGAGAGGATGACGCGGCCGTAGGCACAGGCCGCGTGGAATGGCACAAAACAGGACTACGGTTTTGCAAGTTCTGCTTCTTTGGTCAATGGCTTGAGTTCAACATTCCTCCTCGGCGTTGTCGTGATCACCACGACACTCACTAGCACGAGGAATGTTCCCAGGACCGTCCGCGCACCGAGTGCTTCCCCGCCTAGAGCATATCCGATCACAACCGCCACTACGGGATTCACATATGCGTAGGTTCCCACTTTGGTTGGGGGTTCATGGTGGATGAGCCAGACATACGCGGTGAAGCCGACAATCGATCCTGCGACGATCAAGTATGCCAATGCGAGCCAGGCTCCGGAAGAGACTGCTCGCGGGTGAAAGCCTCTGAACTCTCCCAACACTGCGGCAGTCACGGTGAGGAGGAGTCCGCCGGCAAGCATCTGCGCTCCAGAACTCATGACTCTCGATGCGGGTGACGGTAATTTACGGGTAAGAACTGCCGCCAGGGACCAACTGATGGCGGCCACCACCAGGGCGATCGCTCCGGAAGCATTGATCGCCCCCGCGCCTAAATTTGCCGAACGGCCAACCAGGACTCCCACTCCGCCAATACCCACTAACAGTGCGATTCCGAGCCGAGGGGTGAGCTTCTGCGTGCGGAGGAAGACTATCTCCGCAAGAGCCATGAAGAGCGGGATCGTCGCCATCATCACCGCTGCAATTCCGGAAGGCACACGCTGCTCCGCCCAAAAGAGCAACCCGTAGTCCAACACGAAGATCAGCACGGCCAGCAACGCCGATGCTGCCCACTCGCGGCGTGTGGGTGAGGCTGTCCCTCTGGCGCGCATCCAGGCATAGAGCACCGCTCCAGCAGCGAAGAACCGCATTCCGGCAAGCAGAAACGGCGGCACTTCGCGCACGCCGACGCGGATTGCCAGGAAGGTCGATCCCCAGACGAAGTAGATTATGGCAAAAGCCAGCAGGGTCTTCCAGCGGTGTGGGCGGGGCGGGGCTTGCATTGGAAGCAGTCTGAGCCATGTTGAAGAAGTCAGACTGATTGCTTAGATCATCCGCGAGCGGATGGGGAAGCAAATTCCGCTATCAAAAGTTTTTATAGGCGATACATTCTTGGGAGCACACCCGGAGCGGCGCAGGAACGAGGCTCTACCTTTTCAGCAGGCTGGTGTGGCTGGCAACGCATTGCCAGCGGCCATCGGTATATACCCAGGTATCGGTGAAGCGGCCGAAGTGCTCGTAGGGCTTGTTCTGGTAGGTTCCTTTGGTGTGATAAATGCCAACGACTACGGCTGAGTCGGCATACATGTTGACCTTGAGATCTTGAATCGTCAGGCTAGTGGGTTTGAACTGCGGGTCTTTGATATCGGCGAGGAACTTGCTTTTATCGCTGACCTCACCGTCGTACTCGGTGTTGACGAACTGGCTGCCGATCATGGCATCGAGAACGCCGGCGTCACGATTCACCTGGGCTTCATTCCACAGGTGTTCCATAATCAGCAGCTTGGTTTCTTGTGAGTCGTCTTTCGACTTCTGGGCAGCCGCTTGCCCCATCGAAGTGAGAGCCAACAGCAGATAGCAGCATGTGGTACGGAGCATGGTCTTGCCCGTCCGCCACATCCCCACGTGAGGCGGACGCTGCGAAAAGATAGCAGCGGGGCGCCGGGTCTCGCTATTGAAATAGGCGGGGCAGAGTTACGAACGTACCTCAGGGGCTGAAGCCCAGTCATTTGTGGCGCACCTAGACGCAGCGCTGAAGCGCTGCTCCACCCAAAATCAGAACCTGTGAAGAACTAAGGCGGCGGTGGCTGGAGCGCCTCGCTTCGCTTGGCGGGACAGCCGAGGCGGCTGTCCCCACATGAGCAAGTCTAGAAGGCCCAGCGCAAGAGTGCGGCGCCTACCGTGAAGCCAGCACCCACCGAGGCCATCAGGACGAGGCTTCCCTTCTTCAGTTTGCCCTGTTCGATGGCCGTATTCATGGCTAATGGAATAGTGCCCGCAGTGGTGTTGCCGAAGCATTGGATATTGACGATGGCGCTTTCCGGGCGCAGACCCAGACGTTCGGCGGTGGCGTTGATGATGCGCAAGTTGGCCTGGTGCGGGATGAAGGCATCGACATCCGAGCCCTTGAGGCCGTTGCGTTCGAGCAGTTTCAGGCAGGCTTCGGTTTGCTTGCGCACGGCAAACTTGAAGACCTGCTGGCCGTCCTGATGAACGTAGTGCATTTTCTTGTCGACGGTTTCGCGAGTTGAAGGGTTGAGGCTGCCGCCGCCGGGCATCTGGAGAAAGCATCCGCCGGAGCCGTCGATTTCGTGGATGAAGTCAATCAAGCCAACGGAATCGTCTTCGGCGGGCTCGAGAATTACGGCGCCGGCGCCATCGCCGAAAATCACGCAGGTGGCACGGTCGGCGTAGTCGATGATTGAAGACATCACATCGGCGCCGATCACGAGAACCTTCTTATGGGTGCCGGTGGCGATGAATTGTGCGCCCGTCTGTACGGCGTAAATGAAGGCGGAGCAGGCAGCGGAAAGATCGAATCCCCAAACGCCCTGGGCGCCTAGTTTGTGCTGGACGAGGCAGGCGGTAGAGGGAAAGAACATGTCGGGCGTGACGGTGCCAACGATGATGGCATCGAGGTCGCTGGGAGCCAGGCCGCGCTGGGCAAGAGCCTTCTTGGCGGCTTCCACCGCGAGGTCGCTGGTGGCGACGCCTTTTTCCACGATGTGGCGTTCGTGGATGCCGACGCGGGCGAGGATCCAGTCGTTGGTGGTGTCGACCATCTTTTCGAGGTCGGCGTTAGTAAGAAGGCGAGGCGGCACGTAGGTGCCGAGGGCGCTGATTTTGGCGCGAATCGGTTTGGTCAATTAGAGCTCCTGAGTATGAAAGTCAGTATTTTGCAGGATTGGAGCCAGAATGTCTAACCGGAGCTGCTCAGGCGAGCTTCCAGAACTCAGAAGTGAGTCCCAACGAGCGAAATAACTCGTGCGCCTCATCCACGTTGCGGCGGCGCCAGTCGGGCGACAGGCGGTCGCGATACCAGGCATCGGCCAGTTTCCAGGCCTGTTCCACGCTCAAGGTCGCGCCGCGAGGAAGCCTCCAGTCCCTGCACCATTTTTCGATGTGCTCTTCCGACCGGAAGATCAGCATGGTTTTTCAATTGAACACGATGTCGTCCCACCAATGCCTGGCCGGAATAGCGAAATGCACTATGCCCGGCGGCTTCGCTTCCACCTTGCCTTTGTCCACACTCACCGTCATGCTCTCGCCGCAACATCCGCAGGACGTGAGTACCTGGCCGCCGCGCTGCAGCATGGCAATCACGCCCAGCGCATCCCAGATGCAGTTTCCGTACCAGCTTCGGGGTCCGGTATCTGCGTGAGTTTCCACCACGAACGCCGTTGGAACCGCCGAAAGCGGGTTAGCCATGAGGATTTCTCCACTGCCCGGCTGTAGCACAAGCATGTGGGCGGCGGCGAGGTCACGGAACGCCACAGCTACCTCGGGGACGGGGCACTGAAGAGCGGCTGCAACCTCTGCGCTGCTGGGACACCGGCCTAACTCCAGGAACATTTTGTAGAGCCGGACGCGCACGCGATTTTTGAAATCGTCAGGCATAAAGCGGATCGACGCACATTATGGAAGAAGCGAAATTGAATGTCCAACGGTAGAACGCGCTCTATTTGAGGACTGTTGCCGGGATGACTGGAGCGAGAAATGGGCGGTGGAAAGAAAACAAGTAAGCCAGGCACCGGGGGCCCACTGCACACGCAAGAGCCCGTTACCGTTGCTTCCTTCCGGACCTGGCGGGGTTGGC
>Ga0209415_10018403_pt1 | contig 11025 bp, 6 predicted proteins | sample PeaSoiSIISIP2007_FD_187696 | JGI IMG/M metagenome (GOLD analysis project Ga0209415, IMG submission 187696) | Peat soil microbial communities from Weissenstadt, Germany - SII-SIP-2007 (SPAdes) (version 2) | ecosystem: Environmental > Terrestrial > Soil > Wetlands > Peat | place: Germany...
TTCCGAACGGTTGAAGGAGTCGGCCAGGCTCTCCTGGGCCATGCTCCAGACCCATTCCTGGATCTGGGCGTGGCGTCTGGCTTCGAAGATTCCCTTCTCCAGGCAATGGGCCCGGAAGGATTCGATCTCGGACCAGATCCCATCCAGTCCGTCTCCGGTCACGGCGCTGCAGGTGACCACGGGAGGCTTCCAACCCGAGGTGAACGGCTGCAGTCCCATCACGGCGCCGTGGAGGATCGCTCGCGCCAGGCCCGCGCGCTGGCGGTTGTCGCCGTCGGCCTTGGTGATGGCGATCAGGTCGGCGATCTCCATGATCCCCTTCTTCATCCCCTGGAGATCGTCGCCGGAGCCGGCGAGCTGCAGGAGCAGGAACAGGTCCGTCATGGAACGCACCGTGGTCTCGCTCTGCCCGACCCCCACGGTCTCCACCACCACGACGTCGAATCCCGCCGCCTCCACGAGGAAGATGGTCTCGCGGGTCTTGCGCGCCACCCCGCCCAGGGCTCCGCTGGAGGGACTGGGACGGATGAACGCCTCGGGATGGCGCACCAGGTTCTCCATGCGGGTCTTGTCCCCCAGGATGGAGCCTCGGTTGATGGAGGAGGACGGATCGATGGCGAGCACGGCGATCCTGTGCCCCCGCTCCACGAGCCGGCACCCCCACGCGTCGATGAACGTGGACTTCCCCACCCCGGGGGGTCCCGAAATGCCGATGCGGACGGACTTCCCGGAATGGGGATAGATCAGCCGGACGAGTTCGTCGGCCAACTCCCGGTGGCGCGGTGCGTTCGATTCCACCAGGGTGATGGCTCGGGCGAGCATGCTTCGGTCGCGTGCGAGCAATCCTTCCGCGAGTTCCGCGGGGCCGGGCGCGCGGACGGAGGGCGCCGCGACGGACCGGGAGGAGGCCGCGCCGGCCACCCCCGGGGAAACGAAGGAGGCGAACTCGGAACCGGCCCGATCCGGCGCCCACTCGGGTCGGGAGGCGCCGCTGGGAAGGGAGGGCTCGGGATGCATCGGATGGACTCCTCGCCTGGGCGGTCGACTCAGTCGGGACAGATCGTGAGGATCTCGGTCCCGCGGTCGGTGATGGCGATGGTGTGCTCGAACTGGGCCGAAAGCTTTCCGTCGGCGGTGACGGCGGTCCAGCCGTCGTCCAGGAGCTTGGTCTTCCAGACGCCCTCGTTGATCATGGGTTCGATGGTGAAGACCATTCCCTTGCGCAGGCGCGGGCCGGGCTTGTCGCGGTAGTGGAGCACCTGGGGCTCCTCGTGGAACTTCCGACCGATGCCGTGGCCGCAGTATTCGCGGACCACCGTATAACCTTCCGATTCGGCTATGTCCTGGATGGCGGCTCCGATGTCGCCCAGGAAGGCTCCGTCGCGGGCAACCCCGATGCCGGCCTCCAGGCACCTCCGGGTGGAATCCACCAGCAGGCGGGCCGATTCCGCGATCTCGCCGACGGGAAACGTCGCGGAGCAGTCTCCGTGGTATCCCTGGAGGCACACCGTGATGTCCAGGTTGACGATGTCCCCCTCGCGGAGGATCTCCTTGTTCGATGGCACGCCGTGGGTCACGACCTCGTTGATGGAGGTGCAGATGCTGGCGGGGAAGCAGGACGGCTCGATGCGCGGCTTGCGCGGATCCGTGGGTCTCCCGGGGTAGTTCAACGGGCTCGGATAGGCACCGTGGTCCAGGATGAATTCGCGGACCTTGTCGTCGATGGCCTCCGTGGAGACGCCCGGTTCCACGAGGCTTCCGGCGAAGCGCAAGGTGCGAGCCGCGAGCAGCCCGGAAGCCCGCAGCAGCCGAATCTCCTCGGCTGTCTTCAGTCGGATCATGGAATGGAGCAATATACACCACAGATTCTAGATTCCCCTGTCCTGGAGGTGTCCATGAGTTCCGAGCTTCGATCCGCAGACCTCGCGGGCGTGCATGTCGCCCTGTTGACGCCGTTGCTGCGCGACTGCCCCAAGGGGCTGCGCAACGGCATCGACTTCGAGAAGGCGGCGGGAATCATCGAAGACGTCCTCGCGGCCGGGGTCGACGGCGTGGTGCCCATCGGGACCACGGGCCAGAGTCCCACCGTGACCACGGAACAGCACCTCGATTTCGTGAGGTTCACCATCGACCGCGTGGCCGGACGTGCCAAGGTCTTCGCAGGTGCGGGGAGCAATTCCACGCGCGAATCGGTGGACATGATCCGGGAGATCCAGCGGATCGCGCCGGGTACCGCGTGCCTGTGCGTGACGGGCTACTACAACAACCCGCCGCAGGAGGGGATCGCCGCCCACTACGAGATGCTGGCCTCGGAGACGGGCGCCCCGCTGATCCTCTACAACGTCCCGGCGCGCACGGCCAACTACATCGAACCGGAGACCATCGTCCGCCTGGCGAGCCATCCGGGGATCATCGGCCTCAAGCAGGCCGTGAACTTCGCGGATCCGGGGAAGTTCCGGGAAGACACGGTTCGGATCGTCTCCGAGACCGCCGGGATGGACTTCGGCGTCGTGTCCGGCGAGGACGCCTGGTTCGCTCAACTGCTGGAGATCGGCGGAGTGGGGATCGTCACCGCGTCGGGGAACATCCCGGAGGCGGCGAAGCTCTACCTGGAGATCCGCAGACGGTTCCTGTCCAAGGACCTCGATGGGGCGAGGGCGGCCCAGAAGGCGCTGGGGCCCTTCGTCCGCTGGGTGTTCTGCCGCAAGAGCCCCATCCCCCTGGCGACCCTCTTCGATTCGCCGGTGTTCCTGCCCCTGGTGGACCTGGGCCGCACCGAAGGCGGGGAGGCGCTGGTGGCCGAGATGAAGGAATGGGCCCGCCGCGAAACTCCGAGCCTGGTCCGCTGGTGGAAGGACTGAGCCCGGTTCTCGTCACGGGGGCCAGCGGCTTCGCGGGCCGATGGATGCTCCGGGAACTCGCGGACAGGGGAATCTCGACCTGGGCCGGTGTCCGGCGGCCGTCGGAAGTCCCGGTCGTTCCCGAGATCGTCCTGGATCTCGAGGACCCGGCGAGCATCTTCCAGGCGGTGGACAGGGTCCGCCCGAGGGGAATCGTCCATCTGGCCGCCATGGCCTCCCCGCACCTTTCCAACGCCCGGCCCGAGGCCTCCTACATGGTGAACTTCCTGGGCGCCCACAGGCTCCTGGAGACCTGCAGGGTGCTTGGAATCGCGCCCAGGGTCCTGCTGGTCGGTTCCGCGACGGTGTACGGCGCGGTGGGACGGGAAGAGCCACCCATCCCCGAGACCCATCCTGTCCGGCCCACCGACGCCTATTCCCTCGCCAAGGCCGCCGCCGAGATGCTGGCACCGGTCTACGAATCGCGGTTCCCGGTGGTGGTCGCGCGCTCCTTCAACCACACCGGCCCCGGCCAGGGGACCGACTTCGCCCTGCCCGCGTTCGCCTCCCAGATCGCCAGGATCGAGGCCGGATTGCAGGAGCCCGTCATCCGCGTTGGCGACCTGGATGCGGAACGCGATTTCCTGGACGTCCGCGACGTGGTCGCCGCCTACGCCATCCTCCTGGAACGGGGAAGCGCCACCACCACGTTCAACGTCTGTTCGGGAACGTGCCGACCGGTCTCGACCTGGCTCGAGATGCTGGTCGGGTTGGCCAGGGTTCCGGTGCACGTGGAGCGGGACCCGTCCAGGGTCTTCGTCCAGTCGAACCCGAGGCTCGTTGGAGACAATTCCCGTCTCAAAGCGCTGGGGTGGGAGGCTCGCGTCCCGCCCGAAGCCATGCTCTCGACCCTTCTCGAGGACTGGCGCCACCGCATCCGCGAGTCCCCATGACCCTCGAGGCCCCGAGTTCGGCCCGTCTCCGCCACTGGACGCTCGCGCTCGGCCTCGTCCTCGCCACGCTCCTCGCCGCCGTGGTGGGCTGGAACGCCCTTCGCGACGAGGTGGGCCGCTGGCTTTCCCGACAGCATGTCGCCGGAGCGTGGGTTTGGAAGGTTTGGGGAATCCGTCGCGGCGGTTCGGTCCTGGCGTTCGATTCGCTCTCCGTCAGGGGCCCCTCCCTGCGCCTGAGGCTCCGCGAGGTGCGGATCCGGTTCCGGTGGACCGCGGGACTCTATCCGGTGCCCGCCGAGCTTTCCGTCCACGCGCGCCGGCTGGACCTCCTCCCGCTCCCGGTAAAACCGGACACGTCCGCCCCGGCCTTCCCGCGTCTTTCCCTTCCGCTCGCCGTCCTGGTGGAATTGGACTCCTTGTCCGTGCGCGCCGGCGACCTGGACACCGGTCGGACGGTCGTGTCCGTCCAGGGGATCCGGGTGGCCAGCGAGGCCGGGACGCGGGCATCCGCCCAGGTTCGCAGCGCAAAGTCGCCATCCGTCGCGGCGAGCGCAGGCGCCACGCTCGAGGCCCAGTGGACCGAGCCCGACACGCTGCGACTGAGGCTTCGCATCGTGGCCGTTTCCGGCTGCTGCGCCTCGGACACCGTTCGAGGGGTCGCATCGCTTTCCCGGAAGGACATGCGGCTGGGCCGAGCCCGCATGCGGGGCCGCATCGAGGAGTCCAGAGGCTGGAGCGAAGTCCTGCCCGCTCTGGCCAAGGCACCGGCCCTGCACGGGATCGATCTGGACGTCTCCGGCTCGGCCGACCGTTCGGGACGGAATCTGCACGCGAGGTTGGGATTTTCCACCGACAGCATCTCGGTCCTCGTTCCCCTTTCTTGGGACATCGAAGCCGACCTGGCCGGTCGCGAGACGCGACTTCGCGTCCTGGGCAAGCGGCCGGGCTCGGACCAGCCGAACCTGGACCTGCTGCTGGAGGGTCGCGCTCCCCGTTCGAAGGGGATCGGAGCCACCCAGGCCACGGGAACCGCCACCGTCCGCGGTCTGGGGATGCCGATCAACGGGTTCGACCATCCGTTCGATTCGGATGTGAAGATCCTCTCGTTGGACGCGAAGGGCGCGAACGTGGAGTTGATCACGACCGCGGGAAGCGATGTCAGGGGTCGGGTGGTCTGGAAGGGCCTCCATTGGATCCTGGACGGCGACATCGCCCCGGGCGAACCCTGGGCCGCGGCCTGGACCGATTCCCTGCGCGTGGACGGCGGGGGCAATGCCCACGGCGAGGACTCCGCCGGGACGGCGCTCTTCGACGTCGTGGCCAGGAACCCCGGGATCCGGATGGTCCATCTCGACAGCCTGTCGACCCATGTCAGGATCGCCCTGCCGGGACCACGCTTGACGTTTTCCGGGATCCAAGCGCGGGATTCGTCCCATCTCTGGACCGGCAGCGGACGCATCTCCATCCCCGATTCCATCGTCCATTTCGATCTCGCCCCCTTCGGGGACACGGTCGGGAGGGCGGATCTGGACGTCCGCATCGGAGGCCCGGTCCTGATCCGGACCCGCGACTTCCCTTCGGCGCACCTGCCTCTCCGGTTGACCGGACTGCCCACCTTCCCTCTCCTGGTGGACGCCGAATTCCGTCGCGACCCCCCGGCGCCCGGAACCTCGGGGATCTCCGTGATCAACGCCTCGGCCCGCGGCAGGCCCTTCCGCGATTCGCTGCACGCCGGGCTGTCGATGACGATCGCCGACTCGTCCCTCCGGATCGGGCCGGTGTACGTCTCCGTCGGAAGTTCCCGACTGGACGGGGGAATCGCCCTCGCGCACGGCGCCTCGGGTTGGACCCTGGACGACCTGCGGATCGCCACGGACAGTTTCGACCTGCTCGCCCTGCGCGGCCTGGTACCCGGGCTGCCCGACCTGGGCGGGCGCATGTACGGCCACGTCCAGTCCCGACGCGGACAGGGAGTCTCCGCCGACCTGCGACTGGAACACCCGACCATCTCCAGACCCGACGGAGATCTGGTGGTTCCGGACCTGGTGCTCTGGGGCGAGCGCGACACCTTGCACCTGGGCGGATGGTGGCCTGTGGCAGGCTCCCGCGCGCCCTTCAGGATCACCGCCACCCATCTTTGGGACCCGAGTCCCGAATTCGATCTCCTGGCGTTCTGGGGGGATGTCCTGCGTCTGGAAGGGCACGGGGTGTTCCGGGACCGGCGGGACCTGGTGGCCGACGCCACCCTGGACGGATCTTCTGGAATCCCCGGAACCGAAGCCCGACTCAAGGATCTCCTCGTGCAGGGGCACTTCCAAGGGAAGTCCGGCACCGCTGGATTCTCCTGGCAGGCGCAGGCGCAGGGAAAGGAGGGGGTGCTGCAAGCCCTTTCGGGGAATCCGCTCGAACTGCGCTTCCACGCCACGGCGGATCCGACGGCCATCCACCTCGTGGACGCCCAACTGGGGGGTGCGGAAAGCGGTACCCTCTATGCCGATGGTCGCTACGACCTGGGGAAGAAGGAACTTTCCCTGGACGGCCACGCCAGTTCCCTCCACTTCGACCTGGGGGCGGGAAAGAAGATCGACGTCGATTCCCTTGTGATCGCCGCGAGTTCCGATTCGCGGGTGCGACTTGACGCGCAGGGAGTCGCCTGGCACCAGGTTTGGAACCGCTCCGAGCGACTTGACGTGGGGGTGTCCTCCGCCTCCCTGTCGCTTTCCCAGGCCAAGGATTGGCGGAAATTGTCGGGAGACGTGACGGTCGACAGGCTCCTGTTCACCCGCAATTTCGCGGATCCGAAGGAACTCTGGAACTCCGCCCGGAAACTCTTCGGATCCAAGCGCAAATCCGCGGACGCGACCACCTCGTCCATCCCGACGCTGCTCGACGTGCGCATCGCCTCCGAAGGCGACTCCATCCGGATCGCCGACAACCTGGGACAGGCGCACCTGGGATTCGATCTCCAGGTGGCGGGACCGATGGACGCACCGCTCCTGAACGGCTTCCTCTCCGCCGACACGGAAGGCGGGCACTTCGGGTACCTGAAGCGCGATTTCCACATCGACACCCTGCGGGCGGACTGGAACACCCAGCCCGTCGCCCAGGGGAGGTTCCAACTCGCCGGTTTCCGCAACATCCTGAAGACCTGCCAGGAGACGGGAACCTCCGCGCCGTCCACCCCCGGGATGGCCCTCGCCGACAGCTGCGAACTGAGGTTGTCGGCCCGGGGAACGCTGGACCAGCCGCGCCTCCAGTCCATCACCTCCGACTGCGCGACCCAGCCGGGCGACGACGGGACGGTGGGCGCAGCGGTGGCCTTGGCGACGGGGTGCTATCCGCAATCGGCGGGCGGGCGTTTCGGATCCACCCTGGAATCGGCGGGAACCGACTTCGTGGTGAATTGGGGCATGGACCAGGTCAACGAATACGTCGCCAACGGCCTCCGCAACTCGCGCCAAGGTCTGGTCTGGTTGCCGGATTCCGTCGCCCTGACCGACCTTCCCAACCCCACCAGCACCACCCGCGACCAGTTGGGGCTCATCGCCCTCTACCACATCACCCCGACACTCGACGCCGCCGGCACCTACCAGCACACCTTCGCCCAGACCACCTCCCTGGTGCCCCAGCTCCCCGACAACTACGGCCTGAGCCTGAAGTACCACATCCCCTTCGGATGGATCGAGGATACCGCGACCCGGGCCCGGTTGGAGCACCGCGTCTTCCTCCAGTTGGACTTCGGGGAAGCCCTGGACAACAACTACCAGACCGAGTACGTGGTCCAGCCTTCGTTGCGGTACCACTGGGAATTCTGGTGATGCGCGGCCTCGCGACGATCCTCGCGCTTTCCGCCTCCCTGGCGTGGTCCCGGGTGGACATCCCCGACGCAGGACACCTGGGGTCGGGACGCATCGAGGATCTGATCTCCGTGCCGGACGGCCTGGCCAGGCAATCGCGCGACGATCGCGAAGCCTGGCGGCAGGAGGCGGAGGAATCCGTGGTTTCCGCGGCGCACGCGGAAGGTCGGCTCGACGCATCCTGCCGGATCACTCTCGCCGCACCCGACTCCGCTTCCGACCGGCAGGACGTCCGCGTGGACTACCAGGAGGGCCCCCTCTACCTGTTCGGACAGATCCTGCTCCTGTTCCCGGACAAGCCGGACTCCACCATTCCGCAGCCGTCCTCCCTCCCCGCCAAATCGGGCCAGCCGTTCCAGCAGAGCCGGATCAACGCCCTGCTCCAGCAGACCCAGCAGTTCTACCGCCACCAGGGATGGTTGGACGCCACCGTCCTGTACACCTTGGCCACGCGGCCGGACTCCCATTTCGTGGACGTGCGCACCGAGGTCCGGTTGGGGAAGGTCGCCATCTACGACGGGCTGCATGTGGATTTCCACGGCAGGCACCTCACGCCCGCATCCCGGATTTCCGGCCTCTGGCGCGTGGCCCCGGGCGACACCATCCGCAACGAGGACGTCGCGCTGTTCAACCGCAAGCTGGCCCAGACCCGCCTGTTCAGCCAGGCGCGCGTCACTCGGGTCGCCTCCGATTCGGATTCGGCCAAGACGGATATCGTGGTGGACTTGGCGGAACGGATCCCCGGGAGCGGCGACTTGTCGCTGTTCTGGGAACCAACCTTCGGTTGGGGCGTGGGAGGTGTCGTCCAGCACCGGAACCTGGAGGGATCGTTCATCAATCCCTCCCTGCAGGTCTCCATGGCCCAGGGCATGCAAACCGGGAGGATCGGGGCGGGAACACCGCTGTTGGCCGGCACACCGGTGGCATTGGACGGGGGGCTTTCCGCACAACAGCAGGAAGCCGGATTGGGGGACAGCGCCTTCTACCGCGAATCCGACCTGGCCGTGGACGGGACCTTCACCTACCAGACCACGGACTGGTCCAACGTCTCCCTCAAGTTGGAAGGCCAACGCGACACCAAGGACTTCAACGTGGGCACCTCCGGGACCGCCTACGAATCCTCCACGGACCTCGGCGAGACGGTGGACTTCCGCAACGAGCCGTTCGATCCGGTGCGCGGATGGATGCTGCGAGGGGATGTCGGCTTCGGCGCCCGAATCTACCCCAACGACACCATCTTCACCTGGGTGCAAGCGCAGGGACGCTACTACCAGCCGCTGTTCTGGAGGTTCTATTCCGCCGCCGCATTGGACGGGGGCGAATTCATCGATCCCACCTCCTTCGACGGCTCCAAGATCTTCTGGCTCGGTGGGTCGCGCTCGGTCCGTTCCTACGGCTTCGACGACCTGCGCGCCGTTCCACCCCCGGGCTACGCCCTGCAGCCGCGCTACGTCCGGGCTTCGGGCGAGCTGAGGATGAACCTTCCCTTCAGCCTGCAGGCGGTGGGCTTCCTGGACTGGGCCAGGGTCTGGAACCGGGGGGAGAGAGCCGATCTCTTCGACCTCGACAAGGCGGCCCTGGGCTACGGCACAGGAGTGCGCTGGCACATCAGCCTGCTCACCCTTCGAGTGGACTACAGCTTCGGCAGGGGATCCCAATCCTGGGCCTTCGACCTCGCCCAGGCAATCTAGGGAAGTAGGGGAACGCAATGGCCGAACCAATCCTCTTGACCTTGGGCGACCCCAACGGGATCGGTCCCCGGATCGCCGCGCGAGCCTGGGGACGGGCCGGAATCCGCAGGACCGGAATCGCGATGGTCGGATCCGCGGACACCTTCCGTCGCGCCCTCGGGGAGGAAGGTTTGCGGGAGCAGGTGGTTCCCTGGACTCCCGGAGAGCCGCTGCCAGCCACCGGAGCGCCGGTCTGGAGCCCGCAAGGATTGCCTGCATGCAGCGTCCGACCCGGCCAGATCGACGCCGACGCGGGCTCGCAGGCGCTGGCCAGCGTGGAGGCCGCGGTTTCCGCCTGCCTGTCCGGTTCGGCGCGGGCCATGGTCACCGCTCCCCTGGCCAAGGAGTCGGTGGCGTTGCGCACGCCCGGATTCTCCGGCCACACCGGACACATCGCCGCGATGTGCCGGGCGCCCTCCCACTGCCTGGCGTTGGTGCACGGTCGCCTGTGGGCCGCGTTCGCCACCACCCACGTCGCGCTCAGGGACGTTCCGGATCTGATCACGACGGAATCCGTCGCCGAGACGGGGCGACTCCTGGACGCCGCCTTGCGCGCCTCGGGGATCGCGACTCCGAGGATCGGCGTGGCGGGGCTCAACCCCCACGCGGGCGAGCACGGGCTCTTCGGGGACGAAGAGGCGAGGATCGTGGCACCAGCGATCCGGAGGCTGCGATCCGAAGGGATGGCCGCCACGGGCCCCTGGCCCGCGGATGTCGTGTTCCCCATGCTCAAAGCAGGGCAGGTGGACGGAGTGGTGTGCTTGTACCACGACCAGGGACACCCGGTGATGAAGACCTTGGCGTTCGACCTGAAGAAGAATCGGCTGCGCGGCGTCAATGTCACCTTGGGCCTGCCCATCGTGCGCACCAGCCCCGACCACGGCACGGGGTTCGACATCGCATGGAAGGCCGAAGCGGACGACGGCAGCCTGGTGGACGCCATCCGACTCGCGCACAAGCTCTCCCGCGGACGCTGACGGCGTCCCGGCCATGACGGCATCCGTCGCAGATCGGTTCGCGGACGTCCTCGCCCCTTTTGGATTGGAATGGGGCCTGGCTCCCTTGGATCCCTCCCGTTTCGAGCCGAGGGCCGCTCGCCTGGAGGATTGGTTCGGTCGGGGACTGCATGGCGGCATGGAATGGCTCCGGGCCTCGCGCGGAAGCAGGGCCAGGCCTTGGCTCGAATGGCCGTGGGCGAAGTCGTTCCTGATCCTGAAGCTCCCCTATCCCCTCCCCGCACCAGCTCCGCGTGGCGACCGACCGGAAGTGGCCGGGTACGCGAGGGGGCGCGACTACCACTACCGCATGGATGGCATCCTGAAACGCATCCAGGCCGCCCTGGAAGTCGAGTTCACCGAGCTGCGCAGCTTCCGATTCTGCGACGACCAGCACCTTCCCGAAGTGGAACTCGCCGTGCAGGCCGGCGTCGGATGGCGGGGCAAGAACACCCTTCTCCTGGACCGCGGCGGCAGCGCCTTCCACCTGGGAGGACTGCTCCTCTCCCTGGACGGCGTTCAGGCTCCCGCGGCCCATCCCGACCATTGCGGATCCTGCACGGCCTGCCTGGACGCCTGCCCCACCGGCGCGCTCCTGGAACCGGGATCGATCGACGCCGGACGCTGCCTGTCGCACTGGAACATCGAGG
>Ga0209415_10018404_pt1 | contig 11024 bp, 10 predicted proteins | sample PeaSoiSIISIP2007_FD_187696 | JGI IMG/M metagenome (GOLD analysis project Ga0209415, IMG submission 187696) | Peat soil microbial communities from Weissenstadt, Germany - SII-SIP-2007 (SPAdes) (version 2) | ecosystem: Environmental > Terrestrial > Soil > Wetlands > Peat | place: Germany...
ACTTCACTCACGGCATCCATACTGACGGGCGTGAAGGAAGCGTTGGTGCTCGATGGATCGTTGCCCACCATGCCATCCACCGTCATGGTGACCAGCCATCCGCGGACGCCGTTGGTGGCGTCGGGCCCGTTCTGTTGCGCTAGGGCCGTAGGATCGCCGCTGATCACCACTCCGGGGAGCGTTTTGAGCAGCGCTGTGTAATCCCGCCCGCGGGCCATCAGCATGTTCATTTGCTGGTCGTTGAGCATTGCGGAGCGTTCGTTGCTGGTGGTCTCGACCGGAGTCGCCTCTCCGGACACGGTGACGGATTCCGTGTGGGCGCCCACCTGGAGCTGGATCGTGCCGGCGGAGACGCGCTCCGCCGCCGTCACTTGCAGTTCGGTCTTCTCGAATCGCTTGAACCCGGCCGCGTCCACAATCACGGAATACGTCCCGGGTTCGACGGACGGAAATACAAATCCTCCGCTTGCCTCGGTGCTAGCCGGCCGCCGCAGCCCCGTGCCGGAGTTCACCAGCGTCACCGATGCGCCGGGGACGGCCGCTCCGGTGCCGTCGACGACAGTTCCGCTGACCACGCCAGTGATCGTCTGGGCGAAGACCGGCTGTAAAACGAAACATACGAGAGCCGCAAAAAGCCGGGCAAACGTCAGAATAGGACTTTCCTCTCTGTAACGCTGCATATCGAGACCCCCAAAACTTGGTACGGTAGACTCTCACGCCTGCCGTTTTGACGCTTTATAGGTGGGCCTGCGCCAGATACCCGCGCAGTCTCCCTAAATCCCGCTTCATGGCGCCGAAGGCCTCTTCCCGGCTGATGCCGAGCGTTGCCCTGCCATCGGTTGCGCCGCCGAGGGGATATTCGAAATGGAGTTGCAGCGGGCCCGAGAAGCCGGAATCGGCGACCATAGAGAAGAACTGCGGAAAATGGACCATGCCTTCCCCCAGGGGTTTCCATTCCGCCCGCCAGTTGCCGCTGGCGTCTTTGGCCCAGACGAAGTCTTTGACGGCGATGCCGCGCAAGTGCGGTCCCGTAATCCGAAAGCTGTTGATCCAACCCCCGAGGCCTCCCTCGATCACGGCGTGGCCGACGTCGTAATTCACGCCGACCGCGGTGGGGTCGAAATCCTTCAACAGGACGTAGAGATCCCAAATCGACGCGCCCACCACCCCCGTGCCCGAATGCGTGTGGTACATGGCGCAGGCCTGGTAGCGCGAATTCAGCGCCGCCAGTTTTGCGATGCGCGGCTTCATCTGCTCGATTTGCGCCGCATACGGCTGGCCTGCCACGTACCGGAAGCCGCCCCAGCGGTAATTGCGAATTCCCAGCGCCGCCATGGTCTTGAGAATGTCTTCCGTAAACGGCGTCTGGGTATCCACGATGTCCGCCGTGATCATCGGCGCCTCAAGCCCGTGTTGCCGGATGATGCCAACCAGCGGCGGCAGGTCCTGCCCCACGCGCGCCGGATCCACGTGCCCGCCTCTGCGCACCGTGATGTCGATGCCGTCGAATCCAATGTCGGCGGCGGCTTTGGCCAGTTCCTCTCCGGCGAGAAATTGAAGGTGCTTGGAGAAGATTGCGACTTTCAACTTGTGCTGCGCGGGCTTATCGTCCGCGGCGCGAACCGGCATCGCCCGGCTGAACATCATCCCTCCGCCAGCCAGAAGGGTACGGCGAGAGACCCTTCTTCCCATAGCTTCTTCCCACGGCTGCTATCGTAATGCCCAATCACTCGGCCCGGAGCCAAAGCCGATACGGCACCTTTTATCCTGATATTTCAGACGAGTGTAGCCCGATTGACGAACGTTGTCAATGGGCATTTCAAAGATCTGAATATCTCAATAAAGATCTGAATATCTCAATAATGGAGGGCCGCCACCGGCACCGCGCTCGAAATGCAGGTGCCGGAACCTATTTCGAAGCTGTGCGCCCTCGTTACCGCAAGCCCCGTGAACGCGGCAGTTCACGATGCCTTCGGCAGGCGCCACATGCTCTGCGGTCGTGAGAATGGACCCGAGCCGGAGAGGTATTTACGCCGCGGTGGGGTCCGGCTGCATCATGCCGAAGATGTGGCCCTCGGTATCCTTGCAGTATGCCAGCCAGCCGACGCCAGGCACCGGCATCTTGGGCACCACGCACTCGCCGCCGTGGGCGGCAACCGTCGCCAGGCTTTCGTCGATGTTGGCGACCCCCATGGTGTTCACGCAGGGTTGCGCCGGGTCGCGGCGTGGCATGAGTCCTCCATTGATGCCTGGCTCGATGTTCGGCCCGGTGGTGATGAGCCAGTACGGCATGGGGCCATCCCATTTTTGGAAAGTCCACCCGAAGACAGCCTGATAAAACGCGATCGCGCGGTCCGGGTTTTCCGCGGGAATCTCGAAGTGTATTGGCCTCGGCATAGTCAGCTCCTGATTGTTGGGGCTGGGGCGGTGCCCAGCCGTTGTGTCAAAAACCCGATAATAGCGCCGGTGACGAAGCCGGGCGCCATGATCTGCAAATAGTAGTGCTCTCCGGTCTCCGACGGCATGGCCGCCACCAGATACGCGAAAAGAAGCCCGAGAGCGAGTCCCACACCAATACCGGCGGCGTTGGAATGAACCTTCCGGGCAAACAGCCCGCACAACAGTCCCACCAACATCCCCTTCACGCAAGAGCCCATCAGAATCCCCATCAGCACGGGGCGCACCGCGGGAGTGAACCACGCGGTCGACCCGTCGATCAGGCCCAAGACCGCGCCCACGAGGATTCCAGCGACTGGTTTATTCATCGTTCCTCCCAACCTCCTTGGTCTGATTACGCATGCGCGGCTATTCCTTTAAGACTAGCTCAGGGGAAAAAAGTGACGGATCCTGTACGCAAACGCACGGAATTTCTTCCACCCATCCAAAAACAAGTGGCGTCGAATGCGGAGAACATGCAGAATGTCCTGAAGGTCTGTCTGTGGCATTCTCCGGGCGCCTGACTCTGGTTTACTCGATTTTTGCCGTCGCGGCTTTCGCGCAGATTCACCCCCATGCGGGTGCGCGCGCCACGGTGAAGCTCGACGCCATCGCCCGCGAGGAAACGCGTCAGAATCTGCTCCATCCGGGGCGAATCGTTCACCGTCCAGTGGAAACCGCGCGCCCGCTCGCGAATGGCGGTGCGGCGCCGGCGATGAGTCCCCGCGCCACCGTGGACCCCGACCCCGGTTACACGGTCTACGGTGGTTTCGCGGCGATACTGGATCCCTACGGCGCGACTCCGCCCGATACCGGCGGTGCGGCCGGTCCGCGGCACGTGGTGACAATGCTGAACTCGCTGGTCGCGATTCAGTCGCGCAGCGGCGCGATCTTGCCCAACTACCCGATCGATCTCAACCAGTTCTGGTCCGGCCTGGGCGACTTCACCGACACCTTCGACCCGCGCCTCCAATACGACGCGGAGAATGATCGCTGGATCGCCTCGGCCGGCGTCAACGCAGGTGCGCCGAACGCGGCCCTGCTGATCGGCGTCTCCCAAACCGGCGACCCCGGCGGCAATTGGAACCAGTTCCGCATCGATGTGGGAGCAACCGGTCACTGGGCCGACTACCCCGTTCTGGGATTCAACGGAAACTGGATCGTGGTCTCGGCCAACATGTTTCGACTGCCTCCACAGGGAGCCTACGATCGGACCGAGTTGTTCGTGTTCAACAAATCGGAGCTGTATCGCAACGGCGATGACAAATACGTCACGTTCGGGGACAATCTTGGCGAGTTCTGCCCGGCCAGGGACTACGACCAGGTCGCGGATACCTTCTATTGGATGCAGGCATTCGGAGGTGAGAGCGGAACGATCCGGATCAGCGTATTGAAGGGACCGCCCGGCGCCGAGCAGTTCATCGCCGGGGCGAACGCGATCGCGATCCAGGATTCCTGGGCGGAAAATTCGCCCGACGGCGACGATTTTGCGCCACAGCGCAACTCTTACGCCAAGGTGGATACGGGGGACAGCCGGCTTCAGAACTGTATCCTACGGGCGGGGACCATCTGGTGCGCGCACACCGTATTTCTTCCGGCCGATGCGCCGAATCGCTCCGCCGCGCAGTGGTTCCAGGTGGATCCGGCGGCTTCCCAGCCCTTGCAGCTCGGCCGCATCGAAGACCCCAGCGGCGCGAATTTCTATGCGTTCCCGTCCATCGCGGTCAATGGCAACAGCGACGCGCTGATCGGATACACGCGATTCAGCCTGAACGGTTATCCCAGCGCGGGATTTGCGCTGCGCGCCGCGTCGGATCCTCCGAATACGGCGCCGCGGAATACGATCTACAAGCGCGGCGAAGCACCGTACATCGCCATCGGCTACGATGAGGGCAGCAACCGTTGGGGAGATTTCAGCGCCACCATGGTCGATCCGGTGGACGACCTGACGTTTTGGACCATCCAGGAATACGCGGCGGCGCCGACCGAAGGGTACCTCGGGCGCTGGGGAACGTGGTGGGCCCAGATCGTTCCACCATCGGCGGGCATGAGCTGCGCGTATGCCGTCGCGGCGTCCAACGCGGCATTCGATGCAGGGGGAGGAACAGCCACCATTGCGGTGGCGACCGGGGCGGGGTGCCCGTGGATGGCCGCCGGCGACGCCGGATGGCTCACCATTCTCTCGGGCAGCCCCGGGGCCGGCAGCGGAACGGTGGTGTTTTCCGCGGGGGCCAACGCGGGGGCCGCCGGCCTTCAGGGCACGGTTACCATTGCGGGGCAGGCGATCGCGGTGTCGGTGAGTGGGGCGCGGTAGGCGAGGTAGGACACTCCGTTCTGTGAGAGAATCTGAAAACATCAGATATGAATGCTACGCTCCTCGCGCTTCTGCTCGCCGGTTCGCTCTCGGCGGCCGACGATTATGTGCTGGGCCCCGATTCGCAACCGCACCCCGGCGTGCCCAAGGGCAAGGTAACCAGGTACTCCTGGAACAACTCGAAGATTTATCCGGGCACTACGCGCGATTACTGGGTCTACGTACCGGCGCAATATGACGGGTCAAAGCCGGCCTGCGCGATGTTGTTTCAGGACGGCTCCGGATTCATCGCCGAGAGCGGCGCGTGGCGCGTGCCGATCGTCTTCGACAACCTGATTCAGCAGCGCGCCATGCCGGTGACCATCGCGATCTTCATCAACCCCGGTGTGGCGCCGGCCGGTGCTCCCGGCGTTTCTTCGAACAACCAGGGCGCGCGCTACAACCGCAGTTACGAGTACGACGGCCTGGGCGACCGGTACCCCCGGTTCCTGCTCGAGGAGATTCTGCCGGAGGTCGCGAAGGAGTATAAGCTGTCGGCCGATCCCAACGACCGCGCTATCGCCGGCTCCAGCTCGGGCGGTATTGCGGCCTTCACGGCGGCGTGGGAGCGGCCCGACGAGTTCCGCCGCGTGCTCAGCTTCGTCGGCAGCTTCACCAACCTGCGCGGCGGGGACGTGTACGCCAACCTCATCCGCAAGATGGAGCCAAAGCCGCTGCGGGTCTTCCTGCAGGACGGCTCCAACGACCAGAACATTTATTCCGGTTCGTGGTTCCTGGCCAATCAATCGATGGCGAAGTCGCTGGAATACGCGGGATACGACGTGAACTTCGTAGTGGGGACCGAGGGACATAACGCGAAGCATGGCGGGTCGATCCTGCCGGATGCGCTGCGCTGGCTCTGGCGCGACTATCCCAAGCCGATCGCCGCCGCCAGAACCATCCAAGGCGACCAGCGCACCATCACCGCGTTTCTCGATCCGGACCACGATTGGGAGCTGGTGGGCCAGGGCTACCAGTCCACTCAGGGCCCGGCGGTCGATCGCGCAGGCAACATTTACTTCTGCGATGCCGGCGCTTCGAAGATCTACAAGGTGGGAGCGGACGGAAAGGTCACGCTGTTCAAGGAAAACACCGGCGGAACCCGAAGCCTGATGTTCGGGCTGGATGGCCGCATGTACGCCGCGGAGCGCGCGCGCAAGCGAGTAGTCGCCTATGCGCCCGATGGAAAGCTTACTGTTGTTACGCAGGGCATCGAGCCGATCGACCTCGCGGTCACCAGCAGAGGCGTGGTCTACTTCACCGAGCCTGCCAGGGCAGGAGTGTGGATGGTCGATAGCAAAGGCGCGCGCCGGAGGGTGTCGGAAGGCGTCTTCGAAGCGCCGATCGGTGTGCGGGTGAATCCGGATGAATCGCTGTTGGTGGTATCGGATCACGTTGGGCGGGCGACCTGGTCGTTCCATATCGAGCCGGACGGCGGGCTGTTGAACGGCGAGCCGTTCTATCATCTCGAATTGCCCGACAGCGTCGCGGAGGGCCCGCTACGGCCCGGCGCCGATGGTATGACTTTCGACGACCAGGGCAATCTCTATATCGCCACGAGTCTCGGTATTCAGATCTGCGACCAGGCCGGCCGCGTGGTAGGCATCATCCGCCACCCCGGCGCGCCACGAGCCCGGAACGTGGTGTTCGCCGGCCCCGATTTGCAGACGCTGTACGTGACCGCGGGCGACAAAGTCTTCAAGCGGCAAATGCGGCGCAAGGGAGTGTTTCCCTGGCAGCCGGTGAAGTTGCCGAGGCCTCAGTTGTAGGACTTGCCTTACAGATCGCGGTTCGTACCGTCACGTGGTCCTTCGCTAACCTGTAAGTAGTGCGCATTCTCGGTATCGAATCCTCGTGCGACGAAACCGCGGCCTCCGTGGTGGAAGACGGCGAGACCGTGCTTTCGTCCGTGGTAGCCTCGCAGATGACCACGCACGGCAAGTATGGCGGCGTGGTCCCGGAACTGGCCTCCCGCGAACACCTGCGCGCCATCGTGCCGGTCGTACGCGAAGCCCTCGGCCAGGCCGGCGCCAGGCTGGAGGACCTTGCCGCCATCGCCGCTACCGTGGGTCCCGGACTGGTCGGGTCTCTGCTGGTCGGGCTCACCTACGCCAAGTCGCTGAGTTTCGCGCGCGGCCTGCCTCTCATCGCCGTGAACCACATCGAGGGGCACATTCATGCCGTGATTCTCGAAGCCCGGCAGGGGGGAACGCCGGTCGAGTTCCCCGCGCTGGCGCTGGTGGTGAGCGGCGGCCATACGCACCTGTTCGAGGTCCTCGAGGGATTTCGCTACCGCCTGCTCGGCAAGACGCGCGACGACGCGGCCGGGGAAGCCTTCGACAAGGTCGCCAAACTCCTCGGCTTCGGATACCCCGGCGGCCCGGTGATCGACCGCCTGGCGCCCTACGGCGACGGCTCGGCGGTGCGCTTCACCTTCGCCAAGATGAAGGGCAACGCGCTCGACTTCAGTTTCAGCGGCCTGAAGACCGCCGTGCTCCGCTGGGTGGAGGCGCGCAACATGGACTCCGAAATCGAGACGCGCCGCGCCCTGCGCCGCGAAAAGCCGGCGCCCACCACGGCGGAATTGCTGGCCGTCACCCCGCGGCCCACGCTGGACCTGCTGGCCTCGTTCCAGAGTGCGGTCATCAAGGAACTGCTGACTCGCGCCGCCGCTTCGGCCGAGAGCATGGATGCTCGCAGCATGATCGTCTCGGGCGGCGTGGCCTGCAACTCGGGCCTTCGGAAATCGGCGAAATCCGCCGGCCTCGGGTACCCGGTCCACTTTCCCTCCCCGGGCCTGTCCACCGACAACGCCGCTATGATCGCCGCTGCCGCCTTCCCCAAGCTGGCACGCCGGGAGTTCGCGTCCCTGGACATCGCCGCGCAAGCGAACTTGACGCTGGCGTAGATGCTCGGCCCGGCCGATGCGATCATCGCTGCTTCGAAGTCAGCTCAAGACCGAGCGAGTCGGGCAGTTCTCCGAAGTCGTAGTATCGGTGGGATACGCCGGTGTCCGAGACGGTGGCGATCCGCATCCCCGATTTCGCGGTCTCGAGCGGCATGCCCACGGGGCCGGTGGTGATCATTTCCAGGTCGCCGTCGCGGCCCTCGGAATTGCGGTGGTAATGGCCGGCGAAGACCTGGTGCACGCCGAACTCATGCAGGAGCTTCAGGTATCGCTGCCGCGTTTCGCCCGGGATGTTGAAATACTGGTCCGCCTCGTTCGGGTCCGTCAGAAACAGTGGAATGTGCTGGAACACAATGAGGTGTTTCCCGCCTTCGCTCCGTGCCTTGGCCAGTTCGGTGCGGAGCCAAGCCGCCATCCGGGCGGCCTCTTCCGGCACGTTCTGCGGATGCTGCTCCAGGCTCGAATCGAGCACGAAGCCGGCGATGTCCCCCACGCGGAACGTGTAAAAATCCGGCCCGAAACGCTTGCGGTATTTCGCCAGCGTCTCCCTGGTCGGCTCGTTCTCGACGTCGTGATTTCCGGCCACGTTGAACAGCCGGATCTTGCGATCCAGTTTGGAGGCGATCCGCTTGTACTCGGCGGCCTGCGCGTCGTTGGACGACAGGTTGATCAGGTCGCCGGTCACCACCACGAAGGCGGGCTTCAGGCGGTTGGCGGTCGAGATGGCGAACTCGAAGTTGGCCGTCTCGTGCTCGAACCCCTGGTCCTTGGCATACATGCCAAACTGCGGGTCGGACATCTGGATGAAAGTCTGCGCCGCAAGCGCCCCCGCGAACACCAGACCCAGCGCAATGCGTGGAATGGTCATGGCTTCAATTGGTACGATCGCCCCAGCGGACCGGCGCCCGCCAGGTACTTGCGCGCGCGCACCAGTTCCGCGACCTGGCGCACGTGGCCCAAGTCGTGCAGGGCCCACTCATGCAGCATCTGCACCAGCGTGATTGGCCCGGCTTCGCGGTGCAGGGCCACGCGATCTCCCACATCGCCAGGCAGGTTCCGCAGGTACTCCACGTTGGTCTCGCGCTGCTCCTCGAAATGGTCGAACTCGTCCTCGGGGTTGGCATTGCGATACAGGTCCAGGTGGAACTGGGCATCGTCGGGGTCGAGCTCGGGGCGGTCTTCGCTCAGGAAGCGGTCGACGCGCAGGCGGTAGCAGTGGCCTTCACTGTGCGAAAGATGCGCCAGCACCTCGGCGATGGAGAAACGATCGGGGGCGGGCTTCCATAGGGCGTCCTCGTGCGAGACCTCGCACATCAGGGCGCGCAGAATCCCGGGTGTAGCATCCAGCAGATCGAGGCAGGGCAGTTCGCTTTCGGTCATGAGATCATCCTACGACGTTCTCGCCGCCATCCACCTGCAGGGTGTTGCCGGTGAGCCAGTAGGTGGCCGGATGGCACAGCGCGGCGATGCAGCGGGCCACGTCCTCGGGCACGGTGAGGCGGTGGTGCGGGTTGCGCTGGCGCGCGATTTCCATGAGCTTTTCGTGGTCCGGGATCAGGCGCAGCGCGGGGGTATCGGTGACGCCCGCCAGGATGGCGTTGGCGGTGATGCCGGCGGGAGCCAGCTCGAGCGCCAGTTGCCGGATGTGGGCTTCGATGATGGCCTTGGCGGCACTCACCGGCCCGTAGTTGGGGATGGCCCGTGTGGCGCCGCTCGAGGTCATCGCAAAGATGCGGCCGCCCCAATCGAAGAGGCCGGCCCGCAGGCAGTCCTGCACCCAGTAGACCAGCGAGTGGCCCATAGTATCGGCGGTGATTTCGAGCTGCTTCTTGGTGACCACCTGCTCGGCGCCGGCCAGCGGCTTCAGTGAGCCGAAGGCCAGGGAATGCATCAGCACGCGCAGCACGCCGGGCGGCTCGGACAGCCGCTGGCGGATCTGCTCGACGGTGTTCTGGCGCATCTCGTCGTCGGAGGCATTGCAGTTGAAGAACTGCGCCTCGCGTCCCATGGCGCGGATCTTTTCCGCGATCTCGGCCACGTGCGGCAGCTTGTCGCGGCGGTCAAGGTGAACGCCCAGGATATTCATGCCGGCGCGGGCGAGCTCCAGGGCGGTGGCCTCGCCGAACCCGCTCGACGCCCCGAGAATCAGGGCCCAGGGTTGCTTACTCATGTCGTTTACTCATCTACTTTGCTCATTTCGGTTTCGGTGACTGCGATCTCCCTTTCGTCGTTCGCTAGAGCCCGGATGCGAATCTCGGTCCTCTCGCGCGGCAGGATTTGCGGAAAGCGCTCGCCCCACTCGATCAGCACGACGGCATCGCGATCCAGGATTTCATCGAGTCCCAGCGTCGCGACCTCGCGCAATTCCTCCAGCCGGTACAGATCGATATGGTACACCCCTCCGTTGCCGTACTCGTGGATCAGGGTGAAGGTGGGGCTGGCGACCTCTTCGGGGTCCGCGGCGCCCAGGCCGTTCACGATGCCTTTGGCGAGCGTGGTTTTGCCGGCGCCCAGGTTGCCGATCAGCAGCACGGTGCGCTTTGCGGGCAATGCGCGCGCGAGGCGTTCGCCCAGGGCGATGGTCTCCGACTCGGAGCGCGTACGGTAGGTTGGCAAATGATTCCCTATGGCGCGAGAACCTTCATTTTAGTATGGCGATGCCGTCGCGGCCTGGTTGAAGAAACACGTCGTCGCGTTCCTGTTTGTTTTCGCGGGACTGAGCCTCGCGGGTATCGGCGGCGGGTCCGAAATTCCGACGCCTCGGCCCGTGAGAATTTCCCGCGGCCCGTTTCAATGAATTCAAGCACTTGCCCACAAGTCGCCTTTTCAGACCCAAATACCTGTAGATTTTTACGACAAAAAGTTCTTATAGATGTCTTAAGGGCGTGAATCCCATACTTGTAAGGAGGGGAGAGTTGATTCACTTACCCAAACGAGGTTTGGCGCATTTGGCTGTTTCTGTCACGTGCAAGTCAGAATTATTTAGCGATACCGGCCTGTCTCAGCACCGCGTTGGCGGTGTGCCGGGACAGGATTTTTGGTCTACAGGAAAACGCCGTTGCGTGATCGGGCTGTACCAGATTTCGTGGTCTCCTCTGCCCGGTCGCTCAAAGTAACACCCCTGCGCACGGAGAATCTCCTTCACCCTTGGCGTGTAACTGGCCATCAGAAAGCCAGGACATCGCTATCTTCGTGTGGGTACCGTACGTGAAACCTCGCCGTCCGGTCGCTCGGAACGCCGCTCAATTCCAGCAACTCGGGGATCAGGGTTCTCAGCTTCTGAGCCAGGACGTTGGGCGAATCGGCCTCAGCAACAAGGCCGGGGAC
>Ga0209415_10018405_pt1 | contig 11024 bp, 6 predicted proteins | sample PeaSoiSIISIP2007_FD_187696 | JGI IMG/M metagenome (GOLD analysis project Ga0209415, IMG submission 187696) | Peat soil microbial communities from Weissenstadt, Germany - SII-SIP-2007 (SPAdes) (version 2) | ecosystem: Environmental > Terrestrial > Soil > Wetlands > Peat | place: Germany...
AATTTGTCGTCGTCCTTGATGACGTACACGTCCGGCGTGATCGCGATGGTCTTGTCGTCCTGCTCGCTGAAGTTCCTGGCGGGGCGGCTCTCGAGCTTCTGGATTTCCTTGACCGACTCGTACACCTCCTCGACCGGGATCTTGAGGTCGCGCGCGATGGCCTGGAAGTTGTGCTTCTCGAGGTTGTGGAGGTGCTTGTCGATGATCGTGATCTCGAGGTCCTCGCAGCCGTACACCTCGGCCTGGACGTGCAGACATTCGCGGAGATCGCGCGAGCAACAGCCGACGGGATCCCACTCCTGCATCATCCGGAGGACCTCGGGAGCGTCCTCGGGATCGAGCTCGGCCTCCTCGGCCATCCCCTCGATCGTGATGTCCGGCGTGCGCTCGCCGTTCTCGCGCTCGACCCCCTTGAGGTCCAGGTAACCCTTGTCGTCGAGGTTGCCGAGGACGAGCTCTGCGAAACGCCGCTCTGCGTCATTGAAGTCGCTCAGCTGGAGTTGCCAGCGGAGGTGGTCGACCAGGGAGACCTGCTTCGTCAGGTTCGCTTCGATCGGTGGGAGCTCGTCGAAGCCGCTGCGTCCGCCGGGGGTGGGCTGCTGGGCGGCCCGGTTCTCCAGGAACTGCTCCCAGTCGATGTCCTGCGCGAGCTTCTTCTCCTCGCTCCGCCGCTCGGGGTCGGCCGCGCGCTCCGCCATCTCGATGCGCTCGATCCGTGCGTCGCCCGCCGCCAGCTGGGCCGCGGGATCGGCCTCCGGGGCCCCCACCTGCGTCTTGGCGCGCGCCCGAGGGTCGACTTCGTCATCGGAGAGGACGGGGTTGGCGTCGAGCTCTTTCCGGATCTCGTCAATCAGCTCGACCCGCGAGAGCTGGAGCAAGCGAATCGCCTGCTGAAGCTGCGGCGTCATCACGAGCTGTTGGCTCATCTTTAGCTGCTGCTTGATTTCCATGCGGGTGAACCGAGGGTAACACCGCGGGAACGGGGCGTGAGCCCGAATCGTGCTTGCAGAAGGGGTGCGGACGGGTCACCCGGGGTGGATTGTGCCGAGATAGCGGCCTCGAACGCGGGCGTCGTTCCGGAATTCGTCGGGGGGGGCGATGGTCGCGACCGCGCCGTCGAGCAAGAGCATCGCACGTGTACACACGCGGAGCGCCTCCTCGACGTGGTGGTCGGCGAGGAGGACGGAGAGCCCTTCGGCCGCGAGGCCCTGGAGGAGCTCACCGAGACGCTCGGCGCCGCGCGGATCGACCCCGGCGAAGGGCTCGTCACAGATGAGGACGCGGGGGGAGGTCGTGAGGGAACGGGCGAGCTCGAGGCGCCGGCGCTCCCCGCCGGAGAGCGCTCCAGCTTTCACGTTGACGCGCTCTTCGAGCCCGACGCGGAGAGCTGCGGCGCGGACCTCGTCGGCATCCGGCTTCCCGCGGCCGGCGACGCGGAAGAACGTCGCGAGGTTGTCCTTGACCGTGAGCTCCCAGAGCACGCTCGGCGACTGGGGGATGTAGCCGAGGCCGAGCCGCGCTCGCTGCCAGAGCGCGAGGTGCGAGACGTCGCGCCGATCCATCGAGACCGTACCGGCGGCGAGCCGCTCCTCGCCGGCGAGCGCGCCGAAGAACGTCGACTTGCCCGCGCCCGACGGGCCGAGCACTCCCAGGACCTCGCCCGCGGCGACGGACACGGTCACTTCGCGGACGATGACACGCCCGCCTTTCTCGACGGTGACCCCGTCGGCCTGGATGCGCGGCGCTCTCACCGAGCCTCTTCGGACTCAGCGTGCGCGCGGCGGCACTGGAATCGCGCCCTTCACCTGGGCGAGGGTCACCTTGGCCGTCGCGATGTCGATGCTCGCGTGCTCTGCCTGGAGCCAGCCCTGTCCTCGCGTGAGTCGCACGCCGCCGCGAAGCTCGAGGACCTGCTTCGTCAGGTCGAGCTCCACCTCCGGGGCCTCGGCGTGGACGCCCCGGACGTCGGCCGAGACGCCGCCGGAGCCGCGCGCCCAGTTCACGTGGGGTGTCGTGTCGAATTTGACCTCGATGCGAGGACAGCTCACGTGGAGATCCCCCTTGGCGAGCGAGACGTTGCCCGTGAAGACCGCCGAGCCGGCTCCGACGTCGACGTCGAGCTGATCGGCCTGCATCGCGACGGGATCCGCGGGCCCGCCCAGGAGTGGATCGGCAACCGCGGTGGAGACGCTGGTCAACGCCGCCGATGCGAGGAGGGGGGCGAGCAGATGATGCTTCATCCACGAAACTTGAGCACCCCGGGGGGCGTATCGCAAGGCGGGCGCACGTTTCCCGTCACTCGGCGTGGAGAGCGTCCGAGAGTGCGACGAGCTCGCGGACGAGCCCCGAGCCGACGCCGACGCCCTGAGAGGCCGTGGCCGCGACGCTGAGGTGCTCCACGAGCGAGTCCGTGGCCGCACGCGCGAGCAAGGCCACGGGCGCGGAGCCAGGGCGAGCGACGAACGCGCGGACGAGCGCGCGCGCGGTGGGGGTGAGCTGCGTCGCGGTGACCCCGGCCGATGCGGCGAGCTTCGCCATGGCGTCGGCGAGGGTCGGGGAGAGGAGCGCGAGCGCGCGCTCGGTGCGATAACGGGCGAAGAGGGGATCGCCCGCGGTGGTCTTCGCGTCCCGCCCGGTGACCAGGAGGTCGATCTCCTTCTGCCACGCTGCGGCGACCGGCGTGAGCGATGCCTCGAGCGCCAGCGCCGCGGTCTCTCGGTCCCGGTCGAGGCGGGCCGCGGCTTGAGAGAGCTCGCGGGTCGCTCGTGTGACCTCCTGGGCGGCCTCGAGCTCGCGCCGCGCGACCTCTGCCGCCACCGCCCCGAGAGAGGCGACGATCCGCGCCGCGCGCCTCCGAAGCGCGCGTTCCTTGAGGATCGCGCTCTTGCCCACGAGCTGAGTGTCGAGGAGCCCTTCCACCGCGCTCCAGCCGGACGCGGCGAGGGCGTCCGCGTCGCCGAGCTTGCCCTTGAGCGCGAGCTTCGCGCTGAACGCGAGCGGCGGGGACCACGATGCGATGCCTACGACCGCCAGCGCGTCGTTCACGAGCGTCATCACTTGCTCGAGATCGCCCGGACCGAGGCGGTCCGCCTTGTTCACGAGCACCTGGATCGGGAGTCGTGCGGCGCGCACTTGCTCGAGCACGTCGCGCTCGCTCTTCTTCATCGCCTGCGTTGCGTCGAGCAGCCAGAGCACGGCGTCGGCCTCCTCGAATGCGGCGCGCGCGGCCTCTGTGTGGCTCGCGTCGGGCGCGTTGAAGCCGGGCGTGTCGATGACCTCGACGCGAGTCAGCGACGTGATGGGCAGGAGAATCTCGACACGGCTCACGTCGCCCGGGCGCGACGACGCGAGCGCCGCCCGGAGCTCCGCCACGGGCACGATGCGCTCGGAAGCAGTCGCCGTCGCCCCCGGCCCCTCGGGCGCCGCGAGGCGCGGGCGGAGGTGGACACGGGCGATCGGATCGGTCGCGTAGCGCAGGTGATGCAGCGTCGCCGTCGTCGGCAACACCCCCGTCGGCGCGACGTCGGCTCCGATCATCGCATTGATGAACGTGCTCTTGCCGGCGTTGAACTCGCCGATCACGGCGACGCGTACCGGGCGGGCGCGCTCGGCCGAGAGCCCCGCGAGGGCGGCGCTCGCGTCCAGATCGTGTAGCTCGCGGGCCGCGCGATCGAGGCGTCCGAGCAGCGCGCTCCATGCGGTCCCCGAGGCGGGGGGGGCGAGGCCGCACGCGACTCGCTTCCGCATCGCATCCGCCCACGGCAGCGCACGCTCCTCGCCGACGCGGGCGAGGGCGTCGAGGTTCGAAGCCGCGAGCGCGGGCACGTCGAGCGTGCTCGGTTTCGGGAGCCGCGCGAGGTCGCGGGCGAGGGGAGCGCGTCGCTCGGCTTCGGACAGGTGCTCGAGCGCGAGGCACAGCGCGTCATGGTCCTGGTCGTCGACCGCGGTGTCGAGCAGCGGCGCGGCTGCCGAGGAGTCGCCCCCGCGGACCGCGTCCACCAGCGCGCGGCGTGCTTCGTCGCGCCTCCCCTCGGCCCGGGCGAAGGCTGCTCGCCACCGCGTGCGGTCGGCTTCGCCCTTGGCGCCGACCACCGTCCGAATGCGGTCGCGCGTCTCCGCGTCCGTCTGGATGTGCGCCAGAGACGACGACAGGAGCTCGCTCGCCCCCGGCACGTCGAGCACCATCGCCCGAAGGAGCGGCGCGAACGCCCGAGCGTCTCCGGACATAGCCCACGCCCGCCCGCGGAGGAGCGCGCCGCGTCCGTCCGTGGGAGCGCCTTCGCCCATGCGGCCCACCCATGCCTGCGCCCCCTCGACGTCGCCGCGCGCGAGGCGCGCCTCGCCGCGGCGGAGCATGACGTCTGGCGCATCGTCCCGAGCGACGCGGTCGAGCCACAGGTCCGCGCGCGCCCCGTCGCCGGCGACGAGGTCGAGGTCGGCGAGCGCGACGAGCGCCTCGTGCCGCGCCTCGGAGCCGGACTCCGCGACGGCGAGGCCGCGAACGTACGCGTCGCGCACCTCGTCGAGCGGCGCCCCTGTCGCGGCGCGTGCGTGCCCCAGCCGGACCCACACGTCGGCCTGCGATCCGACGCGGAGCGCGAGCTCCTCGAGCGTCAGCGCGAGCTCGGCGTGGAGCGAGGCCATCTCGCACGCGTCGGCGAGAAGCGCGAGGCCGAGGGGCGAGCCGGGGACTCGCTCGAGCACCACGCGCGCTTCCGCGCGTGCGGCCATCGCGTTTCCGTTCGCCAGCGCGACCTCACCCTGGTGGAGTGCGTCGTCCGCTCCGGCGATGACGACCTCGACGCGCCCGAGCCAGCGTCCGATGATCTCTGCGAGCCGCACGGCCCCGCAGCTTGTCACCAAATCGACTGTCATGGAGGACTTGTGCGCATGCGACCGCGGGGCGACGCGCGGGCGTGCGGGAGTGACGCGGGGACTTCTGGAGGCGGCGACGGACGCGAGCTACGGGCCTTCCTCTCGGCCGAGGAGCAGCGCGAGGCGCGCAGGATCGACCCGCAGCACTAGGGTCTTCTCGCGGTCGACCGTGACCAGCCCCGCCGGTGAGCCGCGGGGTTTGCGCACGAACCTCCGCGGCGCGTAGCCGACCTCGACGACCGCCTCGCCTCGCGCGCCCGAAAAGTGCGCCGCGAGGTGGGCTGCGTCGACGAGGAGCTCGGCCGGCGCGTCGTGTCCCCGCTCAAGGGGGACGACGACGTGCGCACCGGGCTGGCCCTTCGCGTGCAACCAGAGGTCGTGCGTGCGCGCGACGTGGAGCGTGAGGGCGTCGTTGTCCGCGGCGCCGCGCCCGACGAGCACGCGAGCGCCGGCGGCGGAGCGGAACGTCCGGTAGGGCATCCTCGCTGCAGGGGCCTTCCGGGAGGCGGTGCGCGCCTCGGTCGGATCGGCGAGGGTGCGGCTCCGGGACGGCACCAAGCGGACGGCGTCGTCGCGGGCGGCGGCGAGCTCGTCCGAGGTCGTCGCTGCGACGATGCGGTCGCGGAGCGCGCCGAGCCGCGACCGAGTCGCCTCCGCCTCGGCCAGGCGCGACGTGGCGATCGCCGCGCCGCGCTTCATCCTGCGTGCGTTCGCGAAGATCGCCTCGACCTGGTCGCGAGGGCGCTTCGACGGATCGAGCGCGAGCTCGCAAGTCCGAGCGGTGCCCGTGGACCAGTCCGTCGCGCCGAGCTTCGTCGTCCCGCGCGGTGCCCGCGCGGCTGCCGCGACGAACGGTCGCGCTGCCTCCGCAGCCGCCTGCGCCGTGCGCCCCCGCTGGATGTCCGCGGTCACAGCGGTCTCTCGCTTCCGCATCCGGCTCATCTCGCGGTCGATGAAAGAGACGAGCGCGCGGCGCGAGTCCTCGAGCTGCGACCCCTCCAGCACGTCGAGCAGCCGGGCTCCGCGGAGCAGCCACTCGGTTGCGTCGGTCCATCGTGCGAGCTCGGAGGGGGGAGCGTCCTCCGTCTCCTCGAGCGGGGACGCGGGGTGCGCACGAGCGACGATGGCGCGGATCCCGCCTTCCCGCTCGAGCCATACGCCCGTGCTACACAGCCCGACGACCCTTGCGGGTGCGAGTCGGCGGCGCGGCGTCGTGAGCAAGGCCCGCGCCCGCGCGCGCGCTGCCGGCTCGAGCAGGCCGACGCCGACTGCACCGCGCCGCGACGAGGCCAGTACGAGCCAGCTCGCTCCGGGGAGCCGGACCTCGACGAGCGCGACGTCGACGGCCATTTCGCCGCGCTGGACGACGGCCCCGCCAAGGAGCCACGAAACCGCGGTGCTGCTTCCGTCCACGTGGCATGCATATAATCTCAATCGAGGCGCGGGCGACAACGCGCCGACGCGAGGAGTCATTGTCAGGGCGAAGCTATCCGAACGGTCACGCGAGCGGAGCGATCTTGAAGGCGCTCCTCAAGTATCTCGAGGCCGTCAAGGGGAGACCCGTGGTCGAGGCCTGGCTCGCGGCGACGCGCACGGAGCGGCGCGATCTCGAGGACGAGTCGCGCGCCGTCCCCCTGCCCCGCCTGCTCGGGTCGCTCAGGGCATTCGTCGAGGTCGCTGGGGCCGAATCGATCGAGCGCGCCGCGACGTACCTGCTGGCGCCCGACAACCTCGGTGCGTGGACGCGCATCCTCCGCGGGAGCACCGAGCCCATCGAGGCGTTCGATCGCCTGGACGCAGGCGAGAGCGAGCTCGCCCGGACGACCCGCTGGGAGACGCTCGAACGAGGTCCCGCGGCGTGGCGCGGTCGCCTCCACCTCGCCCACGACCCCGATCTGGAGTCCGATGGCCTTCTACGTGCTGCCCGCATGGCCGAGCTCAGCATGGTTCCGGCGCTGTTCGGGCTGAGTCGCGCCGAGGTGTCTTCGATCGAGGCGGTCACGGAGCGCGGGCACGTGCAGGAGTTCGAGGTCCGGTGGCACGTGCCGAGTGCGTCGATCGCGCTCGTCTCGGGTGGCCTGCTCGGCGCAGCCGCGGGCGCGATCCCGCTCGTCGCGGCGCCCTCGGTGCTCGGTGTGGCATGGCTCGCGCTCGGCGGGAGCGCCGGCCTGATCGCGGCGTTCGTCGCCTCGCGCGATCGCGCAAGGCGGATCGAGACGGTGGCGCAACGAACGCGGGTCTATGCGCTCGAGCGCAGCCTCCTCTTGCGCGACGCGGCTCAATCGGCGCAGTCGAGCACGCTCGAGGGCTCGGTCGTTGCCGGTCAGTACCGCATCATGCGCCGCATGGGATCGGGCGGGAGCGGCGTCATCTACGAGGCGGTCCGCGCGAGCGACGGGTTGCCGGTCGCGATCAAGCTGCTCCGGACGGTTGCGGCGCAAGATACCGTTGCCTCCGACCGGCTCCGCCGCGAAGCCGAGGCGCTGGGCCTGGCGTGGCATCCGAACGTCGTGGACGTCATCGACCACGGCTACCTCGCGGACGGGACCTCCTACCTCGTGATGGAGCTGCTCCGCGGCGAGTCGCTCGCCATGTACCTCGAGAAGAAGCTCCGCCTCACCCCCGAGGAGCTCCACCCCATCGCGACGCAGGTCTGCGACGCGCTGATCGCCGTCCACGCGGCCGGCGTCGTCCACCGTGACCTGAAGCCGTCGAACATCGTCCTCATGCCGGCGCCGCCGCCGTCGTCGGCCGGCCACCACGTGAAGCTCATCGACTTCGGGATCGCGCGCGTCGAGTGGGAGGAGACGAGGATCACCAACATCGGCGCACCTGTCGGCACGCCGGGGTACATGTCACCCGAGCAAGAGGTCGGGGGAGACGTCGACGGCAGGAGCGACATCTTCGCCTTCGGTGCCGTGGTCTACGAGTGCCTCATCGGCCAGCGCCCGAATTCCGGACAGCGGAGCCCGTCCTCCCCGCCGTCGAGCCGGAGCAAGCTCGAACACGGCGCGTCCGGCCACGCCTCGGGTGTGCATACCTCGCCGCGAGTGCTGCCGCCCGCATGGCAATCGTTCGTCGCGCGGGCCATGGCCGCGGAGCCGGCCGATCGTTTCCCCGACGCACGGTCGATGTCGGTCGCACTCCGCGCGCTCGCGGAAGGCGCCGGCGGGTCGCCGGAGTCGACGGGGGCGACCGTCTAGCGTCAGCGGGGGAGGCCTCGGGGCGGAGCGAAACGTATCTCCGCCCATCGACGACGGATCGCGGCGGGCGTCCCGCTTTCGGCGTAAGCTATCGTCGTGATTCGACGAGCTCCTCTCCTTCTCGCGTTCGCTGCAGCCCTTCTCACCTCGGCGGATCTCTCCGCTCAAGCGCCCGCACCGTCGACGGCGCCCGCCCCGCCGCCTGGCTTCCCACCGTTCCAGCTGCCGCCGTTCCAGTGGCCGCCCGGACCCTGGAACCCAGGCAGCGCACCGGAGGGGCAACCGCCCGCTGCCACCCCGAGGGCTCCCGCACCCGCGACCGGCCTGCTGGCACCGCTCTTCGGTGCCCTGTCATGGCAAGGGGAAGTTCGATCGGTCGTGAACGAGCTGATGGCGAACCTCAGCCCGGACAAGCAGGCGCTCGTCAAGGGGATCCCCCTCATCATCGACCCGAACCCGAACACCATCAACGCGTTCGCGGGCTGCGACGAACGTGGCGCGCCGTTCATTGCGGCGACCGAGGGGCTGCTCGAAGCCATCGACGCGATCTCGCAGACCGTGGCCAACGACGATCTCTACGCGACGCACACGTACGAACAGTACGCGACCACCGTCATGCCCCGACTCGTGCAGTCGAGCGCGTCGGGTCCGGCTCTACCGCTCGGAATCCTCCCCTTCACCACGGCACTCGATCCGCGGCGGCTGTCGCGCGCGCACGAGATCTTCGACGACATCGCCGCGTTCACCTTCGCCCACGAGCTGTCGCACCATTACCTCGGTCACACGGGGTGCGCGAACGGACAGGTGAGCCCGCTCGCCACGGCGGCAGGCGCCATTCTGCGCACGGTGACGCAGCTCCCGCCCGCGCGTGGGCTGAACCAGATCGCGGAGGCCGAAGCAGACCGCGCGGGCACGGACAACGTCCTCGATGCCGGACGCGCGAGGCGGCCGGGCTTCGCGTGGACGGAGCGCGGCGGCCTGCTGCTGCTCGACTTCTTCCTCCGAATGGACAGGGCGGCTGGCGTTTCCCCGGTGAATCCCATCGGGTTCCTGCAGACCCACCCGCACCCGGCGCTCCGCATTCCGCTCGTCCAGTTCGAGGCCCAGCACTGGCACCAGACGCACCCCGGCTGAGCGAAGGGGAACCCATGTCGAACCCGAGGATCAAGACGAAGCTCGCCGTGCTGGCAACCATGGCGCTCCTCGCAGTCGGCGGAGTCGTCTACGGCGCGGTGCGCGTCACCGGAAGGCTCATGCCCGCGTGGTACGACGCGGCGCCTCTCCTCGCGTCGATCCGCCCCGACGCTCGCGCCGGGCTCACGCACGCGCTCGGCGTCGCGAACGCGGAGGACCTCACGCTCTACGACCTCGATCTCGCGTGCGACGCTGCCGCCGCGCGCTTCTCCCTCGGCGAGGAGGTCTGGTTCACCAACACGACCTCGGCGCCGCTGGCCGACCTCGTCTTTCGCGTCTACGCGAACGCGGCTCCACCCGAGAGCGGCCCTCCGGTGCGCTTCGTCTCGGGCTCGTGCGTGGGGGACGCGCGCTGTTCCATGGCGATGGTCACGCCGAGCGCCCTGCGGGTCCAGCCAAGCGCGCCGATCGCACCAGGGGGCAGGATCCACCTCCAGCTATTTCTCTCGGGGGCGCTGAGCCGCATCGACTCGTCGCGGACGAACTTCATGGCGCAGGGGATGGAGGGGATGAAGTCGATCTTCGGCGGCGGCGCTGCAGGGGGCGACTACGGGCTGCTCGCCGTGGGCGACGGGATCGTCTCGTTCGGTAATTTCTATCCCGTCCTCGCGCGTCGAATCGGCGCGTCGTGGGAGACCGACGAGACGAGCAAGCTCGGCGACCTCGGGTCGGACGCCATGGCGAACTTCCGGGCGCGCATCGAGCTGCCCGCGCGCGCGAAGCTCGCGGTCACGGGCGTCGTGACCGCCGAGAAGCCGGTCGCCGCGAACGCCAGCCGACGCGAGGTCACGGTCGTCGCGGCAGCCATCCGCGATTTCGCGCTCGTCTTCGGCGAGGGGATGGAGGTCTCCACCCGCGACGTTCACGGGACGCACGTCCGATCCTTCTACCTCGCGTCGGACCGCGCAGCGGGCGTTCGCGTCCTCGACTACGCGGCGCGCGCGCTCGAGGACTTCGAGCGGCGCTTCGGCCCGTACCCGTACGCCGACTACGACGTGGCGGAGGCGGCGATCGTCGGAGGCGCGGGAGGGGTGGAGTTCAGCGGGCTCGTGACGGCAGCCAGCATGTTCTACCGACCGATGAGCGCACACCCGACGAGGGGGGGCGGTGCGAACGACGTGCTCGCCGGTTTGATGGCGCAGCTCGGTGGCCTCGCGCCTGGCATGACGGACGGCATGCTGGAGTTCGTCGTCGCGCACGAGACGGCGCACCAGTGGTGGCACGGGCTCGTCGGCAGCGACTCCCGCGATCACCCGTACGTCGACGAGGCGCTCGCCCAGTACAGCTCGATCCTTTACCTCGAGGATCGTTATGGGGCCGCGCGTGCGGAGAAGGACGGCAACGCAAACGTCAAGATGAACTACCAGACGATGCGGATGCTCGGGAAGCCGGACGCGGCGGCGGACGAGCCGGTGGCCGCGTTCACTACGGGCGTGCAGTACGCAGGGATCATTTATGGGAAGGCCCCTTACTTCTTCAAGGCTGCACGCGCGGCGGTCGGCGACGCCGCGTTCTTCACATCGCTCAAGGACTACGCTGCGCGCTACCGGTTCAAGGAAGCGCCCGCCCGGGGGCTCGTCGACCTGCTCGCGGCGGGCCACGAAGGGAGCGTGCGCCCGCTCGAGAAGCACTGGCTCGAGGAGACCCACGGCGACCAGGATCTCGGGACTCTGGACATGAGCAGCATGGTCGGCGGGCTGATGGGAGGCGCCGGCGGCCTCGGCGGGCTCGGCGGGGCCGGTGGTGTCGGGG
>Ga0209415_10018406_pt1 | contig 11023 bp, 12 predicted proteins | sample PeaSoiSIISIP2007_FD_187696 | JGI IMG/M metagenome (GOLD analysis project Ga0209415, IMG submission 187696) | Peat soil microbial communities from Weissenstadt, Germany - SII-SIP-2007 (SPAdes) (version 2) | ecosystem: Environmental > Terrestrial > Soil > Wetlands > Peat | place: Germany...
CATCGCGCGGGCGCGGCTGGTTGCGCGGGAGCCGCTGGTGGAGCAGGCGTCGCTGCGCTAGAGGGTGTCGGCAGGAGTGCCGACACGGCACCGTCCCCGGAGCGCGCACAACGGGCGCCCGGCGGCGTCCTGTGCGCTCGGGAGTGCGTGCGCCTCTAAGGGATCGAAAACCGGGCGCGCACTTCCGCGCTAACGCTGGCCGGCGTGCGGGTCTGGGCGTCCATGGGACACCAGGTGGTAAGCGCGCGGGCGAGCACGGCGCGATCGCCGGCCCGCAGCACGTCCGTGTAGCGGACGAAGCGGACACGGCTGGCGCTTCCCACCCAGGTGCGGGCGATGATCCCGTCGTTCAGGAAAGCCGGCTGTTTGTAATCGATTTCATGGCGCAGAACCACCCAGTACAGCTTCGCCTGGTCCTCGGCGGAGGCGGCGGCTGTCCAGTGCGCGACGGCGGCTTCCTGCACCCAGCGAATGTAAGTGACATTGTTGACGTGACCGAGCTGATCGATGTCGGAAGGCTCTACGGCGATCGGCAGTTCGAAGGCGTCCAGTGTTGTGTTCATGGCGTACTCTGGATTCGTGGACATTATCGCAGGCATCCACCCGGTGCGCGAAGCATTGCGCGCGGGGCGACGCCTCGATCGGCTGGCCATCGCGCGCGGAGCGGGCGGTCCACGCATTCAGGAACTGGTGGATCTGTGCCGGCAGCAGGGCACGCCGGTGCGTTTCGAGCCGCGCGAATCGCTGGACCGGGCGGCGGCGAAGGCGAACCATCAGGGGGTGGTGGCGTTTGCCGCGGCGCACGCGTACGCGGACATCGAATCCATCGGCGATACGGCCAGGCTGGTCGTGGTGCTGGATGGCGTGGAAGACCCGCACAACCTCGGCGCGATCGCGCGGACCGCGCACGCCGCGGGCGCCGACGCGATAGTGATTGCCGAACACCGGGCCGCGGGCGTTACCGAGACGGTTGCGAAGGCGGCGGCGGGGGCGATTGAATATTTGCCCATCATTCGCGCCGGCAACATCAGCCGCGCGATCGAGAAGCTGAAGCAGCGCGGGTTCTGGGTCTACGGGGTGGACGAACGCGGCGATCAGCTCTATCACGAGATCGACTACGCGACGCCGTCGGCCTTCGTGCTCGGCGGCGAAGGGCACGGGCTGCATCAGAACGTGCGCGCGCACTGCGATGTAGTGGTGCGCATTCCCATGGCCGGGCCGATTGCCTCACTGAACGTATCGGTGGCGGCCGGCGTGGTGCTGTTCGAATGGCTGCGCCGATTTCAGGCCACGCCCAGGAACGCGCGGACTTCCGCCTCGAGCGCGGGCACGCACAACACGCCGCTGCCGGAATAAATATCGCTGCCGCCCTGGAGATTAAAGAAAACGGCGCCCGCCTCTTCGCCGACGATCTTCAGCGGCGCGAAATCCCACGGCTTGGCCATGGGCTCGATCCATACCTCGACTTCGCCCGCGGCGAGCATCATGGCGTCGGCCGCGCCGCCCATTCCGCGCACCGCCCAGAAACGCGCGATCCACTCGATCAGCCGGGCATGAAACGGCATGTCCGCGAGGTAACGGTAAGCGTTGGCGCAGACAATGGACTCATGGATGCGAGTCCGCGCGGATACGTGCAGGCGCTCTCCGTTGCGGTACGCTCCACCGCCCGCGGTGGCATGGCAGAACCAGCCGAGACAGGGGAGGTTCACCACGCCGAGGACGATTCGGCCGTCCTGCTCGAGGGCAATCAGATTCGCCCACAGCGGCAGGCCGCGGACATAGTCGCGGGTGCCGTCGATGGGATCGACAATCCACTTGCGGCCGCTGGCCGATTCCGCTGAAGAGCCCTCCTCGGCGAGGATGCCATCGTCCGGGAAGGCGCGGCGAATCCGTTCGACGATAATGCGCTCGCACTGGCGGTCGGCTTCGGTCACCGGAGAATCGTCCGGTTTCACCTCGGCGACGATGCCGGGCTGCATCCGCAAAGCGAGCTCGGCGGCTGCGTTTACGGCTTCCCGAGCGACGGCAAGTTCCTGATCACAGGGCATTACTCTATTCTCCGCCGGGCTGCATGTTAGCATTCTTACGATGACGCAACGAACCGTCTACACGGTTCTGGATGAAACCGCAGGCATGTGGGGCGGCAGAGCAGCGCTGCATCAGCCCACCGGCAGAGGCGACTATCGAACCTACACATGGGAAGAGTATCAGCGTATCGTTCGTGAAATCGCGTGCGGACTGCGCAGGCTGGGCATTGCGAAGGGCGACAAGATCGCGCTTTTCGCCGAGACCCGCGCGGAATTCTACCTGGCGGACATCGGGATCATGACATCGGGCGCCGTGGCAGCGGCTCTATACACGAGTTATCCGCTCCCGGATCAGATCCGCAATCTTCGATTCAGCGACGCGCGAATGATTTTCGCCGAAGACACGGTGGCTATGCGCGCACTGCAACATGCCGCGGAACCCGACGGGCTGGACGTGCGCTGGGTCCTGCTGACCGGCGCCGCGGAACCCGGTCAGGATGCGCTGACACTGGACGAGCTGCGCGAGCTGGGGCGCGGCGCGATGAAGGAAGACGCGGAATATTTCGACCGCTTCCATGCGGAGACGAGAGCCGAGGATTCCGCGATTCTTTACCTGACGTCGGGGGCCACCGGCGAGCCCAAGATGGGGCTCACTTCACACAGCGCGCTGGTCTCCAACATCGATATGGGGCCGGTGGTGCTGCCGCTGAGGCCGGACGATTGCACCATCGCGTTTCTTCCCTCGGCGCACATCGCGCAGCGCGTGGTGGTGGAGCTGGTGCCGATGCGCATGGGCTGCGCGGTATGGTTCTCCGAAGGGCTTTCGAAAATGGCGTCGGAATTCCGCACCATCGGGCCGACGTTCTTCCTCGCGCCTCCGCGGGTGTGGGAGCGAGTGTACGCCAGCGTGAGCAACGAAGTCAGGAAGCGAGGCGCGCTGGCGCGGCGAATGTTCTACTTCTCGCTGGGCCTGGGCCTGGAAGCCGGACGCCTGCGGCAGGAGGGCAAGCCGGTGCCGGGTTGGATGCAGCGGGCGCTGAAGATGGCTAACCGCCTGGTTTTTTCGAAGATTCGCGAACGCCTCGGCGGAAGGCTGCGCATTGCCGCTTCGGGCGCCGCGCCGCTCGGGCGCGATACGGCGGAGTTCTATTCGGCCATCGGGATGCCGCTCGTTGAAGGATACGGTCTCACCGAAGGCGGCGTGGTTTCGTTCAATCCGCTCGAGCGGCCGCGGCCCGGCAGCATAGGTCCGCCGCTTCCTGGCGTCGAGCTGCGGCTGGCCGACGATGGCGAGTTGCTGGTGAAGAGTCCCTGCCTGTTTTGCGGCTACTACAAGGACCCGGATTCCACCGCGGCGGTGCTGCGCGATGGCTGGCTGTATACCGGCGATATCGCGGAAATCGATTCCAGTGGTTACGTCTACATCACCGGGCGCAAGAAAGAGCTGATCGTCTCGTCGAACGGAAAGAAGATCTATCCTTCGCGGATCGAGATGTTGTTCAAGAGCGAGCCGGTGATCAACCAGGTGGTGTTGATCGGCGATCGGCTGCCTTATGTGACGGCGCTGGTGACCATCAACACGGCCAACGCCGAAGCGCTGCCGGGAATGCACGAATTCAAAGGCAAGGAGATGGCCGAGATGGCCGCCGCGCCTCCGGTGCAGCACGCCGTGAAACGAGCGGTGGCGAAAGCCAACCGGCACCTGGCGGATTTCGAGCGCGTGCGCAAGTTCCGCGTGCTGGAGCGCGATTTCAGCATCGAATCGGGCGAGCTGACCCCCACGATGAAAGTGCGCCGCAGCCGCGTGCTGGAGAACTACCGCAGCGTGGTGAGCGAGCTGTACATGGGACGGGAAGAGAGCCAGTAGTAACGACGCGGCTGACGCCGCGTGTCCAATATTGGGGCTACTTCGCCGTGAACACGCGGTACGTGTGCGGCTGGAGAAAAGTGCGGTAAACCATCCTGTCGCCTTCGGGCTGGCCTTCGAGGCGCTGGCCGGTGCTCAGATCGCGGATTGACGCGAGGCGTTTATCCGTGACGATGCGCACCTGCTGGGCGTGGGCCAGGAACGACTCCACGATGAAGCTGTCGTTGTCGTAGGCAAACAGGCTCATCTGCGCCGGCGCGTCCACGCGCACGAACAGATCCTTCGTGAGCACCTCTCTGATGCGATTCAGGGTGTCGGTGGGCAGCTTGTACAGATCGCCGAAATTGTCGGGAATGATGAGGACGTACAGCGTGCCTCTGCTGTACGCGGACTGAAGCAGAATCGGATAACCGACTCCGCTGGCGAGACAGGTGATGGTCTCCCAGGCATCGTTGGTCGCATAGCGGATCTCGGGAATCAGGATGTCGGACTCGGAATTGGAGTATTGCCCCGACGCACCGAACTGGTGGGTCAGCGCTTTGCGGTCCGTGTACTCCAGCTCGGCAATGTCTTCGATTCCCTTACCCTGAAGCGCGCGCAGGAGGCCGGACGTGATGACCACGTTCTTTCCGGCGGTGAGTTGCTGCCTGATCCTGCCGACGATGGCGGGGTCGAATTTCGCCTGCTCGGTGAGCAGCAGCGTCGGGGCATCGGCGGGGAATGCCGGGGTCAGCTCGATGGGGATGCCGAGCATGCCGAGATAGTTCACGAGGAAATCCTCGCCGGATGACTGCAGCGGCTTGTAGCTCTTCAGCCCAACCGGATTGCCCAGCGCGCCGAGAACGCCGTCCACCTGCGCGAAGGTATAGCCGGCCGTGCGGCCCATCAGCGTGTCGAACTGCGGCGTGGCGGCGGCGCCGGGCAGCGGATCGATCAACTGGCGGAAATCGAACAGCGTAATCTCGGGCGCTTTGGCGAACAGGGTCAGCGAAAGCTGCTCGGCGTAACGGTCCAGATACTGCCGGTTGAACGGGTCCACCCAGCCGCCGCCGTTTCCGCCGGGCTTGACGTTGTCGAGGAAGCGAACGATCTCGTAGCTTTCGTACTGCTGCAGGTGCTGATCGTTGTAGATGGGGTCGCGCGTCTCCGTGCCGGTGTAGACGCCGTCGAAGAGCTTCGGCTCGGTTTCGAGGTTGTAGCCGGAGAACTGGTAGTGGTCGTACCAGTTGGGGTATTTGATCACCACTTTGATGCGCGGGTTCACGGCGCGGGCCGGGCCGATCACCGTATCGCGGGCCACCTCGGTCATCAGGGCGAGGCGGTAATCGGTCCAGGTGCGGTCGCCTTTGGCACGGATCTCGGAGTCGGTGACACAGGAGGTGAAGAAAAAGTCGTCGAGGATGAACTCGTCGAAGCGGCGGGCGGTAAGCTCGACCACCTCTTTCAGCTTCCGGCGATCGGCGGGATCGCTGTAGCAGAAGCTGCGGAAGTGGTCGCGTTCGTTGCGCACGGTGGCGATGCCGCCGGCGGTCCGGACGCCGTGCTTCGCGAAAAACGTTTTGACGGATTCGAGCGTCTGATCGTCAGGGATGACATCGTCGCGAAAGGTCTCGATGTAGACCTTGTCTACGTGCAGTTCCTTGTCGATGACTTTCCAGCGGGCTTCCAGCCACGCCGGATCCTTCATCTGCCGGACTTCGTAAGAGCGGATGTAGACGGCAACCTTGAAGTTGCGGTACGGCTCAGCCGCGTGGGCGGTGAAGGCGAGAAGCAAAAACACGACCACCACGGCGGGCAGGCCGATTGAAAATCGGCCGCAGGTTAAAAACCTGCCCCACAAGGCGCTAACCAAGGCGGGCTTTGCGGACGGCCGGCGCCATCTCGGTTCGCACCGGCTTGCGGGGAACGAGGCCGCCGTTGCCCAGACGCTTCAACTGGTCCGTCACACAGACCAGGAACATCGGCTGCCGAGCGTTCTTGAAGATATCGATGATGCGTTCCTGCTGGTCCTCGAGATAGATGGACTTGCCGTCGGTGACCAGGTGGAGCGTGGAATCGGTCTCCACAACCTCGTTCAGCCGGCGTCCCATCTCGCGCTGCAGGAAGCGCAGAACGCGGCGAATCTTCTGCAGCGAAAACCCCTTGCGTCGCAACTCGGCAATGACTGTAATCTCGATTACTTCCTCGGAGGAATAAATGCGCTTGTGCCCCTCATGACGGGGGGAGACAACCTTACGCTCATCCCACCACTGGAGCTGCCGCAAACTCACCTGCGCGATGCGAGAAACTTCGCTGCTGGACCAGGACTGGTCTTCGACCGTACTTTCAGGACGGCTTCTCTTTGTTTTGAACATGTCTTTGCGCCCGCGTTTTTCGATCCCGGGGACCATTCAAATTGTACCTGGCCTGCCGCCGGAGTCAATAGGGCATTTTGACTCACCGGAGACGATTCACCCGCCGCCAACAAACTGCACGATTTCCAGTGTTGCTCCCGGGACAATCCAGGTGACGGACCATTCCGGCCTGCGCACAATGACCCGGTCGAGTTCCACGGCCACGCGATCGGGAACCACGCCGAGAAACCCAAGCAGATCGCCCAGATTCAGTCCACCGGGAACGCGCCGCGCCTGGCCATTCACGACAATCTCGATCAATTCTGTTTGTTGCATCGGGTCCCGGACACGCGCGCCGGTTTGACACTCCGTTTTGCCCCTCATTATAGTCGATAGAGGCCGTCTGCGATGATAGTCGAAGAGGCCTTCTCAGATGCCCACTGCAGACCCGCAATCCTACTTTCCAGTTCTGCTCCAGATTCTGCTGGCGGGAGGGACGGCCGCGGCGCTGGTGACCCTCTCGTACGTGGTGGGGCACCGGACGCACAGCCGTCAGAAGGATACGCCCTACGAGTGCGGCATCGCGCCCACCGGCTCGGCGCGCGAACGCTTCAGCGTGAAGTTTTATCTGGTAGCCATCGTCTTCATACTTTTCGATATTGAAGCGGTTTTCCTGTACCCCTGGGTGGTGGTGTATCGCGACCTGCGTCTGTTCGCGTTCTTCGAGATGCTGCTGTTCATCGTACTGATCGTTTCGGGATTCTTCTACATCTGGAAGAAGGGCGCGCTCGACTGGGCGGTTCGCTCGTCCGACGAAACCACAAACAAATAATGCTCCCCGATCCCCTGAAGTCTCACCGCACCGCGGCGGCGCTGGAAGCGTTCGACTCCGCCGCCATTCTGGGCGGCCACACCGATCGCGACGAACTGACGCTGCTGATCGCGCCGGAACGCATCGCCGGCATCTGCCGCATGGCGCGCAACGATCTGGGCTTTATCCGGCTGAGCGCGATCACCGCCGTGGACTGGCTTCCCGCGGAACCGCGCTTCGAGGTGGTCTACCTGCTGCATTCCATCGATCACAACGAGCGCGTTCGCCTGAAGTGCCGCGTGGCCGACGGCCAGGAGATCGACTCGGTGACTTCGGTGTGGCGCGGGGCGAACTGGTATGAACGCGAAGTGTTCGACATGTTTGGCATTCGCTTCCGCAACCATCCCGACCTGCGCCGCATCCTGATGCCGCTCGACTGGGAAGGCTATCCCATGCGCAAGGACTATCCGGTGCACGGGTACAAGTACAGCTATCCGAGCGACCAGGAGGGGCCATGATGGAGGAGCTGAAAGTCCATACCGACACGATGACGGCCGAACCCGGCGAGCCGCTGGCGCCGGGGACCTCGGACACCACGCGCCGCATGACCCTCAATATGGGTCCGCAGCATCCCTCCACGCACGGCGTGCTGCGAGTGGTGATCGAGCTGGATGGGGAAACCATCACCAAAGCGGTTCCCGATATCGGCTTCCTGCACACCGGGATTGAGAAGGAGTGCGAGGTGAAGACGTGGCACCAGGCGGTGACGCTGACGGACCGCGTGGACTATCTGGCCAATCTCTCGAACAACCTTTGCTACGCCCTGGCGGTGGAGAAGCTGATGGGCGACCTGGAAATTCCGCCCAAGGCGCAATGGATGCGCGTCATGCTGGTGGAGTTGCAGCGCATCGCCAGCCATCTGGTATGGCTGGGCACGCACGCTCTCGATCTGGGCGCGATGACCATGTTCTTCTACTGCTTCCGCGAGCGCGAGGATGTGCTGCGCATCTTCGAAATGTTCTCCGGCCAGCGGATGATGACCAGCTACATTCGGCCGGGGGGGCTGGCGCTGGAGCCGCCGCGCGGATGGCAGCAACGCGTGCGGAAGTTCATCGACGCGTTCCCGTCGAAAGTGGACGAGTACGAGAATCTGCTGAACACGAACCCCATCTGGATGCAGCGGACGAAGGGCGTGGGCTTTATTTCAGTGGAGACCATGCTCGATCTGGGCGTCACGGGGCCGATGCTGCGGGGCGCCGGGATTGCCTGGGACATTCGCAAGAGCGAGCCGTATTCGTCCTACGACAAGTTCGACTTCGATGTCGCGGTGCGCACCGGTAACGACGTGTATTCGCGATTTCAGGTGAGGATGGAAGAACTGCGGCAGAGCGCACGGATCGTGAAGCAGGCTCTGGAGGGCATGCCTGAGGGCCCGTGGACGGCGAATGCGCCGCACATGATGCTGCCGGATCGCGAAAAGATGAAGACGCAGATGGAGGCGCTCATCTACCACTTCAAGATCGTCACCGAAGGCTATCGCGTGCCGGCGGGCGAAGCGTATCAGGTGATCGAATCGCCGCGCGGGGAGATCGGCTATTACGCGGTGAGCGATGGGACCGCGCATCCGTGGCGGGTGTTTATGCGCACGCCGAGCTTCGGGAATCTGCAGAGTCTGCCGGCGATGATCGAGGGCGCGCTGATCGCGGACACCATCGCCTCGATGGGCAGCATGGATTTCGTGCTGGGGGACGTGGACCGGTAGCCGGCACAACGAAACGACAATGACCTTTTCGCCAGAGCTGGAAGCGAAGTTCGACAAGTTCCTGAAGATCTATCCGCCGGGCCGGCAGCGGTCGGCGATCGTGCCCATGCTGCTTTACGCGCAGGACGAGACCGGCGCCATCACCAGCGAGCTGATTGCGGAAGTCGCCCGGCGTTGCGGCGTGCAGCCGCTGCAGGTGGATGAAACGGTCGGCTACTACTCCATGCTGCACCGCAAACCGCTGGGGAAGTATCACATCCAGGTGTGCACCAACATCAGCTGCCTGCTGGTGGGCGGGGAGGAGCTCTACGAACACGCGAAGAAGAAGCTGGGCATCGGCAACAAGGAAGTGACTCCCGACGGGTTGTTCTCGATCGAGGAAGTGGAGTGCATGGGGGCGTGCTCGTGGTCGCCGGCGATTCAGGTGAACTACGATTTTCATCACGAAGTGACGCCGGAGAAGCTGGACAGGCTGATTGACGATCTGCGCGCGCTGCACGCGGCCGACACAGTGAGGAAAGCCCAATAGCCATGCTCTACAACGAACCCAGTCCGCTCGAAGTGAAGGTGCTGACGAAGCGTTTCGAATTGCCCAACAGCGCGGCGCTCGATACGTATCTCTCCACCGACGGCTACCAGGCCTTTCAGAAGGCTCTCGGCATGACGCCCGAGCAGATCATCGAGGAAGTGAAGGCCTCGGCGTTGCGCGGACGGGGCGGCGCGGGATTCCCGACGGGCATGAAGTGGAGCTTCGTGCCGCGAAATTCTCCGAAGCCGAAATATATCATCTGCAACGCGGACGAATCGGAGCCGGGCACGTGCAAGGACCGCGTGCTCATGGAGAACGACCCGCACCAGCTCATCGAAGGCATGATGATCGCCGGCCGGGCGGTCGATTCGCACGCCGGCTACATCTACATTCGCGGCGAGTATCGCTACCTGATCGAGGTGATGGATAAGGCCATCGAGGAAGCTTACGCTCGCGGCATTCTCGGCGACAACGCCATGGGCAGCGGCTGGGCCTTTCACGTCTACACGCACACCGGCGCGGGCGCGTATGAGTGTGGCGAAGAAACCGCGCTGCTCGATTCCATTGAAGGCAAGCGCGGGATTCCGCGGCTGAAGCCTCCGTTCCCGGCGGTGTCGGGCGCGTGGCAGTCGCCCACCATCCTGAACAATGTGGAAACCTACTGCGCGGTGCCGGCGATCATTCGCGACGGCGGCGCGGCGTTCGCGGCTCTGGGCACGCCAAAGAACGGCGGTACGCGGCTGTTCTGCCTCTCGGGCCACGTGAACAAGCCGGGCGTGTACGAGCTGCCGATGGGTTTCAATCTGCTGCGCATGATCGACGAGGTCGGCGGCGGGATGCGAAACGGGAAGAAGCTGAAGGCGGTGATCCCGGGCGGCTCGTCGTGCCCCGTGCTGAAGGCCGACGAGTGCGATCTCGCCATGGACTACGACGCCGTGGCGAAAGCGAAAAGCATGCTGGGCTCGGGCGGAGTGGTGATCATGGACGAGGACACGTGCATGGTGAAGGCCATGCTGCGTATCATGCGTTTTTACGCGCACGAGAGCTGCGGCTGGTGCATCCCGTGCCGCGAAGGGACGACGTGGCTGCGCAAGGTGCTGGTGCGGTTCCACGAGGGCGGCGGGCGCAAATCCGACATCGACCTGATGTACGACGTCGCGCGCAACATGCTGGGGCGCACGTTTTGCGCGCTGGGCGATGCGGCGGCGATGCCCATGATGTCCTTCGTCGAGAAATTCCGCGACGAGTTCGAGGCCCATCTGGATGGACGGCCGTGCCCTTACGAGCACGCGCACGAACTGGCGGCGGTTTAAGAAATGGCTGATCCCGTAAACCTGACCATCGACGGCAAGGCCGTAAAGGCCGCCCCCGGCACGCTGCTCATCAACGCGGCGAAGCAGGTGGGCATCGAGATTCCTTCCTTCTGCTACTACGACGGGCTGACGCTGCAGGCGGCCTGCCGGATGTGCCTGGTGGAAGTGGAGAAGACGCCTAAACTGCAGGTGGCCTGCACCACGCCCGTTGCCGAGGGCATGATTGTGCACACCGCCACGCCGGTGGTGCACGAAGCGCGGAAGTCGATGGTGGAGCTTCTGCTGACGAACCATCCGCTCGATTGCCCGGTGTGCGACAAGGGCGGCGAGTGCGAATTGCAGGACATGACCTTCGCCTACGGTCTCGGGGAAAGCCGCTTC
>Ga0209415_10018407_pt1 | contig 11023 bp, 9 predicted proteins | sample PeaSoiSIISIP2007_FD_187696 | JGI IMG/M metagenome (GOLD analysis project Ga0209415, IMG submission 187696) | Peat soil microbial communities from Weissenstadt, Germany - SII-SIP-2007 (SPAdes) (version 2) | ecosystem: Environmental > Terrestrial > Soil > Wetlands > Peat | place: Germany...
GGGATTTTCCACGGGCGGCAGCCAAACCCCCATCACGCCGATCCTGGTCGGCGCGGCCGCCAAGGCCTTCGAATTTTCGAGACTGCTCTTCGAGGCCGGCGTTTTCGCCCCAGCCGTTGGTTTTCCGACCGTGCCCGAGGGCAAGGCCCGGCTGCGCGCCATGGTCACCGCCACCCACAGGCGAGCCGACCTGGAGCACGCCTGCGTCACCCTGGGCGAGGTTGGGCGGCGCCTGGGAATCGTTTCGTAATTACCACCAAAACTGGCTCCGAGCGGCGATTTGAGCTGCGAGGCCGCGCGACCACCTGTACTGGTGACCGGGCCGACCGGCTTTCTTGCCGCTTTGCGCACGCTGCGAGCATTCCCCACCCCACGAGCGGCGGGACGAGTGTTACGGTTTTATGAGGGGCTCCGGAGCGCCAGGGCTACCCGCAATAGATTGCGGAGATGACTCAGATGAGCGATCGTCGCGTTCGCGCGTTTGTACTGCTGCTGGTTGCGGCTGGCGTTCTTGCCGGTTGCGGCGGCAGCGGCACGCATTTCGGTGGCGGCCAGGCGAACACTGTGCCGGTGACGGTGTCGATGACGGACACGCCGCCGGCGGGCGTGAGCGTGCTGTCGTTCCAGGTGACGATCACCGACGCCCGGCTCAACCCCTGGAATGTGGAATTGCTGGCTGCCCCGGTGACCCCGGTGACTGTTGACCTCGCGCGACTGCAAACCGAGTCTTCCCTGCTGTCCGCGGTGAACGTTGCGCCAGGGACGTACACCAGCCTCGCGCTGACCATTGCGCCGAACCCTTCGCTCACCTTCCAAAACAACGGAGCGCCGCTTACCGTTGGCGGAGTCCTATGCGCCACCGGCGCGATTTGCAAGGCGGGCCTGACGACGGCGAATGATTCGCAGTCCGTGAGCTTTCCTGGCGCGGGCATAACGCTGGCTGGGAGCACGCCGGCGGCTCTGCTTATCGATGCGAACCTTTCGGACTTGCTGTCGAACGCGGCCAACACGATTTCCATGGACTTGAGCGTAAACGGAGCGCTCGCGGCGTCGCAGATCGCCCCCGCGCAGGGCGCGCCGTTCGAGGCGCTGGAAGACGTTGTGGGGGTGGTGAGCGCGCCGGCCAATGGCGCGTTCATGCTGCAGACGGCTCTGGCCAAGTACAACATCACGACCAATTCCAGCACGAAGTTCCTGAACTTCTCGTCGGGCGGGTGCGGTTCCGCGAGCTTCACGTGTATCACCGCGAGCCAGATCGTATCCGTGAACATGAGCTTGCAGAGCAACAACACGCTCATCGCGACCGATATCTTTTTCGAGGACAACAGCACGGCCCTGCCCGAAATTGAAGGAGTAGTGGTCGCCACGGGCGGACTGCCGGCGCAGTTCAGCATGGTCGTCCTGCAGGAGACGCCGGCGGCGTCCGGCCCCGCCGTGGTCGGCAGCCAGGTGACGGTCGCGCTCAACGCGACGCCTTTCGCCGTGGATAACCTTGTCGGGAATACGACTGGATTTTCCTTTGCCAGCACGGCGGACATGATCGTGGGCCAGGAAGTGTCGGTGCAGCAAGGCGCTGGCTCGACCGCATCCGTGATCCAGGCGAGCCGGGTGCTGCTGCGCTCGTCGCGGATTACCGGGACGGTAGCGATAACCGCGACAAGTCCCAATTTCACCATGAACGGGCTGCCGCCGTTTTTACAAAATGCGAGCCCGGCGACCACGCAAATCGTGTTTGAGACGTCAACGACGTTCACGCCGAATGGCACTGAGTTTGGCGGGACCGCCGCGAACGATTCGCAGATCTTCGTCGGGAGAAGCATCTCGGTGCGCGGTCAATTGTTCGCGAACAGCGGGAATCCCAAATTGCTCGCAACCCGAGTCGTTCAGAACAACTGATCCCTCAGCGCTTGCCCCCAAACGATCAAGCAGCCGGCGCGGCATCCAGCCGCGTACGGCTCCAAAGCGCCACGCAGATCGCTCCCGTTCCCCAAATGAGGATGGCGGCCAGAACGAAAAATCCGAGGAATGGGATGTTGGACAAGAGGCGCAGGATGAGAAGTCCCAGCGCCAACGCGCCCACGCTCGGCGCCAGCGTCTGGTTCTTGTGCAAGATCATGTCGCCCACGTAGGAGCCGACGAAAACCTGCGCGCCGTAGAGGACCGGGCCGAAGAGCATCAGCGTGGCGACGCCCGCTCCCGTTCCAACGATCATGAGCAGCACAGCAAAAATGACCAGGGCGATTCCCGAGATCAGCACCAGCGCGCCGATACTCATCGCCAGGCCCACATGTTGCGCTGCTTTGCGCCCGGCGGCAAAGAGTCCGGGGAAGAGCTTGATGAGCAGCAAACCACAAAGGAACGCGCCGCCGTACGCGAGAATCTGGCGAAACACGTAGGTGCCCGCGCCAAACCTGCCGCGGCGGGGCACTTGCTGAAACTCAAACTCCACAGGGTGGCTGAGCTTGGCGCCTTGGGCGACGTCCGGACTATTCTGGCCGATCGCATGGATGCGGCCTGCGATTTGGGCCGTCGGGCCGATCTGCAAGCGTTGGCCGCGAAACAGCACGTCACCGCCGACCGTGCCATCGAGCGTTGGGTTGCCCGAAAAAAACAGCAGGTCGCGAGTGATTTTGCCGCCGAGCGTGGCCGTCGCTACAAGACCGATCAGCCCACCGCCGACCGTGGCGCGGGGATCCAGATCGAAGCGCTGGGCGAAGACCGTGACGTTCTTTGCTGCGCCGCTATCGAGCAAGAGCGATGCGCAAAACGCGCGGATGTTGCCGTCGACTTGACCATCCACCCGGGCCCTCTGCGCGAAGACGATCACATCTCCGGTCACGTGGCCGTGGACGATGAGGTCCTGGGTAAACGCGATGACGTCGCCCTTCACCGTTCCATCGATCCGCACGGCGCTTCCGAAAACGATGAGATCGTTGTCGATGGTTTCTCCGGTCGTGACGCCGGCGTTCGGCCCGCGGCGAATTTCGGCGGCGTTCGCACCCGACGGGAGTCCTAGCAAGAGTACGAAGCCGACAAGCGCGATGGCGATGGTCATTCTTCCGCTTTGGCGCCGCCATGGACGCCATAACGCCAGCACCAACAAGCCCAGCGAAATCACTGCGGCATACTGCATAGCGTCGAACATAGATTCCCACCCTTCCCAGAAAGCTCCGCTGAAGAAGACGGCGCTCAGCAGGCTGCTGCTTTGAAATCCCGCTTGATCGAGTTGCTCTGCCCAGGGCTGCACGGTGGTCCACAAGGCCAGCACCGCCGCCGCGGCCAAGCCGAAGGAGAGCGCCCAGGCCCACAGTGCCCACGAAGCCGAGGCCGGCTCGGGTGCCGGCGCCGGCACGGCCCATGGCGCTTCGCGGAGGCGGGCCGGCAGCGGCTCGTCCTGTTCGAGGATCGCCTGGCCGAGCATGAGCGATTCCGTTTTGAGAGCGTTCAGCAGCGCGCGGCAATCGCCGCACGCTGCGGCGTGAGCGGAGAGTTCGGCGGCCCGCCGGGCGTCGAGCTGCCCATCGAGATAGAGCATGTACTCGGCTTCATCGAAGTGAGTCATGAGCGGTCACCGGTCGCGGGATGAGGCGCCGCTGGTTGCGTCAGGATGTGGCGCAGTTGATGGCGCGCCCGCAAAAGCGCGACGCCCACCGCGTCGCGGCGTAAACGCAGCGCGTCGGCAATTTCGTCGTAGTTGAAATCGGCGTAGTAGCGCAGGGTCAGAACCATGCGCGCTCGCGGCGGCAATTGCGCCAGAGCGGCGCGCAGCCCGCCGGCGGATTGCTCCTCGATGAGCCGCGCCAACTGCCCAGGATCGGAAGACGCCAGCGGCAAACTTTCAACGTCGCCGGTTTCCAGGTCCTGGCGCGTGTGGCGCCGCCGCAGCATGTCCCAGCAATGATTGGCCGCGACCTTGTACAGCCAGCTCGAGAAGGGCCGCGCGGGGTCGTACTGTCCGAGTTTCTCGCGCAGCTTCATGAAGATCTCCACGGTAGCGTCCTCGGCGTCCTCATGCGTTGGCATAGCCCGGCGGCAAAACCGGAAGATGGCCGGGGCATGCTGGCGATAGAGATTGCCCCAGGCTTCCGCATCACCGGCGCGCGCCCGCGCGATCGCAGCAGCGAGTTCCGCCTCTCCCTGGAAGACGATGGCCTCCTCCAGCGCGCTTAGCTCCGTCATTAGCTAGTACGCAGCGTCTCGATGAAAAATTACCTTACAGCGCTTTTCTTCGCAGCGGTGAACATTGCACACCCAGGGCGTTTGACAGCCGGGGAGTTTGCCCATAACCTTACTAAAAGAATCGAGGCACGGAGATGTTCACCGCGTTTTATTAGCTCGCCAAGCGTTCCGCCGGCCGGTCGTCCGGCCCAGCCGAAGGCAGTTGTGTTGCCCGGTTTCCGCAAATCAATCAACGCCATTCTTCATTTAAGGTGATTCGATGTCTACGCTTACGCTATTTGAAAAACTCGACAAGATCGAGTCGCGCTACGAAGAGCTGACCGCGCAAATCTCCTCGCCCGAAGTGCTGGGCGATTCGGCGCGCTACCAGAAGCTCGCGCGGACGCACGCGGACCTGTCCGCAATGGTCGAGAAGTACCGCGAGTGGAGAGAGATCGAAAAGGGGCTGCGCGAGACCAAGCAGATGCTGGTCGAGAGCGAGGACGCCGATATCAAGCAACTGGCGCACGAGGAAGATCGCCGCCTCACCGAACGCAAGGGTATCGTCGAATACGAGCTGAAGCGATTGCTGCTGCCCAGGGACCCCCTCGACGATAAGAACGTCATCCTCGAAATCCGCGCTGGAACCGGAGGAGACGAGGCGGCCCTGTTTGCCGCCGAACTCTTCCGCATGTATTCGCGCTACGCGGAATCGCAGAAGTGGCGCGTCGAGGTGCTGGAGAGCTCGCCTTCCTCGCTTGGCGGCGTGAAGGACATCACCGCGGCGATCCAAGGCGACAAAGTCTATTCCAAGCTGAAATACGAGAGCGGCGTCCATCGCGTGCAGCGCGTTCCGGCCACCGAACAACAGGGCCGCATCCATACGTCGGCGGCGACCGTGGCCGTGCTGCCCGAGGCCGATGAAATCGACATCAAGATCGAAGCCAAGGATTTGCGCATCGATACGTTCTGCTCGTCCGGGCCGGGCGGCCAGTCCGTGAATACCACGTACTCCGCCGTGCGCATCACGCACCTGCCCAGCGGGTTGGTGGTTTCGCAACAGGACGAGAAGTCGCAGATCAAGAACCGCGCCAAGGCCATGCGCGTGCTGCGCGCGCGTCTCTACGAAATCGAACAGCAGAAGCAGCACGATCAAATCGCCGCCGAGCGGCGCGGGCAGATCAAGACGGGCGATCGCTCGGAAAAAATCCGCACGTATAACTTCCCGCAGAACCGCGTCACCGATCACCGTATTGGCCTGACGCTGCACCAGCTCGGCGACGTGATGGACGGGAAGCTCGCGCCGATGGTGGACGCGCTGGTCACGCATTACGAGTCCGAGCGGTTGAAGCAGGAGCTGGTCGAGGCGTGAAGACAGCGGCGATTACGGTGGAGCGAGTGGCGGGCCAGGACCTTCGCGGCGTGCTTAGCGCGGCGATCGCGCGCCTGGAGTCCGAAGGCGTGCCTTCCGCGCCTCTGGCCGCCGAACTCCTGCTAATGCACGTTCTCGGGCGCGATCGCGCTTTTCTGCACGCGCACCCCGAGTACGCGCTCGACGCGGATCAAGCGGCTCGCTTTGCCCAGCTCATCGTGCAACGGGCAGTGGGCACGCCAGTGCAATATCTGACTGGCCGGCAGGAATTCTGGGGGCTGGAATTCGAGGTGAATCCCAGCGTGCTGATCCCGAGGCCGGAAACCGAGCATGTGGTCGAGGTCGCGCTGGCCAGATTGGGAGCGCGCCGTGCGGATCCGCTGACGGTGGCCGACGTAGGCACCGGCTCGGGGTGCCTGGCCGTGGCGCTCGCTCACGAGCTGCCGCAAGCGCATATCGTCGCGACCGATATTTCGCCGGCGGCTCTCGAAGTCGCCGCGCGCAATGCGGCGCGGCATGGCGTGGCCGCGCGCATCGAATTTCGCCGGGCGAACTTCTTGCGCACCTATCTGGCGGATTCGCGCCCGACCAAGCGCTGCTTCGATTTGATCGTGAGCAACCCGCCGTATATCGGCCTCGACGAAGCCGCGAGCTTGCCGCGGGAAGTTCGCGAACACGAGCCGCGTGAGGCGCTTTTCGCCGGGCCGGAAGGCATGGACGCCTATCCTCGACTAATCGCTCAGGCGGAAAGTCTGATGAAAAGCGGCGGGTGGCTCGTCTTAGAGCTTGGCCACAAGAGCGCTCCGCGCGTGGCGCTGCTTCTGCAAAACGCGTCTTGGTTGCACGCGGCGATCGAGCGCGACCTGGCGGGAATCGATCGAGTTATCTCCGCGCAACGCGCCCCGCGCGACTCGGCTTAACATCTCCGCCTGTCCCCGTTGTCTCCCGTTCCCCGGCTGACCGCGCTACAATAGACTTCGACATTTATTCGCCAGCGTTTTGTCGGAGCTATGCCATGCCGAAACTGGCTCATTTTCGCGCCAAGCACGAAACGGCCGCGCTGCCCGAAGGCGTCACGCCCATCCTGCACGTGGACATGGATGCGTTCTTCGTGTCCGTGGAACTGCTCGAACGGCCGGAGCTGCGCGGCAAGCCCGTGATCGTCGGAGGGCAACCCGACCGGCGCGGCGTGGTTTCGGCGGCCAGCTACGAGGCGCGACGGTATGGCGTACACTCGGCCATGCCCTTGCGCACCGCCGGGCGGCTGTGCCCGCAAGGAGTCTTTCTCGAAGCCCGCCACGAACTCTATGCCGAATGGAGCGACCGCGTCGCCGCAATCCTGGCGCAGTTCTCGCCGGTGGTGGAGATGGCCTCGATCGACGAAGCCTATCTCGACTTGACGGGAACCGAGCGGCTGCACGGCCCGCCGCTGGCCGCCGCTCACACGCTGATTCGTGCGATCGGCGAGAAGACGCGCCTGCCCTGCTCCGTGGGGCTCGCGCGGACTCGCCTGGTTGCCAAAGTCGCTTCCGATCAGGGCAAACCGCGCGGCTTGGTGTGGGTTCCGGCTGGCGCCGAGGCGGAATTTCTCGCGCCTCTCGGCGTGCGCCGCATTCCCGGCATCGGAAAAGTCACTGAAGCGGCGCTCCACAACTTGAAAATCGAGACGGTCGGCCAGCTTGCCGGTATTTCCTTGGAGCGCCTCGAGGAACAATTCGGCCAGTGGGGCACCGCGCTCTACCGCAAGTCTCGCGGCGAGGATTCCTATGAATTTTTCGTCGATGCCGAGCCAAAATCCATTTCCCACAGCCATACGTTTGGCGAGGACACCGCCGATCACGGCGTGCTCGACGCCATGCTGAGCCGCCTCTGCCAGAAAGCGGGCAAGCGGCTGCGCGATTCCGGGCTCGACGCCCGCACCGTGACGCTCACGATTCGCTACGCGGGCTTCGAGACCATCACGCGCGCAAGAACGCTGCCGGAAGCGTCCCACCTCGACCCGCTGTTTCTGGACACGGCGCGCCAGCTTTTTGACGTGCATTGGAATCGCCGTCGCGCCGTGCGGCTGGTTGGAGTCGAACTCGGCTCGCTTTCACACGGCGCCAGCCAGTTGCCTTTGCTCGATGGCGCGAAACGCGAGAAGCTCGAAAAACTAGCGCGCGCCACCGACAAACTCCGCGACCGCTTCGGATTCTCGAAACTTCAACTGGGCGGCTCGCTCGGCAGCGACTCCGATCACTAGCGCGCTGCATCGGCCCGCTTGGACGCTGCATCACTTGGATGCAGCCTGGGCCGAGAGCATAATTCCTTCATGACGCCACGCGAGCTTGCCGAACAGGTCTGCCGGACGCTGCGCCAATCAGGCCACCAGGCTTACCTGGTGGGCGGTTGCGTGCGCGACCTGTTGCTCGGCCGCGCACCTTCCGACTACGACGTGGCCACCGACGCGCGCCCGGAGCGCGTGCAGGAGTTGTTTCCGTTCTCGATTGGCGTCGGGAAGAAGTTCGGAGTAATCGAAGTATTCGATGAGACGGAGGAGGCCGAACAGCCACTGACCCTCGTTCAAGTGGCCACCTTTCGCTCCGACATCGGCTATTCCGACGGCCGCCATCCCGACCGCGTTGAATACACGCAGTCGCCGGAAGAGGACGTGCGCCGCCGCGACTTCACGATCAACGGTCTCCTGCTCGATCCGCAGACCGGAGCGGTGCTCGACTTCGTGGGCGGACGCGAGGACTTGCGTGCCGGCCTCGTGCGCGCCATCGGGACGCCCGCGTTGCGCTTTCGCGAAGACAAATTGCGCATGGTGCGCGCAGTGCGCTTTGCCGCGCGCTTCGGCTACCCGATCGAGCCCGCCACGCTCGCGGCCATCCAAGCACTCGCGCCGCAAGTCACCGAAGTTTCCGCCGAGCGCCTGCGCGACGAGCTGACCAAATTGCTCACCGAGGGCGCCGCGCGCCGCGCTTTCGAGCTGCTCGATCAGACTGGCCTCCTCGCGGTTTTGCTGCCGGAAGTTGTGCGCATGCAAGGCGTCGCGCAGCCGCCGCAGTTTCATCCCGAGGGCGACGTCTGGATCCACGTGCGCATGATGCTCGAACAGCTCGAGCCGCACGCATCGGCAACGCTCGCCTGGGGCGTGCTTCTGCATGACGTCGGCAAGCCGCCGACATTCAGATCCGCGGAGCAGACCGGCGACCGCATACGCTTCGACGGGCACGACGAAATCGGCGCTCGGGTGGCCGTCGAGATTTGCCGCCGCCTGCGGTTTTCCACCGCTGACACCGAACAAATCGAAACGCTCGTCGCGAACCATATGCGCTTCAAGGACGTCTCCGCCATGCGGCCCGCCACGCTCAAGCGCTTCGTCCGCTTGCCGCGATTCGACGAGCATCTCGAACTGCATCGCCTGGATTGCCTGGCCAGCCACGGAAAGCTCGACGCGTATGAATTCGTGCAGCGCTTCCTGCGGGAAACGCCGCCCGAGCAGGTGCGTCCGGCGCGCCTGATCACCGGGGACGACCTGATGCAGATGGGTTTCCGGCCCGGCCCACTTTTCAAGCAAATCCTCCAGGCCGTCGAGGACGCCCAACTGGACGGCCGCCTGCACGGGCGCGATGAGGCCATCGAGTTCGTGAGAGCCGAATACAAGTCATGAAAATGGTGCATGAACGCGGAAGGAACTCCGTGTTGTGGCGCCGCGCGCTGGCGCGACGCCGATTCGCGCGCTTGCACGCCTCGGCGCGGACGCCTATCATGGTTGCGCCTAGCCAAGGAGGAGCCGCATGAAAAAAACGCTACTCGCCATTACGATTTCTGCTCTCGCCGTGTGGCCGATTGCGAGCGTGCTAGCGGATACCAAGGAACAAAGCCGCCTGGAAGAGTGCGGCTCGGTGCTGCATGAAATCATGAACCTGCCCGACAGCATCCCGGCCAACCTGGTGGACAAGGCTGAATGCGTCATCGTGTTTCCCTCGGTTCTCAAAGGCGGATTCATCCTCGGCGGCGCCTTCGGCCGCGGCGCGATGATCTGCCGTTCCGGGGAGCATTTCACCGGCCCTTGGGGAACGCCCTTGATGATGGCGTTGGAAGGCGGCAGCGTCGGCTTTCAGATTGGTGGACAGGCGACGGACTTCGTCATTCTAGTGACGAATCCCCGTGGCGCGACGGCCATCCTCAAGAATAAGGTCAAGCTCGGGGCTGACGCCTCGGCCGCGGCCGGCCCGAAGGGAAGGGACGCAGCGGCGGAGACCGACGCTTCTCTGCGCGCGGAAATGCTCACGTACTCCCGGTCGAGGGGACTCTTTGCGGGAGTGTCGCTGGAAGGCTCCACGCTTCGCCCGGACAAGGAAGCCAATGAAGAGCTCTACCAAAGGAAGATCGATCCATCGGACATCGTCTTGAAAGGCGTCGTTCCAGCGCCTCCCGCTGCGCACGTGATGATCGAGACGCTGACGAAGTTTTCGCCGAGGAACGATTCTGACCCGGGTTCACTGAAGTAATCTGGGTCATGGCCTCGCCGCTGGCATGGTGCGCCGGGCCTGCGACATGCCGGCGGCGAACTGTGCCCGCCTTGCCTGCCGCTCACGGCCGATTGCCTGGCTCCGGTTAGGGCAGCGCGTAGGAATCTCGCAGTCGGAAAATTGTCTTAACACGCTGGAGCAGCACTAGGAGCGCTGGTTCAAAAACGCCTCGCGATGGCGCAACGCCCCATCTGTTCGATCTGTGGTAAGCGCCGAGCCGAACGATTCTGCCCAGCGAAGGGCGAGAGAATCTGCTCGGTCTGCTGCGCCACCGAACGCGAGGCCCGGCTGGACTGCCCCGTCGATTGTCCCTACCTGATTGCCGCCCACCGCTACGAACAGGAGCATCGACAACCGCTGGCCCCGAGCGAAGTGCCCTTCGCGAGCATCGAGCTTTCCTCCGACCTGCTCTATAAGAACGAGGCCTTTCTCTCGGGCCTCGGCTACGCCCTGCTGAAATTTTCGGCCGAACACCGTGACTTGGCCGACGGCGACATCTTCTCGGCGCTCGAAGCGCTGGCGGAGACCTATCGCACCCTGGTTTCGGGCATCTATTACGAAAAACCGCCGAGCGTGCCGCTGGCCAGCGCGCTTTACGCCGCTCTTGCCGGTTTCATACAGGATTACAAGAAACAGGAAAGCTCACAGAAGGGTTTCAGCGCGCTCAAGGACAGCGATATCTTCCATTCGCTGGTTTACCTGACGCGAGTCTGCCGCATGAGCAGCAACGGCCGCCCGCGCGCCCGAATCTTCCTGGAACTCCTGCGCGCCCAATACCCGCAGCACCAAGAACTCCAGCCTCAGACCTCGCGAATTATCGCCCCTTAAAACAGCGCCATTTGTGCTGAACGCCCGGACGCCGAAGGATTGATGGTCCGGCGGAAGGGCACGCGCTCGGAATCGCAGTGGTTCAAGATCGAGCGCGCAGGCAACGAGAAATACTCCGCGCCCCGCTTCGCGTCAGCCAGGGGGG